>Ga0075425_100004758_pt1 | contig 14050 bp, 13 predicted proteins | sample SoiMethybrSBSTD4_FD_75300 | JGI IMG/M metagenome (GOLD analysis project Ga0075425, IMG submission 75300) | Bulk soil microbial communities from a Populus tree surrounding site in Tennessee, USA - Soil MetaG P. TD hybrid SBSTD4 | ecosystem: Environmental > Terrestrial > Soil > Tree plantation...
TGGCGGGGACAAGTCGTCGAAGGCTTCGGCGCGAAGAGCAAGAAGCTCATGGGCACGATCGCCGATCGCGAAGCGCTCGGCACTGTCGTTCGCCAGAACGACTGGAACCAGTACACGGTGATCGCGCGGGGCGGAACGTTCCTTCACGTGCTCAACGGCCAGTTGATGGCGGTGATGATCGACGATGATCCCGAGTCATCGAACAATCAGGCCGGCCAGTTTGGGATCGAGATCGAAGCGACGACGAAGGTGTCCGTGCGCAACATGTGGGTCAAGAAGTTGAGTTAGATCAACCGGTGACGTGTCGGCATGAAGATCCGAGTCCGATGGTTCCTCGCAGGCGCAGCTATTGTTGCCGCAGCCGTCGCCGCACCGGCGCAGCCGCCACCCTCCTTCGGCGGTAATTGGGTGCTTACCTCCATGAGTCCGCAGCGCCAGGCGTACGACCAGTTCTGGTTCGGAACAGAGGTCCTGGTGACGCAGACCGAGACGACCCTGGTCATTACGCGAGTGAGCCCGCCACCACAGCGCGAGGCCCGGTTCACCTTCGGCACCGAAAGCCGCAACGAGTACGTCGTCAACGGCCAGAAGGTCGTAAGGGAATCGCGCGCGACACTGAGCCGCGACACGCTACTGATCAGCACGGACACCACGCCGCCGGACGGCCAGCGGTGGCTGTCGAACATCTTGCGCTGGTCGCTCGAGCCTGACGGGACGCTGGTCGTTGGCGACACCGAAATCTGTGGCAAGGGCGAGTGTCCAAGTGTCGTCACGACGTTGAAGTTCAAAAAGAAATAACCCTCAGTGACTTCTAGTGCCTATCGCGTATAGAAACTTATCCGTCCGAATGAAGATCTGACCGTCCGACACGGCTGGAGAACTCAACGTGTACTCGCCGAGATCGTTCTCGGCGATGACTGCAAACTTTGGCCCGGCCTGTACGACGCTCGTCAAGCCGTCTTCGTTGGTGATGTAGATCTTGCCGTCGGCGAGGATCGGCGAGCCCGTATACGTCGACGGCCGCAACCGCTGTCGCTCGTAGACCACACTCCCGCTCTTTGCGTCCACGCATGACATGATGCCGCGATCGTTGATGACGTACACGTAGGTGCCGTCACTCACCGGCGTCGGCACGTCGGGTCCGTTCATGAAACGCCACAGCACGTGCGAGCGGCTCACATTGCCGCGCCCGCCGGCTTTCACCGCCAGCAGAGGCCGCTCACGGCTCGGCGCGTAAATGATTCCGTCGCGCACGAAGGGGGACGCGATGATGCGATAGATGCCGTCGCCCGACGGGTTCAAACCTTCGGTGCGCCAGACCTCTGCGCCGGTCGCGGGATCGTGGCCGGTGACCACATCCGCGCCCGAGATAATGATCTCGCTCCGATCGCCGTAGCGCACCAGCGTCGGCGTCGTGTAGGCGTCGGGCGATTCCTGACGGGCGTTGGTCACGCGCTCCACGCGCCACATCGTTTTGCCCGTCGTCTTGTCAATCCGCAGCAGGTAGGAAGGTTCGGCCGTCTGCGATCCGTGCAGGACCTGCACGTAGAGAGAATCCTCGAAGAGAAGCGGCGACGAAGCGTAACCATAGAGCTGGCCGAACAGGCCGTAGTCGTGCTGGAGATCGCGCGTCCAGCGTTCCTTGCCCTCGAAGTCGAACGCCTTGAGCACGCCGGTTCCCGTCATCACCCAGACGTCCGTTCCGTCGGTGACGGGCGACGGCGAGGACATGTTCTGTTTGCGGATCTGCCGATTGCCTGAGGCGAGCGGCCGTCTCCAGATGACCCGGCCCGTCTCACGACCCACGCACCACAGAAATACCTGGGGTCCATCGGCGACGTTGAGGAAGATGCGATTGCCCCAGATGATGGGCGTCGATCCGGACCACGCGGGCAGCGGCAGCGTCCAGGCCAGTCCTTCGGATTTCGACCAGCGAATGGGCAGACTCGTTTCAGTGCTGGTGCCGTTCAACTGCGGCCCGCGCCACTGCGGCCAGTTGTCGGCCAGGATGTGTGTAGAAGAGCAGATGGCCAGGATGCTGCTGACAATCAGCCTCACCCTGGCCTCGTTGAGCGTGAACTTCAGCGCCGTGCCTACGCGAGTTAGAGGACTTCGTTGGTTCTCGTGCCGCCGATTGTTGGAACAGTGAACGGCGATCGGTACTGGCTTCTCGTGAACATCGCGGTCGCTTCCGGATCGCCTTTGCACGAATATGTGACCGGATCGAAATACAACGTCCGGCCCGTGCGATATGAGATGTTGGCGAGGTGGATCAACATCGTTGAAATCGCCCCTTCCTCTACCTCAGCGAGTTGATCTTCCCGCTTGCGGCTGCGCACGACATCGATGAAGTTCGTGAATCCCGGATAACCCTGATCGGACTCCGACTTCGGACCCGGCGCTCCTTCTTTCCCCATGAACGTCTGCCATCCGCCGTTCGTGTTCGCCAGGTAGCCTTTCGACCCATACCAGATATTGCCGATGGCCTGGGCCTGCCCCGCTGGCCGTTCGCCAATTCCCGCTTCGTTATTCGTCATCCAGTGACGCACTTCAAAAACCAGGAGCTTCTTCTTCCCATCCTGCTGGAACTCAAACGTGGCAACCTGCGTGTTCGGCGTCTCCTGATCGTCATCGAACATGTAGCGGCCGCCCATCGAGCTGATCTGCGTTGGGTACTTCACGCCAAGGCCGACCCGCGCGGAATGAATCTGATGGGCTCCCTGATTCCCGAGGTCGCCATTGCCATAGTCCCACTGCCAGTGCCAGTTGTAGTGAAAGCGGTTACGCGTAAACGGCTTCGTCGGCGCCGGCCCGGTCCACAAATCGTACGAGACGCCGGGCGGAACCGGTTCCTCCTTGGCGTGCCCGATGGTGTCTCGCCATTTGAAGCAGAGGCCCCGCGCCATATAAACGTCGCCGATGATGCCTTCCTGCATCCGCTTCTTCGCTTCGTGCAGCCAGAGCTGAGCGCCAGTGCCGTTCTGCACGATCCGGTTGTACTTGCGCGCCGCCGCGACAATCTGCTGCGCCTCGAACATGTTGTACGAGACAGGTTTCTCGACGAGCACGTCCTTTCCAGCCTGGACGGCCCAGATTGTCTGCAGCGTGTGGTGGAAGTTGGGGGTCGCGATGGACACCGCATCGATGCTGCGATCGTCGAGAACCTGGCGAATGTCCTTGAACGTTGGCGGCCGCTTCTTCCCCGCTGCTTCAACCATCTTGCAGCCGCTCTCAATGACCGCATCGTCCACATCACAGAGCCCGGCGATCTCGACGTTCGGCATCTTCAGGTACGCCTGGATGTGCGCCTTGCCGCGGCCGTTGAAGCCAATGACAGCCACCCTGACGGTGTCGGCCGGACTCGGCATCGCACTCGCCTTGAGCGCTACTGGCAACGCCATCGACGACATGAGGAAGTGCCTGCGATTGACCTTGTTCATGGTTTCTCCTTCGCTGACGCTGCAGTAGAACTCTTCGCCTTGGCGTAGGCCTGGTAAAGCTCCGCAAGCCGCGCCGGTCCGAGGCCCGGGTGAATGACGACGCGATAACGGAACCGCACGTGCTGCCCTGGCTCGATCGTCATGCTGCCGTTCTGTGTCTTGTCGTTGAGAAAGTCGCTCACGCCAAACGGATTAATCGAGTGCAGCCCATACCCTCGCGAATGCCAATAGGTCGGGTGACGGGGATTGTCTGGATAATCCATCATCACCACGCCAACTTTTTCTCCATCCAGTTCGCCCGAGTAATCCACCCACTCCGACCGCTTGCCCCAGACGTTCGCTTCCCGCTCACCACCTTGAGCATTTATCAGTTTGCCGGTGCGCGCAGGACCGGGTGACGTCCCTTTGAGCGCCGGCTCTTCCAGCGGCGTCGCCATCCGCATGGCGAACGTGCCTTCTTTCGTGTCATTGAAGACGACCTTCTCGATCGCCGCGAGATCGAAATCGAAGTCGATGATACGCAGTGTCGGATTCGCGTAGAACGTCATCTTCCGGGTTTCGGTCAGCAGCACCTTTCCATCGGGCTTCAGCCAGTTGAGAACAACGTCGACCGAACCGGATTCCTTGCCGCTCTTTACTGACGACACTTGCTTGAGGACGATGCGCCCCATTTTCGGATCCGCACCGGACGCCGGTGTCGGAACGTTTTGGATGGCCCAGTAGTTGTAGCCGTTCACGTCACCGTGGCCGTAGAACAGGCCGGCATGGTGCGGATGATCGGTCGTTTCTCCGGGAATCTGCCCGGCGGGAAACGAGCGGTTGACGATCTTGCCGGAAGCGGAACGCAATGGATGCAGGTACGGCCGATTCAGATCCTTTCCGGCGATGTAGAACACCGTGAAAGGCTTACCGTCGATTGCAACGGTGATCCGTTCTGGATCCTGTGTGAGTGTGACCTGCGCCCGGACCGGGAGCGCGGTCGTACACAGCGTGAGAGACACAAGAAACGCCAGCCGGGTGAACGCGGCGCGGGACGCTGAGGAAGTGACTGAAACCATATCGAAATTCATCGCAAACAGACCCTAGGGGATGGGCCAGTCGTTGTCAAGCTCGTGGATGGGCTCGTAGATGAGGCATGAACTTCCGCCTAAAGGCGGAAGCCACACCCCCAACACAGAATTCTCCCCAACACAGAACTCTCCCCAACACAGAACTCTCCCCACACAGAACTCCTGTGGCTTCCGGCTTCCGCCTTCGCCGAGGCTCCGGCGGACCGCCGTAGCTTTAGCGGAGGCTGGTTAGCCGGAAGAACTACCCAGAACTCTCCCGTGGCTTCCGGCTTCCGCCTTCGCCGAGGCTCCGGCGGACCGCCGTAGCTTTTAGCGGAGGCTGGTTAGCCGGAAGAACCACACAGAAATCGCTTGGAGTCCCATCGCAACGGGCGTAAACTCCGCCCGATTTAGGGGCTGCAAACCTTGGAGGTCTCGCTGTAGCGCTTCGCGCGCAGGCGGAACGGCGTAGGGGGTCAGCGGGGGCGAAGCCCCCGGATCTAAGAAGAAGTTATCGGGGAGGGTGAATGATGTCCGTCACTCGCCACCACTTCACGATGCAGCAGGCGCCGTGCGGCATGATAGTCGACGCCGACGATTACGAAGATCGCGACGACGAGGCGCTCCTCACGCTCGAGATCGACTATCAATGCGGATGCGTCAGCATCCAGCACCAGTACCACGACGGCAGCGTCGCCTGCAAAATCATCCACCATAACGGCACCGTGCTGAAGGAGGAGCTCCTGGGATCTGAGTAAGGCAATCCTGTAAGCATCCCCCTGCGGGAGGACATGACGTGACGCCGGCGTTCGATGTCGTGCTGGTTGGCGGAGGCGGGGCTGGACTGCGCGCCGCGATTGCGATCGCGGAAACCGCGCCGCGTCTTCGCGTCGCGGTCGTGTCGAAGGTCTACCCGATGCGCAGCCACACGGTTTCGGCGGAAGGCGGTGCTGCAGGCGTGATCGCATCCGACGACAGCCTCGACGAGCATTGCTACGACTCCATTTCGGGTGGCGACTGGCTCGGCGATCAGGACGCGATCGAGGCATTCGTCCGAGAGGCGCCGCAGGAACTGCTTCGACTCGAACACTGGGGCTGCCCCTGGAGCCGCGAGCCTGACGGACGCGTGGCAGTCCGGCCGTTCGGCGGCATGAAGAAAATGCGGACGTGGTTTGCCGCCGACAAGACTGGCTTCCACATGCTCCACACGCTCTTCCAGACGTCCCTGAAGTATTCGACGGTCGTTCGATACGACGAGTGGGTCGTCACCAAACTGCTGGTCGACGATGCGGTGGTTCACGGCGTCGTCGCGCTCGAGCTCTCAACCGGAAAGATCGAAGCCATCACGGCGCGCGCCGTCATCCTCTGCACCGGCGGCTGCGGCAGGGTTTTTCCGTTTACCACCAACGCGGCCATCAAGACAGGCGATGGGATGGCGCTTGCGTATCGCGCTGGTGCGCCGCTCAAGGACATGGAGTTCGTCCAGTACCATCCGACCGGGCTTCCGTTCACCGGGATCCTGATTACTGAAGCCGCTCGCGCTGAAGGAGGCCATCTCCTCAACAAAGATGGTTATCGCTACCTGCAAGACTACGCGCTCGGCACGCCACAACCCAAACCTGTGTTGCGGACGATGGAGCTTGGTCCGAGGGATCGGCTGTCGCAGGCATTCATGCAGGAAGTGGCAAAGGGGCGGACCATCAACACGCCGTACGGTGAGGTCGTGCATCTCGATCTGCGCCATCTTGGAGAAAAGCTGATCAACACCAAGTTACCGTTCGTGCGCGAACTGTGCATGAAGTATCAGAACATCGATCCGGTGAAAGAGTTGATCCCTGTGCGGCCGGTCGTCCACTACATGATGGGGGGCGTTCACACCGACATCAACGGCGCGACACCGCTGGCCGGCCTGTACGCAGCCGGCGAAGTCGCGTGCGTCAGCATCAACGGCGCGAACCGGCTTGGATCGAATTCGCTGCCGGAACTTCTTGTCTTCGGCGCGCGCGCGGGCCGCGCAGCGGCGGAGTACGCCACCACGGCCGGCGATGCCGGGGATGCGGTGCTGGCGCAATTCAAGGACGAATCGCGGCGTCTCGAACACGAGCTGCTCCAATCGAACGGCCGCGAACGAATCGCAGACGTTCGACTCGACATGCAGCGGACGATGGAAGAGAGCGCAGGTATTTACCGGTCGGGCGCCGACCTGGCGCGAGGTGCCGTCAGACTGCGCGAGTTGCAGGAGCGCGGACGGCGTCTTCATATCGACGACGACAGCCGCACCTTCAATACCGAACGCGTGTCCGCGCTCGAGCTGTCGTTCATGCTCGATGTCGCGGAGACAATCGTGAACTCTGCGTTGCGGCGCGAGGAATCGCGTGGCGCACACCAGCGCGTCGATTTTCCCGCGCGCGACGACCAGCGATATCTCACACACTCGCTGGCCGAGCGGCAGGCCGACGGTTCCTGCCGCATTGGATATCTCCCGGTGACAATCACCCGCTGGCCGCCTGCCGAGCGGGTCTATGGCGAGGCCGCTTCCCATGAGCGAGCGCATCACGCTGCAGGTGGCCCGGTACCGACCCGAGAAGGAGTCTGAGGTCCACTTCGAAAGCTTCGAGCTCCCCTGCCCGAAAGAGTGGGTGGTGCTCGACGGCCTCAATCACATCAAGGACAACGTGGACGGCACGCTGTCGTTCCGATGGTCGTGTCGAATGGGCATTTGCGGCAGTTGCGGCATGCTCGTCAACGGTGAACCGAAGCTGACGTGCGCGACATTCCTCGCCGAGTATGCGCCGGGTCCCGTCCGCGTTGAGCCGCTCCGCAACTTCCCCGTCATTCGCGATCTCGTCGTCGAGATCGGCGACTTCATGCAGAAGCTCGCGCGCGTGAAGCCGTGGATCGTTCGCGACGCCGAGAAACCTCTCTCGGACGGAGAGTATCGGCAGACGCCAGACGAACTGGAGAACTACAAGCAGTTCAGCATGTGCATCAACTGCATGCTGTGCTATTCCGCCTGTCCTATCTACGGACTCGATCCACATTTCATAGGGCCCGCGGCAATCGCAATCGCCCAGCGCTACAACCTCGACAGCCGTGACGAAGGAGCCGCAGAGCGGATGCAGATCCTGTCGGAGCACGACGGCATCTGGGGCTGCACGTTCGTCGGCGAATGCACCAAGGTCTGCCCGAAGCACGTGGATCCTGCCGGAGCCATTCAGCGCTACAAGTTGCAATCGGCGATGGAATGGGTAAAAGCGTTCGTCCTGCCGAGGGCGGCGCAATGAAACAGGACACGCCGTATACGCCGTATCATCCGCGCTGGCATCGAACGCGGGTGTCCACCTACTGGTGGCTGGAACGCCGATCGTATTTCCTTTTTATCCTGCGTGAACTCAGCAGCCTGGCGGTTGCGTGGTTTGTCGTCTACATCCTGATGCTGGTCTCGGCCGTATCCGGCGGCGACGAGACGTATCAGCGGTTCCTGGGCTGGTCGCGCACGCCGTTCGCGCTTTTCCTCAACGTCGGCAGCTTTGTCTTCGTCGTCCTGCATGCGATCACGTGGTTCAACCTTGCGCCGCAAGCGATGGTCGTGAAGGTTGCCGGCAAACGGGTTCCCGGATTTTTGATCGCGGCGTCAAACTATGCCGGTTGGGTGGTCGTCTCTCTCGCGATTTTCAGTCTTCTGCTCATTTGGTGGTGAGCCATGTACGTCAAACGCCCGATCGAACCAATGCTCTGGCTGCTGTTCAGTGCCGGAGGCGTCATGGCGGCGATGTTCATTCCGATGACGCTGTTCCTGTTCGGGGTGGCATTTCCTCTCGGCTGGCTGTCGCCGACACCCTACAGTCAGCTTTTGGCGCTTCTCAGCAATCCTCTGACGCGAGTCACGCTGTTTCTTCTGTGCTCGCTCTCTCTCTTCCACTGGGCCCATCGATTCCGCTATACCCTCTATGACGGGCTGCAGATCAAGCACCTGAATGAGGTGATTAACGGCGCGTGTTACGGTGGCGCTGTGCTCGGGACGCTGATTGCGGCTTTTCTGCTATGGAGAGTACCGTAGACCATTGCTGATTTCCTCTCGTGGCCGTCTGCGCTGGTGGATTGGCGCACTTCTTTTTCTTTCCACCGTCATCAATTACATCGATCGCCAGACGCTCAGCGTCCTCGGGCCGGCGCTGAAGGACGAGTATCGGTGGAGCAACGCGGATTTCGCGCTGATCGTGATCTCGTTCCGAGTTGCCTACACGCTCGGACAGGCTGGTGCGGGGCGGTTCCTCGATGCGGTCGGGACGCGCGCGGGGCTGAGCGTCACCGTCGCGTGGTACTCCGTGGCGGCGATGCTGACGTCGTTCGCCGGCGGCCTGCGGTCGTTTTGCTTCTTCCGGTTTCTCCTCGGCGCCGGTGAGGCAGGCAATTGGCCCGGAGCCACGAAAGCGGTCGCGGAGTGGTTTCCGAGACGTGAAAGTGGATGGGCGGTTGCACTGTTCGACAGCGGCTCGTCGATCGGTGCCGCGATCGCGCCGCTCCTGGTGCTCGGCCTTCTCCATACGTTCGGCACGTGGCGGCCGGCATTCGTGATCACCGGATCACTCGGCTTTCTCTGGTTGCTGCTGTTTCGATGGCTGTACCATCCGCCCGAGACCCACCCGCGGATCACCCAGGCAGAGCGCGACTACATCCTGTCGGACCGTGAGGAAGCGGACACGGCGAGCGATCGCCGCTCGGCAAACTACCGCGAACTACTCGAGCTGCCCCAGACGTGGGGCATCATCCTCGGGAAGATGCTCACCGATCCGGTCTGGTTCTTCATCACTGACTGGTTCGCGATCTATCTCGCCTCGCGTGGGTTTTCGCTCGAGCGAGGACTGCTTGCGTTCTGGGTGCCTTTCGTTGCGGCCGACGCCGGCAACTTTCTCGGTGGTGGGATTTCGAGCTACCTGATCGCTCGGGGTTTCTCCGTCGGCGCGGCGCGCAGGATCGTTATCGTCGTGAGCGGCCTCGGGATGAGCACCCTCATGGCAAGTCTGCTTTTCTCGAGCCTCGCGGCACTCACTGCCTGTTTCGCGATCTCGACCTGCTCATACGCGGCGTTGTCGACGATGGTGTTGAATCTGCCGGCTGATCTTTATCGACGCGACTCGGTTGCGACCGTCAGCGGTATGAGTGGGGCCGCCGCGGGCGTCGGCACGATCGCCGCCACATATCTGACTGGCGCCGTCGCCGATCGTTATTCGTTTGAACCGATTCTCGTCGGGGCCAGCCTCATTCCGCTGCTGGCAGTGGTTCTGTTGGTGGCGCTCGTCCGGAATCCGCGGCGCCCGTCGCCGTTCGTACGAGCGATCTAAGTCGAAAACGGCAGTGAGTAATCGCCCGGCGTGCTCGTGTCGTAATAGGTAGAAATCGCCGAGAACCACCCTTTTGGCCATCGTGTGCCCTACGGAGGGGTTTGGACCACTATGACTCGACATACCCGGTTGATCGCGACAATCGCGCTGGCGATTGGCAGCACCGCGTCCTTCATACTCGCGCAGGGCGCGCCGGCGCAGACGCCGCCAACCCAGGCACCCGCTGGACAGGCTCCCCCGGCGGCTGGCCGTGGGGATGGCGGCCAGCGCGGCGCGGCACAGGGCGGTCGTCAGGGTGGCGGGCGCCGCGGCGGGTTTACGCAATTCACGCGCGAGCTCGCTCCACCGGATGTGCTCGTACGCGGCAAGTCCTTGTATGAAGCGAACTGCGCGAGCTGCCACGCGGAAGATCTACGTGGCGGACCCAAGGGCGCGAACCTGCTCCGATCCGGCATCGCGCTCCAGGATAAGCACGGCGAAATGGTCGGCACGGCGATCGCGAAACACACGCCTCCGTTGACGCTGGTCGAGGCCGACTCAGTCGCCATTGCGGAATACATTCACAGCATTCACGCCACCATGAGCGGCCAGGGCAGCCCACCCGGACGGAATCCAACAAACGTCGAACTCAACGTGCTCGTCGGCGATCCCAAGGCCGGCGAAGCCGCGTTCACCTCTCTGTGCTCGTCGTGTCACTCGGTGACCGGCGATCTCAAAGGCATCGCCTCGAAGTTCGAGGACGCACGCGCGCTTCAGAACGGCTGGGTCGCAGGTTCGACGGCAGCGTTTGCCGGCGGCCGCGGCGGCGGGGGCGGAGCGGGCAGCCCGGTGACCGTCACGCTCGCGGATGGGACAAAGCTCGAAGGCACGCTCATTCGCAAGGATGACTTTCTTGTCGTCTTCACGATGAAGGATGGCACGCGCAAATCATTCGCCCGCAACAACGGCATCCCGAAAGTCGACGTGCAGGATCCGAAAGAGGCCCACAAGAAGATGGTGCTGCAGCTCGATGATCCCGAGAACAAGAAGATGCACGACGTCACCGCATATTTGTGGACGATCAAGTAAAGCCACGGACGAACACGGATAGACACGGAAAAGGGCGCGATACCCATGAAAAAACTCGTGATTGTTACGGCGCTGATGGTTGGACCCGCGCTTCTGTACGCTCAGTCGCAGTCTGGCGCTCAGTCCGGCGGCCTCGATCCCGCTGAAATCATCAAGCCGTTGGCGGATCAGTGGACCAGCTACTCGGGAGACTTGAGTGGAAAGCGTTTCAGCGCGCTGAAACTGGTCAACATCAGCACGGTCAAGAATCTCAGCCTGAAGTGGGTGACGAGTCTCACGACAGGATGCGGTCCAACCGGGACACCGCCGGCCGGCGCTGCCGGCGGTTTTGGCGGCGGCCGCGGTGGTGGACGCGGCGGTGGCGGCGGGCCCGCTGCGCCGATCGTCGTCGGTGGACTCGGTAATGGCGACGCCAACAATTGCAATCCCGCTCGCCTGGGCGGTGGAATTCTGTTCGTTGACGGCATCATCTACGCCTCGACGCCCGACAACGTCTACGCCATCGATGCGCGAGATGGCGCGCTGCTGTGGCACTACTACTGGAAGACGCGCGGCGGCACCAGCCTGCAGACCCGCGGGCTGGGCATGTGGCACAACTACATCTACTTCGAGCTGCACGACGACTGGGTTGTGTGTCTCGACGCAAAGACCGGCAAGGAAGTCTGGAAGCACGAGATCGCGCCGTTCGATCAGCAGTACTTCTCATCCAATGCGCCGATGGTCATCGGCGATCACATCCTCGTCGGAACCGGTAACGATCTCGACGCGCCGGCCTTTTTGAAGTCTCTCGATCCGCAGACTGGTAAGCTGCAGTGGATCCTTTATTCGACGCCACAGAACCCCGGCGATCCTGGTCTCGAGACCTGGCCAAGCCTTGATGCGGCGCGGCACGGCAACGGCGCGACCTGGATTCCAGGCTCGTACGATCCGGAAACGCACCTTTATCTCTACGGAACCGGGAACCCAACGCCGGCCTACACGCAGGGTCGCGGCGACGGCGACAATCTCTTCACGTCGTCACTCATCGCTGTCAACGTCGATACCGGCAAGATGGCGTGGTACTACCAGACGTCGCCGCACGACACGCACGATTGGGACTCCACGCAGACGCCGGTGCTGGTGGATGCGCAGTTCAACGGCAGGATGCGCAAGCTCGTGATCACCGCGACGCGCAACGGTTACTTTTTCGTGCTCGATCGCACGACCGGTGAGCACCTGGTGACCTCGAAGTTTGGTCTGGTGAACAACTGGGCCAGCGGCCTCGACGAGAAGGGACAGCCAAAGCGCAATCCACACAAAGACGCAACCATTGCCGGATCGCTCGTCAACAGCGACGTGACGAACTATCCGCCGCCGACGTTCTCGCCGTTGACCGGCCTCTTTTACGTCCACGAACAGAACTCGATGCGGATCAGTTATCTGATGGAACCGGATCCGCGTGGGTCGATGGGTCTTGGCGGCACGAGTGGCGGCGCCAATCTGTCGTGGGGCACGAACATCGTCGCCATTGACTACAAGACCGGGAAGATCTCGTGGCGGAAAGAGATCAATGGCGGCAGCTCAGGTCTGCTCTCGACCGCAGGTGGCCTTCTCTTCTTGAGCAACGGACCGAACGTCGAGGCCTGGGACGCGGCGACGGGCAAGGGGCTCTGGTATTCACAGATCGGCGGCTTATCGAGTCCTCCCGAGACCTTCATGCTCGACGGTAAGCAACACATGCTGTTTACAGGCGCAGCGGGGCTGTATCTGTTCGTGTTGAATTAGAAAATGCAGGCGCGGTCTAAAGACCGCGCCCTACACTTCCGTTACCGATAATCGCTTTGCCGACATTTGTGTCGAATGTAGGGCGGGGTCTTTAGACCCCGCCGCGTTAACGTTCCCAGTCACCCGTTCTGATCCGATACGACTCGGTGATTGGCGTGATCACGATCACACCGTCGCCGGCCCGGCCGGTCCGCGCAGCCTTGAGGATCGCGCGGACCGCATCGTCGGTCACCTCATCGGGAACGATGACTTCAATCTGCATCTGCCGCCGCGTCCGAGAGATGTATTCAACGCCGCGATAGACGGTTGTGACGCCCGGAGTTCGCCCCCGTCCGACCACTTCGGAAATCGTCATGCCGGAGACGGGGAGTTGATTGAGTGCGTCTTGAACCTCCTCGAGTTTCTGGGGCCTGATGATCGTTTTGATCAACTGCATACATGCGCGGGTTCACGTTCGCGCAGGCACCGTCGTCCTGACCGGTGAGGCCGCCGCAGCAGGCACACCAGGCTCGTGACGCGGTGTCGAATCGAAGCCGTGGATGACATATTCGGGATACGCGACCATGCCGTGTTCGTGCAGGTCCAGGCCCTCGAGCTCGCCACGCTCTGAGACGCGCAACGTGCCGGTGGCTTTGACGCTATACATGAGCGCTGCGGCGACCACGACCGTTGCCATGACGACCGCGCCACTGCCAATCGCCTGCGATACGAGCTGCGTCGTCCCGCCACCGTAGAGAAGGCCCTTTACCGACACCGTCGCGTCGACGCCGGTCGCCGTCGGCAGACCGTATTGTCCGGTGGCGAAAAGACCCAGCGATAGCGTGCCCCAGATACCGCACGCGAGGTGCACCGGCACGGCACCGATCGGATCGTCGATGCGCAGGTATTCCAGCGCGTCGGTCGCCCAGACGACGACGACTCCAGCGACGAGGCCGATGAAGAATGCACCCGTCGGGCTGACCCAATAGCAGGGGCAGGTGATGGCGACGAGTCCCGCGAGGAAGCCGTTGGTCGTCAGGCCGAGATCCCACTTCTTCACTCGCGCGAAGGCATAGAACAACGTCGCAAGACCTGCCGAGCACGCCGCCATCGTGGTGTTGAACGACACGCGTCCAATGCCCTGCAGATCGAGCGCAGACAGAGTGCTGCCCGGATTGAATCCGTACCAGCCGAACCAGAGAATCAGTCCGCCCACCGCACCCAGGATGATGTTGTGCGGCAGCGGAGGGCCGCCGCCGTCGCGGCGAAACACCCGGCCCAGACGGGGACCGAGCGCAATAGCGCCCATCAGCGAGATTGCCCCGCCGATGCTGTGCACGACCGTCGATCCTGCGAAGTCGCGGAACGGCGTCGTCATCGTGGCGAGCCAGCCGTCAGGCCCCCA
>Ga0075425_100004759_pt1 | contig 14048 bp, 9 predicted proteins | sample SoiMethybrSBSTD4_FD_75300 | JGI IMG/M metagenome (GOLD analysis project Ga0075425, IMG submission 75300) | Bulk soil microbial communities from a Populus tree surrounding site in Tennessee, USA - Soil MetaG P. TD hybrid SBSTD4 | ecosystem: Environmental > Terrestrial > Soil > Tree plantation...
GGACCCGGAGCACCGTCGACCACGGCCGCTCGTGCGCGGTCTCGACGTCCCCGGTCGGGGTGACGTATGCGCGAATCCACTGCTCGGCCGCGTCCCGATCCACCGGGTAACGCTAGGCCCGGTGCATCACGACCCAGTCGCCCTTCCTGAAGGCCTCCTGCCACTTCCCGGTGGCCTTGAGCGTGGTAATGAGCGGGAGTGTCCGATCCCAGAGGACGACGTCGACCTTGCGGCGGTCGAGCACGGCGAGCGAGTCCTGGTTCCCTTTGAGGAGCGAGGCGTAGTCGTCGGACACCGAGAGCGGGAACATGTCGTACCGGTCGTCCACGAAGACGCGAGCCTTATTGCCAAATCGAAGGTCGAAGAAGCACCCGACGACGTCCTGCTGGGCCACTCGGTGAGTGGGCCCTCGCAGGCCCGACTGCTCGAGATAGTCGATGGCGGCAATCGGATATGACTTCAGGTTGAGCGGCGCCTGGCGGTAGATCCCCGCTGCGAAGAGGGCGAAGGCCAGCCCGAGGACGAGCGCGAACGCCAGATTTACCGTGCCCGGCTCCCGTCGATCAGCTGGCGGACGGTCTTTCGCCGGCGAGAGCGCCCGGCCCAGCGCCGGCGCCATGACCACGGCGGCAATGGGAAGATTGCGCTGCGCGGTGAGTCCCAAGGCGATAAAGGCCACCACGGGAACGGCGTCGAACCACAGCACACCGCGGCGCAGAAGAACGACCAGGGCGACGACCACGAAGACAAGCGTGAAGCTGCCCGCACCCGTCTGGAAGTTCGGCGAGTGCCACTCCACGATCGTCTTGAACACCGCCTGCTTCTTCTGCACGGCGAGCGGGAACGTCAGCAGCTTCGGCCCGAGCGGATTGAGCATCGAGACGACGAGCCCCGCAACCAACCCGACCGCGTAGCGCAGGGACTCGGTCGGCCATCCCTTCTTGTCGGCGGTCTCGCCGACACCGCGAGCGCCAAGCCAAGCGATGGCGAGGATGAACGACCCGTGCGAGCTGACCCACACCCACATGATCGGGATCAGCCACCAGCGGCTCCACCGGCGCTCGACGACCAGCACGCTGAGCGCCATGCAGATCAGGCCGAACATCAGCGGGCGCGGCACCCAGTAGGCCGCGCCGGCACCGATGGCGATGCCGGCGGCCAGCGCGGTGCGTAGCGGCGTGCCGGCCCGAGCGATCAAACCCAGGAGCAACGCCAAGAACGCCATCAGGATCGCTTGCTCGACGACCACGAGCCGGTAGCCGCCGAGTTCGTGCGCCCAGCCGTAGGTCCACTCCGGCAGCCAGCTCTGCACGACCCACGGGTGGCCCTTCGCCGTGAACGAGTACGGATCGCGCCGCGGGATCGCCCCCGTGCGGACCATGTCCATTCCCGTGCGCAGGTGCACGAACATCGAGTTGTCGCCGATGGGCCGCGCCCCCAGCCGGAAGCCGAACAGGGCGAGGGTGGCGACGAAGAGGGGCTCGAGCCCCGGCGCACGCAGCCTTCGCTCGGGCGCCTGTTGCACGGGCGCCTGTTCTACTTGAAGTTCTTCGAGATGTTGATGACCGCAGGCCCGATGACGACGACGAAGAGCGCGGGGAAGATGCAGAACACCATCGGGAACAGCATCTTCACGGGAGCCTTGAGGGCCTGCTCCTGGGCCAGCTGACGGCGCTTGACGCGCATCTCGTCGGCCTGCGCTCGCAGCACGCGGCCGATGGAGACGCCGAAGGTGTCGGCTTGGAGGATGGCGAGCACGAACGACCGCACCTCGGGGACGTCGATGCGCTCGTCCATCGCGCGCATGGCGTCGGCGCGGCTGGCGCCGGCGCGGGTCTCGCCGAGCATGCGGGCGAATTCGTCGGACAGCGCGCCGGGCACTGCCGCCACCGTGCGGTCGAGCGCCTGCTCGAACCCGAGGCCGGCCTCCACGCTGATCGTCAACAGGTCGAGGATGTCGGGCAGCCGCACCTGGATCTCGTGCTGGCGCTCGGCGACCCGGCGGTTGAGCACGGCGTCGGGTCCCAGGATCGAGCCCAGCGTGAGCAATGCGAAGATCGCCAGCTTGCTCCCGCCGCCCAGCGAGGAGAGGAGAACGAAGGAGACGATCGCCCAGACGGGGATGAGCGCCAGGCTGACGACCCTGATGGCGAGGAAGCGGTCGAGCGTGTCGGGGCTGAATATCCCGGCCAGCGTGAGCTTGCGGCGGATGCCGTCGACGTAGCCGACCGGCGTGAGGCGGCGGCCGACGCCGGTGAACCAGTTGACGACGGGCACGACCGCCCGGTCCCGCAGCGGGTTCAGCAACTCTCGGTCGCGCTGGTTCTCGATCTCATAGCCGCCCAGCTGACGCAGAGACTCCCGGATCGTGGCCTTCTCTTCCGCCGAGCCGACGACGGCGTAGACGGCCAGGCAGATTGCGAGGAAAACGGCGATGACGGTGAGCGCAAGCATGGGCCGGTCCTAGATGTCGATCTCGATGGTCTTCTTCATCCAGTAGAACCCGACGCCGGCCAGAATCGCAGCGCCGATGAGCAGCACTTGGCCGAAGCTGTCGTGCAGGAGGACGTTCATGTACTCGCGGTTGATGCTGTACATGACCAGGCCGAGACCGATCGGCAGCAGCGCCAGGATGATCGCGCTGATCCGGCCTTCGGCGGTGAGCGCCCGCACCTCACGGCGCAGCCGCTCGCGGGCGATCATGGTCTCGGCCACCGTCGAGAGCAGCTCGGCCAGGTTGCCGCCGACCTCGCGCTGGATCCGGACGGCCATGACGGCCCAGGAGAAGTCGCGGCTGTCGAGGCGGTCGGCCATGTCTTCGAGGGACTCCTCGAGGGGGCGGCCGAGTCGGGATTCGGCGAGCACCCGTCGGAGCTCACCACCCATCGGCTCGGCGACCTCCTGGGCCACGGCCTCGACGCCCTGCATGAGCGAGTAGCCGGCCCGCAGCGACCCGGCCAACAGCTGAAGCATGTCGGGGAGCTGCGTCTGGAACTTGCGCCGCCGCTGCGCCGCCAGGAACTGCAGGATGGCGGGCGGCGCCGCGGCAAGGATGACCAGCCCCGCCAACGTGGCGAAGATCGAGCGGGTGACGACAGCGGTTAGCAACGTCAACACGACGACGGCGCTCACGTAGAAGAACAGCGCCTCCGCCGCCCGCAATGGGAGGTCGGCCTGCTCCATCATGCGCTCGACACGCGCCAGGACCCCGCGCTCCTCGGCGATGCGGGCAGTGAAGCCGACGGCGCGCTGCATGAAGGCAGAGTCACCGACGTAGCTGTGCTCGGTCTCGACATCTGCGGTGTAGGTCTCCCCCACCGGCTCCTCGCCCGTGTAGGGCTGGAGGGCGGTTTCCAAGCTGGACCGCTCGCGCACGACGATCAGCGTGATGCCATACGCCAGGAGGCCGGCGGCGACGAGACCGAGCAGCACGATGATCCACTTGCCGCCGGTGCTCGCGAGGAACCCGAAGGTGCCGCCGTTGGGGTCGACGGTCTGCGGCTGCGTGCTCTGGCCCTGGGTGACGCCACCAATGTTCACGCTGGCGGTCGCCTGGGTGGTGCCAAAGGTGAGGAGGAGGTCGAGCGTGCCGCCTTGGCTCGGTGACTTGTAGCTGACCAGGTACTGGTTCTGGAGGGACTTCTGCACCTGGGCGAACAAGGAGCTCAGCTGCTTCGGATCGGCGGTCTCGGCGTACTGACCCTGGGTGGAGGTTGCCAGATCGTGCAGGGCGGCGCCGTCAAAATCGCCACCCGAGAGTCCGACGGCGTACACGGTGGCGTGGGCGCTCTGGGCGGCGCTCTTGGCCTGGTCGAACGTGGTCTTCGAGACCGTGTCCTTGCCGTCGCTCAGGATGAGCAGGTTGGGCTGCAGGTTCGGGTGGTCGCCGTAGAGGGCGACGCTCGTGCCCACTGCGTCCCAGAGTGCCGTCTCGCCGGTGGCGGCCAGGCCGTTGATGCCGTTGAGCAGGGCGGTGGCATCGCTGGTGAAGTTCACCAGCACCCGCGGCTGGCTGTTGAAGGCCACCAGTGCGATCTGGTCGTTGGGCTGCTTCGTGCTGACGAACTGACGGGCCGCCGCCTTGGCCTGGTCGAGCTTGCCGTTCTGGTTCATCGATCCGGAAGTGTCGATGACCAGCACGACGCCGACGGGCGTGTTGGTGCGGCCCAGCGGCACAGCGCTGAAGTTGTTGATGAACTGGCCGTTCTCGTGCAGCGTGACCTTCGACAGGTCAGCGGGCGCCCCGTTGAGCTGGGCCGAGATCGCGACCTCGGGGAACTTGGTCGTGTCGACCTTCTTGATGAGGAGATCGTCAGCGAACGCCGGACCCGCCCCCGCTGCCACGACGGCGAAGATGAGGGCGAGGGCGGCGACGAGTCGCTTCAAGTCAACGCCTCGCGGTGGCGCGCTTGCTGAAGGCCTGCGTGGCGAAAAGCTCGGCGCCCAGCTTGACGCCGAGGTCCTGCAGCTTCTCGGCGAACCGCGGCCGGATGCCGGTGGCCTTGAGGTGGCCCTTGAAGCGGCCGTTCTGGTCTATGCCCATGCCGAAGTCGAACAGGAAGACGTCCTGCAGGGTGATGACGTCGCCCTCCATGCCCTGCACCTCGGTGATGTGGGTGATGCGCCGGGTGCCGTCGCGGAGACGGGTCAAGTGCACGATCAGGTCGAGCGCGGAGGCCATCTGCTCGCGGATCGCCCGCACGGGCAGGTCGAATCCCGACATGAGGGTCATGGTTTCGATGCGGGCGAGGGAGTCCCGGGGGCTGTTGGAGTGGACGGTGGTGATGGAGCCGTCGTGGCCGGTGTTCATGGCCTGGAGCATGTCGAGGGCCTCGCCGCCGCGGACCTCACCCACGACGATGCGGTCGGGGCGCATACGAAGGGAGTTGCGGACCAGGTCGCGGATGGTGACCTGACCACGACCTTCGATGTTCGGCGGCCGGGCCTCCATCGAGAGCACGTGGTCCTGGTGGAGCTGGAGCTCCTTGGCGTCCTCGACGGTGACGATGCGCTCGTCCTCGGGGATGAACGACGACAACACGTTGAGGGTGGTCGTCTTACCTGTGCCGGTACCGCCGGAGACGATGACGTTCAGCCGGCCGACGACACAAGCCTCGAGGAACCGGGCCGTGGCCGGGTTCAGCGTGCCGAAGCCGATGAGGTCTTCGACCGTGTAGGGGTCGGAGGCGAACTTACGGATGGTGAGGAACGGCCCGCCGATGGCCAGCGGGTGCACGACGGCGTTCACACGGGAGCCGTCGGGCAGGCGGGCGTCGACCATGGGCGTCGCCTCGTCGATGCGGCGGCCGACCTGGGCGACGATCTTGTCGATGATGCGCCGCAGGTGGTCCTCGTCGACGAACTGGGCCGGCACGGCCTCGATCTTTCCGGCCCGCTCCACGTAGATGCTGTGGGGCCCGTTGACCATGACCTCGGTGATCTCCTCCTCCTTGAGGTAGCGATCGATGGGGCCATAGCCAAGGATGTCGTCGGAGACGTCCTGGACGAGCTGGGCGCGGTCGGCGGCCGAAAGCGGCGCCTTTTCCTTCTGCAGCGCGCGCTGCAGCTGGTCCTGGACGCGGACACGCAGGTCGTCCTCGCTCAGGCGCCGGTCGTAGAGCAGCGGCCCGAGCTCGTCGATCAGGTGGTGGTGGATCTTCTGGCGGAGCTCGTCGAGGACGGGGTCCCGCCGGCTCGGCCCGCCTGCAGGCGTGCGGACCTCGTGAAGGCGCTTCGTTAGCGACATGTCAGTTCCCTCTCGCGTTAGCGACGAGCTCTTCTCTGGTTGGTGTCGACGAAGAGGCCGGCGAGCTGCTCCAAGCTCCTGCTGACCCCAGACTTCGGGGCGTCGATTACTGCCGGAACGCCCTTGTTCACCGACTGGGGAACCAGGATGTCGCTGGGAATGAGCGCGTCTGCCTTCATCTGGAGAGTTCTTTCGACTTCTCCGATGTCGAGCTTTACCTTCGAATTCGACCGGTTGAGCACCAACTTGAGCTTGCTCACCGGAATGTTGAGGAGACGCAGAGTCTGAAGACCGAGCTTGACGTTCTTGATGTTCGGAATGTCCATTCCCGAGATAAGGAGGATGTCGTCGCTCTCCTCGAGCAGGGCCAGCACCACGTCGTTGAAGTGCGCGGGGGTGTCGATCACCACGTAGGCGCAGAACGACTGGAGGATCTTGACGATCCGCACCATGTCGGCGCCGCTGACCTGGTCGGCGAAGGCGGGTTCGACGGGCGCCGGGAGGACGTAGAGGCCGCTCGGCTCGTGCTTGACCAGCAGGTTCTGGAGGAGCTGGGGGTCGAGGCGCTGAATGGCAGCCACGGCGTCGACGATCGTGTGCTGGGGCGTCAGCTTCATCATCACGGCCACGTCGCCGAACTGGAGGTCGGCGTCGACCAGGACGACGGGCCGGTCGGTCTGCCGGGAGAGGAGGACCGCGAGGTTGGACGCCACCACCGACTTTCCGGCGCCGCCCTTGGTGGAGAACACGCTGATGAGCCGGCCCTCGGCGGCGCCACCGTCCGCGCGCACCGGCGTGCTGGGCACGACGCTGAGGGTCTCCGACGCCCGCTCGACGGCCTCGAGCAGCTGCCCGCTGTCGGCCGGCGACGCCACGACATCTCGCACACCCGCCCGCAGGGCCTGCTGGAGCATCTGGGTGGTGAGCTCCTCGACCACCATGATGGCGGCGATCTCGGGGTGACGCCGCGTGAGGCTGCGCACCTCCTTGAGCCCGTTGGCGTTGGCGTACGACGGGCCGAAGACGACGATCAGCGGCGTGCCCGGATCGACCTTCTCCTCCATCGCTTCGACGGTGGCGAAGGACGCGGCCGCCACCGCCTCGCTCAACTGCATAGCGAGGCGAGTGCGGAATTTGTTGTTGCCGTCGACGACGGCGACTGAGGGGCTGTCTTCGTAGCTGTCGACGAAATTCAGCGTAGCCGTCTCCCTCTTGACCTACGCGTAGGGCGTGAGGGGCCCGGTGAACAGGTTGCCCGGAGTCACGGGAGGCACCGCAATCGGCTGGTTCCCAGGCGGCACCAACGTGAGATAGACGCCGCTGGCGATGGTGATTTTGGCCGCGGCAAGCGGTGGGACCGCGAACGTGAGGAGCCCGCCTCCGACGGTTTGGGCTGTCGTCTGGGTCGTCTCACCCGGCTGCGGCGCCGCCGTACTGCCGACGGCCAGCACGTTGACGTTCTGGAAGAGGTAACGGGTGCCGTCGGGCGCCGACGCCAGGATGTTGACCTGATCACCCGGGGCGATGAAGCCGGCGACCCCGTGGACGGTGTCGACGCTGATGGACACCGCCACCTGGCCGGGCGGAATGCGCTGGGCGAAGGAGACATTGGCCACCCGGGGGTCGACGAACATGCCGTCGACCACTATCTGTCCGGTCGAGAGGTTGTTGAGGGCGACCTTGCCACGGATTGCGTTGATGTCGGTCAGCGCGGTCGTCGGGCGGTACTTCTGCGGTATATCACCGGACTTCACGTATTCCTGGTCGATCGCCTGCTCGCCGGGGAGGCCCTTGGCGATGTCCTTTTCGACCCGGAAGACCTTCACCAGCTTGGCGTCGTTGTACGCGCGGTCCTGTACCGAGTTCAGGTAGCTGTAGATCGCGCCGGCGGCCACCAGGGCCACGACGACGGCGACGATCAAGATCACTGTCCGTCGATTTCCCACTCCCACCTCACTGGTCGGGGCACCCAGAAGGTCCCTTCCCTACGGTCGATAGAGCATCGGCCGTTCATCCCCTTGAGGCAAGCTTTTTCCACGCGTTAGTTCGAATGGCCCAGCCGGGAACTACCCATACGGTGCTGGTCGTTGCCGTGGAGTCTGGTCAAGCTAAAGCGAATCAGGCCCCCGGTCGATAGCTCGGTCAGGGGACACCTAGGGAGGGAAGGCAGGGTGGGACGAAAGAGAAGCGAGCGCGGGGCCAGCTTGGTGGAGTTCGCCCTTTTGCTGCCGGTGCTCGTCCTGCTCCTCTTCGGCATCATCGACTTCGGCAGCCTCTACAACAACTACCAGTCGGTCCGCCAGGGGTCCCGCGACGGCTTGCGCCAGATCGTCGTCACCATGCCGGTGGCCAACGCACCCAGCTGCACGACCACGGGTGGCAACTCGAACGATGACGCGACCGCGCATGGCCTTCTCTGCTACGTGAAGGCCCGCGTCGGCCTCGGCGACAGTGCGAGGGTCCGGATTCTCTGGAAGGGCCCGCCCGTCGGCACCCCGGCCGACATCAACACCTTCCCGGCGACCAACCCGGCGATGGTGTGCGTTCAGTACCCGGCCCAGTCCCTCTCCGGCGTCATCGGGCCCTTCATCAACGGGAAGATCCTCAGCACACAGACAGAGACCCTGATCGAGCAGGACGGCAACTACGACCTGACCCATTTCCTCTCGGCCGCATCGGCGGGATTTGGGGACATCAAGGAGCAGGGCCTCGGAGACCCCAACACAAACAGCGGGTGGCCAACGTCATGTCAAACGTCAAAGCTCTGAGCCACACCGACGAGCGGGGTGCCGTCGTCCCCATCGTCGCCCTCGCCATGGTCGCCCTCCTCATCATGACGGCGATAGCGGTCGACGGCGGTAACGCGCGCCAGAACCGTCGTGAGGCGCAGGCGGCCGCCGACGCCGGCGCCCTCGCGGGCGCCAAGTCACAGGACGGCAACACAACCAACCCGCAGCCGCCCGGCTGCGGCACCGACATCAACTGCGTGGCCGCGTACTACACGTTCGAGAGCGCCGGTATCCAGACGAATCCGACGACGGAGCTCCTGGGCGCGCACCGTGACAACAGCCAATGCACGGCACGCAACGTCGGGGGCGTATCCGAGGTCTGCTACGTGTACAACGCCGGTGGGAAGAAGGTCACCGTAACCACCCCGTACTCGTACAACGGCTCCACGCCGTCAACGAGGTGGGTTCACGTCCAGGCGTGCTGGAACTCCCCGAACGCCTTCGGGAAGATCGCCAAAATCTCGTTCTTCAGCACCTGTGGCTCGGCGACGGCCGAGAACACGGGCGTCGGAAGCCCTTCCGGCGGCCCCGGCAATCCGCCTACGGGAGACTGCTCGGGCGAGGACAACTTCACCGATGCCGGTGACAACCCGACGCTCTACCAGAGCACAACGCCGATCCAGCACGACACGACCATCGGCGCCACCTTCAACGGCGGCGACTCCTTCCTCAACTTGAACAACATCACGTTCATCGCGCCTACGGATGCGAGCGGTCCCAGCGGACAGAGCGTCACACTCGGCTACGACTCGACCGCCAAGAACGGCTACTACTTCACCAACCCGGCGACGAACAGCAACCCGAAGAATGCAACGAAGGTGTCCGCCGCGGTCGCAGCCACCCTGCACAGCGTCAACATCCTGTACCAGCTCCCCGGCGACGGCAACCTGCTGCACAACAGCAACGGTCAGGAGTTCGTGTTCGACGCGTCGATCAAGGTCTACGACACCGACCAGGACCACGGCGCCAACAACCCCGACTGCGGCAACGGCAGCTGGAAGTTCACCCACGACGGCAAGGGTCTCAACAACGGCTCCTGCGGCGAGAACTCGTTCTTCGGGGGCAACCCGCCGTACTTCCCCTCCAACGGGTCGGCGCATCCGGGCGATCCGGTGTACGCCAACTACGTGGACGAGAGCCCCATCCAGTCCCACAACTCGCCCTACTTCGGCAGCCCCCCCGGCGCGACTGACGTGGGCATCAACTTCAACATAAGCGGGCCCGGCTTCACCCACGACGACGGCACCGGCACGCTGGTCCCGTATCAGATCCCACCCGTCAGTGCGGACCCAACCGGCTACACCCTCACCAACAGCTCACCCAACTACACGACGAAGATCCAGTGGAACCTGCCGCCGTCCACCGACACGCGTTGGTTGAACGGCGCCACTTACACGATCGGCCTCAAGGCCTACGACACCGACAACAACAAGCCCGGCAACGACTGCGGCGTCGCCAGCTGGAGCTTCAGGCTGACGGGCGCCAACAACGGCAAGATCCACCTCATCGAGTGACACACCGCTCGGGCGAGCACACCGGCAATACCATCCGCTGATCGACGTCACGGCGCGACCAGGGATGGTGCTGCTCCCGCTTCGGCTGTTCCTCGGGGCCACGTTCACCTTCGCTGGGCTCCAGAAGCTCGCTGACCCTCGCTTCTTCGACTCCCGCTCAGCCGCGTCGATCCAGGCCCAGCTGCAGGCGGCTGCCACTCGCAGCCCGATCGGCGGAATGCTCGGGGCGCTCCAGCACCACGCTGTGGCCGCGGGAGTCTGCATTGCCCTCGCCGAGCTGGCGGTCGGCGTCGGGACGCTCCTCGGGCTCTACACGCGAGCGGCGGCGCTCGGCGGCATGGCCCTCGCCCTCGGGTTCCTCCTGAGCGTGAGCTGGCACTCGAGCCCGTATTACCTGGGCGCCGATGTCGTGTATCTGTTCGCGTGGACGCCGCTGGCCCTCGGCGGCGCGGGCGGCGTCCTCGCGGTCGACGCACTGACGAGCAAGCCCCCGGCCCCTAGTGGCGAACGAATCGACCGGCGCGCGGTGTTGCAGCGCGGGACGGTGGCGGCTCTGGCCGGCGCCGCGGCGCTGCTCACAGCGGGCGTCACGGCGGCGATCGGCCGCGCTGCCGGTGGCTCTCGGCGCCCACTTATGGCGCGCCCGCCTGTGCCACGGACGACCACACCACCCACGACCGCGACGACCCTCGAGGCGGCGCCCGCGACCGCGCCGCCGACGACCACACCAGTCGGCGCGACGTTGGGCCCAGCCGCGGCTGTGCCTGTCGGCGGCGCGAGGCTGCTCAAAGACTCCATCCGCTTCCAGCCGCTGTGGGTCCTCCAGCCCACCGCCGGCCAATTCGTCGCCATCAGCGCCTTGTGCACCCACAAGGGATGCACCGTCGGCTACTCGTCGTCGAGCCGCACGTTCATCTGTCCCTGCCACGGGGCAACGTTCAGCGCCACCGGTGAGGTGCTCGGCGGACCGGCGCCGTACCCACTCTTCACCGAGAGCGTGCAGGAGGGCCCCGACGGCCTGCTGTACCTGTCCTGAGACCGCGGACCCGAAGGTGTCAACCCTCGGTTGGTGAAGGGAAAACCACCCTCCGCGGCTATTTCCCCTGCGGAGCCACGCCGCTACGGTGCGTGAAACGCAAGTCACGGTGTGTGGTGGTTGATGTCAACGTCACTCCAACGCACGCCACTGATGGGGAGGCATTGAGCCCCGGGCAGACGCTGGTCACTGCGCCCGGGAGGAGCCAGAGTGAACCCGGCCCCGCCAATACGAGAGCACCACCAACTCGGAAAGCGGGAGTACCGACATGGGTTCACGACGCACGCGGTTCGTACTACTTCTCGCCGCGCTCGCGGCAATCGGACTGTCGATCGCAGGCTTCGTCAATGCTGGGACGGCCAAGGCCGGAAACGTTCCGAACCCGGTGACCGGTTGCAGCGAGGACAGCTTCTTCGCCGGCCAGTCGAAACCTGATCCGGCGACGCCGATCGTCACCAACATCAATACCGACGTGACGATCAGCACGATCTACTTCGACGAGTCGCCGATCAACACCAACCCGGGCTTCCTGCCGTTCTACGAGGTGAAGGACTCCGGCGGCAACGTGGTGGCCACTGGCTCACCGACCCAGGGCCCGGTACCGCCCGGCGTGAAGCTCGACAAGTACCAGACGCTTCTCACGGCCACGTTCCAGATCCCGGCCAAGGGCACCTACACAGCGATCATCAAGGCCTGGGACGGCGACCAGAACAAGGCCGGCGGCGACTGCGGCGTCGCCATGTGGAATGTGAAGACGCCCGACCCGGGGAATCTCGTCCTCCACAAGACCGACGACCACCAGCCGCCGAACCCCCTGCAGGGCGCCGTGTTCGGCGTGTGGCAAGGCAGCACGGTCGCCGGCAATCCCCTGCAGACCTGCACCAGCCTGGCCGACGGCAGCTGCACGTTCAGCGGGCTCGACCCCGACACCTACACAGTCCAGGAGACCCAGGCCCCTCCCGGCTATAACGCCGACCCCAGTACGGCAACGGCTGCGGTGACGTCGAATCAGACGACGGACATCGCCAAGCCCTTCGTCGACCCCATCAAGAAGGGCTGGGTCCGGGTCGTCAAGGTCCTCCAGGACAGCACTCACGCGCCGGTCACGGTGGCCGACAAGCACGTTCTCGACGGCGCATCCTTCGTCCTCTACTCGGACAAGAACAACAGCGGCGCCCTCGACCCCGGTGAAGCGGCCAAGCTGCTGCCGGCCGAGACCGCCGACGCCACTTGCACCGTCAGCGGCGGCACGGGCCAGTGCGACATCGGCCCTGTCCGCCTCGGTGCCTACCGGATCCACGAGACGGCGACACCTCCCAACACGACGGCTGGCCCCGACATCGACGTAACCGTCGTGGAGACGACCGCCGCCAACCCGACGACGGTCAACTACGTCAACTTCGTCGGCGACCTGAACATCAATCTCATCAAGTCAGGCCCATCGCTCGCCCACGTGGGTGACACGTTCACCTACACCTTCGACGCCAGCACGACGGGCCCAAGCCTCCACAACATCCAGCTCGCCGAACTCGCTCCGAATCGGTGCACCACGGCCATCTCGGCCGCCTCCGGCGACACGAACAGCAACGGTTTCCTCGACAAGGGCGAGACCTGGCACTGGACCTGCGATCACACCGTGACCGCCGGTGATCCCAACCCCCTGCCGAACACGGCCAAGGTGACGGGCACCGACAACTTCGGTCGGTCGGTGAGCGCCCAGGACGACCACTCGGTGATCATCATCCACCCCTCGATCCTGGTGGAGAAGTCCGGTCCGGCCATGGCCCACGAGGGCGACAAGATCACGTACACGTTCAAGGTGACCAACACCGGTGACGTGGCGCTGTTCAACGTGGCTGTCAACGACGACAAGCTCGGCGTCGTCGGGACGACGATCGCGTCGCTGAGCGCCAAGGACTCGGTGACGTTCACGAAGGACTTCACGGTCCCCGTCGGCTCGTCCGTGGACAACATCGTCACGGCGTGCGGTACCGACCCGCTGAATCTGAAGGTCTGCGACGACGACCATCACCACCTAGTGATCCCCCATCCGGCCATCACGGTGGACAAGTCCGGTCCCGCCCAGGCCCACGAAGGTGACACGGTGACCTACACCTTCAAGGTCACGAACACCGGCGACGTGGACCTGACCAACGTGGCTGTCACCGACAACATCCTGGGCCCGATCGGCACGGTCGGCACCCTGGCAAAGGGCGCCTCGACGACGCTCACCAAGGACTTCAAGGTCCCGACGCCTTCCACGAGCGCCATCGTCAACACGGCCACCGCCTGCGGCGACGACCCGCTCCAGAAGGAGGTCTGCGACCACCACGACCACCACCTGGACCCGATCCACCCGAAGATCGCCATCGTCAAGAGCGGGCCGGCTCTGGCCCACGTGGGTGACACGATCACCTACAACTTCGAGGTGACGAACCCGGGTGACGTGCCTCTGCACAACGTGGTCCTGACCGACCCGAAGTGCGACTCGGCGCCGACGATCAAGGCCAAGACTGGTACGGGTGACGACGTCCTCGATCTCGAGGACCACTGGTTCTACACCTGCGACCACACGGTCACGGCCAGCGATCCCGACCCGCTGCCCAACACGGGCACGGTGACGGGCGTCGACCCGCTCGACAAGACCGTGACTGCCAACAGCAGCCACACGGTGGACATCATCCACCCGGCCATCCAGGTCCAGAAGAGCGGGCCGGCCGAGGCCCACGAGGGCGACACCGTCACCTACACCTTCAAGGTGACCAACACCGGTGACGTGGCCCTGAGCAATGTGACCGCCGTCGACAACGTGCTCGGCAATGTCGGCACGATCAGCTCGCTCGACATCGGGGCCTCGACGACGCTGACCAAGGACTTCAAGGTCCCCAGCCCGTCGACGGGCGTCGACAACACGGTCACGGCATGCGGTACCGACCCGCTGAATCTGAAGGTCTGCGACGACG
>Ga0075425_100004762_pt1 | contig 14047 bp, 11 predicted proteins | sample SoiMethybrSBSTD4_FD_75300 | JGI IMG/M metagenome (GOLD analysis project Ga0075425, IMG submission 75300) | Bulk soil microbial communities from a Populus tree surrounding site in Tennessee, USA - Soil MetaG P. TD hybrid SBSTD4 | ecosystem: Environmental > Terrestrial > Soil > Tree plantation...
GTCGTGGTCAGCGGCTACATCGAAGGTAAAGCCGCCAGAAATGGGTACTCGGCTGCCAGAGCGGCCACGATGCGCGCTCCGCCGCTGAGCCCTACGCTGTTCCGCTGCGCTCCACAGCTCCGGCCCCAGCGGCGGAAGTCGTCATCGTCAGGGGGGCAAAATTGGACGCCGACAGGGGGTCAATTTTCGATGCCGATTGACAGAGGAGAGCGCTTTGCTTTCGCAAGCATTGCGTTGCAGGCCCGTGCCGAGACTTTCGCCGACGGTGGCAAGCTGCTCGTCACCTCTGATCGCATGCGTCACGAGGGCGGTTGAGCTGTTGCGTCCCGCTGCGCTGGTGCAGACCACCAACGCTAGGGTTTGATTCCGTCAACGTTCAACTTCCCGCAAACTTCGAACTGCGGAATGGGCGCGTGACAAGCCGCCGACCCCGGGTGGGATGACGCCACTCCCTTAGCCGGGCTGTCGGCGGTCAGGGGCAAGCAAGGCCCTGACGCGCGGATCACGCAAATAGAGCCCCGCCCACAAGAGGACGCCCAGATAGGCCCCAAAGAGTGTGTGAGTGAAGAGCGGGCTACCGATGCGCGCATGCGTGGCGATGGCGCCGCCGAGATAGCCCGTCAAGAGCACAGCTCCGAGTGCGCTTGTCCGCGGCCAGCCGTAGAGGACGGTGCACACGAGCAGCAGGGCGCCGAGCGGCACGGCAGAGTCAGATGGCCAGCCGAGCTGAACCGTCGTCTCGAGCACGATTGGCAGCCGCATCAGTTTCATTGCAGCATCCATCAGCATAAAAAGGATGACGAGGCCACTGAGCGCGTAACCGACGCGAAACCTCCATGCTGGCGTGGAAGAAATCGTGTTGGTGTTGACCACGTATAGCTCCCTCCTTCGTTGGTGTGATCGGTCCTGGGCTGAGCGACGCATCCCAATGGACGTCCATACGGCACAGCTCGTGGTCGGCGGGTTGTGCGAGGAAGCAGAGCATCACCTCCCCCACATGCGGCAGATACGCCAACTGGCGCCGACACCCTCCTACCCGGATAGATGATCTTCGAAGCAGGCATGCCAGGTTGCTTGCAAGTGGCATCCATGCGTCCACACATCGAAGTATTGGGCAACGGCTCAATCAACGGCGCGACCGGGATCGAAGATCGATGCGGTCTCGTCCTCGCGCGCATGCTGACGCCGGAGACGCGCCGCCATGGCCAGAGCCGAGGGAGCGACAGCGACGAGTTCCTCCATGATCTCATCAGGAAGCCGTAACCCGCAGCGAACGGCGGCCGCCTCGGCCTGAGCGCGCATGGCGGAATCTATCCTCGAGATGTCTGGGCGCCATGGTCTGGGCTCGATCGCCGCTGGTTTCGCACCTGCGGCGAGGGTGGGACGATGCCGGTAAAGGCCGGTGGCGCGCTCGAACGCATGTCCCGCCCGCAGGACGCGCGTATCGTCAAACGGTCGACCGGCAATCTGGAGAGAGAGCGGCAGGCCCTCGCGTCCGAAACCACATAGCACCGCTAGCGCAGGGCCGCCGGTGCAATTGAACGGCGAGGTTAGGTTTGGGCGCGTCCAGAACGCCAGGATGTCGTGTTGATCGAGACGCGGGGCGGCCGACGTGTTGGCTGTGAGGAATAGGTCGAACTGACGATAGAGGGGCCGCATCTCGCCCAAGATGGCGCGCCGTTCGCGGCTGGCGCGCACGTAGTCCTCGGCCGTGAACAAGCACGCGGCCAGGCTACGCGCTCGAAAGTCCTGTCCGAATTGAAGGGGTCTGGCGATCAACTCGGGTAGATGGAGCGAGAAGAGCTCGCTCTCGGCCGTCACGATCTTCACGTCAGAATAGGACCTGAGCGGCCGGAACTTCACATCCTCTACCATCGCCCCCAGGTCTCGAAATACCGCAATGCTGTTCTCCAGAGCTGCCGCCAAATCGGCGGTCGTCGGCAGGTCCTTCTCCCAGAAATGGCGAATGACGCCGATGCGAAGGCCCTTGATGCCGAGATCGAGACCGACCCCGAAGTCGGGTTGGGGTCGCAGTGCAGAAGCGGGATCAGCCGGATCGTAGCCAGCGATCGCATTGAGGATCAGCGCGCAGTCTTCGGCTGTTCGCGCCATCGGCCCGCAGTGGTCGTACGAGTAGGAGTTGGGTAGCACGCCGGCCCGGCTGACGAGCCCATAGGTCGGCTTGAGTCCGGCGATGCCGCACAGTCCCGCCGGTCCGCGAATCGAACCGCCCGTGTCGGAGCCAAGACTAGCCGGCACTAAACCTGCCGCCACCGCCGCGCCCGACCCCGACGACGAGCCGCCAGTGAAATGCGCCGTGCTCCACGGATTGCGCGCTGGCGGCCAAGGCAGATCAAATGAAGGCCCGCCGTGGGCAAACTCGTGCGTGGCGAGTTTGCCCATCAGCACCGCGCCCGCTGCCCGGAGCCTTGCCACGGCGGTAGCATCCCTCGTCGGCACGCGATCAATACAGATCCGCGAGTGCCCTGACGTAAGGACGCCGGCCGTATCGTAAATGTCCTTTACTGCAAACGGGATGCCGTGCAGGGGACTGCGCCAGTTGCCGCGTGCGATCTCTGCTTGCGCGGTGCGCGCGCTCTCGATGGCCGCTTCCGACGTGCGAGTGATGTAGGCGTTGAGTTGCGGTTCTAGGGCATCGGTGCGCGCGAGCAGAGCTTGCGTATATTCGACCGGCGAGAGCTGCCGTGCTCTGATCAGTGCCGACGCCTCGGCGAGCGTGAGGTCATGGAGCGGGGCATCTGACATGGGAGTGTGCCTCGGAGGTGAAATGGGGCGGGGAATGGCGCCCGAACCCACCCTTACGCGGCAACGCGGTGGGCGCAAGCTTCCAAACAACAGAGCGTCACCTCGCTGCCCTGACGGCAAAAGGGTTGCCTCGAGTCGCCTGGAGGGCGCTGCGCAGGCCGATTTCATTCAAAGAAAACAACATCGCTCAGAGCGACCTTGCGCCGGTTTGGCTCGTCACGGGGGCGCGTCCTGTGCTCGAATGGCCACGAGGTATTCGATTGTTGGGATGAAAAACGGAATGCGGTGAGGGTGATTGCCGACCTGGACCCGCAGCTGCCCCCGCAACTGTGAGCGTCCTCCATCAACGTGCCACTGGGGAGCACGGATCCCGGGAAGGCGATGGAGGGTGGAGACCCGCGAACCAGGAAACCTGCCCTCAGCCGTGGTCACACGCGAGCACGTTGGCCGGGTGCGCTGACAGGAGCCGAACCAGTCCGTTGCATGGGTTGGGGAGACTTGGTTCGTCGTGACGTGTCGGCGGCGCGTGTTGGGCCAAATCTGGTCGTAAGCCCAACGTCCGTGGCCCCCGGGGGAACAGGTCGCAAGTTCGGTCACAGTCGTCTCGGCACAGGACATCGAGATCCGCACGCTACCCGATCTGCTCAACACTGTGCCGGGTATCAATGTGGTGCAACGAGTGGACCGGGCGGACTTACTCCGCCTTCATGCGCGGCACAAACTCCAATCATGTCAAGGTACTGATTAACGGTATCGACGTCAGCGATCCGACCAATCCCAATCGCTCCTTTGATTTCGGCCAGCTACTGACCACAGACATTGCTCAGGTTGAAGTCCTTCGAGGACCCCGGAGTGGTCTTTATGGCGCCAACGCACTTGGTGGCGTAATTGCGGTGACCACCAGAAGGGCGATGGTGCGCCAAGAATCACGGGCACGAAAGAAGGTGGGTCGTCGGCACGTTCAACCAAACGGCGAGCGCGAGTGCCTCCGAAGATGCTTTCAACTACTCCCTCAATCTCGGTCACTTCCGTTCAACCGATACTCCGTGACGCCTTTGCGAAGGTCGACAATCCGTGAATGCTCCACTGCCTGAAAGGCGGTGGCTTGCACGCTTGGTGCAACAGCATTGCCCTCAACTGCCACCACCTGGTGCGTCGGATCGTGTCCGGATTCTCAATAGATCTGCCTCGTTGCAGAGCAGCAACTGCGACCGAAGCCGTCTGGACCTAGTTCTTGCGCACTATGCCTGTGCCGTTAATGCCTGCATTTGTCTTCGCGGGCGGACGGATGCTCGCGGGGGCAACACCTTTGAGGCCTATGCCCGTTCCGCTCATGTGCGCCGAATTGGGGGAAAGTCCGATCCCGCTTCTTGGGATAGCGCTACTGGTGCCGGTGTTGGGTTTCACGAAGATCATCGGGCTATTTGTGCGCGGAGCGGTACTCGAGCCAGCGCCGGCTGAATGCGGCCCGACTATGGACCGCGGTGTTGCCGCGGCACCGGTTGGCAGTTTGAACTGTGGCGGCTTGCTCATGACACTGGGCGCACTACCGCTTCCTGGCTGCATGGGCGCGATATGCGGACCCTTGTTTTCGGCGGGATTTCTTGGGGCAGAAAATGGCCTTGCGACCCCTCTATGAGCACCTGGGCCGCTCGCGGTCGCGGTGGACGTCTGTGCGGGTTGCGCGGCCATACTCGCAACTATCGACGTCCCGGCGGCGATGAGGGTCGCGAGCACATGTCTGGCTGCCCAGGCACTCGAGGGTCCCACACGCCGTTGCATGGCTCTCCTCCAAGGATCAGCACTAATGAAACTGATGAACCGGTTCATAGCGTCGGCCAGTCGATGATGTCACCACTTCAGTTTCTATCGTCGGCGTACACTCGCCAATCCTGCAGACCAGCGTCGCCCTTGCCGCGATAGCCATTGGAACGGTGAGGATCCGCCAGATCAAAAGGACGTCCTTGGAACGCCCGCACAACGGGCGTCAGCATAATCATATTGGAGATGAGCTTGCATCAAGCTGACACTCCAAAGCCATTTTTACTCGGCGATCCTACAAAGCGACTTAGCTATGCTGGTTGCATCCTGTCGGGGATCTCGAAGGGTCATGCGAAAGCTGCGGCGATCTTCGGCGCCAACGCAGTGTCCGCGCAGCTTTTTTGGGTTGGTCCAGCGTGGAGGTGCCGGGAAGAAGGAGCCGTCGCGTTGCTTGGGCCCGGCAACAGTCCCGCTTCGGCCGAGGTTAAGGGCCAAGCCCAAGCTCAGCATCCGTTCTCCGATCTGTCAGTTGCTGAGGCAACCGCGGTCGTCCAGGGCAAGCAAAATCACGTCAATTTTGGCGCGCGGCACGCCGAGCTCAAACTCCGGCGACGAATTCTTGTAGCTCCACCCTCCTATTAGGATCGTCGAACGCGCTTGCCGGCCAGGGCAGCCCGTAATGCTCGCGCAGCGTTGTTCCGGCGTACTCGGTCCGAAATAGCCCCCGGCGCTGCAGCAGTGGGATGACCTCCCTGCTAAACACGTCCAGCTGTGCCGGCAGCAACGGCGGCATGATGTTGAACCCATCCGCCGCACCGCCCATGAACCAATCCTCGATGAGGTCGGCGACTTGCTCGGGTGTGCCGGCCATGACGTAATGCCCGCGCGCACCGGCCAGGTAGCCCAGCAATTGCCTCAAGGTCGGCCTGTCACGCCGGACCAGATTGAGGATTACCTCGGTGCGGCTGCGCGCTGCTTGCACTGAGCTCGGATCGGGAAAGTCTTCCGGCACGAGTGGTCGGTCGAGCGGCAATTGCGAGAAATCGTGACCGCCAAAGCGGCCGGACAATCGCTTGCGACCGACCACGGGATCGGTCAGATCGTTGACTTCGCGGGTCAACTGCCGTGCCTCCGTTTCGGTCGAAGCAATCATCGGGCTGAGGCCTGGCAAAATGAGGACGTGCGCGGGATTGCGGCCCTCGGCCGCCGCCAATCTCTTCAGATCGGCGTAAAACTCCTGCGCCGTTGCCTTTGCCATGTGGGCGGTGAACACAGCGTCGGCATATCGCGCCGCGAAGCGGCGACCGGTGTCGGATGAGCCTGCCTGTACGAGCACCGGCCTACCTTGCGGGCAGCGCGGCATGTTGAGAGGTCCGGCCACCTCATAGAGATCACCGCGGTGGTTGATCGGTCTAATTCGCTCGCGCCGCGCATAGAGACCGCTCGCCCTGTCATCGATCACGGCGTCCGCAGCCCAGCTGTCCCACAGGTCGTTTACAACGGCCATGAATTCGTCACCGCGGGCGTAGCGATCGGCATGGTTGACTTGGCCAGCCCCGCCGTAATTCTCCGCCGCGGTGGCCAGCCACGTGGTTACGACGTTCCATGCCGCCCGGCCATTACTGATGTGATCAATCGACGCAAATTGACGAGCGAGGTTGAAGGGCTCGGTGTAGGTGGTCGACGCGGTGGCGATGAGCCCCACCCGGCTGGTTGCCACGGCGATTGCCGCCAGCACGGTGATCGGCTCAAGCCAGGTGCGCGGCGCCTGGGTAACATCCCCACCAAGCGCCAGCTGATCGGCAAGGAAGATTGAATCAAACAGTGCGCCCTCTGCTCGCTGTGCCAGATCCTGGTAGTAGCGGATATCGGTCAATGGCAGGAGCGACGCGTCCGAATGACGCCAGGAGGCTTCGTGATGCCCGCGGCCGTGGATGAACAAGTTCAGGTGCAACTGCCGTCCCATGGTGCGGATGCTCCTATTGGGTTGCAAGGTCAGATGGTACCTCTAAGCGCACGGTGCTCCAGTACTTTCTTTCGCCATCGATCAATGTCGCGCAAAGTCGCTCAATGCTCCAGTCGATCCGACAGTGCCAGAACGGGCCGCCCCGCGCTTTATGGCGCCGATGGCGTTGCTACAGCCAAGGCCGGCGACCCCAATCGAAGCCGTCCAGCTTCATCTCGACCGCCCTAGGTCCGTGTGCCGGATTGCTGTCCCCATTGACAACCGCAGACAGATCCTCGGTCACTTGGCACCTTGTCCCGCCCTCTTAATCTCAATTCCGCAGATCGCAACGAGACCGCCCTTCATTCTGCGACCATAGCTGGGGTAAGTTGGGATCGCCGTCGGGGGTTCGCGAATGGCGAAGCTGAGCGGTGGTCAAGCGTCAGGAGTAGCTCATGTCGCCCTCGGGTCGCGTCGTCTTCGGTCAAATGGACGAAGTCATTTTTGGTACCCCGATCTGCGAGGCTATCACCGCGGAGGCCAAGCGTCTCGGCGCTGCACGCGTTTTTCTGATGGTTAGCAACTCGCTCAACACGAAAACGGACATCATCGAGAAGGTGCGCCGCGCGCTCGGCGACCGCTGCGTTGGCACCTTCGACGCCATGCCGCCGCATACGCCGCGATCGGCTGTGATCCTCGCCAGCGAAGCCGCACGTTCCGTACAGGCCGATCTCATCGTAACGATCGGCGGCGGTTCGGTTACTGACGGCGCGAAGGCCGTCCAAATGTGCCTTGCCAACGATATCCGTTCCCCAGATGCGATCGATTTGCTGCGTCCCGTCAAGGGACCCGATGGAACCATTGGGCCACCCAAGATGAATGCTCCGACAGTGCGGCAGATCAGTGTGCCAACGACGCTCTCAGGTGGGGACTTCAGCGCGATTGCCGGCGTCACCGATGAGCGTACCAAGGTGAAAGAACTGCTGCGACACCCACGCATTATTCCAAGCGCCGTAATTCTCGATCCGGCAATTACCGTGCACACGCCCATGTGGCTTTGGCTTTCCACCGGCATTCGCGCGGTCGACCATTGCGTCGAGGGCGTCTGCTCGAACGAAGCGCATGCATATGGCGACGCCCTGGCCCTTAAGGGACTTGGCTTGCTTTCGGCTGGATTGCCGCGCGTCAAGTCCAATCCAGCGGACATGGCAGCACGACTGGACTGTCAGATCGGCACGTGGCTATCGATGGGCCCGCTTGCCAGCGGCGTGCCGATGGGTGCCAGCCATGGTATTGGCTACGTGCTCGGGGCCGAATTCGGCATTCCGCATGGACATACCTCCTGCATCATGCTTCCGGCAGTTATGCGCTGGAACAAATCCGTCAACGCGGATCGCCAAGCCACGATCTCGGCTGCCATGTCGCAAGGTGGCATCGACGCCGACACCGTGCTTGACGTCTTTATCGGGGAGCTTGGCATGCCGCGGAGCCTGAGCGCCGTGCAGATTGGACGCGAGAGTTTTCAGCGCATCGCCGATCAAGCCATGGCAACACCCTGGGTTCCCCGCAATCCGCGACGGATCGATAGTCCCGCGCAGGTGCACGAAATTTTGGAGCTGGCCGCCTGAGCCGCGACGAGTTACCGATGCGAGCAAGAGCCCGCAGCATGTGGATCTGCTGTGCCAGCCAGTAGCAAGGCCGAGGCGAGGGAGTAGTCGCTCAAGCGTCAACCGGCGGGTGGCAAGTGGCGTCAAAACGCCATCCCTCCCAGCGATCGGCGGCCGCTCGGAGCTGGTTAGTTGCCCTTCTCTGCGTCGTCGCCGGTCAATGAACCGACGGGTCGAAGTCAGCCCGCCTCAACGACCCGGCAACGCTGGCATTCTCAAGCGAGCTGAGGGCCACGCGCCGTCGGCGCCGACCGTGTTATCCTCTTGCGACGCCGTTTGCGGGCGGTTGCAGATCCCGACGCGCCACGAGTTCCACGGGACGCTAAGCAGAACCCTTTAAGGAGGCCCTATAATGACATCCCCCATCGTACCCGCAGGATCAAAGCCGCCGAGCCAGCGTGCTCCTTATTCGGCGATCGTGGACCGGCCGCCATTGCGGCTGCCTAACAATGGGCGGGTGATCGTTTGGAGCATCGTCAATCTAGAGGTCTGGGATATTTCCCGCCCCATGGCGCGGCAGGTAATCCCCCCGCCAACAGGCGTCTCGCTGCTGCCTGATGTACCCAATTGGAGCTGGCACGAGTACGGCATGCGGGTCGGCGTCTGGCGGTTCTTCGAGCTGTTCAAGCGCCTTGGCATCCGCCCGACCCTATCGATCAATGCCCGCGTTATCGAAGATTATCCGAGGGTCGCACAAGAGGCGCGCGATGCAGGTTGGGAGTTCATGGGTCATGCCTACGAGCAGGGGCCGATCCATAAGGTCGACGATCAACGCGCGATGATCTCCCGCTCCATTGAGATCATTCGTGACTTCACGGGCAGGCCTCCGGTCGGTTGGCTGGGTCCGGGACTGACGCAAACCTATGACACGCCGGAACACCTTGCGGCAGCCGGCATCAAGTACATCGGCGATTGGGTGTATGACGACGAACCAACGGTAATCTCCACGGCGAAGGGCCCTCTCGTCACACTGCCATACTCTGTGGAACTTAATGACATCCCGATGATGATTATCCAGCATCACGAGTCCTCACAGTGGCAGCGGCGCTGCGCGGACTACTTCGACCGCCTCCATGCCGAGGGTGGCACCCGACCGCGTGTGATGGCGATGGCAATTCATCCCTATATTTCGGGCCAACCGCATCGTATCAAGTATTTGGAGGCCATCTATGAATACATCAACCGACATCAAGGCGTGGTGCACTGGAACGGAGCCGAAATTCTTGCGTGGTATGAGGAGGAACGCCGTCGGATCGGGTTGACCTGATTACACGAACCGGGCACGGACAATTGCGAGTAGGACACGAGGATCATTGGGCGCAGGGATCGTTCCCATGATTTCTGCCACGCCGGCATGCACGCGTGGATTGCACGCAGCATTTAACCTGTCACTGCACCGGTTACTAATCCGCGAACAATGTACTTCTGAACGCAGAGCGCGAGAACAAGTACTGGTGTCGTGATGAGGCATGATGCGGCCATCAGAGTGCCCCATTGGATCGACGTGTAGCCGATGTAGCCAAGGACGGCGACCGGCAGGGTTTTTGTGTTCTCATTTGCCAATACCAACGCGAACAAAAAATTATTCCATGAGGCAATGAAGGAGAGAATGGAAGTGGCCGCAATGCCTTGCGCCGTGAGCGGCACCACCACACGAAGCAGCGCTCCTGGAACTGAGCAGCCGTCGATTAGGGCAGACTGCTCTATCTCCACTGGCAGGGCCTCGATGAAACCGACCATTAGCCAGACGGTGAGTGGGAGCGTGAAAATGAGATGGCTAGCGATCAGGCTGACATAGCTGCCGACCAGATGGAGTTGCAGGAACAGAACGAAGAGCGGAATTAGAAAGGCGATACCGGGCGCCATTCGGGCGGCCAGGAGCACGATTCCCATGGCCCTGCGCCGCCAGCGGGCAAGGGCATAGGCCGCGGGGATGCCGAGGAGGAGCCCGAAAAACGTGGCGCCCGCAGCCACTAGGAGGCTGTTCAGAACATAGCGCGCGAAGGCATTGTCCGCGAACACCTGGCGGTAATTTTCGAGCGTGGGCTGAAAGAGCCAGACCGGGGGATAGCTGAGGAAGTCGACGGTCGTTTTGAACGACCCGAGCACCATCCACAGGAATGGCAGCATGAAGGCACCAACCACGAGCCAACCTAGCCCGATGTAGGCGACCTTGCGATTGAGGGACGCTTTCATGATTGGCCCCCCCGCAAGCGCGCAAGGATGATGGTGGAGGCGAGCACCAGAGCGAACAAAACCAGTGCGACGCTCGCCCCATAGCCTACCTTGTCGTAGGCGAGTGCGACCAGATAGTTGTAGAGATTGATCGTCTCAGAGGCATGGCCAGGCCCGCCTCCGGTCATGACGTAAACGATGTCAATGACCTTGAGGAGATCCATGAGACGCAGCATCGCTGCTACAACAAGGGTCGGCATCATCAACGGGAGCGTGATGTACCAGAAGCGCTGCCAAACCGACGCGCCGTCCACCATGGCCGCCTCGAACGGCTCGGCTGGGAGGGCGGCGAGGCCGGCCATGCAGATCAGAGCGACCATGGGGGTCCACATCCAAGCGTCCACGGCAACGAGCGTCGGGACGACCCAAGCCGTATCAGAGAGCCAGAGCGGAGGGCTGTCCAAGCCGACGAGGCCGAGCAGATAGCGGACGACGCCCAGTGAAGGGTCCAACATGACAACCCACACCAGGCCCATCGCAACGGGGGTTGCGACCATCGGCAGGATCAGAAGAGCGCGGAGGACGTTGCGCGTCGGAAAATTTTCGGCAAGCAGCAGGGCGATCGCAAAGCCGAGGGGAATATTGGACAAAAGACCGAGCGCTGTGAAATAGAGCGTGCGCGCCAGAGACTCTATGAAGCGCCGGTCGTTTATGAGCGCCACAAAGTTTGAGGAGCCAACGAAGGAAGGTGGCTCATAACCGACCATCGACCATTTATGGACGCTCATGAACAGGAGATAGAGGAGCGGAAATGCCATCACGAGCACGATGGCCAGGAGCGCCGGCAGCATGAGCAGTTCCGGCGTCCAGCGGTAGAGACGCCGCCAGTGGGTACTTGTCAACGCGCTTGCGATGGGGAGAACCGCTAACGAAGATAGATTTCGCGTATTCTAGCCTTTGAGGATTTGCAGGACCTGCTTTTGCGCATCATTCGCCGCCTTTTCCGCATCGCCACCCTGTAGGACCGCGACGATGGCGGTTCCAATGGCGGAGCGCACCTCTGGCACCTGCACCACCAGAGGGTTGGCGCCGTTCGGTACAGCGTTGGGGATGCCTTGCCTGGTTGCCTCAATCATGTCGGCGGGAACCGATTTGACGAAGACGTCGCTGGTATACACGGACTGCCGCGCAGGAGGCAGGTGGGTCACCTCGGTCGATGCCGCAGACATCACCTTCGACGTCAAGTACTGAATGGCATACCAGGTGGCCTCCTTCTTCTTCGAAGATGCAGCAATCGCTGGGCCCCACGAGATCACCGTGCTGTGGCTGCCGGAGGGTCCTGCGGGAAGCGGCGCGACCCCAACCTCGTCGACGATCTTGGACTGCTTCGGATCTTTGAAGTAGGCAAGGAAATTCGTGGCGTCGGTGAACATCGCTGCCCGGCCTTGCTGGAAGAGCGGGTAGGTGGATTTCCATTGCATGCCGACTATGTTGGGAGGTCCGGCCGCGCGCAGAATCTCGCCGTAGAATTTCAAAGCGTTGACGAAGGGCTTGTCGCCGATCTCCGGCTCGCCCTTCTCGTTGAGCCAGCGGCCGCCAAAGGCGAACAGGAACGGCGCAATCGTGTAGACCGCTTGGACACCATCGCCACGCGTGACGTAGCCGGCCACGCCATTCTTGCGGTCATCCAACGCCTTGGCCGCGACTACCATGTCATCGAGGGTCTTGGGTGCGGCGACCCGTTTTGCCTGGAGCATGGACTTATTGAAGAATAAGGTCTGCAGCTCGATGGTGATGGGGATTCCGATCTGTTCGTTGCCCACGCTATGAATCTTCAGGATGTTTGGAAAGAAGTCTGAAAAGTCCCAATCCGGGGAAGTGAGGTCGGAGCGAATGATTTGATCAAGCGGCTGATACCACTTGGCGCGCGCGAACGCGGCAGCGTCCCACGACGGAAGAGTGAAGAAGCCGTCGACCGCACCAGGATCGGAACGCAGCGTCAGCGGCAGCTTCTGCCGGAACTGATCCTCGTACAGGATTTCCCAACTGACCTTGATCCCCGTGGCCTCCACCAGCCCAGGCAGCTGTTTCTGAGCCCAATCGGTCCACGGATGCGTGGATACCATGAAGCGTAGCTGGGTGCCGCTATACCGCTTCCAGTCAAAACCGGCCGCACTCGCCCGTTGCGGTAACATGGCAGTCGCGCCAGCAATCACCGCCAAGGTCTGTCGGCGAGTGTAGGTCGTCGACATCGCGTATGCCTCCCAACCTCACGCTTCTCTTGTTATCGAGAGACTATGCTGAAGCGGCTGTTGGGGGTCAACTGCGGCTGCGATCCGCGAGCTTGACGAGATCTACCGTCGCTGCATCGAGGGCGTTGCCGTACCGTTCCACCGCCTGCTCGGCAATTTTTCTCGACATAGACAGCGGCGGCGAGAACGAATTGACCTCGATGAATGGCAGGGCGCGCGTCAATACGCCAGCTTCAAGTGCCCTGGCTGCGACAAGGCGATGGGCAGCGAGCTTCGGATCGAAAAAACGCTTCTCCGCTTTGTCAGCAACGAATTCGACGGCGAGCATCTGGCCAATGCCGCGCACCTCGCCCACATGCGGGTGGTCGCCGACGCGTTCCAGCAGTAGCTGCCGGAAATAGGCACCGACCTCGGCCGCCTGCGCCACAAGCCCTTCGCGTTCCATGATGTCGATGTTGACGAGGCCAAGTGCGGAGCCCACAGGATGCCCAGAATACGTGAAGCCGTGCATCACGGGACCGAACGCGGATGAAGCGTCGCGCAGCACATCCCAGATTTTCTCGGAAATAACGCACGCAGATACCGGGAAATATGCTGACGTTATACCCTTGGCCAAGGTCACCAGATCGGGTTTCAAGTTCATGCCGCCCGTTGCGAACCAGTGTCCGGTGCGGCCAAAGCCAGTGATGACTTCATCGGCGATGAACAGAATGTCGTGCTTGTCAAAGAGCTGCTGCAGCTTCTCGAAGTAGCCGGTCGGAGGCAGCAGAACGCCGCCTGTGCCCATGATTGGCTCGGCAATAAAGGCTGCAATAGTCTCCGCACCCTCTCTGGCGATGAGCGACTCAAGCTCCCCAACCATTCGATCCGTGAATGCGCTCTCGGTTTCGCCGGATCGGGCATAGCGGTAGAAGTGCGGGCAGGATATATGCATCACGTCCGGTAGCGGAAGATCGAATGCTTTGTGGTAGACGGGGATGCCGGTGAGGCTGGCGGCTGCGTATGTTAACCCGTGATATGCACCAAGGCGCGAGATGATCTTCTTTTTCTCGGGCTTGCCACGGAGATTGTTGTAATAGCGCACGAGCTTGAAATTCGTGTCGTTGGCATCCGACCCGCCCGAACCGAAGAACACCTTTGACAAGTGCGTAGCGCCGGCTTTCTCATGAAACAGCGACAGCACACGTTCTGCGAGCCGGATGACCGGCTCATTCGATGAACCCGCAAAGATATGTGAGTAGGCGAGGTTCTCGATCGCGTTCCGGGCGGCCTCAGCCATCTCCTTGCGCCCATAGCCAATGTTCACACACCAAAGCCCGGCACCGCAGTCGATGAGGTCGCGGCCCTGACTGTCCTTCACATACGTTCCATGCGCCTCGGAGATAATGTGCGGGCCCTTCTTGAGGTGATCTGCGATCGAGGTGTTCGGGTGCAATAGGGTTTCACGATCGATATCTTCGAGGGGGTAATTGCGTGTTGAG
>Ga0075425_100004763_pt1 | contig 14046 bp, 8 predicted proteins | sample SoiMethybrSBSTD4_FD_75300 | JGI IMG/M metagenome (GOLD analysis project Ga0075425, IMG submission 75300) | Bulk soil microbial communities from a Populus tree surrounding site in Tennessee, USA - Soil MetaG P. TD hybrid SBSTD4 | ecosystem: Environmental > Terrestrial > Soil > Tree plantation...
CCACTGAAAGATTAAAACAACGGCAAGCGCAGCAGACGCCGCAACGTCGTGATGCGCGCGAGTTGTTCAATGCCTGGAACGATCCGTCAGCGGAAGGCGATCCTGACGAACTCGCGGGCGCGGAAGCATGGTCCGAGGCTGAAACGCCCGAGCAAGTCCTCGCGGAAGGCGAGGTCGCGTACAACTACGACGAGTGGGACCGCGAGCTGACAGATCACCGGCTTGGTTGGTGTCGCGTAGTCGAAAAGAAAGTCAAGCACGGCGATCGAAATTTCGTCGAACAAACGAAAGAGCGGCACAAGGGTGTTATCTCGTCGATCCGGCATCAGTTTCAGTTGATGAAACCGGAGAATTTGATTCGCGTCAGCAATGAAGTTGATGGTGAAGAGTTTGATCTGAATGCGGTGATCGACTACGTGATTGACCGCCGCGCCGACGGGCAACAGTCAGAACGAATCTACACAAAACGACTGCGGCGCAGGCGTGACGTGGCTGTGTCGTTTCTGTTGGACCAGTCGTCGTCAACCGCGCGCACGATTGGTCGTCATCCGTTGCAGCCCTACACGCGTCCCGGCCGTCGTATCATCGAGATCGAAAAGGAAGGTCTCGTGTTGATGAGCGAAGCACTGGAAGCGGTCGGCGACGTCTATTCGATTAACGGATTCACTTCTGAGGGACGGCGAAACGTGAAGTTTTATATCGTGAAAGACTTCAATGAGAAATACGACGACGAAGTGAAACGGCGTATCGGTGGCATCAACTATCAAAACAATACGCGGCTCGGCGCCGCGATTCGCCACGCGACGGCAAGGCTGGCGAAACAAGACGCACGCACGCGACTGCTGATCGTGCTTTCGGACGGGCGGCCTTACGATCACGATTACGGCGATGCTCGCTACGCCCGCGAAGACACGCGCGAGGCTCTGCGACAGGCGAAGAACGAAGGCATCACGCCGTTTTGTATCACGATCGACCGCGAGTCGGAGGCTGAGCTGCGGGATCTGTATGGCGAGATCGGCTACACGATTATCGACGATGTCCTTTCGTTACCGGAACGACTTCCCGGCATCTACCGAAAGTTAACAACATAGGCCGCGGATGACGCGGATTTTATCCGTCACCAATCCGCGTCATCCGCGTTCTCCCCATCCGCCACCACCAGGCGTCTGAACGCGGATTCGATCCCCTGCCTTCAACTCGCATGAACCCTTCGACGGAACTCGGCGCGCTCGCGCATCGCGAACGATTACGTTGATTCCAACTGATCCATCCTCTCCACCAAACAACCCATATGGCCCATGCTTCCGCCGATCGCATAACAGTGACATGCGCGCGGGCACGAGCGTCTCAATCTCCCGCACTACACCGTCACCGCCGCGCTGCTTCCCTGCCCCGCCCGAGCCTTTGCGCAATCGATACTCACACACGCGCAATGGATACGCGTACTCAAGCGCCTCGGCAGGTGTGTTCAAGCTGTTGGTCATGTGCGTGTGCACACCGCTCATGCCATCGAGCGCGGGCCGCGCGCCCATGCCGCCGGCGATTGTTTCGTAATATGAAAACTCCTGGCCGTTGCGCGAATCGATGCCGCCGATCGTGAGGTTGTTCATCGTGCCCTGGCTCGCCGCCGGTATTCGATCCGGCAATGCTTGCGCCAGTGCTTTGAACAAAACATCGACGATACGTTGCGATGTTTCCACGTTTCCGCCGGCGACAGACGCGGGCGGATTTGCGTTAACAACCGTGCCGTGCGGCGCGATCACTTCGATTGGCTCCATCAACCCGGCACTCGCAGGCACTTCACTACCAACCAGACATCGAAACACGTAAGACACTGCCGAAACAGTGATTGCTTCGACAGCGTTGATGGCGCCAACTACTTGCGGTGCGCTGCCCGTGAAGTCAATTGACGCGCATTCACCTGCGATAGACACACGCACTTTGATCGGCACCTCACGATCCTCAACACCGTCGTCGTCCAAAGCGTCTTCTGCTTCATATGAGCCGTCGGGTATGGAAGCGATCGTATGTCGCATCAGTCGCGCGGAGTAATTGATCAGTTGGGCTGCATATTCCGTGGTCTCGGTCTCGCCGCGCCGTTCGATGATTTCGAGTAGACGCGCTTCCCCGGTTTTCAACGAGCCGATTTGCGCATCGAAGTCGCCGCGACGCTCGATATTGCCACGTACGTTCGCCAACAGCAGACGCATTGTGTCGCGATCGAGAGTTCCATTTCGCACCAGCCGAATCGGCGGGATGCGAATTCCTTCTCCGTAAATGTCCGTGGCAAGTCCCATCGATCCCGGCGTCGCTCCGCCGATGTCCGCATGATGCGCGCGGTTCGCGACGTAAAAAAGCATTCGCGATCCGCTGACGACGGGCATGACCAACGTGACGTCAGGCAGGTGCGTGCCGCCGGCGAACGGATCGTTGAGAGCTACAACATCGCCAGGGGCGATTTCGACCTCGTTAAGCGCCGCCGCGAGAGCCATCGGCATCGATCCGAGGTGCACGGGCATGTGATCGCCCTGCGCTATCACGCGCCCAGTTGCGTCAAAGACGGCACACGAGTAATCGCGACGCTCTTTGATGTTCGGCGAGAAAGCGGTGCGGCGCAGCGCGACGCCCATCTCCTCCGCCACCGAAGTAAACAGCGCGCGATAGATTTCCAAAGTCGTGGGGTCGAAATGAGTTTTCATCTTCGTGCGCCTCCTTGGAGTGCGCCGCCTTGGCGGCGCTTTTTACCAAAGCGGTGACAAGTCACCGCACTCCAAGGAGGTTCGTGATTAATAAATTGCCAAAGTTGTCGACACGCGCGGCCGTGCCGGTCGGTATCAAAGTAGTCGCTGAGTACTCAGTCACGATGCACGGTGTTTGCAATTTTGCATTGGCGAGTTCGGCCCTGTTATACAAAGCAACAGCGAGCTTGCGTCCATTAAAATGCGCTGTCACTGTTCCATGCGGTCTTGTCTTGCCTGATCCGATTTTTCTCTGCGGCAGTTTTTCAACCAGACCAAACGATCTCAAGCGCGCACTGACTATCTCGATCTCGCTACCCTCGCGCGCGTAACCGTAACGTTCGCGATGCGCGCGATGAAACTCAGCCGCTAGATCCCCCTTTGTATTTCTTACTTCCAACTCGAACGACTGACCACGATAACGCATCGCCAACGAACGTTCGTGGCGCTGTTTCGCACGTGAAAAGCCTTCCGCGCGGAGCAACGCCGTCGCTTCTTTTTCCATTTCACGAAAGACTTTTTCGAGCCGGGTGGTTGAGCGTGCTTGATACGTGAACATCACCGTGCGGCTCTGATCCTTGATCACGTCGGCAACCAACACGCCTACAGCCGAAAGCGCGCCGGGTGCAGTGGGCACAATGATCGTCGGAATGCGCAGGGCACGCGCGAGATCGACAGCATGCAAACCGCCTGCGCCACCAAACGGTAGCAACGCAAACTGTCGCGGATCGTGGCCGCGCTCGACTGAAATATGTCTGAGCGCACGTTCCATATTTGTGTTGGCAACAGCTAGCACGCCTTCGGCAGCAGCAGTAACGCTGCATTTTTTGCCCGAGACCTTGCTGAGATCATTCGCCAAATTCGCCATCGCTTCACGCGCGCGCTTTTCGTCGAGCTTGAACTCTCCGCCCAACAAGCCAGCCCCGCCGAAGTGTCCGAGCACAACGTGAGCGTCCGTAACGGTTGGCAGCAGTGAGCGACCGTAACAAGCTGGTCCAGGATCCGCGCCTGCCGACTCTGGTCCAACCCGCAGCGAGCCACCTTCATCGACACGTGCAATCGAACCACCACCTGCGCCGACCGTGTGAATGTCCATGACAGAAACAGCTACCGGCAATCCAGCCACTACGGCTTCATTCGTCGTGCGGATAGAACCGCTGTCACACAATGCGACATCCGTCGAAGTCCCGCCCATGTCAAACGTAATCACGTTTTGAATTCCGGCAGACTGGGCGGCACGCAAAGCACCAACGACGCCACCCGACGGTCCCGAAAGAATCGTGCGCACCGGCTCGATAGCAGCAATGTCTGCAGAGATGCTGCCGCCGGAAGATTGCATCACGCGAAGATTGTTTTTAGCCGCGGATGAACGCGGATGAACGCGGATCTGAGTAAGGCGGCTCAAATAACGGCCCATCAATGGCTGCAAGTAAGCATTGATGACCACTGTTGAGGTGCGCTCGTATTCGCGGTATTCGGGAAGAATTCGGCTCGAGATGGATAACGGCACACCGAGTGAAGCGAGTGATGACGCGATACGCTCTTCGTGTTCCGGATGCAGGAAAGAAAACAACAAAGAGATCGCGACCGCTTCAACGTCAGCTTGCTCCAGTTTTCTGACAAGCTTGCCGAGCTCTCGCTCCTCGAGCGGCTCCAGCACCTCACCGGACGCAACTACACGTTCGCCGACACCCAATCTCAGTTCATCCTCAACGAGTGGCCGCGGTTTGACGGCGTTGAGGTTGTAGAGCTCCGGACGCGCCTGGCGCCCGATCGCGAGCACGTCCTCGAATCCTTTTGTGGTGACGAGTGCGATGCGCGCGCCGCGACGTTGCAGCAATGCATTCGTTCCGACGGTTGTGCCGTGAACAACCTCGATACGATCGAGTTGAGCGCCAGTTTCGGCAGAGATACGCAGGAGACCTTCTCGAATGGCGAGTGAGGGATCGGCAGGTGTCGAAGGAAGTTTGAAAAGTTCGAGTTGTCCGTCTCGTTCAAAGACGAAGTCGGTAAACGTTCCGCCGGTGTCAACGCCGATGCGTATGAATGTGCCTCCGGTCTAGTCTTGTTTCACAGACACCCAGCAACTACTTTCATTCGACGCACGAAGCGCATCCAGCACGAGCTGTACGCGATAGCCGTCCTCAAACGTCGCCGCGTCTTTCACGGTTGTCCTGCCGGCTCGCAGCGATTCGACAATCGCAACGGCGAAAGCGGTAAAGCCTCTGGACCAACTACCCTCTCGCATGCCACGAGCCATGTGGTCCTGGTCCACCTGCACCGGACGCCACGCACCCGAACCAGTAGGCGAAATCCATAGCTCACCAGTCTCTTCCACCATCAATGCGCCTTTAGATCCGTAGATCTCGAATCGATTCTCGTACTTGCCCGATTCGACCACTGAGATTGATGCCGCCCCGGTTGCACCCTGCGTGTGTGGCCCATCGCTAAAGCGGAATAACAGTTTCGCTTCATCGTCAGTGGTCACTTCACGCAAGCCACCCGTGGTTTTGTCGGGTCGCTGCTTGATGTGAGTCGAGAGCATGCCGAGCACGTCGGTCACTTCTGCGCTCAGCATCCAGCGAAATGAATCGACCACGTGAGAGCCGATTGCTCCGAGCGCGCCACCGCCCATGGCTTCGTCAGACCACCAATCCCAGGCACGGTCGGCGATGCCGCGATAGTCAGACCGAAACACGTAATTGCAATGACGCACTATTCCAATCGCGCCCGACTGTAACATGCCTCGCATCACTCGTCTGCTGTTCAGGAAACGCAGTTCGTGATCGATCAGCGCAAGTACGCCCATAGAGTTCGCCTTCTCGACCATGCGCGCTGCCTCACCTGCGTTTAGCGCCATCGGTTTTTCGCAGAGCACTGCCTTGCGATGATCGAGTGCAGCAAGCGCGATCTCGATGTGAGTGGATGGAGGTGTGACAATACTAACCAAATCCACTTCGCTGTGGGCTACCAATTCACGCCAATCGCCGGCAACGTGTTCAATGCCAAACTCTTTTGCGACTGCCTCCGCACGCTCGCGATGACCACTCGCAATCGCAACGACTTTCGCCCCCATGCAATCTCGAAAACCTGGTATCTGGGTGGTTCTGGCAAAACCTGTCCCTACAATTCCGATTCCTACCGGTGACTTCTTCATGGTCCTATTATTTAGCCGCAGATTGCACAGATTGCAACAGATCTTCTCTCCAGGGGTTAAACGCGTTCAACGCGCAGAAGTATGAAAAATGCCTTTGTGGAATAATATTCCGGAGTTAACCCGAAAAGTTTTTGTGATCTTGTGCCTCCTTGTGGCAATCTCTCGCCAGAAACATTTCGCTGACTGGTTTCATATCTAAGCAGGAAGAGTAGATTGTGCACGGCTGAGTTTTTCGTTTCTAGCTTGTAGCCCAGTAGCAACCCCCTCAGCGGACCAAATACGGTCCTGCAAGCTGCGCGAGAACCTCCACTGGCGAACATCGCTTCTACCTACGTTCACGGAGCTATCGAGCTGAGTCTCCCTGGACGCATTCCAGTTAACAAGCTGATCCCACTGAGAAGGAGAATTCGAAATGTCTGCAACGTACAAATCAGCCGGAGAAGATACTCGTGTCGAAAATGATTGGACCATAATGGTCTTTTTCGCCGGTGAGCAGGACTTATCACCCAGCATGACCTCACAGCTCAAGGCCATTAAGGACGCCGGTTTCGAAAAAGACACCACCGTTTTGATCCACTACGATCCGAACAAGAAAGGCGTGGGGACGTTCACTTTTGACATCAATCGGAAGCGCAAACAGGAAATGTCAACCTCTATCGGTGACGGGAAAGATCCATTCGTCCGTAACCTGTTGGAAGACATCATCCCGGGAGCCCCCAAAGGAGCTACTGCCGCTGACGCACTGAAAACATTTTTAGGACTCGGTTGTCGAGACTATCCTGCAAAACACTACATGGCCATCTTGGTCGGACACGGCGTTATTGTGGGAAACGATGCTTTCTTGCCTGACAACACCCCGGAATCAGCGATCACGCTACAGCAGTTAGGCGACATCCTGTCGAGCTTCCGCGCATGCGCAGACCTTAACGGCGGTGCGGTCGAGATGATCGGCCTGCATAGCTGCTCGATGAGCGCTATAGAGGTCGCCTACCAACTGAAGGGCGCAGCAAGATACTTGTTAGCCACTGAAGGCGTGTCGTTCGTAGGGAGCTGGCCTTACCGGCAAATGCTGAAGAAAATTCTGTACGAGATCGATGAAGCAAGAACAAATAAGAGGGATGTCGACGTCGATCGATTGATAATGTCACTCCAGAAACTGTGTCTGCATAACAGCACTGACTTCATGTTCTCAGGACTTTCAGCGGACTTGTGTTTATGCAGTTTGCAGCCCGAAAAAGTAGAAGCATTGAATGAGCCGATGAGAGCTCTAACGAGAGCATTGAAGCAAGGGCTGAAGGATAGACGCGGTGTGGAGTTGATAACGCTGGCCCACTTGGAGGCACAGAGCTACTACCAGGAAAATTACACTGATCTGTATGACTTCTGTCTCTGTCTGGAAAAGAAGTGCAGAGAAGGTGGGCGTGTTCAGGAATACATGAAGGCCGCCTGTGAAGCAGTGCGGGCCACGTTGAAGGACACAAACACGCCTGACGGCCTCGTCGTTCGTTCAGACTTTTTCGGACCGCTTTACCAATACTCTCACGGTCTTTCAGTTTATTTTCCGTGGGCGCCCCCACTTCAGGACAATCCGCCGCTGCCAGGTGACGACATCCTGCTGCGATATAAAGACTACGCCTTCACGAAAGAACTGGGAGACGACTCGTGGTTGAGCTTTCTGGAAGAGTACTTTGAGGCGACTCTCCGCGAGAGCAGAGAAGTCGAAGACGACGCATACAAGGCTCTCAAGGTCGTAGCGAGGGCCGAAACCGCTGCGAAGATCGGCGCCGCTGGTAATGGCACATTCACAGGCAGTGCGGCCGTCGGCGTTGATGCCTTAGACCGGAAGGTTAGTCCAGAGTTGGATGATCCGCCAAGGAAATCAAGTCCAGAACTGACTAGCGGCGGCTGTGGTTGCAGTGTCAAAAACTATCCGATGGCCTTCATTAAAAGCCCGAGGGCCTTCGAGGATGCGAACCGGGGAAGGAATGGTTCACAAAAGAAGTCATCGGTTGGTGTTGTGAGTAAGTCGGCAACACGATCATGAGACTGCTCCGTTCGTTACTACTATTGGCGTTTTGTCTTGCGTGGCCGGGGGTTCGGCTTCAGGCCCAGAACGACACAAAGGCTCTGACGGATGAAGAAGACGCCCGGCTCACAAGCGTCGCTGCCAGAAAATCTGCCGTAACGAATTTCCTCACAGCCGGTAATCAGTTTCGTGATGCCGGCGACCAATTGAATGCGGCTCGCGCGTGGAACCGTGCAGGCCGCATTCAGTTGCAGCTGACCCAGCCCGACGAGGCAATCGCAACCTATCAAAACGCACTGGGAATCCTCCGCAACACTTCCGACCCGCAAACGCTGGTCGACAGTCTTAATGGACTCGCTGGCGTCTACAAGCATTTAAGTGAATGCGATAAAGCGAACCCACTGCTTCAGCGGGCACTCTGGCTAAGCCAGCGAAATGGCTACGTCGAAGGAGAGGCGGAAGGCTTGATGAACTTGGGCTACTGCCAGAACGACATGTCGTTGGCTTTGCAAAACGCTCAAGACTCACTTCGACTGTTTCAGTCCGCTAATAACAAGTTGGGTATAGCACGGGCTTATCAGGCGGTTGGCGAGTTTCAGATGATTCAGAACAGTCTTTTTGAGTCGGCCCAAAGCTACCAAAACGCCTTGAAGATCGCGCAGGAGCTTCAGCTACAGAATGAAATGGCCGAGGCTTTAATCAATCTCGGTTTTATCGAATACCGCAAGGGAGCCGTGCAAGCGTCGGTCTCGTTTTACACTCAGGCGCAACAGTTGATCGATGACGAAGCAGAGCCTTACATGATGGGGCAAATCCAGGCCGGCATCGCTGAAACATTCATTGAAAGTGGATTGGTGGAAACTGGTATCGAGAAATATCAAGAGTCTCTGAAGTATTACTATCTTACGAAAAGTCCGGAGACGTGGATTGGCATTCACTGGGGGATCGGAAGAGCTCTTCACCGGCAAGGTAAATACACAGAAGCCATTGCGATGCTTAACACAAGCCGCTCGGAAGCAATGTCGAGGAATTATCTAAGGGTGGTGGCGCTGAACGATGAGTTTCTGGGACGAACCTACTATGAAATGAACGACTACGAAACGGCCCTGCGACATTACCAGGCTGCGCTCGAGGAGTTCACGAGAATCGACAATCCCAGGGAAGCGGCCCGTGTCGTGGCCCTGCTGGGCCAGATTTACCAACACCAGGGAAATTTCGAAAGAGCAAGGCGGAATTATCAAAAGGCACTGGCGTCGTTTCGAAAACTGTCGGATCAGGTTAACGAGTCAGTCACGCTTTACGCGTTGGGAGCCTTGGAGTTGAGGCAAAATCACGTCGATGAAGCGGAAAAGTATTTACAGGAATGCATCCACGTCACCGAGGAGATGCGACGTGTTTCTACCAGTGTCGATCTTACGGCGGCGTTTTCAGCAAGGGTTCACCAACGTTATGAAAAATATATCGACTGTATGATGCGTAAGTATCGCGCATCGCAGTCAGAGAATCTCGAGATCGAAGCTTTCAAAACCAGCGAGTTGGAACGAGCGCGTGCGCTGACGGAGTTATTACATGCCACACAGGCAAATCTCTTCCCCGGCCTCGATCCTGAGACCGCCATGAAGGAAAAGCGACTCAGAGAATCCTTGCGGATGATTGAGAACACCAAGGTGAAGTTGCTCAGCGGGAAATACACAAAAGCGCAAATTGAAAGCCTCGAAGCAAAATACGACCAATTGAAAACTGAACACACTCAGCTTCTCACAGAGATCCGTGCTCGCAATCCTTCATACGAACAGAACATTCGGCCCACAGCCTGGGAACTGTCGAGAATTCAGCAGCAAGTAATCCCCGACGACCAAACTGTGCTTTTGGAATACAGCATCGGCTCTGAAAAGAGTTACTTGTGGACTATCACCCGCAACGAGATCAAGAGCCATGAACTACCCAACGAAGCAAAGATCGCCGCTGTTGCCGACCGCGTGAGCAAGTTGTTGAAAACAGCTCCGTCACCGTCAGAGAACACCGAAACCGAACTGACCGCCGCTGCTCAAGAGTTGGCCCAAATGATTCTCTGGCCGGCGGCCGAAGAACTGAACAGAAATCGCGTAATAGTGGTTGCGGATGGAGTTCTTAATTACATTCCATTTCAGATCCTGCCGTCGCCTTCCAACAATGAACCGCTGGTTGCCAGCAAGGAAATCATTAACGCGCCTTCTGCATCGATACTGGGCGAATTGCAGCTTGAAGCAGCGCAGCGACAGCCCGCGACTAACCTGCTCGCGGCGTTTGGCGATCCTGTATTTGTTCCGAGCAATTTCGAAACTAAAAATACAAATAGCGGCGAGTCAACTATCGCAACGGCCCAACTGCTGTCGGCATTGCGCGATATTCACCCCAATGGTGAAGCTTCTGATCTTTCCACAGTCAATCGACTTTTTTACGCCAAGCAGGAGTTAGATACTCTCCGTAAAGTAGCCGGCGAAAAGGCGTTGATAGTTACCGATTACGCTGCGACTCGCGATCAGTTTCTGAAGACTGACCTAACTCAGTATTCAATGCTCCACCTCGTAACGCATGGATTCTTCGATCCGAAACAACCGGAGAGTTCGGGCTTTTTGCTCTCGAATGTCGATCGCGAAGGGAAACCATTACAAGGTTTTGTCGGGCTAAAAGATATCTACGAGCTGCGAGCGCCGGTTCTGTTGGTAGTTCTAAGCGCGTGTCAAACCGCACTCGGAGATGACGTGCGTGGCGAAGGTTTGCTGGGTGTTACTCGCGGTTTCATGTATGCCGGCGCCTCGAGCGTTGTAGCGAGCTTGTGGCAAGTGGACGACGAAGCTACAGCAGAGTTGATGAAGCTCTTCTACAGCAACATGCTGGAACGCGGAATGGAGCCAGGCCAGGCGCTGCGGGCGGCGCAAAACAATATTCGCCAACGCCCCGGCTGGCAGTCACCCTACTACTGGGCCGCATTTACAATCCAGGGCAAGTACGACGAGGTTATCAAACCGCAACACCGTGATCTCGCCTTGCGTTGGAAATTATCACTGGCGGTCGCGTTCTTAATATTGACTGTTCCGGCAGCGTGGTATGGTCGTCGACGATGGGTGAGAAGAATAAGGCGTTGACTGAAAAGTGAATGATTAAATTTCTTCAAGGAATCAGTTAGTTACCTCGAAGAAGTAGTCACCGCTGATTCGTTGTTCTGTGCCGTTGGCATCGATCGCAAAGAGCTTTAGAGAGTAGAGGCCGGGCGGCAGTTTCGAGGCTGGGATTACAACGGAGACTGAGTTTGCATCGTAAGCAGTTGGTGTTAGATCTTCGGTTTCACCTCGCTTATCCAGTTGCACGCGATAGTTCGTTCCGCGCACAGCCGATTCGGGAAGCACAAGAGAGACTCTCAATTCTCCGATGTCGGATCTTAGTGGGACCTGCCGATACTTAGGCTCAGTGGCCGCACGGTTACTGATACTGTTGCCCAGGGTTACTGCAATCGACGTCCGCGGGCGCGAAAGCTGAACCGCAAAAACTGCGACAGCCACCAGGACGACCGCAGTCGCCGTAGCCAGAGCCCATCGATGCGCGGTAAAAAAAGCTCGGAGTTTTTCAAATAAGGTGGGGCGTTGTGGCTGTGCGCTCGGTCGCTCAACACACTCAAGAGCAATAGCAAAAGTGTATCTTTGCCTTCCCTCCGGCGTTGCCAAATAATTCTGTTCAAACCAGCTATGCTCCCTTCGAGGAAGCTCACCCGAGCGGTACTCCTCGATGAGTTCTCCCTTCGATATTTCGAGCTCTTCAAAGAGGTCGTCTTCGACCATCAGCCGTTCTTCTATCTTCTGCTGCTCCTCTTCGGTGAGGTTTCCGAGAAGATATTCTCGAATTCTGGTTTGATCATGGTCACTGAGCGCCATTAGAAACTATTTACTTTCCGGTCATCGGGGAGACCTCTAGTAGTTATGGCCTCCGCATTGAAAGCGTTTCCTCAATGCTTACGCTTGTAAGCGCCGCTCAAGACACTCCCTGAGACGTGAGTGAATATGACACACCTTTATTCTTAGTGCGTTCCGAGAAATTTTCAATTCCTCGGCAAGTTTCTTCCGGTTTTCGATCTTTCCTTGTTTGATGCCTTCCTGGTAACGCAGCACCAGGTCTCGATCCGCTGAGGGCAATTGCGACAAACAATCATCCAGATAACTGCAGGTCTGTTCGAGTTCAGCCGGGGCCGGTTCCGGTGGAGGCACGTTGGGAGGAGGTTTCTTTTTCAGTTGCTCCTGATAGATCTTTTTGGCCACGGCGTAAAAGTACAAAGCCGGATCACCCTGATAGTTTTCTATCAGCCAATCGATTTTGGAAGTCACTACATTGATCGTTCGGTCGGCAAGGTCTTCGGCCTCACAACAGCCCCGGCTGACGAAAATCCTGATCACTCGAAGTCGAATTCTCTCGTATTTCTCACCGGCTCGGTCGCGGTCAGGATCGAGCCAGCCCAGTAGCTTGTCAAAAGCTTCCTTCGTTGGGCTGTCTTTATTCATCTGCGCGAGCTATTAGATTCCTGAAAGAGAGGAGTGTCAGCGGAGCAGGCGCAGAGTAATGACTTAGGGACGCAATGTCAATTACACTCAGATTAGCCTCTGTGTCTCTGTGCCTCTTTGGTGATTATTCTTCGCAAGTTTAACCACTGAGGCACAGAGACACAGAGGCTACTCACATTTACACACCAAACTGCTTCTTGTAGACTGACTTGCCAGCTCGATCCTCAGATAATAGGAGACTTAACTAATGCCTTCCCCACGCAATGCCCAAGTCATTGCCATACTTGTCGCCTTTTCATTTTTGTTCGGCTCCCTTAAAGCACAAACCAACGGCAGCAAAGCACAAGCTCCTGCAAAGTCCTCCGAAGCCGCGCAAAAGAAGACCGATTACTCACAGGAAGCGGTAGTTATCGAACAATTGAGCAGTGCGTATCGCTTCGAGCGCGATGGCACCGGGCAGCGAGAACTGAGTCTGCGCGCGAAAATTCAGAGCGACGCGGGCGTCGAGCGCTTTGGACAACTAATTTTCGGCTATAGCTCCGCCAACGAAAAACTCGACATGGATTTTGTGCGTGTGCGCAAATCGGATGGAACTGTTGTTAACGCAGCCGCAACCGACATTCAGGATCTCACCGCTCCAGTCGCTCGCGAAGCCCCGGTTTACACAGATCTCAGACAAAAACACATAACGGTGCCTGGTCTACGTCCGGGCGACACGCTCGAGTATCACCTCGTTTGGAACATTCACACTCCACTCGCTCAGAACCACTTCTGGGTCGAGCATGATTTCGTCACCAAAGGCGCCATCGTTCTTGATGATCAACTGACTGTGAACATTCCCGCGGCCAGCAAAGTCAAATTAAAGACTGAGCCTGGTTTTGAGCCGTCCATCAAAGAACAGAACGACCGGCGCATCTACTTCTGGAAACACGCGAATCTCAAGCCGGACAGCGACGACGACAAAGACAAAGAAAAGAGCAGCGAAGAAGACGAAGAAGAACCCGAGGATCCGGAAGAGATTCGTCCTCACGTGCAACTGACAACATTTCAGAGTTGGGATGAAGTGGGCCAATGGTACGCTGGTCTGCAACGCGATCGCATCGTGCCTGACGAGAAGATCAAGCTCAAAGCAGAAGAAGTTATTCACGGACTCACCACAGAGAAAGACAAGGTGAGAGCGCTGTATGAATACGTCTCCAAAAACTTTCGCTACGTGAGCCTGTCGCTGGGGCAGGGTCGTTATCAACCGCATGCGGCAGCCGATGTTCTAGTTAATCAATACGGCGATTGCAAAGATAAACACACTCTGCTCGCTTCGATGTTGGCCGCCGCTGGATTGCGCGCGTATCCCGCATTGATGAATTCCGCGCGCAAGATCGACGTCGATATTCCTTCACCTGGCCAGTTTGATCACGTCATCACTGCAATTCCGCTGGGCAACGAAACGCTCTGGGCAGACACGACGGCGGAAGTGGCACCGGCAGGATTGTTATCACCTCAGTTGCGAAACAAGAAGGCCCTGATGATTCCCACCAGCGGCGTCGCTCGTCTGGAAACGACGCCTGCTGAGCCGCCATTTCTTTCAACTGAAGT
>Ga0075425_100004769_pt1 | contig 14038 bp, 10 predicted proteins | sample SoiMethybrSBSTD4_FD_75300 | JGI IMG/M metagenome (GOLD analysis project Ga0075425, IMG submission 75300) | Bulk soil microbial communities from a Populus tree surrounding site in Tennessee, USA - Soil MetaG P. TD hybrid SBSTD4 | ecosystem: Environmental > Terrestrial > Soil > Tree plantation...
AGGTAAAGCGGCGTCACAACCTCGGGCTGACCGGCAGGCAGAAGTTGTTGTTGCAATTCATCGTCGCGTTCGCTTTCGGTCTGGCGCTGAAATATTTGACAACTTACAGCACCAGGTTGAGCGTGCCGTTCTTCAAGACGTTCAATCCCGAGCTATGGTGGCCGATTTACCTTCTTGCTTTTTCGCCGCTGGTGGTCGTTGGCTTTTCGAATGCGGTGAATCTGACCGATGGACTCGACGGGCTGGCGATATCAGTGACGATGATAACTTCGGCAGCGCTGACGGGGTTTACGTATGTGAGCGGGCACTTGAGGTTTGCCGAGTACCTGGGGCTTGAGCACAACCCGGGCATACACGAGCTTACGATTTTCTGCGCAGCGCTGACCGGCGCGAGTCTCGGGTTCCTGTGGTTCAACGCGCCGCCGGCGGAAGTGTTTATGGGAGACGTAGGGGCGCTTGGAATCGGCGGAGCGATTGGCGCGGTCGCAGTCATGATCAAACAGGAGTTCCTGCTGGTAATGATCGGCGGCGTGTTCGTTATCGAAGCGGTGTCGGTGATTCTGCAAGTCGCTTCGTTCAAGATTTTTCATCGGCGCATATTCAAGATGACGCCGATACATCATCACTTCGAGTTGATGTATCCGCCTGAGATTTCGCGTCGCATGGAACCGAAGCTGGTGTTTCGGTTCTTGATAATTGCAATACTGTTCGCATTGCTCAGCCTCTCGACGCTGAAGCTGAGGTAGAGAGATTGTAGGATTCTGATTTGTGAGTGTCGGATTTGAGATTTGAGATTATTTCAGATTTCAGATTCCAGAGATCTGCAATCTGGGATTTGCAATCTGGGATTTGCAATCTGGCATATCTGAGATCTGAAAATTTGGTGTTAGAGAATTAATCCCTTGATGGATCTCGAAGGCAAAAAGGTACTGGTCGTCGGAATCGCGCGCAGCGGAGTTGCTGCTGCGCGTCTGCTTGCCTCGCGAGGCGCGATGGTGATCGCCAACGACGTCAAGCCCGAATCCGAGCTTGCGGATGCCGCGGATGAGTTGCGAACGCTCGGCGTAATGTTGTCGCTGGGTGCTCATCCGGAGAGCTTGTTCGTCAACGCCGAGTTGATCGTGTTGAGCCCAGGCGTGCCCGCCGATCTTGCGCCGCTCGAATCAGCGCGACGCGGCGGAGTTGAGATCATCAGCGAGCCCGAGCTTGCCGGCCGGTTCTTGCGCGGGCGGATGATTGGGGTCACCGGCTCGAACGGCAAGACGACAGTCACGACGCTGGTTGGGGAGTTGATGCGCGCGGCGGGCGCGGAAGTGATTGTCGGCGGCAACATTGGGACACCGCTGACCAGCCTGATCGAAAAGTCCGCGGAGAACACCTGGACAGTTGCCGAGCTGTCGAGCTTTCAGTTGGAGATGATCGACAGCCTGCGCGTCAACGTCGCGGTCGTGACCAATATCACGCCGGATCATTTGGACCGGCACGGCTCGTTTGAAAACTACATGCGCGCCAAGCACAGAGTCCTCTTGAATCAAACCGAAGACGACTGGGCGGTGCTCAACGGGCAGGATCAGGGAGTGGCCGACATGGTTGCGAAGCTCGGAGTCCAGTCGAGAGAGGTTTATTTCAGTTCGCGCGGGGCTGAAACGGTGGAGGGTGTTGAGGCGGGCGCCTACGTTCAAGCGGGCCGCGTTTGCACGACGATGATGACCGATCGCGAAGGTGAGGTCGACGTGATGGGGCTGGACGAAATACCTTTGCCGGGGATGCATAACGTCGAGAATGTCATGACCGCGCTTGCGGCGACGTTCTGCGCGATGGGAACGGGGATGAATGATCTTCCGGCTCTCAGGGAAGCCATCAAGCGATTCAAGGGAGTCGAGCACCGGATCGAATATGTGACCGAGATTGACGGCATCAAGTTCTACAACGATTCAAAAGCCACGAACGTCGATTCAACGGTGAAGGCGCTCGAAGCGTTTGAACGCAACATAATTGTCATTCTTGGCGGAAAGGACAAAGGCAGCGACTATACGGTCCTTGCTCCGCTGATTCGCGATCGGGTGAAGCTCGTAGTTTTGATAGGTGCGGCAAGCGACAAGATCGCGGAACAACTTCAAGGCGCCGGGTCGATGACTCGCGCGGGATCGATGCGAGATGCGGTGCTCAAGGCTAAGGAAATCGCAACCGCGGGCGACATAGTGCTGCTTGCGCCCGCTTGCGCAAGCTTCGATATGTTCGACAACTACGAACACCGAGGACGGGTGTTCAAGGAGGCGGTGCACGATCTGGCAAGCCAGGCTCGAAGCGGCATTGCCGGCGGGCTCACGAGCTGAATTTCGAATTGCGAACGGACTCGTCGGACGGGCAATTCGAAATCCGAAATCGCTTATGGCTACTAGCAACAGAGTTCCAGTGCCGAGGTGGAAGCGCGAGGCCGAACTGGTCCTTGGGCGAGGGGTAAACTCGCACCCAAAGTCCGGGCGCGAGTTGCCTGTTGACAAGGTGCTGCTTGCCATCGTTCTGGGCATCACGCTGTTCGGTGCGGTAATGGTTTACAGCGCGTCGGCGATTCTTGCGGAAAAGAATTACGGGAGCCAGTTTTACTTTCTCTCACGTCAGGGGATTTGGGCCCTGGTAGGGCTGGCTGCGATGGCGGTGGCCCTCTGCATAGACTATCGGCACTACAAACGACCGGTGGTGATTTACTCGGTGCTTGTGGGCACGCTGTTGATGCTGGTCGCGGTGCTGTTTCTGCCGAGGGTGAATGAAACTCACAGGTGGATCAGGTATGGGCGCTACTTCTCGCTGCAGCCTTCCGAGCCGGCGAAACTGGCTCTGGTGGCCTTTTTGGGGTTCTTTCTCGAAAAGCGAGTGAAAGAGATTGAGAGTTTCAAGCGTACCTTCGTGCGTGCCGCCGTCATTGCGGGAGTTCTGATCGGGCTGGTCGGGGCGGAGCCCGATCTCGGTACGGCGCTGGCACTCGGGTTGGTCTTTGTGACGATGATGTTTCAGGCCGGCACGCCTGTTCGCTACTTCGCGGCGCTCGCGGTGCCCGTAGTGCCCGCGATTACATACATGCTCTTGAAGCCGTGGCGATTTGCGAGGCTTCTGGCGTTTCTGGATCCGTGGAAGTACCAGACTACCTGGGGATTCCAACCGGTCCAGTCGATGATCGCGATTGGAAGCGGCGGGCCTGGCGGCGTAGGGTTCGCGCAGGGAAGGCAGAAGCTCTTCTATTTGCCGGCTCCGCACACAGACTTCATTTTCGCGGTTATCGGCGAAGAACTCGGGTTGATAGGAGCGGGGACGCTCGTTTTGTTGTTTGCGTTGCTGGCGTGGCGAGGTTTCCGTGCGGCACGATTTGCTCCGGACCTGTTCGGCCAGTTGCTGGCTGTAGGGCTGACGACGATGATCACCGCGCAGGCGTTTTTTAACATCAGCGTGACGCTTTCGCTTGTACCCACAAAAGGCATTCCGTTGCCGTTCGTCAGCGCGGGTGGGTCGTCGCTGGCGATCAGTCTTTTCGCGGCAGGCGTGCTGCTGAACGTGTCGAAGCACGGAAAAGCGTGATGATTTCCGATTGGCGATTGCCGATTTGCGGAGGGAAACAGTCTCTGCGAACAAGCAATCGGCAATCGGCAATCGGGAATCGCTATGAGGGTCATCATTGCGGCTGGTGGAACAGGCGGGCACGTTTTTCCCGGCGTAGCAATCGCGCGTCAGTTTAAGCAGCGCGATCCGTCGGCGGAGATTCTGTTCGTCGGCACCGCGCGGGGGCTCGAAACGAAGATCGTGCCGCGCGAAGGCTTCAATCTTGAACTGATCAGCGTAGGCGCGCTAAAGGGTGTGTCGGTCTTTGAACGAATCAAATCGCTCGCCGGGCTTCCAATGAGTTTCATGGCGGCGCTTCGAATTTTGAGGCGATTCAAGCCCGACGTCGTGATCGGCGTTGGCGGCTACTCGTCGGGGCCGACGCTGTTGATCGCGGCACTTTCGCGAATACCGACGATGGTCGTTGAGCCGAACGCGATGCCGGGGTTCACGAATCGAGTGCTCGCGCGCTTGGTGGACGCCGCGGCGCTGGGCTTCGCGGATGCGCAAAAGTACTTCGGGCAACGCGGGGTTGTGACCGGGAACCCCGTACGCATAGACTTCGCGCGGCTCACCAGAAAGGCGCGCGGCGAGAGGCTGGATGTGCTGATCTTTGGTGGGAGCCAGGGGGCGCGAGCAATTAACCGGGCAATCATCGGAGCATTGCCGTTGCTCGCTCCCAAGAAAGACCGGCTTGCCCTTACGCACCAGACAGGTGAGCCAGACTTCGATATGGTCAAGCGAGCATACGCCGATGCTGGATTTGATAGCGCCGATGTGAGGCCGTTCATTCACGACATGGCCGCTCAGTTCGAGCGGGCCGATCTGCTCATTTGCAGGTCGGGAGCTACGACGGCGGCAGAGGTTGCAACGGCGGGAAAGGCGGCGATCTTTATTCCGTTCCCGTTCGCGACCGACGATCATCAGCGCAAGAACGCTGAGGCCTTTGAGCGTGTGGGCGCGGGGCGAATGATTCTTCAGAAGGACCTGACGCCGGCGCGACTGGCCGAGGAAATAAATGCGTTGATTGAACATCCGGAAGAGATCGATCGAATGGAAGAGGCCAGCCGCGGATTGGGCCGCGCGGATTCGACGGAGCGGGCAGTGGATTTGGCAATGTCATTAGTAGTTCTATAGGACTAAGGAAATGCTTTTTCGCGGACTCAGACACATTCACTTTGTTGGGATCGGCGGCATCGGCATGAGCGGCATAGCCGAGGTGCTGCTATCGCTCGGTCAAAACTTCCGCGTTACCGGCAGCGACCTCAAGCGTTCGCAGATGACTGAGCGTCTGGAATCGATGGGCGCGATCGTCTCGGAAGGTCACAACTCCGAGAACATTGTTGGAGCGGATGTGATCGTGACCTCCTCGGCGATACGCTATGACAACCCCGAAGTCCTTGCCGCGCGGCAGAAGAAGATTCCGGTGATACCACGCGCTGAAATGCTGGCTGAGTTGATGCGCCTTTACCGGCAAGGCATAGCGGTCGCCGGCACTCACGGTAAGACTACAACGACCTCGATGATTGCGCATTTGATGACCGGGACCGGATTCGATCCTTCGGTGGTGGTGGGAGGCCGCGTTGCTTCTCTCGGTTCGAACGCCCGTCACGGACGCGGCGAATACATCATAGTCGAGGCCGACGAATCTGACGGCTCGCTTCTGCTGTTGACGCCCACGATCGCGGTGCTGACTAACATCGATTCCGATCATCTCGATCATTTCACCGGAGGCATAGAACAGATCAAGCAATGCTTCGTCGCCTTCGCCAACAGCGTACCTTTTTACGGAACCATCGTGCTTTGTCTCGACGATCAAAATGTGCAAGCGATCATACCGCAGCTAACGCGCCGGACGATCAGCTACGGCTCGACCGCTCAGGCGGACGTATCGGCGCTGCGGATAAATCTGGACGCAAATTTTGGTTCCGAGTTTACGGTTCGCGCCTTCGGCGAAGAGGTGGGCAGGATCAAACTTCCGGTGCCCGGCCTTCACAACGTCCAAAACGCTCTGGCTACTGTGGCGGTCGGGCTCGACCTCAGCATCAAGTTCGAAAACATTGCGGAAGTGCTCGCCGAGTTTCGCGGAGCCGAGAGAAGATTCCAGATCAAAGGCGAGAAGAATGGAGTGCTGGTGGTAGATGACTACGGCCATCACCCGACTGAGATCAAGGCGACGCTCGCGGCGGCGCGCACGGCCGGGCGGCGGGTGGTGACCTTGTTTCAGCCCCATCGCTACACCCGCACTCGTGATTTAAAGGATGAGTTTGCCCGCTCTTTTTACGGCGCGGACCTTTTGCTCATCGCGGATATCTATGCGGCGAGCGAGGATCCGATTGAAGGAATAACCGGCCGCGCCCTGGCCGAACAGGTCGAGCGCTTCGGCCACCGCCACGTCGAATACATCGGGGGGTTGGCAGGCGCGGCGGCAAAACTGAAAGAGGTCGCGCAGCCCGGCGATCTGGTGCTCACGCTCGGAGCCGGCAACGTCTATCAAGCAGGAGATGAGTTGCTGAGAATTCTCGAAGAAGAGCAGAGGAACGGAGGAGCCGAGGGGCAGAGGAGCGTGGGGGAGGCGTGACGCCTCTGCCCTCTACCCCTCCGCTCCTCAGCGCCTCACTTCAACGGAGGTGGCCCTGTGGGAATAGCTTCAAAGGATGAGCCCAGAGTACGCACTCAGATCGTTACACCGCGCTCGGCTCGACGACTTGACCGAGCTCGATCGCACCGGCGAAGCGCGTTTGATCTCGGAAAGATTTTCAGCACTGCGGCGTCGTTTGCGAGGCCGGCGGCGGTTCTGGTTGCGTTAGTGCTGGTGATCTTAGGCTACAACGCGCTGGCGGGTTCAAAGTTGTTCCTGTTGCATCGTGTCACCATCAGTGACGCCGGAACAGCGTTGCAAGCAGACATCGAGCAGATGATTCGCCGCACCGTCGGACAGACAAAATTGATGGACGTTGACATTTCGGCTCTAAGGCAGAAGATCGAAGCCATGCCTCGCGTGCGAGGGGCTTCGGTTGCCCGCGTGCTGCCAGACGGGATCTTCGTGCGGGTGGTCGAACGGCAACCCGCCGTTCTGGTCCGGCGCGAAGCGGAAGCGCTGGTATGGCTCGACGATGACGCAGTAGAGGTGGGCGAATTCTCAGATGTGAAACTGCATGGTGGAGGTTCAAAGCCTGGGACAGCGAGCGAGGTCCCGCCCATAGCTAAAGGCTTCGCCGAAGGCAATCGCTCGCAGTCGTCACTCGCCGAAGACCGCGAGCGAATCGTTATCTACAAACAGATCGAACGAGAGTTCAGTGAGGGGCCGAATCCTCTTTGGAATCTCATCGACCAAATCGATCTGACCTTCACAAAGGACGTGAACATGCGGCTGGCGCACCCGCCGGTGCTGATTCACATCGGCAGCACTGACTTCCGCAAGCGTTTCGAGAGGGCCCTTCAGGTGCTGCAGGCCGTGAAGCAGGGAGATTCTGAATTACCGAGCCGCTTCCGTGTTCAGGACATCGACCGGCTGATTCAGAACGCGAATAACATAAGTTTTATCGATGCGGCTCGTGGAGATCGCATCGTGGTCAACATCGCCACCCCCGGCGCAAAGACTGTTCGGCAGGAAAAGAATAAGTAAATAGGACATATCCGCCCTATGTGTGCTATTACGCCGGAGGATTAGAAATGCCAAAAGGGAACAAACAAATTGCTGCGCTCGACATCGGCACCACCGAAGTCCGAGCGATCGTGGGTGAAATAACCGACAACGACAGGCTCGAGATAATCGGCATCGGGCGGGCGCCTTCTCGCGGCGTTCGCAAAGCGGTGGTGGTCAACATCGAGGCTACGGTCGATGCGATCAAGCGCGCGGTCGAGGAGGCCGAAATGATGTCGGGCCTTCCAATCGATTCCGTCAACGTAGGGCTGGGAGGCGTACAGGTGCGAGGCATAAACTCGCGAGGAGTGATTGCAATCAGCCGGCGCAACCGCGACATCACCGAGGAGGATGTCTATCGCGTCATCGACCAGGCGCGCGCCGTAAGCGTGCCGACGGATCGCGAGATTATCGACGTCCTTCCACAAGAGTTCACCGTCGATGGGCAGGACGGCATCGGCAACCCAATAGGGTTTCTCGGAATGAGACTTGAGGCCTGCGTCCACGTGGTCACTTCACCGATCACCGCGCGCCAGAACGTCATCACCTCGGTCAATCGCGCCGGAATAATGGTCAACGATACGGTGGTCAATCACGTGGCCGGAAGTGAATCGACTCTTTCGCCCGACGAGAAAGAGTACGGAGCGGCAGTGATCGACATCGGCGCCGACATTACGAACCTGACGATTTTCTTTCGCGACGCGATTCGTCACACCGCTGTGTTTCCGATGGGAGGCAATCACTTCACTAACGATATCGCGGTCGGGCTGCGCACTCCCGTGCCCGAGGCCGAGCGCATAAAGCAGAGTGAAGGTTGCGCGCTGGCGGGGTTGATGGCCGAAGGCGAGCGTTCGCGAATGGTCGAGGTGCCTTCGGTTGGAGGCCGGCAACCGCGGATGCTTAGCCGCCAGATTCTGTGCGAGATACTTCAGCCGCGCGCCGAGGAGATCTTCAGTCACGCAGCGGAAGAGATCCAGCGTGCCGGCTTTGACAAACAAATACTATCGAGCGTTGTGTTGATCGGCGGCGGATCGCTGATGGACGGCGTGGTCGATATGGCGGAGCAAGTGTTGGATCTCCCGGCGCGTCACGGCCTGCCCGATTTTGTCGGAGGTCTGACGGGCGAAATTGACAGCCCCGCTTTCGCGACGGTTGTCGGCACGATGTTGTACGGGTTCCACAAGCAGATGAACCAGAAAAAGATCCATTCGCTGAAGGATGGCGCCTCCAGGCCGCCCAGCATCTGGAAGCGGTGGTTCCGTTAGTTTTGTTTTGAAAGTGCTCTAGTTTGGAAAAAAAAGGTTGTAGGGGCTAGACGACTGTGCTACCATTTGGCGCGTCCTCAGAAAATTGGGCTACCACATATTGTAGCAACCGGTTGCCAGCCTCAAAGGCACTGTTAGGAGAACCCCGAGAGCACGGCCGCTTGGCTCCAGCGCCCAGGAGGGCGAAGGTTTCGCTTCTGCGAACTCTTGGATGATCCGGCAGTGTGTAAGAACCTATTGAAATGCAGAACGCAGAGTCATGTGCGAGCGTCACGTGTGCATCAGTACGTCGCTTGCCCGGTTGCTCATCTGTTGCTTGATTGCTAGCAGGAGGCACGAACAATGTCGGTGGATCAACGTGGGGAGATTCGAAGCGGGTCTATAGTCTTTGACGAGTCCGAACAGCCCATCAGCGGGGCCACCATAAAAGTAGTCGGCATCGGCGGTGGAGGCGGCAACGCGATCAACAGAATGATCGAGGCCGGTATTCAGGGAGTGCAGTTCCTTGTCGCTAATACCGACCTCCAGTCTCTAAAAGCGTCTCAGGCTTCCGTCAAACTCCAGATCGGCGAAAAGCTCACGCGCGGGCTTGGGGTTGGCGGCGATCCGGAGAAGGGCCGGCAGTCCGCGCTCGAAGACACCGAGAAGATAATCGAAGCACTCGAAGGCGCGGATATGGTCTTCATAACCGCGGGCCTGGGCGGTGGAACCGGCACGGGTGCCGGGCCGATCATTGCAAGTCTGGCCACTGAGCTTGGCGCGCTGACCGTGGCGGTCGTGACCAAGCCTTTCAGATTCGAGGGTCGCCGCCGGCAGCGGCAAGCCGAGCAGGGCCTGAACGAACTCCGCGAGTGCGTGGACACGGTCATCACGATTCCGAATGAACGGCTGCTCAACGCGGTCCCCAAAGGTACCCGTTTTCACGAATCGTTCAGACTGGTCGACGACGTGCTGCTTCAAGCGGTGCAGGGCATATCCGACATCATCACTGTGCCTGGGCTGATCAACGTCGACTTCGCCGACGTGAAGGCGATCATGGAAGGGATGGGAATAGCCCTGATGGGCACAGGATCAGCGACCGGCGACAACCGCGCGCTTGAAGCGACTCAGCGAGCCATCTCGAGCCCGTTGCTCGAGGAAGCTTCGATTGAGGGCGCAAAAGGATTGCTGGTGAACGTGAGCGGCGGCGCCGACCTCACCCTCTTCGAAGTCAACGAAGCTATGTCCATAATTCACGATGCCGCGGACCCCGACGCTAATATCATCTTCGGCGCGGTGCTCGATGAGCGGCTCACCAACGAGATGAAAATCACTGTAATTGCGACCGGCTTCGATAAGGCCGTGGCCGCCGTAGAACCCTCACGAGCTTTCGCGGCATCCCAGCCGGTGTCCGAGGGTCGCGTTACCGGCCCGATCGGAATCCCGGGGGCCGGCGCGCCTGACCCGCTCCGCCGCGAAGACATCAACGTTCCTGCCTTCATTCGCAAGAAAGCCGACTGACCTCCGGCATCCCTATCCTCTGCAAAAGGGCCGCTGCAAAACCAGCAGCGGCCCTTTGTTTGGGTACGGCATCGCGCAGACCTTCAACATTGAATTTGAATTCGTTTGAGTTTTCAGTTTGCGCTCTCTAGAATGCTTGTTAGCTCGCCAAGGCGGAGGTTCCGTGCGCTGTTTTGACAGTCCCATCGACGTGACAGGGCCGCGCGCCTTTAGCTCCGCTCCTCACCTCCGGAAATATATCTTCTACTCATCCTTCTCGCCCGATCAGAAAAAAGTCGTGAATCCGAGCTAGCTGGAGAAAGAAGATGCGAACAGTAAACCATCTGGAGATAAGCTACGCTCAGATTGACCAACCTAAACCAGAACCCAGGCTCGGACTGTTTGACAGGCTCGAGCGAAGGAAACTTCTAATAATAATAGTGACCGTTGCCATTGGCTTCTGTGCACGCGCTTACCGCCTGGACGCAGCCGGCTTTGCTGAGGATGAAGCGAACAAGATATTTGCGGCACGAGCTTACGAGCAAGGCGATTTCACTGCGAACGCAGAGCATCCGATGGTGATGAAGATGCTCTGCTTCGCTTCGACCCACGTCGCGTCCGCCTGGAACAGAGCGGCCGCGCAAGGGATCAATCTGCGGATTTCCGAAGAAACAGCATTGAGGCTGCCCAACGCCGCATTCGGAGCACTCACCGTCATACCGTTGCTCTTGTTAACCACCGGCTTGCTGGGATTCAGGGTTGGATTGGTGACGTCGCTGCTCTGGGCGCTGGGTCTGGATGCGATCTGGTTCAGCAGGACAGTCAAGGAAGACACGCTGTTGGTCTTCTTCATGCTCTGGGGGTTTTATTTGTACTACAGGGCGAAGCAAACGCCCGCCCTGGATGTTGCGGGACAGGAAAGGCTCTATTCGCTGGCGGGCGCCGCGTTTGGGCTTATGATGGCGTCGAAATATTTTCCGCATTACTGGGCTCTGAACCTGCTTTTCTATTCGCTGGTTGGTTACGACCATAGAAATAATCGGCCGCTGACGCGAGCGATGTGGCGGAAGTACTTTGCCTCGATGTTGCTCGCGTTCGTGCTGTTTAATCCAGCGGCATTCTTCCCGCAGACGTGGCGTTATCTCTGGAAGTACGTCAACGAAGAGTTGCTGACGCATCACGGCTATCTGGTCATGGACAAACTCTTCATCAACGACTTCCTGCAAACGCCCGGCGGAAACCCCTGGTACTTCTACCTTTTGTTCATAGGGGTGAAGATGCCGCTGCCGGTGCTTGTGGCGTTTGCCGTCGGCCTGGCGCATATCTTCTCGAGCCGGGGCAGCTACCCTTACTCGCGCGGCTATATCTTCTTGAGAATGATGCTGTTGTTCTGGCTCATCCCAGAGGCATTTGTTGGGACCAAGTTTCTGCGCTACTCGCTCTCGCTGATACCGCTCATCTATATGACTGCTTCGGTTGGGATCGTGCTGATGTGGCGGTTTCTTTCGTCGGCCATGAGAAAAATCACTGCCGATGGAGCGATTGCGCGTGTGACTGCTGCGGTTGCGGTTACCGCGGCATTCATCATCGCGCCTGCGGCGTTGACGATCGAGTGCCTGCTCCGTTCTCAAGCAAGCCTCTACGTCAACGTGTTTGGCAGAAACCGTGTTGGCTACTTCTTTCCGCATGACGAGTTTTACGATCTCGGCGCGAGAGAGAGCATTCGCTTTATAGCCGAAACGGCGCCGCCAGGCGCGCAGATGGCGAGCGAGATTCCAGGCGTGGTTCAGTACTACCTCGAGCGTTTCAACCGGCCGGACATTCGCTCCGAAATCATTTCGCAACCCAGTTTCACGCTGAATGGCGGCCGCCCCGACTTCGTGATGCTTCAGCGCGGCCGCGTCTACTTTGAGAATCGGGAGAACTTCAAGTTGATCGAGATGAACTTTCCGATAGTGCAGGCCAGCATCTATGAAGGCGCCGCGGCCTCACGGGTCTATGCGACCGGCAACAAATAGTCACAAGCCTCTCTACCGGGGGGTTAGGCGGTTGAGCTTAGCCAAATCGTTTAGGTTGCTGGCAGTCCGTTCGCGTAGAATAGGGACGAAAGCATGTATTCGGTTGACGAAAAGGATAGGGTCGTACCGATCACAGATATCCCACAGTCTTCAGTGGGTTCGCCAATTCCCATTGTGCTGAGCGACGAGTTTGTTACGGTGGTAGCCTTCTACCTTCAAAACACACCTGAAGGTTGGGACGGGACTTGGGTTCGTGTGGTGAGCCCCGATACAGAGGGCGAGCCTGTTGCCCTGGTCCGCTTTTCACTATGCCACGCATTTATGTTCGGGCCACCAAATGACGAGGCTTTTGCCGGTCACCCTTTGGCCAGCCGAGGGCTCGAACCTTACGGAGCATTCCTAATTGAAAACTCGTCGTGGGTTCGGCAGCTGGAAAGGATGAATTCAATCCATTCGTCTCACAACCCCGAAAGATACGAGACGCTTAAGCACTATATTCTGACTTTCCACGATTCGACATTTGAATGTGTTGCGGACATGTATCGGATTGAATTGCACGGAGGTTCGCTAACAAGTGCGATATCAAGAATGACAAATCTATTGAGCGGCGCCTGGAATCCAACGTATTAAGGCCACCTTCCTTGATGAAAAGATTGATCGTCAACGCAGATGACTTCGGATTCACTCGGGGAGTTAACGTCGGCATAGTGCGCGCCTATAAGACGGGCATGGTCACCAGCACTACAATAATGGCTAATGGCGACGCTTTTGAAGACGCCGTGGAGTTGGCTCGCGCAAATCCCGGTCTCGGAGTCGGGTGTCACCTGGCGGTTGTTGGCGGGCGGCCAGTCGCTGAGCCCTCGGAGATCCGCTCGCTGGTGGACGGCGAGGGGGTCCTGCCGGCGACGCTTACGCAGTTGGTGATCAAGCTCGCGCGGGGATCAGTCTCAACCGATGAGATCGTGCGCGAGTTTCGCTCGCAGCTCGAGCGCGTGACGCTCACCGGCATTAAGCCCACGCATCTCGACACGCACAAACACTCGCATACTCACCCTCAGGTTATGAACGCTCTTGCGCGAGTGGCCGTCGACTTCGGCATCAAGTGTGTGCGAAACCCGTTCGAAAGCGTGTTCACTCGTGCGAGACTCAGCGATCTGTCAAAATGGGGCTATCTCAAACAGTACGCCTTGTCCACAGCGATTCAACCGGGTGCGATACAATTCAAGAGGCTCGTACGGGGGAATGGGCTCAAGACACCGGACAGATTTTTCGGCGTCAAGCTGACAGGTATGCTGGACAGCGCCGCGATTCGAAGTATGATGGAGTCCCTGGCAGAAGGCACGGCTGAGTTGATGTGCCATCCGGGCGTATACGATGACGACCTCGAGCGCGCACGCACGCGGCTAAAGCGAGCGCGAGAGCGTGAGCTTGAAGCGTTAAGCGACCCGAGCCTGCGGCGATTTGCTAAGGAGCAGGGAATCGAGCTAATCACCTACCGGGAGCTGTTGTGAAGATGTATGTGAATGAAGGCGAGACCCCGAAGTACTCGGTAGTAGTCCCGTTTCACGACGAGCAAGAGAGCGTGCGCGAGTTGTATCAACAGCTCTCTTCGGTAATGACCAACCGCTATGAGCCGGTCGAGTTCATCTTCATTGACGACCACAGCACGGACTTAACCCCTCAGGTGCTGAATGAGATTGTGAAGAGCGACCCGCGAGTCGTGGCGATTAGATTGAAGCGAAACTATGGGCAAACCGTCGCGCTTGCTGCCGGCTTCGACTATGCCGAAGGCGACGTAATCATCTCGATGGATGGGGACCTGCAGCATGATCCGGCCGACATTCCACAGATGCTGGCGGCCTACGAGGAGACCGAGTGCGACATCGTCAGCGGCTGGCGCAAGAAGCGCGTGGACAACTTTCTGCTCCGTCGCGCGCCGTCGCGCGTGGCGAACTGGCTGATGTCGAAACTGTCGGGCGTCAACATTCACGATTTCGGCACGACGTTCAAGATCTATCGCAAGGATACGATCAAGC
>Ga0075425_100004770_pt1 | contig 14038 bp, 17 predicted proteins | sample SoiMethybrSBSTD4_FD_75300 | JGI IMG/M metagenome (GOLD analysis project Ga0075425, IMG submission 75300) | Bulk soil microbial communities from a Populus tree surrounding site in Tennessee, USA - Soil MetaG P. TD hybrid SBSTD4 | ecosystem: Environmental > Terrestrial > Soil > Tree plantation...
GTGGAGGGTCTTGTAGATCGCGCCGCGTGTGGTCTGGAGACGGTCGGCGAGGACGTCGATTGGCACGTCGTTCAGGGCGATCGCGACCAGGATCTCGCGCTGGTGCGGGCTGAGGGCCTCACGGATCGCGGCGGCGCTCGGGCGGGACAACGCCGCCTGGTACGCGAACGCGAACCGGATCTCGGCCCTCCTGCACGGCGCCAACCCGCACCACTGGCCGCTCGCGGGGCTGCGGGCCATGATGCACCGGCACCTGAAGCTGACGACGAACGAGGCGGTCGCGGAGCTGACCGGTAAGTTCCGGGCCAGCGTGCAGGCGTACGACCAGGTCGAGCACGAGATCCTCGGCATGGCCGACATGCTCAGCACGGGGATCATCGCCCAGTTCCCGGGGCGGTTCCGCTAGCCACCTCGACGGCTCTCACGCAGGTCTCACGCCCGCCGTGGACACTAGGCGCCGACGGCCGGGCCATCCGCCGCGACACTGCCCGCTCGCATCGGAAGGCCCGGCCGTCCGTCCGGAACCCTACGCTTCTGCCGTGTTCCTGAACCTCCTCGTCGCCGTCGACGGATCCGCGCACGCCGACCGGGCGCTCGAGGAGGCCGTCGACCTGGCCCGGGCGCAGCGCTCGCGGATCACGCTGATCAGCGTCGCATCGCGCACCGCATGGCGGTTCATGGCCGGCCCGTACACCGGCCTCCTCCCCACCCAGGAGGACGCCGATCGTGTGGCCCAGGAGACGCTGCGCGCGGCGGCCGCCCGGCTCGACGACGACATGCCGGTGACGACCGTCGTCGGCCAGGGCGCGGCGGCCGCGGCCATCATCAGGCGTGCCTCCGAGGGCGCCCACGACCTGATCGTGATGGGCTCGCGTGGGCGCGGCGGGGCGGCGGCCGCGCTGCTCGGGAGCGTCAGCCACAGCGTGTTGAACCACAGCCACGTGCCGGTCCTGATCGTGCATGCCGACGACGCCGCGAGCAGCCGCCGCGGGCCGCTGGACTACGCCCCCGGGCCCGAGCCCGGGTAGAACACCCTCATGCGCATCGGCTTGCTGACAGGTGGCGGCGACTGTCCCGGCCTGAACGCGGTGATCCGGGCGGTGGCGCGGACCGCCCTCGACCGGGGGGACGACGTGATCGGCGTCCTACACGGCTGGCGGGGGATGGTCGAGGGCCAGATGCGGCCGCTGTCTGCGCAGGACGTGACCGGCCTCTTGCCCCGCGGCGGCACCATCCTGCGCACATCGCGGACGAACCCGTTCGAGACCGAGGGCGGCGCCGAGCGGGTGCTCGAGCACCTCGGGCGCATGGATGCGCTGGTGGCGATCGGCGGCGAGGACACCCTGGGCGTGGCCGCGCGCCTGCACGCCGAGCACGGCGCGCCGATCGTCGGCGTACCCAAGACCATCGACAACGATCTGAACGGCACGGATTACACGTTCGGCTTCGATACGGCGGTCACGATCGCCACGGAGGCGATCGACCGGCTGCACTCGACCGCCGAATCGCACGACCGCGTGATGGTGTGCGAGGTGATGGGCCGGCACACCGGCTGGATCGCTGTGATGGCGGGGATGGCGGGCGGCGCCGACGTGATCCTGATCCCCGAGCTGCCGATGACGGTCGAGCACTGCTGCGGCCTCATCCGCAACCGCCACGTCAAGGGCAAGGACTTCTCGATCGTCGTCGTCAGCGAGGGCTACGAGCTGACGTACGAGACCGGCGCCTCGCGCGGTGTGGCGTCGGCGGACGTCGACGCGTTCGGGCACGCCCGGCTTGGCGGGGTCGGTGCGGCGCTCGCGTCCGAGATCGAGGGCCGCACCGGCTTCGAGACGCGGGTGACGACGCTCGGGCACATCCAGCGCGGCGGGTCGCCGACGGCGCGCGACCGCGTCCTCGCGACCCGCTTCGGCCTGCGGGCGGCCGAGCTCGTGCAGAGCGGCGACTGGGGCATGATGGCGGCGCTGCGCGGGGACGACATCGTGGCGGTGCCGCTGGCCGAGGCGGTCGCCGACCTCAAGGTCGTCCCCCGCGAGCTCTACGACCGCGCCGCCGCGTTCTTCGGCTAGCCGCGCGAGTCGCCGCGGAGGATGTCGAACGTCGGGGCGATCCCGAGCTCGTGCACCCAGTCCCCGAGCACCGCTGCATCGACGCCTGCGCTCTCGAGCGCGAGCACCTGGTCGCGGTGGCGGATGCCGCCCTCGGACAGCACGACCTTCCCGGCCGGCACCTCCTCGAGCAGCGAGAACGTGTGCTCGAAGTCGGGCTCGTCCCGGCCACGCAGGTTCTGGATCAGGAACGAGTCGGGGTCGAGCAGGTCGAGAGCGAGCTCGAGCTCCTCCTCGTCGGCGACCTCGACCACGACGTCCAGCCCGAGCTGCAGGGCAACCGACTGCATCTCGGCGAGGCGCTCGTCCTCGCCATCGAAGGCGCCGGCGATGAGGACGACGCCGTCGGCGCCCCCCAACCGGCTCTCGTACAGCTGGTAGGGGTCGATCAGGACGCCCTTGTGGAGCACCGGTAGCCAGGTCGTATCGAGGCCCCCGGGCACCGCGTCGCCGGGCACGGCGAGGCCGGCGGCACCTGCCGCCTCGGCCGCCTCGATCAGCGCCGGGTCGGCCGCGGACACGCGCAGCACGAAGGAGATCTCCTCACCGACGACACCCTCGGTGAACGGGCGGATGGGCTCCATGCCGGTCACGGCCTGCTCGAGCTGGGCGAGCGGCCGCGCATCCCGGCGCTGCTCCAGGGCCCGCCGGCTGGAGGAGATCATGCGGTCAAGCGAGGTCATCGACCGCCCCGTCCGATGAACTTCTCAGCCGATAACGGAGGCATTCGGCCTCAGTGTAGATGAAGGATCGAGGCGGCTCACACCCCGAGCCGGTCGAGCTCGGCGGCGTCGCGGCGCCAGCGCGGGCGCACCTTCACGGACAGCTCGAGGAAGACCGGGCCGCCCACCGCGGCCTCGACCGCGGGCCGGGCCTCGCTGCCGATCCGCTTCACCATCGCGCCGCCGCGGCCGATCAGGATGGCCTTCTGCGACTCGGTCTCGCAGATCAGCTTGGCCTCGACGACGGTGCGGTCACGGCGCGGGACGATCGACTCGACGAGAACGGCGACGGCGTGCGGCACCTCGTCGCGGGTCAGCTCGAGCGCCCGCTCGCGGACGAGCTCGGCGATCCGCTGGTCGAGCGGCTGGTCGGTGGTCATCCCCTCCGGGAACCAGGCCGGGCCCTGGGGCAGCAGCCCGAGCAGGTCGGTGAGGAGCTCGTCCGTCCCCTCCCCCGTGCGCGCGCTGATCGGGTGCACGGCGTGCGGCTCGCCGAGCGCGGCGGCCGCGGCCAGGGCCGGGATCACCTGGTCGGCGCCGAGGCCGTCGGTCTTGTTCACGGCGATCACGCACGGCGGGGCGCCGCTCGCCAGCACGCGGGCGGCGATGAAGCGGTCGCCCGCGCCGATGGGCGTGCGGGCGTCCAGCACGAGCAGCGTCGCGTCGGCGTCGGCGAGCGTCTCGTTCACGGAGCGCTGCATCCGTTCGGTGAGCCGGTCGAAGGGCTTCTGGAAGCCGGGCAGGTCGACCATGACGAGCTGGCTGCCGGGGCGGTGGACGACGCCGATCGCGCGCCGCCGCGTCGTCTGCGGCTTGGCCGACACGGCGGCGACGTGCTCACCCACCAGGCGGTTCACGAGCGTCGACTTGCCCACGTTGGGCCGCCCGGCCAGCGCCACGAGGCCGGACCGGTGCACCTCGTCGGTCACAGCTCGAACCGCTCGGGCAGCAGCTCGTCGAACCCGGCCGCGACGACCTCGCCCTCGCGCCGGTAGACGACGGTGATGCCCGGCGCGAACTCGGCGAGCGCCTGGCGGCACGCTCCGCAGGGCGGGCACGACCTCGCCTCCGCGTGCACCGCGACGGCCTCGAACCGGCGGATGCCCAGTGCGACGGCGGCGAAGAGGGCGCTCCGCTCGGCGCACATCGTCACGCCGTATGAGGCGTTCTCGACGTTGACGCCGATGATCGGTTCGGCGTCGCCCGCGGGCTGCAGCGCGGCGCTGACGGGGAAGCGCGAATACGGGGCGTATGCGTTGCCGATCGCGGCCTCGGCGAGGGCGTACAGCTCGAGCTCGGCAGCGGTCGGGGCGCGCATGCGCTCATCGTAGACGGCCCGCCTACGGCGCCGGCAGCGTCGTGCCGCCCGGCGCCGGCAGCTCGACCGTGCCCGTGGACGGCGGGGGTGCCTGCGTGGCCGCGGGCGGGGTGGTGCTCGGGGCAGGAGCCGGCGCCGGGGTCGTCGAGGTCGCGTGCGTCGCCGGCGCCGGCGACGCATGCCTGTGATGAGGTCTGGGAGGCTTCTTCGCGCGGTGCCCGGCGTGCGTGACCGCCGTAGGCTTGGCCGCCTTCGGCGTGACCGGCGCCTTCACGACCGGTGTCACACGCGGCCCGGCGCGGTGGTGCGGAGGCTCCGCGGTGGCGCTTCGGTGCGCGCTGTGGCCGAGGAGCAGCACCGCCCCGGCGATGGCGACGAGGGCGATGGGCACGGCCGCCAGCAGCGGTCGGCGGCTACGGTCGGACGGCGGCACGATCACACCGTCGAGGTCGAAGTCCTCGTCGAACAGGTGCTGCAGGCCGGGCGGGCGGATCTCGTCGCCGTTGTCGCCGCCGGCGCCGCAGCGCTCGAGCTCGTCGAGGCAGTCTGGCAGCCCCGGGAAGCCGCCGGCGGAGGCGCGCTCCAGCCACGCTTCCAGCCCGGGCGGCGGCGTCAGCGGGCCGAGTGCGGCCGCCAGCACCGCCGCGAGCACGCGCTGGCCGTCGCCCGTCACCGGGGTGGCGCCGGCCGGCGGCTGCAGCAGCGGCCGCTCCAGGAACGGCGTCGGCCCCGGGCCGACGGCGACGTCGGCGAGCACGGCCAGGTCGGGCGAGAAGCCGGCCGCCGCCACCCGATCGGCCAGGCGGCCGAACGCAAGCGCCAGCCGGGCGGCGTCGGCGGCGGCCGGGCGGCGCAGCATCCGCCAGCGCTCGACCGGCAGGCCCAGGCTCGGCGGCAGGACGAGGAACCAGCGGTCGCCGTGGCGGCCGAAGTCGAGCACCCCGCACACCTCGCTGCAGCCGATCCCGCACCAGCGGGCGACCGCGTCGGCGAGGTCGGCCTCGTCCCAGCCGCCGTCGACGAGGACGATCCGCACCTGGGCGCCGCGGCCCGAGCGGGTGTCGAGCGCGTCGACCGGGCCGAACGGCCGCGCGGCGAGTGCGGACGGGCTGGTCAGGTAGCGGTCGGCGATGACGTGGTCGCTGGAAGCGGGGTCGGCCATGCCTCCCACGCTACGCGCCGCCGTGTCACCGGTCAGCACGCGAGGCGTCACAACATCGCAACGATCCACGCCTCGCCGGCGTTCGGGGTCTGACCCCGATTGGCTAGGTCAAGGCCTGGAAGATGGCCGTCGTCACAAGGGCGCCCAGCACGCCGCCGTAGACCACCTCCAGGGTCGAGTGGACGCCCGCTTCCACCCGGGTCTGGGCGACCAGCGTCGCCATCGCGAACGCGAGCGTCGAGACCAGCACCTGGTTCTCGTAGCTGTGGGTGACGAGCGTGATCGCCGCCCAGCCGCCGAACGCGACGGCGGCGTGGCCGGACGGGAGCCCGCCGCGCAGCGGCGATCCGGTGCCGAAGTAGGCCTTGATCGCGATCACGAGCAGGATCACGACGACGATCGCGATCACCGTCAGGTGCACGGGCGACCGCCGCACCGTGTTGATCGCGCGCTGGCTGGGGTGCTGCAGTCGCGGCGCGAACACCAGGTAGCCGACGAAGAGCGCCGTCACCGCCGAGACCAGCACCATGCCGGCGGCGATGTCCTTGGCCGCGCGGGCGCGCGGGTCGAACGCCGGCGTGGCCACGTCGATCGTCATCTCGAGCGCCGTGTTCGCCATCTCCATCAAGAGCACGAACGCCACCGCCAGGATCAGCGCGAGCATCTCGATCCGGCTGACCCCGAGCAGCACCCCGAGCGGCAGCACCGCCAGGGCGACGATGAAGTGGATGCGCATGTTCCGCTGCGTGCGGACGACGTAGATGATGCCCTCGAAGGCGTAGTTGAAGCTGTTCACGAGCCCGCTCGCCTCGCGCCGCGCGGCGCTGAACGGCGCGGCCCGGCGGGCGGCCTTCTTGGTGTCGTCGGGGCTACGCAGGACGGGCGGCATGGGCGATCTCCTGAACGATCAGCTCCTGGCGGGCGAGCATCTCTCCTTCATCGGCCTCGTGGTCGTATCCCAGGAGATGCAATGCGCCGTGGACGAGCAGATGCTCGATGGGGGTGCCCTGGGCGGCGGCCACCGCGGGGCAGATGACGACGTCGCCGAGCTGGCGGGGCACGCCGTCGGGGAGCGGGTCGCGCATGTCGAGCGGGAACGACAGCACGTCGGTCGGGTCGGGCTTGCCGCGGTGGGCGCCGTTGAGCCGCCCCATCTCGGATCTGCCGACGACGGTGAGGCCGACCTCCCCCTCGGTCACGCCCTCCGCCTCGAACGCCGCCGCCAGCACGGTCGCCGCGGCCTCGCCGTCGAGGGGAATCCGGCCGCGGTTCCGCACCTCGACGGCCACCGTCACTCGCGTGCCCTCTCGCTGTGCTCGCGATAGGCGCTGACGATCCGCTGCACCAGCTTGTGGCGAACGACGTCGGCGTCGGAGAAGCGGACGAAGGCGATGTCGGGGACGCCGTCGAGCACGCCCATCACGTTCACGAGACCGGAGCGGTGGTCGCGGGGCAGGTCGATCTGGGTGATGTCGCCGGTGACGACAACCTTCGAGCCGAATCCGAGCCGGGTCAGGAACATCTGCATCTGCTCGGGGCTCGTGTTCTGGGCCTCGTCGAGGATGATGAACGAGTCGTTCAGCGTGCGCCCGCGCATGAACGCGAGCGGGGCCACCTCGACCATGCCCTTGTCCATGTAGGACGCGAGCCGCTCGGCGTCGAGCATGTCGTGCAGGGCGTCGAAGAGCGGGCGCAGGTACGGGTCGACCTTGGCCAGGAGGTCGCCGGGCAGGAAGCCGAGCCGCTCGCCCGCCTCGACCGCGGGCCGGGTGAGGATGATGCGGGCGACCTCGCGCTCCTGCAGCGCGGCCACGGCGAGGGCGATCGCGAGGTAGGTCTTCCCCGTGCCGGCCGGGCCGATCCCGAACGTGACGGTGTTCGTGCGGATGGCGTCGACGTAGCGCTTCTGACCGATCGTCTTCGGCGTGACCTTGTTGCCGCGGTGCATCCAGACGACGTCGTGGAGCACGTCGACGGCGCGGCCGTTGTCGGTCAAGACGCCTGCGACCGCGTCGACCGTCTGCGGGCCGACGCTCACGCCCTCGGCGACCAGCTGCGCCAGCTCCTCGATGACCGACCGGGCCCGCTCCACGGCGTCGCCGTCGTCGGCGTCGAGGGTGAGCTCGTTGCCGCGCAGATAGGCGTTCACGCCGGCGCGCTCGGTCAGCGCCTTCAGCATCGCGTCGCGATCGTTCCCGAGCTCCGTGGCGAGCTCGTTCCCGACCGACATCTGGACTCGTGCCATCGGGGAAAGTGTAGAGGCGGGTCAGCCGGCCACGGCTATGACCCGAGCCGGGAGCGGACGAGCCCTGAGGCAGCTTTGCCGTCGACCCGGCCGCCGCCGCGCTGCGTGACGAGCCCCATCACGCGGCCCATCTCCTTCATCGACGTCGCCCCGGTCTCGGCGATGGCCGCGTCGACCAGCGCCTCGAGCTCGGCCTCACTCATCGCCTGCGGCAGGAACTCGTCGATCACGGGCACGTCTGCCTCCTCGCGCGCGGCGCGGTCGGCGTGGCCGGCCTCGCGGTAGACCTCGGCGGCCTCGATCCGCTGCTTGCGCTCGCGCCGCAGCACCGCCTCGGCGTCGGCGTCGGTGAACTCCCCGGCCGGCTTGTCCTTGGCCGCCTTCTGGAGCGCAGAGAGCATCAGCCGCAGCGCGTCGACGCGGGCGCGGTCGCCGCCGCGCATCGCCGTCTGCAGCTCGGACTGGACGCGCTCGATCATGCCGGCACCCCTACTACGGCGTCGCCGTGGACGCCGGCCGCGACGACGTCGAGCAGCGCGCCCGGGACCGCGCCGGGGACGACGAACGCCGTCATGTCATCGGCGTGGCCGCGGCCGTCGGCCGTCTCGACCAGGACTCGCTCGCGGCCGCCGCGCTTGGCGGCGCGGTGGGCGGCGCCGCGCGCGTCGGAGAGCTCGCGCAGGCGGGCGCAGCGGCGGCGCTTGATGGCCGCGGCGACGCCGGGATCGTCGCCGTCGCTCGTGCCGGGGCGCGGGGAGTACGGGAAGACGTGCACCTTCGTGAATCCTGCCGCCTCGACCGTGCGCAGCGTCGCAGCGAACGCCGGCCCGGTCTCGGCCGGGTGCCCGACGAGGGCGTCCGTGGTCAGGTTGACGCCCGCCACACGCGCGCGGGCGCGGTGCATGCGGGCCAGGAACGTGCCGGCCGAGTAGTGCCGCCGCATCGAGCGCAGCACGCCGTCGTCGCCCGACTGCATCGGCACGTGCAGGTGCGCGGCCACGCGCGGATGCGAGAGCGCGTCGAGCAGCGCGTCGGTCAGGTGGTTCACCTCGATCGAGGAGAGCCGCACCCGCTCGATCCCGGGCACCTCGGCGACGGCGACCAGCAGGTCGGCCAGGCGCATGCCGGCGGCGCGGTCGCGGAAGCAGCCCAGGTTGATGCCGGTCAGGACGACCTCGCGGTGGCCCTGAACCGCGCGCCGGCCCACCTCGGCGAGCACCGCATCGGCCGCCCGGCTGCGGCTGGGGCCGCGCACCTGCGGGATGACGCAGTAGGTGCAGGCGAACGAGCAGCCGTCCTGCACCTTCACGTAGGCGCGGGTGCGCGCGAACGGCGGCGCGGCGCCGCCCGTGCAGCCGAGGTCGCCGACCAGGCCGGCCGCCGCCTCGGGCAGCCCCTCCGCCCGCACCGGCAGCACGGTGACGTTCGGCGCGACGTCGAGGCCGGCGTCGCGCAGGTTGGCGGCGCAGCCGGTGACGACGACCCGGTCGGCGGTCCTGGCGGCCCGGCGCACGGCCTTGCGCGACTTCGCCACCGCCTCGGCGGTCACGCAGCAGGTGTTCACGACCCGCACGCGGGCGTCAGGTGCGTCGACCTCCTCGTGGCCGTCCTCGGCGAGCCGCTCGCGCACCGACTGGGCGTCTGCCAGCGAGACCTTGCAGCCCAGGAACTCGACTGCGAACGTGCTCATCCCAGGAACCCCATCTCGCGCAGCGCGAGCGCCGCGGCGACGATCGCCGCCGTCTCGGTGCGCAGCACGACCGGCCCGAACGTGGCCACCGCGACGCCGCGCGACCGGGCCAGGTCGAGCTCGTCCTCGGAGAAGCCGGGCTCCGGCCCGATCAGGAGCGTCGCGCCGCGGCGGCCGACGATGCGGTCGGCCAGGCCGCCCGAAGCGCCCGTGTGGCTGAGCACGACCGCCTCCGGCGAGAGCACGTCGGCATAGTCGGTCACGGGCAAGATCTCGGGCACACTCGACTGCTTGGACTGCTTCGCGGCGGCAGCCGCCACCCGTCCCCACCGCTCCAGCCGGGCGTCCGTGAACTCGCCCTTCAGCATGCGGCAGCGCATCGCCCCGATCCGGGCGACGCCGAGCTCGGTGAGGCGTTCGACGGCCTCGTCGGAGCGGCCGCCGGGCTGGGCCAGCCAGACGGTCACAGGCGGTGCGGTCACGGTCTCGATCTCCTCCATCAGCTCGAGGCCGCCGGGAACGACGCGGGCGCGGTAGGCACGCCCGCCGGCGGCGACCTCGCAAGTATCGCCCACGCGCATGCGCAGCACCTGCTCCAGGTGGCGGCGGTCGCGCGGCGCGAGCACGGCGATGCCGCCGGAGACCGATGCGGCGAAGAAGCGGTAGGTGTGGCGGGTCACGGCCCCACGAGCTCCGCCGCCCACCCGTCGGCCACGACGCGCTCGCCGCCGCCGACCGTCTCGGGATCGAGGAGCCCGGAGACCAGGATCCGGGGCGGGAGATCGTGTCGCTCGAGGAGCGTGTGCAGGAGGCCGAGCTCGAGGTTCGCGATCCAGAGCGGCGCCGGCGGCAGCGGGTCGACCAGGACGTCGGCCTGCGCCACCTCGAGGGAGACGCGGTTTCGCTCGGCGTTCTCGGCAGTGGCGCCGACGGCGAGCGGATCGCGGTCGAAGCATGCAAGCGGCCCGAAGCCCAGCTTCGCGGCCGCGATCGCGAGCACCCCCGAGCCGCAGCCGAGGTCGAGCGCCGGGCACGGATCGAGCCGCTGCAGCAGCTCGAGCGCCGCCCGGGTCGAGCCGTGCCCGCCGGTGCCGAAGGCCCGGCCGGGGTCGATGACGACAGCGATGGGCTCGTCGCGGGGACTGTCCCCATCTGGGTGGGGACAGTCCCCAGCCCAGGGTGGGCCGACCCAGATGCGGCCCACGGTGATCGGGCGGTGGTATTCACGCCAGCGGTCCTCCCAGCCGGGCTCGACCTCGTCGGACTCGAGGCCGTCCGCCGGAGCCTCATCCGCGTAGCCGGCCAGGACGACGTCGTCGCCGTCGCGCTCCTCCTCGACCCCGCCCGGGAAGAGATCGAGCATCCGCACGAGGGCGGGCTCGGCCTCGGCGGCCGGCACCCGCAGCCGGTAGCGCCTCACCGAAACGCGGTCCGCAGCCTGTGGAAGAAGCCGTCGTCGGCGGCGTAGGTGGCGTCGTCGACCGTCCCCTCGAACCGGTCGAGCAGCGCGCGCTGCTCGTCGGAGAGCTTGCGCGGCACGAGCACGTTGACGACGACGCGGTGATCGCCGCGGCCGCGGCCGCCGAGGACGGGGATGCCCTTCCCCCGCAGCACCAGCACCTCGCCCGGCTGGGTGCCGGGCCTGATCTCGAGCTCGTGGCGACCGTCCAGCGTCTCGATCGTGGCCGACGTCCCGATCGCGGCGCGGGTGAACGGCAGGTCGAGCACGGAGACGATGTCGTTGCCCTCGCGCTCGAAGCGCTCGTCCGCCGCGACCGTGACGTTGACGTAGAGGTCGCCGCGGGCGGCGCCGTTCTCGCCGGTGTGGCCGCGACCGGGCATACGCAGGCGCTGGCCGGACATGATCCCGGCCGGGATCTGTACCTCGACCGACTCGTGCGTACGGCGGCGGCCGCGGCCGCGGCAGGCGGTGCAGGGCGTGTCGATCTTGACCCCGCGGCCGCGGCAGGCGGCGCACGGCGCGGTCTGCACGAACTGCCCGAACGCGGTGTTCGAGACGTGCTGGACGTGGCCGCTGCCGCCGCAGCTGGGGCAGGTCTGGGGCGTCGTCCCCGGCTCCGCCCCGCTTCCCTCGCAGCGGTCGCACGGCGAGATGATGTCGACGTCGACCTCGCGGGTGACGCCGAACGCGGCCTCGACCAGGGTCAGGTTGACTGCCGCCGCCGCATCGCCGCCGCGGGCCGGCCGGCGCGACCCTCCGAACAGGTCGTCGCCGAAGAACGCCCCGAGCAGATCGGACAGGTTCGAGAAGTCCATGAACTGCTCGGGGTGGAACTGCGTCCCCGCGACGCCCGCGTGACCGAAGCGGTCATAGCGGGCGCGCGTATCGGGATTGCTGAGCGCCTCGTAGGCCTCGGACGCCTCGCGGAACCGCTCGGCGGCGTCCGGGTCGCCGGGGTTCACGTCGGGATGGAGCTCCCGCGCGAGCCGGCGGAAGGCCTTCTTGACGTCGGCCTCGGACGCGTCGCGGTCCACTCCGAGCACGTCGTAGTAGTCCCGCTTCGTGGCCACGGCCGTAGTCTACGGCCAGCCGATCACCACTCGTGGAAGCCGCGGCCGCCGCCGTGATGCGACACGTGCGCGAGGAACAGCGCCACCGACGTCGCCCACAGGAACAGCACGGGTCGCTTCGTGAGAAGCCTCATCTCATCCCTCCCTTTTGTGGTCGCGATCTGCCCAGGATCACCAGCGGACGTCTTGCAGCGCTTCCGCCGCCCGCCGGTAGAGGTCGGCGGCCCGTGCCGAGTCGCCTCGCTCCGCTGCCACATCTCCGATCGCAACCCACGCGCCGGCCATATGGCTGATCGATTCCACCGCGGTGAAACAGTCCGCCGCGGCCGTGAAGGAGCGCTCCGCCTCGTCGACGCGCCCGCACGCGAGGTGCGCGCGCCCCATGACCAGCCGGGCGTTCCCCAATTCTTGTCGGTATTCCTCGCGAGACCCCAATAGCTCGATCGCGCGATTTGCGCTCTCCACCGCGCCCTCGGGGTCTCCGCTGTGCAGCCGCGCAGACGCGAGCGACGACGCCGCGAAGGCCGCGTCGACCCGGTTGTCCTGCTCGACCGCGATCCGGAACGCCTCGCGCAGCAGCGGCACCGCCTCGTCCGGCCGGCCGGTGATCGCGCGCAGCTGGCCGAGGTTGTTGAGCAGCTTGCCGACGTACTCGTGGTCGGCGACGCGCTCGAAGAGCGCCTTCGAGCGCTCGGCGTACTCGCGGGCGCGGCTGTACTCGTTGCGGCGCTCGGCGACGAGCGAGGCGTCGAGGTAGGTCTCGGCGAGCACCCGGTCGTCGCCCAGGCCGTGGGCGAGCTCGAGGGCGGCGGTGACATCCTCGGCCGCCGCGGTGAAGTCCTTCTGGCGGCGGCGGATCTTCGCGCGCGTGTTCAGGATGCGGGCGCGCAGCGCGTCCGACGGCCGCTCGGCGGCGGTCGCGCAGCGCAGGGCCTCGTCGAGCGCGGCGACGGCGGTCGCGTGGCTGCCCATCTTGAAGCGGACGACGCCGAGGCGATAGAGCGCCAGGGCGCGGTCGAGGTCGTCGCCGGACTCGGCCAGCCCGCGGGCGCGATCGAGCATCGCCGCGGCGCGCTCCAGATCGCCGAGGTGGTGCACCGCCCAGCCCTGGGCGAGCCAGAAGCGCATGCCGAGCTTCGGGTCGTCCGCGCGCGACACCGCCCCCCCGACGGCGTCGAGCGCGGCGACCGCCTGTGAGTGCCTGTGAGCCTCGATCGCCGCCTCGGCCCGGACGATGGCCGCCTCGGCCGCGGCCACGGCGGCCGGGCCATGGTCGCCCTCGAGCTCGGAGCGGTCGACGCCGAGGCGCTCGCAGAACCACCGGATCCCCGCCTCGGAGGGCGGCGACTTGCCGAGCTCGACCTGGCTCACGTATTCCTTGCTGAAGCGCTCGCCGGCAAGGTCGGCCTGGGTCATACCCGCCGCCACCCGCAGCTCGCGCACGCGGCTGCCGATTCCGGATGCCGGTGCGGCGCCCCTCGTGAGCGAGCGATGCGCGGTGGCGGCTGTGGTCCCCCTCCCCATGCCACCCACACTAGCGCATCGCGCGTCACTTGACTAGGCCCCGATGGGTGAACCAATTGACATCCACCGACGATGCCAATTGTGCGGTTTTCTCCATAGCTTTGCGTCGGTCAAGTAGTTGCCAAACCCCGAACTTGATTTCACCCTTTTGGAGCACTTGACCGGACACCCCGGTGCGCTATGTTGAGACCACAACGCAAGACGGCGAGGCCGGGGACGCGATGGAACAAGAACGGGGTCTACATCGCGACCCGGCCCAGGGGTCAGAGTCATAGCGCGGCGGTGGGGACCGGAGCCCCTCACCGCCGCGCGACTCGTGGTTCCGGGGCGATACTGCCGCCGATGGCGGAGCCCCTCTACGGCATGCACGGGCGGATCGTGGCCCAGCCCGGCCACGGCGACGAGCTCGCCGCCATCCTGCGCGAGGCGGCCGCCGGGCTCGAAGCGGACCCGAACTGCCTGCTCTACGTGGTCAGCCGCGCGGCCGACGACGCCGACAGCGTCTGGGTGACCGAGGCCTGGACAAACCGGGCCGCCCACGCCGCGTCGCTCGAGGACCCCGCCGCGCGCGAGCTGATCGCACGGGCGCGGCCGATCATCGCGTCGTTTGCAGACCGGGCCGAGTTCCGACCGGAGGGCGGGAAGGGCCTGCCTCAGTCCTCGTAGATGTCGGCGACCCACTCCGACAGCGTGTGCGCCGCGGCGCGCACGGAGCGGATCGCCACGGCGTAGTCCAT
>Ga0075425_100004771_pt1 | contig 14038 bp, 15 predicted proteins | sample SoiMethybrSBSTD4_FD_75300 | JGI IMG/M metagenome (GOLD analysis project Ga0075425, IMG submission 75300) | Bulk soil microbial communities from a Populus tree surrounding site in Tennessee, USA - Soil MetaG P. TD hybrid SBSTD4 | ecosystem: Environmental > Terrestrial > Soil > Tree plantation...
CCGATTCCGCTGCCCGGATATTCTTCGTGCGTGTGCAGCCGCCGGAAAATGACGAATACCGTCTCCGCATGTTCGGGCGCGATTCCGATTCCGTTGTCAGCCACCGACATGATCCATTCACCCGTCTTGTCTTCTGCTGAAATGCGTATCTCGGGGGGAGCCGAGCTGCGAAACTTGATGGCATTCCCGATCAGGTTTTGAAATAGCTGTAACAACTCCGAGCGATTGGCCATGAGGGTAGGAAGGTTTGCGTAGATGACTCGCGCTCCACTTTCCTGAATGAGGGGATGGAGATTCGCAATCACGCTCTGCAGGACAAGATTGCAGTCAGTCTGCTGCCGCTCCGACGCTTCCCGCCCAACCCGGGAGTAAGCCAGCAGGTCTTTAACCAGGGTTTGCATGCGCAAGGCGCCGTCAACCGCGTAGTGAATGTACTTGTCGGCGTTCTGGTCAATCTTTCCCTGGTAGCGCTCGGCCAGGAGCTGGGTGTAAGTGGCCACCATTCGCAGAGGCTCCTGGAGATCATGCGAGGCCACGTAAGCAAACTGCTCGAGATCACGGTTCGACCGCGCAAGTTCGTTGAGGGTGCGGCGATGATCATCGCGCAATTGTTTTTCCCGAATGGCGCGACCGACCACGTCGGCCAGGCGGGGCAACTGGTCTTTCAGAACGTAATCAGCGGCTCCCTGCTTGATACATTCGACCGCCTTGACCTCTCCAAGGGCTCCGGAAACCAATATGACCGGAACGTCAAGGCCTTCGCGGCGCAGGATTTCTACCGTCTCGAGCCCATTCCACTCAGGCAGTTTGTAGTCCGCCAGCACAATCGAGTAATTATTCTTGCGAATACACTGCATGAACTCTTCAGGAGTTTGAACAACATCGCGATCAGCCTCGATGCCTCCGGTTCTTAACGCATGCAGGACAAGTTCGACATCCGAAGGATCGTCTTCTACGACCAAGACCCGCAGTCTGCGAGCAACATTCGCTTCGCCTCGACCGTCGTGCAGGCCATTCGGCAGAGTGTCCACTGCGCAAGACGATTGCACAGAGGCGAGCGAGTCCAAATCTGCATGCCGCGGCATCGCCGGGGCTAATATGTTCTGTTGAGTTTGCATGAGCTCTTGGGCGACACTACCGCGTTCTCTTATGTCGCATCGGCATTTCCCGCGACGGGCTTCAGGCCCCTAGCTCAGGAACCTCCTCGGAGGTTCATGGGTGGCTCGAACTATTGCCGATCTTGGATTGTTCTAATGGACAGGACCGTCATAGGAGAAAGCACGCAGGGGTTGCGGCTGTCGGTTATCTTCTTTTGGGTTTCCTAGGCTCTTAACCCATCAATCTCCAGAGCCCATTGAGTTTAGTTTTCTCAGCTCGTCTCTGGCCTTCCAGTAAGCAAAGGACTTTGCCGATAACCCGTCGATCCTCTCTGAATCGGAACGCCAGTTCATCCACCTCCACCACCACCATTTCATCGGGGTTAAGGTCCAACCTCATGCGTGCGTAATCCACAATCGACTGTGCAAGATATTCAATTTCGTCAGTTTTCAAATCTCTTCGGGAGCGCCTCCAAACGGGGTGCTTGAGCAATCGGGTAAATGTTTCTCGGACGGGAATCGTCACGCCTCCTCCTCGGAAATTCCAGCCCTCAAGCCCTTCATTCGCCCCGCCTTGGCAGCTACGCCCAATTTGTTGCACTCTCGGTGCAGTGATTTGATTGTGAGGGACCGCTCTGGTTAAAAAATCGCTCACGCGTTAAGAGCGGACGCTTTCGAGAATCATCGATGTGTATCCCGCTAGCCCTCAATAGTTCCACGACATCAATTCCGTAAATGACACAAAGACTAATGATTTTCGCAATGTGTCTTGGCAGCTTGTTCATCGCTTCATAGTCGGACAGAAGACCCGCCGCAATTCCGAAATCTCCATTTCCCATAAAGCGGGCGACCCGCTGGGTCATTTTGTGAGCTTCGCGAAACGTCAGACCGGTACGTAATCGCGAAGCGCGCAGCAATTGTGACAAACTCATTGAACTGATGAAGTTCGAGGGTACGGGAAACGGCTGCAACCTCGCGTTCCGCACCATACCGTTGTTTTGCTCCGTTTCTTGAGAACAGAATTCCCCATCTACCAGTCCCAGGATTCGTGCCTGGGTTGAGAGACGCAGCGGCCAGGGTGATAACGGAGGGCGGTTCGGGAAAAGAACGACCTGTTGGTTGCCGACTGGATTCACATGGCAACAGGTGAGACCGCCCGGATGTTCCACCAGCCAGAGATGGTCATGAGCGGAGGAGCTTTCTAGAATTTGCGCACAGAAGAATCGGTCAGCGCGCACTATGCTGCCGGGCCGAAGCTTTGGGTAAACGACCGCATCACGGGTGCCGATCTTAGCGTAGCAATAACGATCGTGACCTTCTCGCGCTGTCGAGTGCCTCTGTTCAAAAGAAGGAGAAACTGGCAACGACGGGTGGCGCGCACTGACCATCGTTGTGCGCTCGTTCGGGATTTTCAGTTGTAGCGCCAGAATCAGCCTCAAATCAAATCCGCACAATTTCATCCAGTCGGCGAAACGGTAACCGGTTATCTCGCTAAGAGCGACAACTTGACATAAATGTGGCGTTATTCCGATTTTTTGTTTGTAAAGAAAAGTCTGTGGAATGAAGTAGGGACTTTTCTCTCCAAACCGCATCCTGGCCTCGGCAGAAACTTGAGACATGGTTAGCCCAGCCCGCTTCAATACACTTCTCAGTTGAAGAGCCAGGTTCCTTGGATCGCCTGTTGGCGTCTCATATTCCCCAAGGGCTGCTACATGTTCTGCAAAGGCTGCTGGATGACGAGCACGCTCCCGACGGAGAGGACGGCTGACATCAAGCACAGCCGCAGTCGCGATCATTTGCTGACATTAGGCCAGGATCGCGCAGATTGTGCGGCAATCGGCCTCATGAGCCCTTTGGGTACCGAAGTCGTTCGATGCAATCCAGCATGAATTTTATCTCCGGATCATCGGCCTCGTCGTGGAGCAGAAGCATTTCCCTGGCGACATCTGGAGTCAGTCGCCTCAGTTCCGGGGCGGAATACGACTTGGGCCCCGGCTCAAGGGCACTGATTGATTGATGCTGGTTGCTGGATTTCATGCTGTTTTGACCCCCCTCAAGCTCATTGCACGGTTGTTTGCGCATAAACCTGTGCCAGAGCCATCCCAACGACGATTTGGTGTCTGCTTACTTGCGGCAAGAATACTGGCTTTACTTTTTGGCGGTGCAGTCGCACCAACCGGTCGGTTTCCCGACGAAGCAACTCACGAACGCATTCCGCGCAGGAACGGCCTGACTGATTGCGTTTGCGCGGCTGTTGTCAAACTGGTGACCGGACAATTCCAGCTGTGAAAATCTGCCCTGCATTTCGTCGGCATGCCGACGCGAGTGCCAATTTATTCCGCCTGTCGAGTTTTGCAGCGTCTGAAATCGCTCGATTTTCGAACATCCCGCTGGAACTGCCCACAGTTTGCATATGGTCTGCCTGTACCGATTTTGGTACCACTTCCCCCGCGAGGAGAGACCTCATGAAAAAAGTTATGCGATTGCTTATTGCAGCTTTGCTACTGACGTGCGCAGCGTCCACGGTTTCGTTGGCAGAGGGAGGATCGCCCATACCTACTTGTTCACCTAGTCACTGCCAATAAAATTTCCAAATTTGTTCGACTAAGTTCTTGTGGGCCGCCTGGTTTGCTAGTAGTCTGCCATTGCGGCCCATGGATTCCACCGGTCTCATAACAAGAATACTCTGGGTTCTTCCGCTTGCTCTTCAAGCAACTATCGCGTTTGCAATACTCAAGCGCAAACTGTACGTCAGCTACCCGCTGTTCTTTTCTTACACCCTCGCTGTGCTTTCCCGGGAAATTGTCCTCATGTTCCTGAGGTATCCCGGTAAGCCTTATGCTCTGGTCTATTGGTATGGAGAAATGCCCACGATTTTACTTGCAATCGGGGCGATTCTTGAAACCGTCAGACATCTCTTCCCGCCATATGCGTTCTTGAGAGTCGTTCTGAAGGTCCTTTGGATGTTGGGAGCCTGCGCCGGCCTTGTGGGGATCTTGATGCTGGTCCTGGCTCAGGTGGGGAAGGCAGGTGATTGGGTTTTCGTAATGATCATGCTAGCGGAACGCTCTGTAAGGTTTGTAGAGGCTTGTTGGTTGATTTTGGTAATCGCGTTCGTCTCGCGTTTGGGGCGCAGCTGGCAGCAATACTCCATAGGCATTGTGGCAGGTTTCGGCGTGCAATCCGCAATGACATTGGCGTCGTTTGAGCTCCGCGGCCATCTACAGCTAATCAGCAACCCAACCTTTGTGATGCTCAATTCACTTGCATACAATGCAGCAGCCTTCATTTGGGCGTTTTACTTCCTGCGGCCACAGCAAAACCTGTCGTCGGGACGCTTGCCCAAAGCGAACTTGTCGGAGTGGAATAACGCCGTGTCAGAGTACTACACACAGCAATGGTCTCGACGCTACTAATTTTAGTCGTGGTCGCCACCGCGTTGGCGGTGGTGTGGTCTCTTCTTCATAGCGGGCACCACGGTCCGTTTACCCTCCATGATTGGGACCAGAAAAAACGTGACATCGATGTCCGGGTCTTTCGTTCCCTGGTTGATGCCGAAGATGAACGCTATCTCGCCAACTCTCTATCGCGCGACCAATTCGCAGCATTTCAGAGGAGACGAACCCGCTTGGCTCTGGAAATGCTGCACCTGGCAAATGAAAACGCCAGCATGCTGATGAGACTGGGATCGCTCGCGACAGCCACCAACGATGCAGAGCTCGCCAGCGAAGCTGATCGGCTAGTTGCAGCGGCAACGCAGTTCCGGTTAAATATACTTTTGGCAAGGTATTGCTTGTGGTTGAAGTGGATCTTCCCGCGTTGGAGCGTGTTCGTACCGTCCGTTGAAGCACGCTATCAGCACCTGTTGGATTCTTTGCTGCGGATCCAGCCGCACAGTCTTGAATCTTAATCGTACGTTGTGCCCTGATTTGCAGTGAGCAAATTAGGTGGACCGCGTTTTCTGACAGTTTCAAAGATGCTTTTCCGGCAATTCGCTGTCCCAATCGTCGATAAGCATTGCGACTCTGAACGTGTACCTAAACCCTGAGCAATCGACAGGCGGAGCCACAGTAAATGGAATCTGGAAAGTGGATTCGATCATTGCGCGACGAGCGGCTGATCAAACCGAGCGATGTTGAGCGGATTACCCGAAATATTGCCGAAAAAAAAGGCAACACTGACTTTTATGTTTCGCATTCCACACTGGCCGACATCGAGGCTGGCTCCATTCCAAGCATTCACAAGCTTTTCAGCCTCGCGATTTGCCTGAGAGTGCCATTGAGCGAACTCTTCCTTCCATTTGGAATTGATCCCGGCGAGGCTTCCTCTTCCCATGCTGAGTTCGATAGCGATGCTCTTATTCCGGCTTCGTCGCCTTCGGACCCGGCCTTCCGATTCCAGCTCAATTTCGACGTGAACTATAGCAAAGAAGAAACCAATCTCTTGCGAATGTCCCCGCAGGATGTGGACAAGCTTCCGTCATTTTTTCGGGCCCGGCTCGATCCTTTGCGATATCGATACGCCGTTATTGGATCGCGAGACGACGCCATGTCCGACCTGCTTCCCCCGAGATCACTGGTCGAGATCGACACCGCCCAAAACACAGTGCAGGTGTTTCCGTGGCGGACGCTCAGGGATCGCCCTCTGTACCTGGTCTGGCACACCGACGGGCATTCCTGCTGCTGGTGCCAAACCGATGGCCGGGAACTAACCATGCTACCCCACCCACTCTCGCGTCAGCCGGTGCGTCGATTCAAGATGCCCAGCCAAGCCTCAATCGTCGGCAGGGTTACAAACGCCTGGCTGTCCTTTGGTTCAGATCAGCTTCAACCGGCAGGCTGATTCGCAGGGTGTTCGCTAAAATCCAGAGCGGTTCAAGATTGCTAAAGCCATTTCAACGTTGAGGCAGAAGAGGTCGCGGTAGATCTGCAGTGTCAGCACCGGCACCGTCGCACGATACGCCTCGAGCGATTCCCAGGTCCGGAGAACAGTTCCTCTCTCGGCCCGTGCGAATCGAATGTATTCTTCCAACTGAAGTACGTAGTCTGAAATTGGAGCCGCGAGCAGGCGCCGAAAAACAAGATCATGGCACCCGCAGAGCACCCGGTGAGCTTCCTCCATGCCAATTCTCGGAGAAAGTTGAGGGTGTAGATAGCGCCCACTGTTGCAGTCTCTCAACGACGCCAGATACAGCATCCTGGTGAGGTCATTGGGCAGATCATCGAGTCCTGCTAGGCGATCCCAGCTTTCCAAAAAATCCGGGCGCGGACTTCTGATTTCCATTCGGTTGGGCCTGACCGCCTCGAAAGGGTCGATACTAACCTCCTGGATTCCACCACGCAGGGCCCGCATTGCAACAATTTTGGTGACGCTCTAGGTTACGTCGGTTTTTCGACGATTCAATAATTGTTAAATATTACACGCAAGATTTGAAGACAATGAGATCACCAAACGCGTGGGGTTATTTTCAGCGTCCGTACAATTTAATCGAATAATCACTGAATAAGTAGGCCCTTGTCAACCAATTATGAGCAGTTCTGCCGTAGCCCCTAGCGCTAGTCCGTTCGCCGGCCACGCGCTACTTATCTCGAATGACTTGACGACGGTACGACAGATTACCGACGCGATGCGTCAATTTGCTTTTTGCCTGGAGATTTGCTCCGGGCTGGCTGCGGCTGCGACATTCATATGCACTCGCAAGTTTCAGGCGATCGCCCTGGACATCGCATCGGCGGAGGAGTTGTCGAACGTTATGGAAGTTATTCGTAATTCACCGTCGAACCAGACCTCTGTCACGTTAGCGATCTTAGACCTCGGTTCTCGCCCGGATTCGCGGATTCGCCCGAATTTTATGATGCACCGGCCACTGACAGGTCCTTTGATCGAAAGCACTCTGAAAGCGGCCATGGGGCTCATCATTCGCGACCTTCGGCGATATTTCCGCTGCCCGGTAAAAGCGCAGGCCCACATTGACATCGCCGGCCGGCCGCAAATCGAGTGCGAAATGATGAATATCAGCGAAGGCGGCATGGCGATAAATACTTCAATTCCCTTCAACTCTGGGGCGGTGGTAAAAATGCAATTCGTACTTCCCGATACGCCGCATGTATTCCGCGTCGATGCTGAGGTTTGCTGGTCTGACAACAGAGGCCGCGCCGGACTGCACTTCGTCTCTCTATCACGCGAGCAGAAAGCAAAGCTACAGGGCTGGCTCTCTAAAAAAATCGAACAGGGCTTTCCAGACGCGGTTAAAAAACTCTTCGAAAGGGCCTGACGTTCTCCATCGAACTGGGGCCAAACTAAAGCATCGCTGACCTCTGTAACTTGGCTCAAACAAAGATGTGAGTGACACTTGTTCCCGACATAATGCCCTCTCAATCGACATCTGTCTTTCCCGAAACCGGCAACAGATCTTCCCTGTTGGCCCGGCAGATCGAAGGCCGTGAATCATGGCTATGGGGTTTCGCCGTAACTGTTACCGTGGCGCTAACCGCCGGAATCGTATTCCTTACCTTTTTTGATGATCATGCTGCAGTAACCGCCGCCGGGACTCAATATTGGTCTGATCTCCGAGACTGGGTTCGAGGACTGGCCGCACTCGTATTGCTATTCGATATATACACAGTCTTTCAGCACTTTCAGCTTCGCCAGATTCGCAAGGATCTCGCTGAACGTGACGAATTATTTCAACTCATAACCGAGAATGCTGCCGACATGATCGCCGTTATCGATGCGGAGGGTCGTCGGCTATACAACAGTCCCGCCTACGAAAAGATTCTCGGGTACACGGCTGAGGAATTGAATAGTGGCTCCTCGGTGGATCAGATTCATCCGTCGGATCGAGAGCGCGTCTTGGAAGCGGCAACCAAAGCCCGCGCTACTCAGCGTGGCCAAAGGTTGGAGTACCGCATGCGTCACAAGGACGGAAGTTGGCGCATTCTGGAATCAACAGCCAGCCCGATCCAGAAGCCTGCCGGGAATGACCGGCTGGTTATTGTGAACCGCGACATTACTGAACGCAAACGCGCGGAAGAAATGTTGGCACACAGTGCCTTGTTTGATGGGCTGACGGACTTACCTAATCGTGCTCTCTTTTCAGACCGCTTGCAGCACGCGCTGATGCGCGCTCGGAGGCACTCCGATTACAAGTTTGCCGTGCTCTTCGTCGACGTGGACGAATTCAAAGTCGTGAACGACAGCCTCGGTCACTCCGCGGGTGACGAACTGCTGATGCAGGTGGCAAAGCGCCTGGTCGCCAATTTCCGGGATACCGATATGCTTGCTCGGTCTGGAGTATCTGATTCGCAGACCGGCAAAGACGGCGTGGCCAGGTTCGGCGGTGATGAGTTCACTGTCCTTCTCGAGGATGTCTTCAATCCCAGCGATGCCATCCGCGTTGCCCAGCGCATCCAGGCGAGACTAGCGCTCCCTTTCCATATCCAGGGGAAGGAAATAGTCATCTCAACCAGCGTTGGTGTGACATCAAGTAACAGCTCATACACCGGCGCAGAAGAACTTCTCCGTGACGCCGAAATCGCCATGTATCGGGCCAAGCGGGCCGGCAAAGCACGCTGTGAAGTCTTCGATCCTGCCATGCACGCTAGTGCAGTCCAGCGGCTGACACTAGAGAGCGATCTGCGGCGCGGACTAGAAGCCGGAGAGCTGATTGTTCATTATCAGCCGATCGTTTCTTTGACGAATGGCAAAATCGTCGGCTTTGAAGCATTAAGCCGCTGGCAGCACCAGAATCGGCTAGTCCCGCCGGCTGAGTTCATCCCCATCGCCGACGAAACCGGTCTTATTCTGCCCTTGAATCGAGCGGTCGCTCTCGCAGCTTGCAGGCAACTGCAGGCCTGGCAATCGGAATTCAAATGCGACCCTCCCCTTACGATGAGCGTGAACATCTCTCCCAAGCAATTTGCACAAACAGAATTGCCAAAGGAAATCGCTTCCATCTTGAATCAGGCGAACATAGCGCCGACTTCGCTCACTCTGGAGATCATGGAGACCGTCGCAATGGGAGATGCGGATCGGACACTGTCTCTGCTCTGTGAACTGAAGGCGCTTGGCGTCCGGCTAAGTCTTGACGATTTTGGGACCGGATACTCGTCGCTGAGCCGTTTGCCACGCTTCCCCATCGACTACCTAAAGATAGATCGAGCTTTTATTTGTGAGATGAAAGCGGATAACGAGAGTCACGAGATTGTGCGCCTCATAACCAAGCTTGCACACAGCCTGGGCTTAAAAGTAGTTGCTGAAGGGACAGAAACGGAGGCGCAGATTTTTGATCTGAGGCAGTTGGACTGTGACATGGCCCAGGGCTACCTCTATTCCCGCCCAGTCAGTTCCGAAGCCGCCTCAGACTTGCTCACCCGCAGGTACGAAAAGGCGTTCTCGATAAGCTCTTGAATGCTTGCGAATTGTTGAATCAAAAGGGACACCGTCCAGATCTACTCAAAAAACAACCCTATAACCCGGGTTTTGGCCTATCACATCGAGAAGATGGCCGATCGTAGCGCGCACAACTAAGCAATCACTCCGCACCTTCAACGCCGATTCCTGAAGATAAACCGCAGCCGGTGTTCGCCACACCACCGCTATAGATTCTCTAGAAGCCAGGATTCGACCTGTTCCGTTTTCGTAACAGAAATCGTTTTTCAGAAGTTCACAGGCCTCCGACGGCCTATGATCGCGGAACTCGTAGGGCTTTTCGCCGCTGATGGGGCGCCGGCGACGCACCTATCAAAGGGGAGGTAGAAAGTCGTAACACTATTTGACGACGGACTGTTCCTCGGCGGCCAGCGTGCTTGTCATCGTAGTGGCCGCAGTTCTTGCATTACCGCTATGGTCGGAGAACCGAAGTGAGCCAGACACAGACAACGAAGAGGTTTGGCCGTAAAGCTTACGATGGCCGCAAGGGAGCGCTCCAACCGCGACCGGAAAAAAGAGGCAGGCTTAACGAGCCTGCCTTTTTTGTTGGGATTCAACCTCGATGATCGCGCACCCGTGATATCTGCGAACCCGTCCACTTCCAGTGCCTCGACGCGGATCGAAAGCGGTTCTTTACCATCGATCCGGAATCGAGACTCCGAACCCTCACATTCGCAATTCTTTCGGAATTTTATTCCCGACAGCTGAAAAAGGTGACAGAGTCAAAAAAGCGCAGGCCGAAAGCGGCAACGCCCGTCAAGAACAGGAAGCGCATCATTAGCAAACAGTTCTGTCGGCATTCCCTTTGCATCAACCGCAACGCGAATGCCAGCCCGTTCACACCGGCTCCGTTCGATGGCGTCGCCGTAGAACAACCAACCGTCTGCGACTGGCGTGAAATCTTTCCCAAATGCAAGAACAGCTTGCCGGGGCATACCAGCAAGCCGTTGCAAATCAGTAAGTTTGGTTGCGGGGGGTGGATTTGAACCACCGACCTTTGGGTTATGAGCCCAACGAGCTACCAGACTGCTCCACCCCGCGATTTGATGATAACAACCGCGCTAGTGAGCGTCAAACCGTGCGGCCACCGCCAGCTGTAATTTCCTCGCGATTGTTGATCCGCTATCAACCAGCTCTGGTCTCCACTGGCTTCGCGTTCAGGGTTGATGCGCATCATCTTCTAGGAGCAGCCTTTATGAGCGGCCCTCAGGATTCCTGCGTTTGCATCAAGCGCGGACTGCCTTGACTTCTAAGTACTCGGCCTCTACCTCTGTAGTCCCAGCCGTGGCCTGATTGTGTTCGCGCCACAACGATTGCAAAACAGCAGCCAGACGTTTCTGCCCGTCGGCATCGAGACGCGAAAAAGCCATCTTGGTTGGTCCGAAATATTCGCGGAAAAAATCGACCACCTTTTCCGGAGCGAAGGGATATTGGAAATGCGCTAAACGCTTAGTCGCGCTGAGACTCGCTACTGCATTCCCAAAGCGCTGGCGCACGACCTGTTCGTCGCCCCACAGAACCGGGGGAGGAACTCCCGGCGGAGGTGGAACCAACTGAGCGGTTGCGCGGAACGTCTTCCCAACGAAACCTTCCGGCGTCCAGTTCGCCATGGCAATCCGGCCTCCGGGCTTGCAGACGCGAACCAGTTCGCTCGCGGTGCGCTCCGGCCGAGGCGCAAACATTGCGCCAAACATTGTGATCACTGCGTCGAAAGCCGCATCAGGATACGGAAGAGACTCCGCGTCTCCCTCTTCGAACCTGATCGATAGTCCTTCTGAAGCTGCACGGGTTCGGGCCTGCTCGAGCAGATTGGGCGCAATATCCACGCCGGTCACGTCGGCGCCAGCGCGAGCCGCCGGAATTGCAGTGTTACCGGTTCCACAGGCGACATCCAGAACCCGCTGCCCGCGTTCGATTCCGATCCTTTGAACGAAGACTTCGCCTTCTTTGGCAGCAAACTTTGCGACCTCGCCAAAATTACCCGCCATCCATGTCGACTTAAGGGCAGACTTCAGTTGCGCCAATTCCGGAGAGACTGATTCCATGTGAGGAACTCCTGCCAGCCGGGCTACAGACAGAATTGCTACTGCTTCATCTTCGGCCGCTCGCACGCGTCCACGATTTTTGTGGGATCAATAGCGGCATCATCCAATTGCTCGTGCAGAATCTTGCCGTCTTTGCCTATCAGAAAATTCACCCGACGGGGAGCTTTGTATTCTTCGGAGTAGATGCCGTATTTGTGGGTGACATCTCCGCCCCAATCGCTGAGCAGCGGGAAGGTTACGCCGATCTTATCGGCAAAGGCTTTGTTCGCGAAAGGACTGTCCATGCTCACACCCAGAACCTGGGTGTCGGTAGCTTCCAGGCGCTTTAGATTCGCCTGAAAGTTTTTCATTTGCTGGGTTCAACCCCCGGTGAAGGCAAAGATGTAAAACGCCAGCACAACCTGTTTTTTCCCGCGATATTCGCTCAGGGATATCTCCTTCCCGTTGTCGGCCTGAAGCTTGAAATCGGGAGCCATATCGCCCACTTTGGGCATGACGGCAGCCTCCTTCGGAGCGGCATTCGCGATTGGAGAAAGCAGGGTACCCGCCACAATCAGGGTGGCCAGCAATTTTTTCATCGTGATCTCCTGTGCAGCGAGTCTAACGGTCGGCTCGCGATCCGGTCAATCCGGAGATTGTAAAATCTTCTTGGCTCTTCCTTGGACCGGGCATTAGGACGGACAATTGCGCGAGGTATTCAAACGAGCTACATTTCTCGCGTAGCACATGAGCCTACAAACTCTCAACGACATCTTTTTTTCTATCGCCGGCCGCGATCAGCCGGAGTTCATGCTGCGCGCCACCGCCGGCGGATGGGAAGCCATCTCATCACAGCAGTTTGTGGCAAAGGTCAGGGCCACGGCTGCGGCGCTGCGGTCCTGGGGAGTCTCGAAGGGCGACCGCGTCGCTATCCTGAGCGAAAACCGTCACGAGTGGGTGGTTGCGGATTGCGCCTGCCTGCTGCTGGGAGCGGTTGTAGTGCCGATTTACACAACCCTCACGGCCGAGCAAACGGCTTATATGCTGCGCGATTCCGGGGCCCGCGCGATTTTCATCTCCAACCAAAAGCATCTCGAAAAAGTATTTTCCATTCGCGAATCGACCATGGTCGAGAAAATTATTTTGTTGGATGAAGTAGCCGACCCGCGCGCAGCTTCCCTGTCCGAAATGATGCGGGCCCATCCTGCCGATCCGCAGCTCGACTCAACTGGTCATAGCGTTCGGCCAGACGATTTAGCCACCATCATCTACACGTCTGGCACCACCGGAGTTCCCAAAGGCGTGATGCTGACGCACGGCAACATGGCCTCGAATATCAACTACTTCTTGCACGAGTTCGGATTTCGCGAGGGAATGCGCTGCGTTTCATTTCTTCCGCTATCGCACGTGACCGCACGATCGGTTGATATGGGCATGCTCTACAGCGGAGTCACTCTCGCGCATCTGCCACAGCTCGAAAAACTGCCGCAAGCATTCCTTGAAGTTCGCCCGCATATTCTGTTGAGCGTGCCGCGCGTCTACGAGAAAGTGCACACGCAAGTTGACCTGCAGGCCGCCAAATTCCCGAAGAGGCAGATTTACCACTGGGCACTTAGTGTGGGCCGCAAGCATCGTGACGAAGTTCTGGCCGGCAAGACACCGGGGGCATTTTCTTGGAAGCTCGCAAATCGCCTGGTTTATTCAAAGATTCGCGCCGGCATCGGCGGGCGCGCCAGCCTGTTCGTCTCCGGCGGCGCACCCCTGGGACGTCCTCTCGCCGAGTGGTATGCCGACGTCGGCATTCGCATTCACGAAGGCTACGGCTTGACTGAGACATCGCCCGTGATAGCCAGAAATTCTCCGGTCGCACACCGTATCGGTAGCGTTGGCAAGCCACTGGAAAATGTTCAGGTGCGGATCGCTGACGATGGCGAAATTCTGGTGCGCGGGCCGTCGGTGTTTCACAGCTACTGGAACAAGCCGGACGAAACCAGCGAGGCGTTCGTGAATGGCTGGTTCAAGACCGGCGATATAGGACGTATCGACGAAGACGGCTTTTTGTTTGTGACCGACAGAAAGAAGGATTTGATCAAGACCTCGGGGGGGAAGTTCATTGCTCCGCAGCCGATCGAGAATGCGCTCAAACACAATCCCTTGGTCGCGGAAGCTTTGGTGGTGGGAGACAAGCGAAAGTTTCCCGCGGTGCTCATATTCCCGAACTTCGCGGCCTTGGAACAGCGAGCGCGGGAGAAAGACCTGACGTTCTCATCGCACAAAGAATTGTGTGAGCTGGCGCAAGTGCGCGCGCGATACGCGGAGATAGTTTCTGAGTTAAACGCGAGCCTGGCGCACTTCGAACAACTCAAGGAATTCAGGATTGCGAGCGAAGAACTTTCAGCGGCGAATGGAACTCTGACCGCGAGCCTGAAATTAAGACGCCGGGCAATCGAAGAGCGCTATCAAAGTTTAATCGACGAAATCTACGCC
>Ga0075425_100004773_pt1 | contig 14037 bp, 12 predicted proteins | sample SoiMethybrSBSTD4_FD_75300 | JGI IMG/M metagenome (GOLD analysis project Ga0075425, IMG submission 75300) | Bulk soil microbial communities from a Populus tree surrounding site in Tennessee, USA - Soil MetaG P. TD hybrid SBSTD4 | ecosystem: Environmental > Terrestrial > Soil > Tree plantation...
ACGCACCTGCGCGCGCACCGTGGTCACAATTTCGCCCACGCCCGAATCGCCAATCTGCATCGTCACCCAAGTGCCCACGTGTGTGTCGTGGCGCGAGGGATAGCGGCAGCCGTGCAGATTCAAGCTGACGGCCGAAGTGCGCTCCAGAAATTCCTGGCCCACTCCGTCATGCCCGGTGACGAGCAGCGGCACGGGGCGTTCGATGCGCGTGCTGCGCCGTCCTTCCGGTCCCATGTAACCGAATGCGCTACTGGGAATCGTGCTCACGCGCGGTCTCCGCGAGAATGGGGACAAAAAATTAAAAAGGGGCATGCTGCACCGGTCGAAAAGGAACGCACACGGCTGAGTATGGCGCGACCTCCCGCTGCAAATTATTTTTCAATTTCCCGAGATGTATGACGTCAGAAAGGATTCTAACTGAATTTCCAACATGAATTCCGACAAACTGCGCTTCGCAAGAAATCCACAATCAATGCAGTCCTAGAACTGCTAGTTTCGATAAAGTTCGCGAGTTGTTTGTCATTGGTGGCGATCAAGGGCGCGACCTGGATGTTTTCACGTCACGCCCTCGGTCAGTAAGCCTCTGCCAAGCGCCCGCAAGCGTCAAAGCAAAAACCTCTAAACGCCATTTTCTCAGGAGCGGTACCACGCCATTTGGTTTAGGATCGACCTTCAGTTTCTCCCGAACCGACAATGATCGTGTAGGGCGGTCCTGCAGCGGGTCCCTCTGCCGCCGCTGACACGCCGCTGACGTTGTATTCGCAAGTCGCGACGCTCACGCCGACGAGTCCAAACTTACCGCCGGCCGGCAGGAGAACCGCTAACGGATAGTTGTCCGCCGACCCACCCGTCAAATAGGAAAGAGGTATTTCATAGGGCGTGTTGTCTTGATTGTGAAACTCAACCATTTGGCCTACGTTAATCTCTACCGAGTCCTGACTCGGTATTCCGTTCTGAATACGAATTGTCGCGCTCGGTGTGATTTGTGCTGCTGCTGGCTGAGCCATATGTGTCTCCTTCAATCTTAGAGTTTGTTACTTCCCGGGGACTCGAAAATTCGCATCGGCCAGGAGTGCCTGTAACGCTGGATTGCCTTTTAGTTGGTGCAGCGCGTACCCCTTGCTAAGGCCCGTCTCCACATACTTGAGAGCCTTTTCGCGTTCGCCTAGCCTCTCATAAGTTTCCCCCGCGTCAACCAAAATCTGAGTATCTACGGGAGCTAGCGTCAGTGCGTTTTCGATGCTCTGCACAGCTTTAGCTTTCTGCTTCTTGGCCGCATACAGCACAGCGAGCGCCGACTGCAGACTCGCATCGCCGGACTGATTCTTCGCGGCTGGCTCCAGCAGGGCGAGCTCCTTGTCCATTGCGGCTAACGCTAGATCGTCCTTGCCTAACCACTGGTAGGCGAGAGCCAGGTTGGCCCACAAGCGAAAGTCGTTGCCGTTCATCTGCAACGCTTTCTCGGTCATCTGGGCCGATTCGACGTGCCGGCCCTGTGTCTCATAGAGCGAACCGAGATTCGCATACGCGACATAGCTCGGAGCCAGCGCGACGGACTTCTTGAACTCGTCTTCCGCCTTTTGGAATTCGCCTATATTTTGGTACTGCCCGCCCAAATTGCTATGCGCTGTTGCGTTGTCGGGCGTCAGCTGGATCACTTGCTGGAATTGCTCGATCGCCTCTTTATAACGCTGCTGACGGTAATAGAAAAAACCCAAGCTATTGTAGCCGTCCCAAAAATCGGGCCGCAGCGCGATGGCTCGCTTGTAGCTGGATTCTGCGTCCTGAATGCGGCCCATTCGCTCAAACGCTCCGGCCATTCCTTTCACAGCTTCCGAATCGCGCGGATTGATCGCCAGAGCATTTTGGAACTCCTGCAGCGCCAGATCGTGTTTGCCAAGCGAGGAATGTAACCGGCCCAAGGATACGTGCGGAGCGGGTAGGTGATTGTCCAGCTCAAGGGCCCGACCCAGCATCGCTGATGCCTGTTCGACCAACCGAGGATTCGGGTCTACCTGATTTTTCAGCCGGTAAGCCTCGCCCAACGATGCGTACCCGAGCGCGAATTGCGAGTCGGTCTTTACCGCGTCCTGCAATGCGGAAACAGCTTGGTCGAGGTTGCCGGGTTTGTCGTAGCGCTGCATCAGGCCGAGGGCTTTCAAGTACAGTTCGTAAGCCGCAGGGGAGGCGCGGCCGCCCGTGGCCCGCAGCATGTCCGCCGTGACATTGATATTCATCAGGCGGCCGAGGCGCGCGACCGCTTCGTCCTGCAGGCTCGCAATGTCGCCTGTAGCGTCATCCAGGACTGCCGAACCCACTTGCCGCAAATCTTTCGTGTCGATCAAGTTCACGGTGAGTTGCACGTCTTTTCCGTCGCGGCGGATGCTGCCTTTCACCACCAGATTCGCCCCCAAATCTTTTCCCGCGGCGGAAGGATCGGTGACTTTGCGGCTGCGCACCACGCTCGATGGCACGACCCACAGCGATTGCTGCGCCGAATCGAGATTCGAGAGTTTGCTGGTAAGCGAATCCATCAATCCTTCCGCCACGGCTTGGTTCGCCAGGTCGTTGCCGATGTTGTCGAACGGCAGCACGGCTACGTGTTTGGCGCCCGCTGTTCCGGAAAGCATTGCCGCTGCGCGCTGGCGCACGCTCGGAAACAACAGCGAGCTTGCTACAAGAACCAGCAGCGCCAGCGCCGCGAAGAAATAGGGAGCAACGCTGCGCTTCGGAGCAGTCGCCGCGGCTGTTTGTGCGGCTGCAGCGGCTTGCGAAGCAGTCGAAGTAGCCTGCCACCGCGGCGTCGAAGCGTGCGACACGATTTCCTTCAATGCTGCTTTCATCGCTTCCGATTGCGAACCTTGCGTCAGTGTCGGTTCATCCAGCGCAATTCCTGACGAGCTGAATTGCGCGCGCGCCGATTCCAGGTCCGTCAGTATCTCTTTTGCGTTCGCATAGCGATGCGCCGGATCCTTCGCCAATGCTCGCAGCGCAATCGGCTGTAACAAAGCCGGCAACGCATCAATCGCGGCCGGGGACTGATTCAAGATCGCGAAGGTCATCGCGGTGGTGCTTTCGCGGGCAAACGGATGGCTTCCAGTCACCAGTTGCACCAGCAGAATCGAGAGCGCCCACACGTCGCACCGCTGGTCCACCGGCTCGCCTAGAATTTGCTCCGGCGACATATAGGGAAGAGTGCCGGTGGTGCCGCCGGTCATCGTCGCACTGGGCGTGGCCACCACGCGCGCCAATCCAAAGTCAACAATGCGCGCCGTGCCGTCATTGGCGATGATGATGTTCGATGGCTTGATATCGCGATGAATGATGTTGCGCGCGTGCGCCGCGCTCAATCCCGCGGCGATCTGGCAGATCCAATGCATCGCTTGCCGCAACGCCAACGGACCTGCGCTGATTTTCTGCGCCAGGGTCTGGCCTTCGTAATAGGCCATGACAATGAACAGCTGGCCGTCGGCGGTTTTGTCGATGCCATAGATGACGCCAATGTTGGGATGGTCGAGCGCGGAGGCGGACCGTGCTTCACGGAGGAATCTCTCTCTGTCTGTTGCGGTGAGCGCCAGATCGTGCGGGAGAAACTTCAGCGCGACGTTGCGTTCCAGCTGCAAGTCTTGTGCTTTGTATACGATGCCCATTCCGCCCGCACCCAGTTTTGCGGTGATGCGGTAATGCGAAATGGTTTCGTCAATCATGGGCACGGGTGCGGCGATTCTAGGTGCTCAATTCACCTAAGTCAACGAAGAGGCATCGAAACGCCGCCTCGCGAACGGATCAGTAGAAAACAGCCCCGCCGTCCACGTTGATGGACTGTCCCGTGATGGCGCTGGCCTGGTCGGAACAGAGAAATAGAGCAGCCTGCGCGATTTCAACGGTGGTTTGCCCGCGTCCTTGCAGAATGGAGTTCAGGAAGCCGGCGAGCTGGTCTTCCTTGCTGACATTCAGTTTGCGCGCCAACTCCGCCCCAAGTTCTTTGCTCATCACGGTTTCCGTTACAGGGCCAGGACAAATCGCATTGACGCGCACGCCTTTACGCGCCGCTTCTGCTGCGTTGTAGCGAGTCAGCCCGAGCAGCCCGGCTTTCGCCGCAGCGTACGCCGAGCCCCAACTGAACGCCGCCTTCGCGGAAATACTGGAAATGTTCAAAATGACGCCGTGCCTGCGCTCGTACATTCCCGGCAGCACCAACTGACTTAACAAAAATGCGGCGCGAAGGTGGACGGCGACGACTTTGTCGAACTCCTCGATCGGATATTCCTCCACCGGCGCGATGGGTCCGTAGTGCCCGCCATTGTTCACAAGAATGTCCACGCGACCAAACATCGCGGCCGCTTTTGCGGCAGCAGCTCGACAGTCTGCTTCATTCCCTAGATCGCCAGCCAAAAACGCGGCCTTTCCGCCAGCCTCAACAATCTCCCTCGCCGTCGCCGCCAGCTCTCCTTCGGTCCGCGCCGTCAAAAAGACCGTGGCGCCCTGCTGCGCGAAGAGTAAGGCAATGGAACGGCCGATCCCGCGACCGGAACCGGTGACTAACGCGACTTCATTTGTGAGGAGCATGTCTGAGCGTACCAGACGAGGAGTAGACGGCGAATGCTGTGCTGCAAACTTGGACGGAGTCAGAGTTCGTCGAACGAGCGAATCGCGGCGTGCGGCGAGTTCTGCGGGACAGAGATTCCCGGGCGCAGTGAGAGGGCAGTCCGCATGTGCGCAGCCTTTGCCGCGTCGAGTTCGGCGGGAACGTCCGAGACGAACAGGATGTGCTGGGCCTGTAACCGGAGGGCGGCAGCGATTTTCTTGTAGCTATCTGGCTCGCGCTTGGGACCGGTCGTGGTATCGAAATAGGAGTCTAGGTAAGGCGAGAGGTCGCCAGCAGCCGAGTGAACGAACAGCAGCTTCTGCGCCAAGACGCTGCCCGAAGAAAAGATGGCAATGCGGCGGCTTTGCTCCCGCCAACGCGCTAACGCCGGAGCCACGTCAGGATAAACTTCGCCCTTCAAGGCGCCACTATGAAAACCCTGCTCCCAGATTTTTCCCTGCAGCGCTTTCAGCGGCGTGATTTTGCTGTCTCGTGCAATCAGCCACCGAACATACGCAGCAGCGGACGCGAGTTTTTCGTCGCTTGTGGATTCAACCCAAACGGGGGCGCCCGAGGAAGCAGCGCCGCTCCAGGTGGCGCGCAGTTCGGCGATGAGTTGTTTGACCTCGGGATCGGATGAATGTTCGCGCAGAAATTCTTCTACGCGTTCGGCCGCAAACGGAAAGAGCGTCTTGAACACGAAGTCGATCGGTGTTGTCGTGCCTTCGATGTCGAGAAGAATCGCTCGGGTTTCAGCAGAATCAAACGGCAGTGGCAAAGTCAGCTCACCGCTTCAACTGAAGCGCGCCGCCCCCCGCAACGTACGAGGGGCCAAAGCATACGGGATCGTAGCGGCGATCGGTGCCGCTTTCGGTGTAGTGCGGCGTCCAGCCGGAAGTATCTTGGAAAAGCCGAATCGCGCGGATGCGCTTTTCCTGGCAGAGGTCGAACCAATGCCAAGTGCCGCGCGGAACGCGGAGAAGGTCGCCGGCCTCGACAGTGATGGAAACCACGTGGCCTTCGCGCGGATGGATGTGAAACAGGCCGCGGCCCTCGATGATGAAGCGGACTTCGTCTTCATCGTGCCAATGCTCGCTGTTGAAGCGGTTGAGCATGGCATCGAGGCCGGGCGTCGCGGGCGAAACGTCAATGACGTCGGCGGTGACGTAACCGCCCTCGGCTTTGAGGCGATCGATTTCCGGAGCGTAAGCGGCGAGGACTTCGGCGGCGGAAGCGCCGGCAGGGAGTTCATGAGACGGCTCCCATCGTTCGTAAGTGATGCCAATTCCGCCGAGGTAGTCGCGCACTTCGGAATCCTGCGCAAGAGTCCGTTTTTCGTCAGGAATGGTTACGGTGGCCATCGCTCACCTTCGTTCTTGTGGCTAAGCGTGATTTGGCGAGCCGAATTCGCGCCTGCCGAGCACTTCAAACAGAAATTCGAAAATCTCAATGTGGCGGCGCGCCTGGGCCAAATCTTCTCCCCAAGTATATAACCCGTGGCCGCTCAGGAGGAATCCGTGGGACGCGGGATCACGGTTCAACTCGGCCTCGACTTTTGTGGCGAGCGAGGGGATGTCCTGGTCATTCGCGAAGATCGGAATCCATTCGCGGTGCTCGTGAGTTTTCACACCTTCGAGCCCTTTAAGCATTTCGTAGCCGGAGATGGCGAGGCCGCCTTGCGGCTCATAACGCTCGGAGAGCAGGGTGCTCCAAACCGAATGCGTATGCAGGACGCAACCGACGCTGCGGGCACGAACGACCGCGAGGTGAAGTAAGGTTTCGGCGGAGGGCTTGCCGTTCCCTTTGAGGACGGTGGCGCGCCGATCGATTTCGAGAAAATCTTTGGCGGATAACGCGGATTTGTCTAGTCCCGACGAAGTGATCAGCAGGCGCCACGGCTGCCGTTGTAATACGGCACTGTAGTTTCCGCTGGTGCCGAGAGCCCATCGGCGCGAGTGGAATTCCCGACCACAGGCAGCAAGCTTTGTTGCGAGTGCTGCGCCGCTGTGAGATTTTGGGTCGCGTGGCATGGGTAGAGAAAAGTATGACACGACGGCGGTCCGAAAATGGAAGCACACGTGAAGGGCCAATCGGCGCCTGGTGCCTAATTGATGCGGACGGCCTCAATCAGATCGAGCGGCGACTTGGTTTTGATCACCTTCGCCAACTTGAAACCGGCCTCGGCGAGGAGATTGCGGTATTCCTGCTCGGTGCGTTCACATCCGCCGGGAAGCAGCAGCATTTCCAAGTCAACTATTTTGGCGAAGTGCGGTTCGTTACCAGGGGCCATAGCAGCTTCGATAAGGAAGAGGCGTGCGTCGGGCGCCGCCGCGGTGTGAATGTTTTTCAAGATGGTAAGTACATGCGCGTCGTCCCAATCATGAATGATGTTCTTCATGATGTAGGCATCGCCCGATGGAACTGCCTGGAAGAAATCGCCGTGAGCCACGCTGCACCGGCTGGAGAGTCCTTCCGATTCAATCCGCGGAACCGCGCCCTTCACCACGCGCTCGAGGTCGAACAGAATTCCACGGACGCCGGGATTTTTCTTGAGGATTTCGGTCAGGACTTTACCGTGCCCGCCCGCGATGTCTACCAACGTTTTTCCGGAAAGCCCGCCGAAATCGTACGCTGCGAGAACCGCCGGGATTACGCTGCCGCTGAATTCGGTCATGGCGTCGTTGAAGACGTCGTTCACTTCCTTGTTTTGCGCAAAATAGTCAAAGCACGGCACGCCATAGAGTTTTTCCGAAACGGTTTCACCCGTGCGCAGCGAATGGCAGAGCTCTCCGTAGACTTCGAAGTGGAAGGGAAGCGTCATCCAGAGAGCCATCTGGCGCATGGAATTCTGCGCGTCCTTGCAGAGCGGCTCGGAAACCGGTGTTAAGGAAAAAGTGCGCGCTGGATTTTCCGAGAAAACTCCGACGGCGCAGAGGGCGCGCATGATGCGATAGAGCGCGCCTTCGTGAGTGCCGGTGAGAACGGCCAACTCCGCCACGCTTTTGGAGCCGGATTTCAGCAGGTCCGGGACGTTGACCGAGAGCACTCCATAGAGAGCGGACGCGACGATATGGCCCGTCGCGACCTGCATCAATATTTCAGCAGGCTGCGGTCCGGATGGGGTCGAACTTTGCGCGGGCGCGGCAGTAGACACGAGACGTCCTCCGAAATGTTTCTTCCAGGAAAATGCTTTGCGCAGAGTAGGGACAGAAGTTGAGACAAGACTAGCGCAAGATGCGGGGAAAGAAAAATGAAAACGGCCTCGACGAATAGGGCCGTTTCAATGAGGCGCGTTTGGAAAGAGAAGGCGCGGCGGTCAGTTCGGTTTCAGACCTTTTAGCAAGTGCTTTACGCCTTCGCGCACTTCGTCGTCCGTGAAGGAGTCGCGATGGACGACGTTTTCGCGTACGGCGCGGTAGGCCAAGCGGTTGATGCGATGATCCACCAGGTCAAAGACGATCGTGCCTTCACGATATTGAACGGTGTGGACGTAGTAGCCCCGAGGTCCGTAGAAACCGTTCCAGCAGCCGTAGTAGCCGCAGACCAGCCCGGAGGGATACACGGGAGTGGCGATGCGTTCACGGCGCGGTTGAACGGCGAACTGATAGTCCACCAGGAAGTCGGCGTCGGCGGGATCGCTGACCTGAACCAAGCCGCGGCGATCAAGTTCCTGTTCGAAGGCGCGGGCGATTCGGTTGCGAACGATGTCATTTTCCCAGTAGGAATTGCGCTGGTACGACGGAACGTTGTCATAGTTGGAGCCGCCATTTGGACCATAATTGGGCGGCCGGCGATTGAAGGTGTCCCGTGAAGTGACGGGGCGATTGGAAGCGGGCGGAGGGCCGGCTGGACGCCAGGCCCAGGTCATTCCCTTGCGTATCGGGACGGAAGTGTCGCGGTCGTAGACGACGCGGTCATCGCAGCCAGCCAAGCCAATGCCGGCAAAAACGGCTAAAAATGTGAGAGCTAACAGGCGTGATTTCACGGCATTTCCCGTGCGCCTTAAAGAAATGGCGCTCAACCGTTCTAACCCCTTCGCCGTGAAAAAGTTGCGCTTATTATAGGGCTACTGCGACGGGCTGAATGGCAGCAACCAAGAAGGAAAAGCGGTGCAGGCTGCTGCCGGGGTAGGTTATGATAGAGTTTTGATAACCCGCCCTTTCATCGAGCAGGGCCGATAGTCTACATGGGAGTGAGATGGGTACGGAATCCAACGGAAAAGTGTTGCTGAGGGTCAGGCCGAGGGGATTTTGCGCGGGCGTGGTCCGCGCGGTGGATATTGTCGAGCTGGCGCTGGAGGCCTACGGAGCGCCGGTATACGTGCACCACGAAATTGTTCATAACACATATGTTGTGGAGCAACTGCGGCGGCGCGGAGCGATTTTTGTTGAATCCATTGAAGAGGTGCCGCACGGGGCGGTGCTGGTGTTCAGCGCGCATGGCGTGCCACCGGCGGTGCGCGAAGAAGCAAAGTCGCGTTCGCTGAAAGTAATTGACGCAACGTGCCCGCTCGTGACCAAGGTGCATTTTGAGGCGCTGAAGTTTGCGCGCGAGGATCGCACGATCATCCTGATCGGCCACAAGGATCACCAGGAAATTATCGGGACATCGGGCGAAGCTCCCGACCGGACGATCGTGGTGGATTCGGTGGATGCGGTAGACAAGCTGGAAGTCAGCAATCCGGACAAGCTGGCGTTTCTGACGCAGACAACATTGAGCTTGTACGACACGCAAGAAATTGTGGCGCGCCTGCGGCAGAAGTTCCCGAAGATTGTGGGTCCGAAGAGCGATGACATCTGCTACGCCACGCAGAACCGGCAAGAAGCGGTCGAGCAGGTGGCGCAGGACGTAGATTTGATTTTGGTCGTGGGATCGCAGAACAGTTCGAATTCCAATCGTCTGGTGGAAGTGGCCAAGCGCCGCGGCGTGAAAGCGGAGCTGATCGATTCGGCGTCGGACATTGATCCGACGTGGCTGCAGGGCGTGAAGAGCGTAGGGCTGACTGCCGGAGCTTCTGCGCCGGAAGTATTGGTAGAGCAGGTCAGCCAGCGGCTCGCCGAACATGGCTACACCGATCAGCGGGACTTGGATTTGATTCGCGAGGATGTACGATTCACGCTGCCGCCAGAATTGGCGAGCATTGCGCCGGCTCCGCGCAGATAAGAAAAGTTTCTTGCACGTGGCACGGGATTCCACGCCGGTACAGGGGCAGTAGGTCGGGTCAGGCAAGCGCGGGCAAAGTTTTTCAGAAACTTTAGGAGATACCCTTGGCGGTCAAAATTGTCCGTCAGCCGAAGAAGATTGCCTTGATAGGCGCGTGCTCTAGCGCTGCGGCTTTTCTCGCGGGGACGGAGAAAGCTCCGGCAGCCTTACGAGCAGCTGGCCTGGTGGATAAGCTGCGATCGGCAGGATTTGAAGTGACCGACCTGGGCGATTGCCCGCCGCGCATGTTTGCCGACGACGAAGAACACCGCCGAGCGCGAAATTTACCGGCCATTGTCGCGGGACTCAACGACCTGAAATTACATGCTGAGACGGCGATCAAGAGCGGAGCGCTGGTGTTGGTGATCGGCGGCGATTGCGCGCAAGTGATCGGACTGCTGGCGGGCGCGCGTCGCTACTACAAGCACATCAATCTGTTTTGGATGGACCGTGACGCCGATCTGAATACTCCAGCATCTACGCCTTCCGGGCGGATTGACGGGATGGTGGTGGCGCACATCATCGGACGCGGCGCACCGGAGCTCGTGCGGTTTTACGGCGAGTCGCCGCTAGTACGCGAGCCGGACGTTTTGCTGTTCGGTTTGGAGCGGGTCGATCCGCCGGAGCAGGGATTTTTGTCGAAGTCGCCGATGCGCCATGTTTGGGCGGCTGATGTTCAGAAAAAAGGCGCGGCAAAGAGTGCGCAAGACGCACTGACGCATCTGCACACCGAATCACGCGAGTTTGTGCTGCATCTGGATACGGACATCATCGCGCAGGAAGAGTTTGCGCCGGTGAACGTGCCGGGTAGCGGCGGGCTGTGTTTGGAAGAAGTACGCGCAGCGCTGCGCGAAGCTTTGAGTCAAAAGACGTTGCTTGGGTTGGATGTTGCGCAGTACAACCCGGATCGCGATCCGGATGGTTCTGGCGCACAGAAACTTGTGGAGTTGCTAGTCGATGCGCTCAGCGCGCGGCTGGCGACTGCTGCTCTTGAAAAGCCGGCGGCTGAACCTGTTTCAGCGCAGACCGCCGAATCCACTACGGCGAGTGCTGTTGCGTCGTCTAGTGAAACCACCCGAGAAGAATCGGCATTAGCGGATTCGCGTTCAGCTAATTCCAATTCCGAAGACTCCAACTGAGAGCTTGTTAGCGCTGCGACCAGCCGTAGATCGTTAAGCGGACGCCTGCGGTTTAGCCTGCAAGGATCGTTTCTTGAGGCAGCGGACGAGACCGCGCCAGGAAAGCCCTAAGCCTCCATTAAAAATATAGAGTTCGGCAGGCTCGGCGGGCAGGACGCCGCGCACCTCACGGGAGATTTCCTCGATGAATCGACGCTCACCTGCTTCCGGAGACTCCGTTGAATGAAGCAGGCGTTCTGTAAGCGCCGCCCAATCGCGCAGGCGTTCGCGGTAGAGACGAATGTGTTCGCCAGGATTGTCGAGGTAGCCAAAATGCGTAAGAAAGAGGCGCTCGGGGTTCCAAGACGCGATGGTGTCGAGAGAGGCGTTCCAAAGCTCAAGGTCGATGTCGGGCGGAGGCGTCGCAGGTAGAAGATAGGGTTTGCCTTCGATGCGAATGCCCGCGCTATCGCCAACGAACGCCACCCGCGAAGCGGGATCCCAAAAGGCAACGTGGTGCGAAGCGTGGCCTGGCGTGTGGAAGACATCGAGTTTGCGCTGACCGACGCTGATGGTTTCGCCGCCCTCGAGCGGACGGAGATTGTTTTCCGGAACGGGCAAGCATTCGCCGTACAGAGTTTTCAGGTCGGCGCCGTAAAGGCGGCCCGCGCTGGCCAGAAGGCGAGAGGGATCGACCATGTGCGTGGCGCCGAATTCGTGGACGTAGACTTTGAGGTTCGGATTTTCGCGCACGATGGAACCGGTGGCGCCGGCGTGATCCAGATGGATGTGCGTTAGAAGCAGCGAATCCAGGGAAGCAAAGCTGAGGCCGCGGGATAGGAGTGCCTCGCGCAGGGTTTCGAGCGTGGACTCGGGGCCGGGATCGATAAGCGCGCTGGTGTCCTCCGACTGAATCAGAAGCGAAGCAATGGATTGCGGGCGACCGGTCCAATTGAGGTCAATCGTTGAAAAATGGTTCATACCATTCTCAGTGTAGCAACGCGCGAAGAATCCAGCTCCCGGAAAGTCCTGAAAAAACCAGGAATTACTTGCGGAGTAAGAACGGATTGGCATAGGCTATTGGCACCGCGCTTTGTCTTTTCATTGCAGTCCCTCCCTAGGAACAACCCAGGATCAGGTGAGGGATGAGCGAGGCGGCTTGTTCTTGCGGCCTAAAGAAGGACAAGGAAACAGGCTGCGCTGCTCCCTCTGAACGCAGCTGTTTGCGGCGGGCATGGGCTAACTGAGGTCCGATCAATGAGTTTAGGGGAGGATGGATATGCGTAAGTGGTGTGCAGCAGCAGCGGTGGGGGCGTTACTGGCGTTTCCGCTTATTGCGCAGCAAAAAGATGAAGGCGCGACAAAACCGGCTGGTGAGACATCGACGGAGGCTCCGGCTGCACCGGCGGCTACGGTATCAGCAAGCCGAAGCGGAGTTTTCGCGCTCCCAGCAGTACCTCGGACGACGCCCTTCCCCGGGCCACAAGCTGCAACTGCAGGCAAGGACGTGAAGGATACGCGTCCCCCCGGAAGACTGGTTCCGAAATTCGAAGTGAATGCCGGCTACAGCTACATCAACTTTAATCCGGGCGACGGATTCAACAATTTCAATAACCAGGGCGCGAGCGGCGGTTTGACTTACAACTTCAACCGCGTTCTCGGATTGACGGGTGAATATTCGGGATACGGTTTTAGCCGCAGCGTCAACGGCAACAAGCTGGACGGCGGCTTGCAGACCTACCTTTTCGGTCCTCGCCTGAATTTGCGGCGGTTTGATCACTTTGTGCCCTTCGCTGAGTTTTTGTTCGGTGGCTCGCATGGGGATGGCTTAGTAACTGGATCGGGCGGTCAGCAAGCGTTTGCGCTGGCGGCCGGCGGCGGCGTGGACGTGGTGTTGAACAAGATGCTCGCCTGGCGGTTTGCGCAGATTGATTACTTGATGACCAACTTCAGCGGGCCGAATCTGAATCCTAATGCGCGCCAGAACAACCTGCGCCTCGGTACCGGCCTGGTGCTGCGCTTCGGCATTCCGAATCCGCCGCCTCCGCCGAATCATCCGCCGGTGGCTGCGTGCTCGGCAAGTCCGACTTCTGTTTACGCGGGTTCGAATGACGCGGTTACCGTGCACGTGAACGCGAGCGATCCCGACAATGACACGCTGACCTACAGCTACACGGCGAGCGGCGGCACCGTGGAGGGTACCGGTGCGGATGCGCGCTTCAACACTTCCGGCTTGGCCGAAGGGACTTACACGGTCAACGCGAAGGTAGACGACGGCAAAGGCGGCACGGCAAGCTGCGCCACGGACATTACGGTGGCCAAGAAGCCGAACCAGCCACCGACAATTTCTTGCGCGACCGATCATAGTCCGATCATGCCCGGCGAGCGCACCGGAATTACCGCGACTGCCAGCGATCCGGACGGCGATCCTCTGACTTACACGTACACCGCGACCGGCGGTCAGGTGACTGGCGATGGACCGAAGGCCACCTTCGATTCGACCGGACTCTCCGCCGGAAGCTACACCGTGAAGTGCTCGGTGAGCGACGGCAAGGGCGGCACCGCTGATGCCAATACCACCGTGGACGTGCAGCAGCCGCCGCCACCGCCGCAGGCGGCGAAGGCCGGCGATTGCGGCTACAACAAGGCCGGCGCATCGCGGTTTGACAATGCCTGCAAGCGCGTAGGCGACGACGTGGCCCTGCGTTTGAAGAACGATCCCAGCGCTAAACTCGTGATCGTAGGCTACGCAGACGCAAAAGAACCGAAGGCCGCGAAACTCGCGCAGACCCGCGCTGATCTCGCCAAGAAGTACATTGTCGAGAAGGGCGTAGATGCTTCGCGCATTTCGACCCGAACCGGAGAAGCCTCCAAGGAGAAAGGCCAGGAAAAGGCCAATCGCCGTGTGGACTTCGTGATCGTGCCGGAGGGCGCGACTTACTAAACCCATGAAAGCGGATCGCGTGCCGTGTTTTGCATGCTGCGCGTGATTCGTTTACTCAATGAACTGATTCACGGGCTCGGAGAGTTGATGCTCTCCGCGCCCGTTTCCTTTTTGCGACGGCCAATTCGATCCATCACGATCGTCTCGCTCTCGATGATTGTGTGGAGCTTGGCGTGTATGACACC
>Ga0075425_100004775_pt1 | contig 14034 bp, 9 predicted proteins | sample SoiMethybrSBSTD4_FD_75300 | JGI IMG/M metagenome (GOLD analysis project Ga0075425, IMG submission 75300) | Bulk soil microbial communities from a Populus tree surrounding site in Tennessee, USA - Soil MetaG P. TD hybrid SBSTD4 | ecosystem: Environmental > Terrestrial > Soil > Tree plantation...
GATGAGGCCCGTCTGGCGCATCTCCTCCATGATCGTCTTGGAGTACTGCGCGAGCGTGTCCCAGTCGCGGCCGCGGATCGTGATCTCCAGGGGATAGCCGCCGCCGCGCGTGGGGCTGAACCCCTGCTGCGAGGGATCGATGAGGCCGGCGCGAACCCCGGGCCTGGTGCCCGCGAACCGGCGGACCACGTCCATGAACTCCTGCTGGGTGAGGGCCCGGCCGAGCTTGGGGTCGCGTGGACGGTCGGGGGGATCCTTCATGGTGACCATGGCCATGCCCGTATTGACGTCGCCGCCGCCGAACCCGCCGATGAAGGCGAAGATCCCGTCCACCTCGCCGCGGCCGGCCAGGAACGTCTCGAAGTCACGGAGAGCGGCGTCGGTCACGTCGAGGCTGGCCCCCACCGGCGTCTGGAAGCGGATCTGGAAGCGGCTGCTGTCCACCGCGGGCACGAACTCCTGCCGCAGCAGGCCGATGATGCCGAGGGAAAGGAGGAAGAAGAGAGCGGCGCCGCCGAGCACGGCCGCGCGGTGGTGCAGCGCCGGCCGCAGCGCGCGCGCGTAGCCGGTGGAGAGCCGCTCGAAGGCGCGGTCCACCGCCGTCCCGAATCGCCCGCGCCGCTCGCCCACCTCCAGGAAGCGCGAGCAGCGCATGGGGGCGAGGGTGAGCGCCTCCAGCAGGGAGATGAGGACGGCGACGGAGATGGTGACCCCGAACTGGAAGAAGAACTTCCCGATGATGCCCTTCATGAACGCGACGGGCAGGAAGATCGCGATGATGGCGAGGGTGGCGGCGGCGGCCGCGAACGTGATCTCGCGCGCCCCAATGGAGGCGGCCTTGATCTTTCCTTCCCCGTGCTCGCGGTGCCGGTAGATGTTCTCCAGGACCATGATGGCGTCGTCCACCACGATCCCGACGGTCAGGGTCAGGCCGAGGACGGTGAACGTGTTCAGCGTGAACCCGAGGAAGTACATCACGATGAACGTCCCCAGGATCGACGTGGGTATGGCGAGCAGGACGTTGACCGTGCTCGACCACGAGCCGAGGAACACCCAGCACACGATGCCGGTCAGCACCGCGGCCAGCAGCAGCGTGAAGAGGATTTCGTTGATGGCGTGCTTGACGAACGTGGTGCTGTCGAAGCGCACGCCGAGGGTGAGACCTTCGGGGAGGTCGCGGCGCAGCTCCTCCAGCCGGGCCCGGGCCCGGTCCCCCACTTCGACGGCGTTGGCCCCGCGCAGCTTGCGGATGCCGAAGCCCAGCGAGGGCTCGCCGTCGCTGCGGGCCAGGCGGCGCCGGTCCTCCAGGCCGTCTTCGACCACGGCCACGTCCTGGAGGCGGACGGGCGCGCCCTGGCGGGAGGCCACCACGATCCGGCGGAAGGCGGCCACGTCGATGGCCTCTCCCTCCGCGCGCACGTTCATCTCGCGCTCGGGCGTCTCGATGCGGCCGGCCGGCACCTCCAGGTGCTCGTTCTCGATCGCGCGGTTGACGTCCTGGACGGTGAGGCCCTGCGCCTCCATGCGGGTGGCGTCGAACCACACGCGCACGGAGCGCTGGCGGTAGCCGCCGATGAAGACCTCGCCCACGCCCTCGATCGTCTGCAGCGAGGGCTTGATCACGTTGCGCACGTAGTCCGCCATGAACGTGGGCGAGCGCGTGCCGGAGAGGGACAGCCACATGATGGGCTGGTCCTCGGGGTTGGTCTTGTTGATGATCGGCGGGTCCAGCTCGCGAGGCAGGTTGCGCGCGGCCTGGGCCACGCGCGTCTGCACGTCCTGCAGCGCGAGGTCGATGTTCCGCGACAGCTCGAACTCGACGGTGACGTTGGCCGAGCCCTGCCGCGAGGTGGAGGTGATCTCCTTGACTCCCTCCACGGAGGTAATGGCGTCCTCGACGGGGTCGACGACGTCCGACTCCATGATCTCGGGCGAGGCCCCCTCGTAGGTGAGGGAGACGTTCACCACGGGGAAGTCCACGTCCGGGTTCTGGCTGACCCCGAGCCCCTTGACCACGCCGCCGTACCCGCTGAAGCAGATGAGGCCGAAGCCGATGAGGCCCAGCATCAGCATCCAGGCGAAGACGTGGTTGCGGATGGAGATGTCGGCGAGGGTCGAGCCCGTCGCGATCTTCTTGGGGTCTTCCTCTTCGCCGCTGGCGGGCCGTCGAGTCTCGTCGGACATGGCTACTGTGCCTCGGCGCTGCCGGACGCGCGTGTACCGGCGGGCGGACCCGTCTGGACGGTGGCGCCGTCGGCGAGCCGGTCCGATCCCTCCACCACGACGTTCTCTCCGGCGGTCACGCCGGACAGGATCTCGACGCCGCCGTCACCCGTGCGGATGCCGAGCTTGAGCGCCCTCACCCGGGCCTTGTTGCCTTCGACCACGAAGGCCACGAAGCCGCGCTCGCTGGCCAGGACCGCGCGCTCGGGCACCACCACCGCGTTCGTGCGGGTCTCCGAGGCCAGGTCCACTTCCGCGAAGAACCCGGGCTTGAGGACGCCGGGGTTCTTCACCCAGGCCAGGACCTCGACCTGCCGCGTGGCCGGATCCGCCACCTCGCCCACGTGGTAGATCTGCCCGCTGAACGGCGTGTTCCCGAGGGCCGCGACCTTGAAGGTGACGGTCTGGCCGGTCTGGGCGCGCAGCGACTCGCCCTCCGAGACCTTGAAGCGCAGGCGCAGGCGGCTCGTGTCCACGAGCGTGGCCAGGATGTTCCCCGTCTTCACGAACTGGCCGGTCTCCACCGTCTTCGTATTGATGACCCCGCCGTGGGGCGCGCGGACCTCCGCCCGGCGGAGGTTCTGCAGCGCGATGTCCCGCGCCGCCTTGGCGGAGTCCGCCTCCGCGGACAGGCGGTCGGCCTCGCCCCGCGAGCGGTTCAGCTCCTCGACGGCCACGAGCTGCTCCTTGGCGAGCTGCTCGCGGCGCTGCTGGTCCTGCTCGGCGCGGCGGCGGTCCACCAGCGCCTTCTGGAAGCTGGCTTCCGCCCGCTGCGCCTCCAGGCGGTAGCGATCGGGGTCGATGCGGAAGAGCACGGTCTGCGGGCCGACGCGCATCCCTTCGTTGAAGCGCACGTCCGTGACCACCCCCTCGACCTCGGCCGTCACCTGCACGACCTCCTCGGCCTCGAGGCTGCCCACCGCCTGGATCTTGTAGGTCACGTCGCGGGCGCTGACGGGCTCGACCTTGACCGAGATCGTGCGGCCACCGCCGGGAGCGGCGGCCCCCTGGGTCGCCTTGGTGCATCCGCCGGCGGCGATGACGAGGGCCGCGGTCGCGGTCCAGATGAGGGCCGGAGGATGCTGTCTCAAGGGAATGGCGACCTCCCGTCAGGCACGTCTTGCTGCCTGGTAAACCGCTATTCTGAGCCCGGCGCCGTGGCTTTCCAAGTCACACAAGTTGCGTCGCTGCAAAACTTTGTGACTCAGGACGCTACGGGTATCCCCCGCTCCTGCGCGCGCTCCCCGCGCATGGAGGGCCTAGAATCGAACCCATGGTGATGCACGATCCACGCGTACCCGAGACCCTCGAGGGATGGAGCCTCCTCCACCAGATGTTCCGCATCCGCTGGGAGGCCTGGCGGGCGCTTCCCGACGGCGAACGGCGCCAGCGGGCGGCGTCCACGGTGGACGGCCTCCTCGGGATGCCGCATGGCGAAGACGGGGCCACGGCTCTCACGACCCTCCTCGGCCACAAGGGCGACCTCATGCTCATCCACTTCCGCCGCGACTTCGACGCCCTCCAGGCCGCGCAGCTGGCCGTGTCCCGGCTGCCCATCGCTCCCTACCTGGAGCCGACGACGTCGTACGTCTCGATCGTCGAGCTCGGCATGTACGAGATGACGGCGCAGATCCACGGCCGGCTCAAGGAGAAGGGCCTGGCCGCGGGCACGCCGGAATTCGAGAAGGCCTTCGACGCGGAGATGGACGAGCAGAAGAAGCGCGTGATCGGGCGCCTCTTCCAGGAGGTGCCCGCGCGGCGGCACGTCTGCTTCTATCCCATGAACAAGCGGCGCGGCGAGCAGAAGAACTGGTACGCGGTGCCCGTGGAAGAGCGCGGGCGCATGATGCGCGACCACGGCATGATCGGCCGCCACTACGCGGGCGCGGTCACCCAGATCATCTCCGGCTCCATCGGCTACGACGACTGGGAATGGGGCGTCGACCTCTTCGCGGACGATCCCATCGTCTTCAAGAAGCTGATCTACGAGATGCGCTTCGACGAGGCCAGCGCCTGGTACGCGGAGTTCGGGGCCTTCTACGTCGGCCTGCAGTTCCGGGCGGACCAGCTCCCGCGCCTGCTCGAGGGCGAGGTCCCGGCGCTCAAAGGCTGACCGCGGGGCTATACTCGAAGCGCAGGGAGGCGCGTCCGATGAGCCCTATTCTCAAGGCCCATTTCACCGACTACGCCGCCTTTCACGGCACTCCGGGCAACCGGGCCTGCCACTACATCGGCATCCCGCTCATCGTGCTCAGCCTTTTCGCGATGCTGAGCGCGGTGCCGCTTTTCGGTGTGGGCGGCTTCACGGTCACGCTGGCGATGGTGCTCCTGCTCGGCGCGACGGCGTACTACCTGACCCTCGACCCCGTGCTCGCGGTGCTGATGCTCGCGATCTCGGCCGCGAGCATCGCCGTGGGGCAGCACATCCCCGTGATGTGGGCCCTGGTGCTGTTCGTCGTGGGCTGGATCTTCCAGTTCATCGGCCATTACGTCTACGAGAAGCGCTCGCCCGCGTTCTACCGCAACCTGGCCCACCTGCTGGTGGGGCCGCTCTGGATCCTGGCCAAGGCCACTCGCCGCGCCTGATCGCGCTGGCAGTCTTATCTCAGGGGGGGAACTCACTGCCCATCTCGGTCGCCGTGAGCTCCCCCCCTGAAACCCCCCACCGCTGCGCCGCCCGCTACGCGGGCGCCGCGCTCCTGGTCGGCTTGTCGCTGATCGTCGGCGGCTGCGGAAGCGACGGCATGACCGACCCCACGCCGGGGCCGAGCGCGTCCACCTCACCGGTCGGGTGCTCGGCCACGCCCATCGGCGGGCAGCCCACGTTGACCACGACCCTCTTCGTCCGCGGCCTGTCGAGCCCGCTCGACTTCCAGGTGCCGGTCGGGGAGCGCACGCGCGCCTTCGTCGTCGAGCAAGGGGGCCGCATCCGCATCGTACGCGGGGGGGCGCTCGTCGGGACACCCTTCCTCGACGTCAGCTCCAAGATCAGCTCCGGCGGCGAGCGCGGCCTGCTCGGCCTCGCCTTCCATCCCCAATACGCGAGCAACGGCCGGTTCTACGTCAACTACACCGACCGCAACGGCGACACCCACATCTCGGAGTTCCGTGCCTCGCCCCCGACCGCCGACACCGTGGATCCCGCGACGGAGCGCGAGCTGCTCTTCGTGCGCCAGCCCTTCGCGAACCATAACGGGGGCGGGCTGGCTTTCGGCAACGACGGCTTCCTCTACGCGGGCCTCGGCGACGGCGGCTCCGGCGGCGATCCCCTGGGCAACGGGCAGGACCTCTCCACGCCGCTCGGCAAGCTGCTGCGCATGGACGTCGACCGCGGCAGCCCGTTCGCGGTGCCCAGCGACAACCCGTTCGTGGCGCGCGCGGGCGCCTTCCCCGCCATCTGGGCCTACGGCCTGCGCAATCCCTGGCGCTTCGCGTTCGACCGCGCGACGGGCGATCTCTACATCGCCGACGTCGGCCAGAGCGCCGTCGAAGAGGTGGACTTCGCGGCCGCGCCGCGCCGGGGCGGCGAGAACTACGGCTGGAATACCATGGAGGGCAGCCGCTGCTTCGCTCCCGCCAGCGGATGCACGACCGCCGGCCTCACCCTGCCCGTGGTCGAGTACACGCACGCGCAGGGCAACTGCTCGATCACCGGCGGCGTCGTCTACCGCGGCTGCCGCCTCCCGGGCTACGCCGGGCACTACTTCTACGCCGACTACTGCAGCGGGATGATCCGGTCCTTCCGGTTGCAGGGCGGCCAGGTCGCGGACGCACGCGACTGGACGGTGGCCCTGGGCCGGGGCATCAACGCCGTGACGGCGTTCGGCCGGGACGACGAGGGCGAGATCTACATCGTCGACCAGGACGGCGAGGTCTACAAGGTGGTGCCGGCCTCGTAAGTCGCTGAAGTGACGCCGCTCGCGCGGGCCGTCCCTGCGACAATTTGACGCAGGACGGATCGCCCTCCTCGCGTGCGACACTCCGCCCTGACGGCCCACCACCTCGCGGTCGGTGCCTCAAGGGAACCTCATGCGACCTCTCTCCACCACGCTCTTGACGTTCTGCATCGCCGTCTTTCCCCTCTGCGCCCGCGCGCAGGAGTCGATCAACTACGCGAGCGTGGCCGGCCGGGTGACGGATCCGCAAGGCGCGTCGATCGCGGGCGCGGAGGTCACGGCGCGCCACACGGGCACCAACGTCAAGGTCCGCGTCGTCACGGAGCAGGATGGGCGCTTCCGTTTCCCCTTCCTCAAGGTCGGCTCGTACGACGTCGACGTGCGCGCGCAAGGCTTCAAGGCCTTCACCCGTCCCCTGGCCCTGAACGTCGGGGCCGCCTTCCAGCTCCCGATCGCGTTGGAGGTCGGGGGCCTGGAAGAGCAAGTCACCGTCAGCGGCGAGTCCGCCACCATCGAAACCGCGCGCAGCCAGATCGCGGGCACGATCTCGGCGACCGAAGTGGGCGGCCTGCCCATGAACGGCCGCAACTTCCTCGACCTCGCTCTTCTCGTGCCCGGGGTCTCGCCGACCAACACCGCGAGCAATCAGCTCTTTGCGGAGACGTCGGCCGTTCCGGGACAAGGCCTGTCCATGTCCAGCCAGCGCAACTTCTCCAACAGCTTCATCGTCGACGGCGTCTCCGCCAACGACGACGCCGCCGGCCTGAGCGGCATCCCCCTGGCCGTGGAGGCGGTGGACCAGTTCCAGGTCGTGACCTCCGGAGGGCAGGCCGAGCTGGGGCGCGCGCTCGGCGGATATGTCAACGTGGTCACGCGCAGTGGGACCAACGCCATGCACGGAAGCGCGTACGAGTTCCTGCGCGACGACGCCTTCAACGCCGCCAACCCGCTCCTCGGCCGCACCCTCCCCATGCGCCAGCATCAATACGGGCTCAGCGTCGGGGGACCGGTCGTCCGCGACCGCACGTTCTTCTTCGCGAACGTCGAGCAGCGCGACCTCTCCCAGTCCGGACTCACGACGATCTCCGACGCCAGCGTGGCCACCATCAACGCGCGCCTGGCCGCCACCGGCTATCCGGGCTCGCCGGTCGCGACCGGCGTCTACCCCAATCCCGTGCACAGCACACTCGGATTGGCCAAGCTCGACCACCAGTCGGGCTCCCACCAGATGAGCCTCCGCTACAACCTCTACCTGGTGAACGCGGACAACTCCCGCGGGGCGGGAGGCCTCGGCGCGCCCAGCGCCTCCGCCGGCCTCGACAACTCCGATCACGCGGTGGCCTTCAGCGACACCTGGGCCCTGACCTCGCGCACCGTCAACGAGACGCGCGTGCAGTTCACTCGCGGCGATCTCCAGGCTCTTCCCACCGACGCCATCGGTCCCGCGGTCAGCATCTCGGGGGTGGCCTCGTTCGGGACGCTGTCCGGAAGTCCGTGGCGAAGGGTCAACAAGCTCTTCGAGCTGGTCGATACGCTGTCCCACCAGGCCGGGGCCCATGCCCTGCGCGCGGGCGCCGACTTCCTCTACAACGACGACACCATCACCTACCCGCGATCGGTGCGGGGCGCGTACAGCTTCTCGTCGATGGCCAGCTTCCTCTCCGGCACCTACAACAATGCCGGTTTCACCCAGACGTTCGGCGATCCCCGGGTGGCGCAGACCAACCCCAACCTCGGGTTCTTCGCGCAGGACGAATGGCATGCCGGATCGCGGCTCACCGTGAACGCGGGCCTTCGCTACGACCTGCAGCGGCTGGACACCATCGCCACGGACACCGACAACGTCTCGCCGCGCATCGGGTTCGCCTGGACGCCGTGGGCCTCGCGCCGCACGGTGATCCGCGGGGGGGCCGGCCGCTTCTACGATCGCGTCCCTTTGCGCGCCCTGGCCAATGCGATCCTCTCCGCCGGCAACACCACCGACCTCTCGAGGCTGCAGCAGACGAGCGTGAGCTTGTCGCCGAACCAGACCGCGGCCCCGCGTTTCCCGAACATCCTGCCCGGCCCGGTGCCCCTGGTCACGCTGGTCAACCTGACCACGATGGACCCGCACATGCAGAACGCGCATTCCACGCAGGCCAGCGTCGAGATCGAGCACCAGATCGGGCCTTCGACGACGGTCAGCGCGGGCTATCAATACGTGCGCGGCGACGACCTCATCATCTCCGTGAACCAGAACGTTCCCTCGTGCGTCGCCGTCGGAACGAACAACGGGTGCCGGCCCGTCTCCGCCTACGCCAACAACAGCCAGTATTCGCCGCGCGCCCACTCCACCTATCACGGGGTGCATCTGTCGCTGCTCCAGCGGCCCGCGCGCTGGGGCTACTACCGGATCAGCTACTCCCTCTCGAAAGCCATGAACAATGTCGGGGAGTTCTTCTTCAGCTCTCCGATCGATCCCTTCGACCTCTCGAAGGACTGGGGACGCTCGGACGACGACCAGCGCCATCGCCTGGTCGTCAACGCCGCGATCCACACGCCTTTCGCGAAGGCAGCGACGGCCTGGAGCAGGATCACGAACGGCTTCCAGCTCGGGGGAACGCTGCAGTACTACTCGGCCCTCCCCCTGAACATCACCTCCGGGGTGACCACGATCCAGGGAACGGCGGGGCGCCCTCTCGTCGACGGGGCATTCATTCCGCGCAACGCCGGCCAGGGACCCGACTTCTTCAGCGTCAACCTCCGCCTCAGCCGCGCGTTCCCGATCCGCGGTCGAGCGAAAGTGGAAGCCCTGGCGGAAGTGTTCAACCTGACCAACCGCGAGAACGTCGTGTCCCTGAACGGCAACTTCGGATCCGCCCCCTATCCCACGAGCCCTTCGCCGACGTTCCGGCAGATCACCGCCGTCGGGGACCCGCGCTCGGCGCAGTTCGGCCTGCGCTTCACGTTCTGAGAGCGGAGGGCGCGGTGAACCGTGCGCGCGGGAGCGTCGTGGCCGCGGTGTGTGGGGTGCTCGTGCTCGGCGGGGCATCCGCCGCCCGTCCCGTGCCGGGCGCGCCGGCACTGGATCCAATCCGCCTCGCCGTCGAGGGTGCGGCGAGCAGCGGAGTTTCCCTGGCCGCGTCGGGTCGGGACGTCGTCGCCACCTGGGCCGCCACCGCGCCCGGAGCGACGGACGTCTATGCCGCCGTCAGCCACGACGACGGCTCAACATTCGGGGCCGCGAAGCGCGTGAACGACGTGCCCGGCGACGCGCGCACCTCCGGCGAGCAGGGGCCCCGAGTGGGGATCGGCACCGCCGTCGACGTCGCGTGGTGCTCGAAGGCGGGAACCTCGGCCCGCATTCGCGTCGCGCGATCACAAGCGGGCGCCACCACCTTCGCGCCCGCCGTCACCGTGCATGCCGAAGACCTGCCCGGCGTGCGGGGATGGGCCTCGCTGGCCCGCGATCCGGAAGGCAACGCCCACGTCGTCTGGCTGGACGGACGGGCGGCCGACCACGGGGCGGCCTCCCGCTCGATGCGGCAGGACATCTTCCACGCGGTCTGGCGGAAGGACGGGAGCCACGAGGAAGCGCTGGTCGCCACCGACGTGTGCTTCTGTTGCAAAACGGCCGTGGCCACGGCTCCGGGCGGCACCGTCTACGTGGCCTGGCGGCACATCTACCCCACCAACCTGCGCGACATCGCCGTCGCACGCTCCAGCGACGGCGGGAAGACGTTCTCGGCGCCCGTGCGCGTGAGCGAGGACGGATGGCAGATTGCGGGCTGCCCCGACGACGGCCCCGCGTTGGCGGTCGACGAGAGCGGGACCCTGCACCTGGTGTGGCCGACCATGGTCGGGGGCGCCGATCGCGCCGCCGTGAAGGGGATCTTCTACAGCTCGTCCACCGACGGCGGGCGGACCTTCGCCCCGCGACAGCGCATCGACGAAGAGGGTACCGGCGCCGCTCATCCGCAGATCGCGGCCGGGGCCGGCCGTGTGGCCATCGTCTGGGACGAGGCGGGCGCGACGCGACGTGCGTGCCTGCGCGAAGTCTCGAGGGACCCGAAGGGGCCGGGATCGACCCCCGTGCTCGGCCCGATCACGGTCCTGAGCGCGGGGCCGGCCGTCTATCCCGCGATCGCGGCCACGCCCTCGTCGCTGGTGGCGGCGTGGACGGAAACGGCGGCCGCCGGCTCCGAGATACGGGTGAGGCGCCTGCCCCGTCCTTGACGCGCTGCGGCCCATGAGGCGTGGAATACTGCGTCCATGAGCGTCGCGGAAGGCGGGGCGCCTCCGGCCGGGCCCGTCGATCACCGGGCGCGCATCAGCCTGGACTGGCTCGTCCGCCTCCGCTGGGGCGCGGTGGTCGGACAGGCGGCGACGATCGGCGCGGCCGAAGTGATGTTCGGCCAACTGCCGCTGGCGCGGCTCTGCGCCTACGTGGGCGCCCTGGCCGCCACCAACCTCGTCCTCGCCGTCGTCAAGAACCGCACGTCTTCGCCGCGTCTTCTCTGCGGCGCCGTGCTCACCCTGGACACGCTGCTCCTCTCCGGCCTCCTGCATACCGTGGGCGGCGCGTACAACCCGTTCAGCATCCTCTACCTCGTCCACATCACCCTGGCCGCCGTCGTGCTGGGCCGGCGCTGGACATGGTTCCTGGCCGGGCTCTCCGTCGCCTGTTACGGGCTGCTGTTCGCCGCCAACCCGCCCGCGGCCGCGCACGGGGCCACGGACATGCGCATCCACCTCCAGGGCATGTGGATCGCCTTCGTCGTCGCGGCCGGGCTCACCGCGTATTTCGTGGTCCAGCTCTCCTCCGCCATCGAGCGACGCGACGCCGAGATCGCGGAGATGCGGGCCAGCGTCGCTCGCCACGAGCGGCTGGCCTCCGTCACCACCATGGCCGCGGGCGCGGCCCACGAGCTGGGCACGCCCCTGGCCACGATCGCCGTCGTGAGCCAGGAGCTGGAGCGCACGGTCGCGACCCTGCCCGTGTCCGAGCAGGCGCGTCTGGCCGAAGACGTGAGCCTCATCCGTACGGAGCTGGCGCGCTGCCGCTCCATCCTGAACCGCCTCTCCGCCGAGGCCGGGCAGCCGCGCGGCGAAGCTCCCGTCGAGCTGCGCGTCGACGACGTCGTGGCCGACGTGTTGGAAGGAGTGCCGGCGGCGCAGCGGTCCCGGATCCGGGTCGCCACCGAGCACAACGGCGCCGCCTTGCGCCTGCCCCGGGCCGCGCTCCTCCAGGTGACCCAGAACCTCGTCCAGAACGCGCTGGAGGCGGGAGAGGGCGGCGTCGATTTCCGTTTTGCCGTCTCCGCCACCGGCGTCCAGATCGTGGTCAGCGACCGCGGCGTCGGCATGACCCGCGACGTGCTCAAGCGTGTCGGGGAGCCCTTCTTCTCCACCAAGCCCCCGGGCACCGGCCTTGGCCTCGGCGTCTTCATCGCCCGCACGCTGAGCGAGCAGATGGGCGGCCGCTTCCGGCTGGAGTCCGAGCCCGGCCGCGGCACCACCGCCATCGTCGAGATCGAGTCCGGACCCCCGGCGTCCGGGATGGGAAATGCCGTCTGAGACCGCCGTCGCCCGCAGCCTCCTGATCGTCGAAGACGACGACGTCCTGCGCCCGCGCCTGGCCCGCGCCTTCCGTGAACGGGGGTTCGAGGTGCGCGAGGCGCCGGACGTGGACACGGCGCTCGAAACCGCGCGCCACGACCCTCCGGAGTACGCGCTGGTGGACCTGCGCCTGGGTACGCGCTCCGGCCTGGAGGTCGTGCGCGGCCTCGCCGATCTCGATCCGGCCACCGCGATCGTGGTGCTGACCGGCTACGGCAGCATTGCGACCGCTCTCGAAGCCGTGCGCCTGGGCGCGACGCACTACCTCACGAAGCCCGCGGACGTCGACGACGTGCTGGCGGCGTTCGCGCGCGGCACGGGCGGCCCCGTCGCCGCGACGGACGGCACGCCTTCGGCGGAATCCACGGGCGGCGCCGATTCCACGCCGACCCTCGCCCGGGTGGAGTGGGAGCACATCAACCGGGTGCTCTCGGATTGCGGAGGAAACGTGTCGCAGGCGGCGCGGATCCTCGGCATCCATCGCCGTTCGTTGCAGCGCAAGCTCGCGAAGTATCCGACGCCGCGCTGATCACACCTTCGTCTCCGGTGCGTTGACCGGTGCCGCACCGGAGCGTAACGTGTTCGAGATGCGCGTGCGCCTGCTCCTGATGGCGGCGGTCGTGCTGGGCGCCTTCTCCATCCGTCCCGCGCCTGCCTCCGCCTGCGATTCCACGGGATGCCTCCTCCTCACGCGCGGCCAGAACGGTGTGATGGCCAAGGGCACGTGGCGCTTCGACCTTTCCTTGCGGAGCACGGACCAGTCCGACCCGCGCCGGGGGGGCGACCCCGCGACCCTCGTCTTGCGCCCCAAGATCTACTTCGAGCAGGAGCGGGTCGTGCCCGCGTACCACCTCGATCGCGACGGCCACGAGCGCTTCTTCCAGGTCGACCTGGCCTACGGCCTCTTCGATCGCACCACGGTGTTCCTGTCGCTTCCCGCGGCGACTCAGCGCTCGCACGACGTCCTTCACGGCACGGTCAACACGGCGTACGACATCTGGGGCGTGGGGGACGGAGTGATCGGCCTGCGCCAGGCCCTCGCCCATCGCGGCGCGCTGGTGGGCGGCCTGGCCCTCAAGGCGCCCCTGGCCCGGCACACCCTCATCGACGACTACGACCAGACGATCCTCGAGCCCACCCTGCAGCCGGGCAGCGGAGCCTGGAGCGTGGTCCCCTCGCTCCAGTACTCCTTTGCGGGCCTGGTGCCCGCCGTCTCCTGGACGACGTCGGCGTCGTACGAGATCACGACCACCAACGACCGCGAGTACCGCTTCGGCAACGAGGCGATCGCGACGCTGGGGGCGAGCCGCCCCCTGGGCGCGGTGGTGAGCGCGTCCCTGCAGGCCAAGGTGTTCCACAAGGACCGCAGCACGTATCGGGGCACCGGCGTGGCTTCGACGGGGGCGACCGTCGTGTACGTGACGCCGGGCCTGCGCGTGCGCGGGCCGGCCGGCGTCGGGGTGTACGCGTTCTTCCAGGCGCCGGTGTACCGCTACGTGAACGAGGCGCAGCTCGCGCCCAGCTACGGCTGGCTGATCGGGGTCACGCGGTCGTTCTAGACGCGTTGCATCATTTCGTGGGGACACCCGGACACGCCCCCAACAGCTCTCTCACCATGCGTACGTAGAGCGCGAGGCGCAAGAGCCCGATGCCCGCGCGGCGAGTGTCGACGTGCGTTCCGTCCTCGATCGGCGTGAGTTGCAGGATCGGGGTGTCGCCGCCGCATTCGAGGTTCTGGCCGTACCGCTGCTCTCGGCCCGCTTCGCGCGAAGCCCGGTCGTAGACCATCGCGTAGTCGGCCGCATCCGCCTGTCCGGCCGCGACGTTGGCCTCGAGCTTCGGAAGGACCCGCCGCCGGAATTCGGGTGATTGGTGCTGGACCATGACGACGAACATCGACGCCGCCTCGGTGCCCACCATGTCGTAGGTCGGAACCCCATGGCTCTCGAACATGGCCTCCAGCGGTCCCGCGTTCTCGTGATCCGTCTCGGTCATCTTCTCGATGTCGAAGCCCTTCGCCTCGCGCACCGCTTGATCGGGGGCATAGAGGCGCCGGATCTCGTCACGCAGCTCGGGATTGGCCGGCGGGTGCAAGCGCACCCGATCCTTGACCCGCTCCTGTCGAGCGCGCGCTTCGCAATAGAGGACGGCATCGGGCGGCACCGCCTGCCGCTTCAGTGCACGCCTCGCCGCCGCGAGCACCTTGGCCTGGGACTCCTCGGGTCCGGAAATGCAAACGAGGACCACGAACTCGTAGGCAGCTTCGTCGCCGACTTCAGCGACGGTGGGAAGGCCTCGCTTCAGGAAGAGCTGCCGG
>Ga0075425_100004777_pt1 | contig 14032 bp, 2 predicted proteins | sample SoiMethybrSBSTD4_FD_75300 | JGI IMG/M metagenome (GOLD analysis project Ga0075425, IMG submission 75300) | Bulk soil microbial communities from a Populus tree surrounding site in Tennessee, USA - Soil MetaG P. TD hybrid SBSTD4 | ecosystem: Environmental > Terrestrial > Soil > Tree plantation...
GTCAACGCCGCGACGACGGGCCCGTCGTGTCGGTATCCAGCCGCGGCCGCGAGCGCTCCCAGCGTCGGCAGCAGCGCGAGGTTGAGCACTGTGACCGCGACGATCCCCAGGGAGACCGCGAGACGGCCCAGGGGACGGTCCCGCTGGCCCACGAGCGCCAGCAGGAAGGCGGCTCCGACGATCGCGTGCATGAAATGACGAAGTGGAAGCGGGTGGCCCGCCCAGAACAGGAACGTGGGTAGGAAGCAGGCCGCCCCGAGCAGCAGCGGCGTCCATCGTCGCCGGATCAGCAGTGCGACGACACCGCCGGCGAGCAGCAGGCCGAGCCCCGGCGCGAGCGCGTAGCCGCCGAGAAGGAGGCCCAGGTGGATCGATCGCGGCCGATAGTATGTCGCCACGAACGTCGCCAGCTGCTGGAGGGGACTCGCTTCCGTGGGGCCAAAGAGCAGGCGCGTCCCCACGGCATAGACGACGCCCGCGAGGACCAGCGCCGCGGCGCCGGTCGCGAGCGCGCGCCTGGGTCGGGCGCCGAGGGCCAGGCAGAGCGCGAGCGGCGCCGTGAAGAGGAAGACGACGTGCGCGCGGACGGCGACGGCGGCGGCGAGGAGGGTCACCGACGCGAGCCACCAGCCGACGAATCGCGATCGCGAGCCGGTCTCGCCCGAGACGGTGCGCAGCAGACACAGCGTTCCTAGCAAGAAGAAGAGCAAGCCGACGCTGGCGGGATGCCCGTAGGTTCCGAGCGCGAGGATCGTGGGGCAGGACGCGACGGCCGCGACGACGAGCAGGCACCATCCTGGGGAGGCGAGCCTCCTGAGAATCAGGTAGAGGACGGCCATGCTGAGGCCCATGGCCAGCCACGAGAGATGGTTCATCTGCGCGATGAGCGGGTCGATGCCCTTCCCGCGCGCGCTCGCTCCGAGGAAGAGCAGACCGTAGTAGAGCGGATGCGCGGCGGGCCGGTAGAGCAGCGGTTCTCCGAAGAGGCGGCCGCCGGCGAGCGCCTGATCGGTGCTCACGGCCATCTGGACGGGGTCCGCGTCCTGGAAGCAACCCCGGTAGATCCACGGATGAGTCGCCAGCAAGAACAGGCCGCCGACGGCGACGGCGGAAAGGACGTCGACCGCGGCCGACCGGCGCGCCCGTCCCGTCACGCTCGGCACGGACGGGTGATCACAACTTGTCGTTATCCGGAGTCACCGCAACTCCAGCAATTTCCGGAGCAGCACGTTGCGAATCGTGGCAGATCGCGGCACGGGCCGCAACCCAGGCGCAACCAGTCGCTAACGGGCCGGCTGCTCCGGCGCCTCGCTCGCCCGACTGCATCGGATCGATGCCGCGGGGTACCAGCGGCGAGCGTACTTCGAGGATTATCGGCCGGGCGGGAGGCCTCATCGCCGGTGCGAACCGCCGGCGGTAGGCCGCCTTCGCCCGTGAAGCTATACATCACTGTCGTCAGGCCGGAACGCCAGAACGAAAACGGTTCACACAGCGATCAGCAGCGTGCGCATGGGGCTCCTTACCGGAGGCGAGCAGCCCAGCACCTGTAGATCCAATCCCGCAGGCAGGTGAGACGTATGGAAGCCTGTACTCTCGCGCGCGGGTCAGGGCGCCCCGAGGCCGGTCCGACGCTCGATCTACCACAATGGGTGGTACACTCCAGCGTGCGGCCGAGGGCGACGTCGCACGAAGAGCGTCCGGTCTCGACCGTGATTTCCGCCTGACGCGCTCTCGGGCGAGTCATCGGCGACGAGCGTGAACAATGAATGTTCGAGTGAGAACGGCCCCAGCGCGACGGGCTAGCTCCAGCTGGGCGCTGGCGTTGCGATGAGCGACGGCTTCTGGGCCGGCGCGATCTCTCGGCGGGATGGGTCGCCAGGCGACGGTATCCACCTGCTGTGGACGGCGCCGTATGCGGCCGGCTATTCGACGACCGGCTACGACGTCCAACGGCGTACGCACCAGCGACGTGAAGAGACCTGTTACACGCTCACCGTCGACGAGCTCGAGATCCTCCATAGAGAGTTCCGGCTGACGACGCCGGTCGCCGACATCGCCGTCCGCGCCACGCCATGTCCCACATCGCCGGGAACCCTGCCGGACGAGGCGTTCACTCCCGCACCGACCCGCACGATGCACTGCATTGAGTTCGGGGAGTTCGTCGTTGGCCAGATCGTCGACGACGTCGACGGTGCGCGGCTGAAGGCCTTCGAACCCACGGGTGCGCCGCGGCCGCACGCGGAGGTGCGTGCGGGTCGCGACCAGCGCGGCGTCGATTGCGGGACGCATCTCGAGATCGAGCTGCCGGTGGAATGCATTCGCGTAGAGCTGACGCTGGTCGGGTTCGCCCAGCCCGCCAGGATGGTCGCGCGTCGCGCGGACGGAAGTGTCGGCGCATCGGCGAGCACGTCACAGGCGGTCGGGGAGCCCGAAACCGTCGCTCTTGCCGGCGAGGGAATCACTCGCGTGGCCGTCGTCGCGCCAGCCGACGCGATGCTGCTCACGCGGTTGTGCTGGGAACCCGAACCGCCGGCGCGGGTACGAGCGGCGCCCTCCCTGCTCGTTCCGGACAAGCGGCGCTTCGCGCCGCCGTCCGCCCCGCCACTGGCCGCCGCGTCCGTGCCCCTGTGCCTGCGCTATCGGTTACGGCTGAACGGGGAGCACCAGGTGGTTCGGATCATCGCGCAGGCGCCGTGGACCCTGGCCGTCGCCATGCGCGAAGGCAAGGCCGTCGATACCCGCGGCCTCGCGGATCCCAGCGGGGTCCAGCGCCCGACGTTCCTCGGCCGCGGCGTCGACGAGGTGCTTCTCTACACGAGCCAGCGGCTCACCGGCCTCACCGTCTGTGTCGACGTTCCGCAGACACCCGGCGCCGAGGCGGCCGAGTGGGCCAACGTGCCGTTCCTCGTCAAGGGGCTGCAGATGCCGTTGCGCTCGCTGGACCCGACGCTGGGAAGTCCCGCGGACGAGCTCACCCGGGCCACGTCGAGATTGATCGGCACGGAGACCATCGACGCGTCGCTGTTCGCCGACGTCGCCGACACGCTCAACGAAGCCCTCGGCGTCGGCGCGCCGTCGCCGATGTGGTGCACGACGCAGCAGCGTGAGCAGGTGGAGGACGCGTTCGTCGAGATCCGGCCGTGGCCATACGCGCTGTCGCTGACCACGGCCGCCGAATGGCGGCGGGCGCTGGGTTTCGGCCTGCTCGACAAGGGCAGCGGACTCGTCCAGGGTCAGCACTACGACTACCGCGTCACCGGCCACTTCAGACGGCGCGACGTCGAGGAGCAGCTCCTCGCCTTTCACACGGTGCCGACCGGAGCCACGCTACCCGCGACGTTCCACCTGGGGACGGTCCGCCTCTCCGGTCCGGCGGCTCACACGGTCGAGCTCTTCCCTCCCGTGCAGAGCGATGCGCTGAGCGCCACCGGTCGCAAGGGCATCCGCATCATCCCGATCAATCCGCTGAGCATCGGGTTCGACGAGCCCGTGAAGCGAGTGGTGCTGGAGCTCGAGCCGAAGCTGGCCGGCCCGCTCCAGTACTCGGCCAAGACCAGCGATCTCCTGCTCGGTCTGAGCGGAACGCTCTTCGCGAACCCCGTGCCGGCCCAGCCGCGCGTGACCCTCGACTTTCCGGAGCCGATCGATACGCTCAGGCTGGTCGGCACCGGATTCCTGTACGGCTTGCGTGTCCTGGAGCCCACCAGCGGCAATCCCGACGACGTGCTCGACCTGTCGGTCATCGTGCCGGACGTCACGTACGAGCCCACCGCGCCGCCGGCTCCGCCGATCGCGCTCGGGACGACCAACCTGCAGCAGCCGATTCAGCCGGGCCAGCCGGAGGTCACGGTCAAGAATCCGCCACACTCGATGGGCTTTCGCCTGCGGTGGCTACCGCCGACCCCGGTGGGTGAGACGCCGCCGATCTGGCCGCCCGATCTCGGGGGAGCGCCGCCCTTCGACGTGATGGGCTTCCGCATCGAGCGCAGGCACGTCGACGCGAACGGGCCCTTCGAAGAGATCGGCCGCAATGCGCTGCCGACGGTGTTCTTCGGCAACCGCGGCGCGCGGGGTGAAGCCCAGGCGCTCGGCTTCGGCACCGACATCCTCAAAGCGTATCCGGAGGTCATCACGCCACTGCCTCCCGTCGACCCGTGGCTCACGATCGACGATGTCCTGCGCAGCCCGTCGCAGCCGGATGGGCCGCCGCCGGGTAGCACGCACCAGTACCGAATCTTCTCGATCGACGCGATCGGCCGTCTGTCCGCCACACCGACCACCGGCTCGATCGTGCGACTGGAGAAGCGCATCGCGCCCCCGCAACCTCGCGGGCCTGCCGGCCCGCCGCCGGGCCTCTCGCGACCGGCGGGGGTGCGCGCCCGAGTGCTGCAGTCGACCGATCCCGCCCTGGCGGTCGACGACATCGTGCTGCTCGGCCCCAGCACGAACGCCGTCGTCCTGGAGTGGGGCTGGACCGACGAGGAGCGTGAGCGCGACCCGTTCGCGACGGAGTTTCGCGTCTACTTCCAGCCGCTGCCACCCGACGCCGTTCACGGCACCCTGCAGGGGCCGGCGGTCCTCGTCGGCGGCCTGTACGAGATGGCGTGCAGCCTCGATCAGCCGGTTCCGGCCGATGCGATGAAGGGCATCTACGTCACGGCCGGCAGCTACCCGTTCAAGGTGGCGTCGAACACGGCCGGCACGAGCATCACGGTGCGCTTCGAGCCGTCTGTCCTGCAGCCGGCCGAGACGCCCGGCGCGGCCAGCTTCGAGTTCGGCCGTGTGCTCGACGGAATCGAGCTGCGGCCCTCGGCCTGGCAGGAGCGCACCGCCGTGGTGCCGATCGGAGCCGGGGCGCCCCAGCCGTTCGTGTTCCGCGATCGCCTGAGTCTGGACTCTCTGCACACGCGCGCTCGCGCGTGGGTCGGCGTGAGCAGCGCCGACGGGCAAACCTACATCGCGGACGAGCTCGGGCCAGGCGTGTCGAACGGCGGACGGCCGGGTAACGAGAGCAGCATCGTGGCCCTGGTCGCCGAGGCACGATACCTGGATCGGCCGACGTTCGACATCCCGCCACCTCTGCCGAACGTCCCTGAAGACGTGAGTCCCGAACCGGTGGGCACGACCGTCACCGTGACGCGTGATCTTCCGACGCTGTTGCCCACCGTGGTGATACCCGCCGGCCACCGGGTCACGGTGGATCGGTTCGAGATGGGGATGCTGGCGGCGGCCTTGTCCCGAAATCCGAACGGAAGCTTCGGCGTCCTGTTCCCGGACGGAACCCAGACCAGCTACACGCTGGGCAACCCATCCGACCGGGCGGCGCTCCAGGCGCAGATCGCCGCCGGCGAGCCGGCGCGTATCGAGAACCGCTTCCTGATGGATCTGTTGTTGCGGTTCCCGACTCAATTCGAAGCGCTCTGGCAGCCCGCGCTGCCGGCCCCGGTCGCGTTCGGCGTGGTGACCGACGCCCTGCCCAACAAGGCGGAGCGCTGGCTGCATCGGATTCGACTGGTGGATCCCGCCGGGCACGTCTCCCGGGGCGGAGCAATCGGGCCGAGAGTGATGCGCGTCGCCTCGACGCGGGTGCCGTCGCCGCCCGAGATCTCCCTGGTCAACTCCGAGACCGACGCGCTGGCGCTCACCGCGCGGATGCGCCAGGCGTTCGACCTGAAGTGGCTGGTGCTCTTCACGCTCGTCGCCCCGGTCACGACGGCGGTCGATGATCTGGTTCGCAAACCCGCCCAGCTGCTACGCGTGCCGGATCGCCGGGAGCTCTACCCACGTGAAGGCATGCGGTTGCGTCTCTCGGACGGCACCTTGCTCCAGGCCGAGCAGCCGGTCGATGTCCAGGCTATCGGCACCGTGGAAGTGCCCGACGTGCTCGTTCCAGCCGCGTTGGCCCCGGGGTTCGAAAAGCGCGTCTCGGTCTGGGCGCTCACGATGACGCGCGATGGTATTCCCTCGCGTCTGGCCGGGCCGGTCACGGTGCATACCGGGCCGCTCCCGCTGGTCGTGCCGGGCTTGATCGTCACCACGGCCGGCGGAAACGACACCGCGCTGTGGGCATCAGCGAGCGACGCCACCGAAGTCGCGCTGGAGCGCTCGACCGACGGTGGTCTGACGTTCCGCCAGGTCTCCCCCTGGCTCCCGTCGAGCGCGACCAGCCACGTATTGCCCGGCTCTGGCGCACGTGTGTATCGACTCGCTGTCCGCGGCCTGCACGGGCAACAGCCCGCGACGGGGCCGGCGGTGACGCCGGTCTAGCGGGGAGCGTAAGGTCGTGCCAGCCTTTTTCTCACCGGTCGCCGATCCCGCAACGTGGAGCTACGTGCCCGTCGACGGGGTCGAGATTCCCGACGGCCTGCGCTATGGCGTCAAGCCGCCGGCGCCGCCGTACCGCGTGCGCGGTGTGCGTGCCACGCGGGCGGTCGCCGCCGATGTGCTGATGCCCGCCACCGGCGTGTTACGCCGAGCCACGGGCGCGGCGGGCCAGGTGTTCGTCGAGGTCCAGGTTCTTCCGTTCCCGGTCCGGCACGTCGCGAACGCGATTCCCGGAGGACTGCCGACCTTCTATCTCGTCTTCGACGACGGCGTCGGGCTGACGTTCGCCGACGGCGACGGTGATCTCGGCGGCACAGCCCTGCGGACCGCGACCGCCGTCACCATCGTCAGCATGCGCCAGGACCGCATGCTGGTCGATCCCGCGTTGTGGGCGGCCCAGATCCAGACCGCGATCGTCACCGGCGGTGGCGATGCCTCGCAGTGGCAGCCGTTCGCGGCCGCGCTGACCTCGGCCACGGCGACCGGCGACAGCGCTCCTGTCCTGTTGTATGACCATGCCGGTCGGCCGCGCACCTCGGGTCGCGTGAACATCGTGCTCGAGAGCGGGCCGCGCACCGTGGCGCTGGCGCCGGCCGACGGCGGCGATCTCCAGCGGACCGTCGCGCGACTGCACGCGAGCAATCCGGTCACCATGCCGATCGCCAACCTCTGGGGCGGTGGGCGGACCTCCTTCCGTCTCGAGCCCGAGGGGACCGAGGGCGCGGTTCAGCTCGTGCGGCTCGAGGATGGCGCGGTGGCCGATACCGGCCTCACGCTGACCCCGACCCTGCGCAGCGTGGCGTTCACCAATCTCGAGGACTGGTTCGCCTCGCAGTCCACCACCGTCTTGCCCCGGTTCACCCGAGGCAACCTCATCACGCCCCTGGTCAACGGGCCAGCGTACTTCGACGACGTCTTCGCGGCGATGCGCGACGCCCAGCGGCCCGACGGGGGCGTCCATCTCACCGGCTGGGCGATGTTCCCCCGAACCAAGTTCACCCACCGCCAGCTCGGCGACGATACCCTGGCGACGTTCGACCTGGACGTCGTCACCCCGCTGCTGGGGCCGGACAACATCGCGCTCACGCTGGAGCAGGCGGCCAAGCTGATCGGCGATGCGGGCGGCGCGTCGCGCTTCCTGCCCGCCAAGTTCCTCCAATTCGACGACCCGAGCGCGGTCAGCCAGGCCGAGATCCTGGTGGTGATGTTCGTCCTCGATCTCATCCTGCTGCTCAGCCGCTTCGGCGTATCGTTCGCCCGCACCGATGGGCTCGGCACCTTCATCCTCATGCTCGGCGCCATCGGGCTGAGTCTCTACACCAAGCACGTCCTCGACGAGAACGGCAAGCCCCTCGAACCGAACCGGCAGGCGGTTGACGTCCTGGGCACGGGCGTGCCCGGCGCGCTCTGTGTGTTCTCGGCGAATCCGGTGCGGGTCGAGGACAACGTGCCGCCGCCGCCGTTGAGCGACTTCCCGTTCGACGTCTTACTGACAGTGACGCGGCATCTCGGCATCTATCACCAGAAGCTCTCGATCGTGAAGATCGGGACGAGCCACATCGCGTATTGCGGCGGGATGGATCTCAATCCCGACCGGCTCGACGACGTCGATCACCTGGCGCCGGCCCCGTATCACGACATCCACGTCCGCGTCGAAGGCAACGCCGCGCGCGACGTCGCCTTGACGTTCGATCAGCGCTGGCAGGTCGACGGCGGCGGCGCGCCGCCGGCCTTCCCCGTCCCGCCGTTCGACGCCGCGCTGGCGCCGGGCCGCGACATCGCCCAGATCGCGCGCACGTACCACGCGCCCGCCGTCGGCGCCGAGTCGCGGGCGCTTCCGTTCGCGCCGAACGGCGACAGCACCATCGCGCGCACGATGCTGGCGGCGATCGAGATGGCCAGCGAGTGCCTCTACACGACCGATCAGTATTTCACGCCCCCGCGCACCTACCGCGATCTCCTGCTCCGGAAGGTGGCCAACCGCGAGATCCGCCAGCTCGTCATCGCGCTCCAAGGCCAGACCACGTTGACGTTCGGCGACGCGCCCCGCAGCCAGTTCATCAACGACCTGATGGCGGCCGATGGCGGCGCTGGGATCGTCCGCATCGGCTATCCTCGCCGCCGCTTCACCTCGACGGACAACGAGGTGCGCGCCTCATCGGGCAAGCTCCTGGTCGGCCAGGACATGCAGGGCGGCGCCAGTGGCCTGCCACTCATCTTCCTGGGGCCGCCGTCGCGCATCCCGGCGCTGCCGTTCTGGATCTCCGTCGAGGGCGAGCTGATGTACGTCTACGACGAGTCCGGCGTTCCCAACCCCCACCCCGGGCAGATGAAGGCGTTCGTTTGCGAGCGCGGTGACTCGACACGCCTCGTGTCCGGGGGCTCGAATCCCAAGGGCGCGTTTCCCCGCGAGCACAAGGAGGGCGCGCCGGCGACGGTCGTCGAGCTGGCCGACATCTATGTCCACGACAAGCTGACCATCGTCGACGACGTCTTCCTGGCCGTCGGCTCGGCCAATCTGGATCACCGCGGCTTCTACTACGACGGCGAGATCCACTGCTTCACGATCGCCGACGGGCTGCGCATGTCGCCCCGCAATCCCGCCGCCATGCTCCGACGGCAGCTCTGGGCGGAGTTTCTCGACTTGCCCGCCGACCTGGTGGCGCCGCTGCTGGCCGATCCGCTGGCCTCGGGCAAGCTGTTCGACCGGTCCCCGTTCGGCGGCAACCGGTTCCTACCGGTCGATGCGCGGCCGCCGCATCCGTTCCTGGCGTTCTCGAGCAGCGACGGTGCGATCCTCGACGTGCTCCAGGCCCTCAACTTCGCCATCCAGGCGTCGAACTCGGCCGACATCTTCAAGTTCATGGTCGATTCGTCGAGCCGGACGGATCCGCTGCCAGAGACATGAGCGCGCCCATCCGGCTGTTCGACCTGTTCGGGGAGCCACCCGCGTCGGCCGCCGAGGTCTGGACGCAGCGCATTCAGCCCGTCACCGGCGTCAACTTCAGCAACGACCCGACCTCCATCACGACGTGGCTGGCCGCGCTGAACAACGTCGTGGGCGTGACGGACGTGCGGACGGGCGCGGACGGCGACCGGGTGGCGGTCGAGGCCAAGCTCTTCATGCCGGGCTCGCCGGCGTATCCCGACGGCTTTCCGTTCGTGTTCGCGTCGATGCCGGACATCGAGCTCCGCATCCGACCCGACACGCTGCACCAGAACGACATCCAGCTCTTCCTGTCGATGTCGGACCGCGGTGTCGAGATCCTGCTCGAGCGTCTCCCCGTCGAGATCCGGCTGCCGCCCGGCTTCATCGATCCGCATCCCAAGCCTGGAGGAGACGTCCCGGACGGTACCGCCACGTACGAGATCGGAGAGTTCCGCCCCGGTCACCTGGACGACCTCATGGTCCGGTTCGATCGGGGCAAGCCGGCCTCGATCTTCGTCCACGTCCGTCTCCACATGTCCGAGCAAGGCGAGTTCTCGCTGCGGACCCCCGTCCCCGTCTCGTTCGGGCGGTGCGTGTTCTCGGGGATTCCCGTGGTGGCCATCCACGATTTCCAGCTGCTGCCGAGCCCCACGATCGCCCCGCGCGAGCTGCACTGGCTGCGTCACGAGGTCACGCCCTGGGCCCCCGAGCTGACCGGGCCGCTCGACGGCTCGTTCAGCATCCGCTCGCTGCAGATCGACCCGGAGACCCTGCCGGTCGCGGATCTGGCGCGCTTCCTCAACGCCACCAAGGGACCGGACCCTCACCCGGTCCCGCCCGGCCCCACCACCCCGCCCAGCAGCACGACGGATCCCACCGCCGAGTTCGTGCTCGACGATCTCGTGGTCCCGTTCTTCTCGCCCTGGGTGTTGCCCATCCCGCGCCACGTCAGCATCGGCGTGAGACGGCGCATCATCGACGCGAACGACCCGGCGCAGGTCTTCAAGTTCGACGAGGCGCCCGTGCGCACGTTCTTCACGCGCAGCCCCGAGACCGGCCTCATCGTCAACTCGCTGTTCTTCAAGTCGCTGCCGAGCGGAGTCGGCTTGACGTTCGACATGGCGTTCGTGTTCGGGAATACCAGCGACGTCAACCGAAAGAGCGAGGCCATGGCGCTCGGCATCGAGCTCCAGGAGGACTACACGCTCGCCGTCAGCTACCGGCGCGAGTTCAGCACCGCCACGGGCCTGCCGGAGCCGGGGACCGGCGCGGCGCAGACGCTCAACGCGCTCCTGCACTTCGAGATCATGACCAACACGGTCGACATCATGACCATCCGCCTCGGCTACTCGATCGGGCGTCACATGGCCGCGCACCTGTCCGCGGCCGACTTCGACGACCCATCCGAGATCTCGAAGGCGCTGAAGGCGGCGGCGCTGGCCACCGTCGACGTGTTCGTGGTCGCGCCGGGGACGGATTCGATCATCAAGCTGCGCACGCTGAACGGGGAAACCGTCAAGTTCACGCTCGAGGGCATCGGCTACCGGTTCGGCGAGCTGCACCTCGAAGGCGTCGCCCTGCCCGACGGGGTGGTGCTCTTGATCGGCAGCTACGGCATCGTGCTCCAGGAGCTGGCGGTGGTGGCCGAGGACGGGGCCACGTACCTGAGCATCTCGGGTGGGCTGCAGGTCGCCAAGCCGACGGGCTTCACCGGCTCGTTCCTCCTCAAGCGCCTCCGCATGCGGTTCAGGGGCGACACCGGCGCGCCGCGCCTCAAGCTCGATGGGCTGTTCATCAGACTGGAGTCGGGCACCTTCCTGCTCGAAGCCGGCGGCTTCTTCACCGAGACTCGCACCGGCGACGTCGTCGTCCACGAGTTCGCGCTCACCGGCACCGCGAAGTTCAAGTGCGGTAAGACCGAGTACAAGATCGGGCTCGACGTCCTGGTCGGGCGCGTCAGGTCGCCGGCGCTGAACTTCGAGTACCTGTTCGTGCAGGCCTTCGTGACGGGCTCGTTCCCGCTGGGCCCGCTCACGCTGCGCGGCATCAGGGCGCTGTTCGCGCGCAACATGCTGCCCAAGCTAGAGGAGGTCGACAAGGACTCGCGCGAGCTGCGCTACTACAACTGGTACAAGCGCAGCGACCCCATCAGCGTCCCCGGCGATCGCCGCCTCGCCGCCTGGGTGGCGACCGACCACGCCATTGCCGTGGGGCTGGGCGCCAGCATCGGCCTGCCCGCCCTCGGCTCCAGCGCCGAGCTCATCGCCTTCGCGCTCTACACGAATGAGGGGGCCGACGAATCCGGGCTGCTGATCGTCGCCGAGGTCCACTTCCTGGAGAACCCCAAGCCGGTGGGATTCCTCGCCGTCGAGATGGACTTCGAGCGCGACCTGATCCGCGCGGTCCTGGGCGTCGAGCTCAGGCTCTCGGACTTCAAGAAGAACGCGCCGAGCTGGCTGAACCGGATCGGCGTCCTGTCCGGGACGTTCTTCTTCACCAACGACCCGCTGACGTTCGCGCTCGGACACCTCGCGGATCAGCGCACGTGGTTCCAGATCCAGTGGGGCCAGAACCTGTTCGCGGTGCGGAGCTCGTTCACGGTCGCGGCGTGCTTCGAGTACGTCGAGGATCAGCTCTATGGCTTCGGGTTCGTGCTGCGGGGGGAGGGCGGCATCGGCGGCGGACGCGTGCGCGCCGAGTACTACGCGGGGCTGGGCGTCGCGTTCCAGCTCCTGACCACCGGCTCGCACGACTACGGACTCGAGATCTTCATCGAGCTCGGCCTGCGCATCGTCCTGTTCCGCTTTCTGCGCTTCGGGATCAGCGCGCGCGCGGCCCTGCACATGGTCGGCGACCGCCCCACTCACGGCGAGCTGCATCTCGAGGTTCGCCTGGAGACGCCCTGGTTCTTGCCCGACGTCACCTGGACGGTCGACCTTCCCGTGGGTGGCGCCCTGGCGGTGGCCGATCTGGGGACCTCCACCTCGCCGCTGCGCTCGGCCGGGGCGGCGCAGGGCCTCGAGCAGAAGAGCGCGACCGTGCACGTCGAGCGCTTCGACCAGGGGTATGTCGACGACCGTCCGTCGCGCACGTTCTCGGTTCGCGAGATGCGGGCCGGGGGCCCGAACGAGCCCACGCGGCTGGCCCAGTTCGCCGCCGATACGGCCGTGCGGCCCATCGCCATCGATGCGACGATCTCGGTCGAGTTCGCGGTGGCGGTCAACGATCAGCTTTCACTGTCGACCGGAGCCGCGCCCGGCCTGGGCAACCAGAAGTCCGGCGACCTGACGCTCACCTACGACCTGGTCGGCATCGCCGTTCGCCGTCGTCCGCGCTTCGGCGCCCCGAGGATCTGGCAGGCGCTCGACAAGCGCGTCGAGATCCCGCCCGATTTCAGCGATCCCAACGGTGTGAAGCTCAGCGGTTCGTTCGAGCCCTCGACGATCCAGGCCCGCTGGGATCTCGACGCGCCCGTCGACGGCAAGCCGGGCACCCAGCGGCTGCTGCTGAACTCGGCGACGCCGTTCCAGTTCGCGACCAGCAACCCGGTGGCCGACGAGAAGCTCATCCGGCGTGCCCCCCTGTGGCCCTGCTGCGACCGCAAGGAGCATCAGCTGCGGACGCGCCGGCTGAGCTTCGAGCGCGAGATGGTGGGCGCGGACCTCGACGCGCCGCGGGTCTTCTCCGAGAGCACGAGCACCCTCGTCTTCAATCGCGCCGCCGTCGCGCGCCCCCAGCGAGCGGGGACCTCGCTGCCGGCCACCTACATCGTGGCCGACATCGGCTCCGCGCGCCGGGCGGGTGTGGTCGCCCGCATGGACTTCGACGAGGACGTCGCCTACTGCTCGATCCGGCTCGGCTGGAGCGCGGCCGAGGGCCGCATCGAGCTGGTCGCCTTCGACCGCCAGGGCACGATCGCCGGGACCCGGCAGGTGGTCACGACCTCGCCGAGTGACTTCGTCACGGTCACCGTGGGAGCCCAGGCGCCGATCCGACGCGTCGAGCTCCGACTGGTACGCCCTCTGGTCAGCTTCAGCGCGGGCGGGTTCGTAGAGATCGACACCGTCGTCTACACCGCGCTGAGGGACTTCCTGGACTTCCAGCGCGAGCAGCGGCTGTGCGACGACCAGAGCGACGGGTTTCACACCGGGTACGAAGGGAAGGGCAAGCTCGCATTCCTGCCCAACCACGAGTACGAGATCGAGCTCACCACGCGGATCACCGTCGCGCATCCCAGCGCACAGTCCGAGTCGGTGGACGTGGCCGAGTACGTGTACTTCAAGACCAAGGGGCTACCCGGCCTCAACGCGGTGCAGCGCGTCGGCGAAGAAGTCGAGCAGTACGTGCGCGGTGCGTATGGTGGCGGCCGGGGGCTGCTGTATCGCCGTGAACCCGTCGTGCTCGCCTTCGGCGAGGATTTCTTCGTGGCCGTGCCTCTCACCCTGCGTCCGGCGGGTACCGCCCCCGAGCACACGACGCTGATGCGGATGAAGCTCCTGACCCGCGCGGACGCGTCGGTGTCCGCCGCGACGCCCTTCACCTCGACGGCGTCGGACTGGATCGTCGACCACCGCGGGCAGGGCGGCGAGGACCCGACGCTGTCGAGCTGGCAAATCGTCTTGAGCACGGCGGACACCCTGGGCAACGCGATGCGAACCGTCAGCCCGTTCCGCGAGCGACTGGCCGTGCTGACGCAGCGGCCGACGGTCCCGTGCGGCCTCAGAGACCCGCGCGATGTCATCGGCACCACATTGATTGCCCCGCCCCAGGGCGAGAAAG
>Ga0075425_100004778_pt1 | contig 14032 bp, 6 predicted proteins | sample SoiMethybrSBSTD4_FD_75300 | JGI IMG/M metagenome (GOLD analysis project Ga0075425, IMG submission 75300) | Bulk soil microbial communities from a Populus tree surrounding site in Tennessee, USA - Soil MetaG P. TD hybrid SBSTD4 | ecosystem: Environmental > Terrestrial > Soil > Tree plantation...
GAAAACGCCAGCTTCCTTCGAGACCTGCGTCGGTCCACTCGATTTCTTTTTCCGGGGGCGCGACAAACATCACATACAGGCGCAGCGCGTCGGCCCCGTACTTCTGGATCATGTCGTCGGGATCGACCACGTTGCCCTTGGATTTCGACATCACCTGGCCGTTCTTCAGCACCATCCCCTGAGTCAGCAGCCGCGCGAACGGCTCGCTCATCGTCGTCATGCCGAGATCGCGGAAGACGCGCGTGAAGAAGCGCGAGTAAATCAGGTGCAGGATCGCGTGCTCGACGCCGCCGCTGTAGAAATCGACGGGCCCCCAGTAGGTCACGTTCTCCGGATCGAAAGGCAATGCCGAATTCTGCGGATCGCAGAAGCGGAAGAAATACCACGAGGAATCGACAAACGTATCCATCGTGTCCGTTTCACGCCGTGCAGGTTTCCCGCACTTCGGACAGGTGGTGTTGACGAACTCTGGAACCTGTGCGAGCGGCGAATCTCCCCGGCCGCTGAACTCGGCGATCTTCGGGAGCAGGACCGGCAGATCGTCGGCCGGCACGGGAACCATGCCGCACGACTCGCAATAGACGACCGGTATCGGCGTTCCCCAATATCGCTGCCGCGAAATGCCCCAATCCTTCAACCGATACTGGACCGTCCCTTCACCAATCCCTCTCGCCTCCGCGTCAACGGTCATCTTGTGATTGGCTTCTTCCCAATCGAGACCGTCGTATTCGCCGGAGTCCACCAGCTTCCCCGCTCCGGGCTTGGCCTCCGTCATCGTGTCGACCGTCAGCTTTTCACCTTCAGGCTGAACGACGATGGTGATCGGCAGGTTGTACTTTTTCGCGAACTCGAAGTCGCGCTGATCGTGTCCAGGCACACCCATGACGGCCCCGGTGCCGTACTCGATCAATACGAAGTTCGCCACCCAGATTGGAACGGGCTTTCCCGTGAATGGATTGATCGCCGTGCGGCCGGTGTCGAAGCCCTCTTTCTCGATTTCACCCATCGTCCGCGCGTTGCGATCCTGCGCCTGAAAGCGCTGCAGATTTCGCCGGAACTCGTCAGCTCCCGCTTCACGGCTCCATTCCTGCACCAGCGGATGCTCGGGTGCCAGCAGCAGGAAGTTGGCACCATAGATCGTGTCGATGCGGGTGGTGAAAACTTCGATCGTACCGGGATCCGGTGTCCGGGATCCGGGATCCGATGCGGCCGTCGCATTGCCCGACTTCCGGGTACCGGATACCGGATCCCGCATCCCGGCATGCGCGAGCGAGAATCTCACGCGAGTGCCTTCCGATCGCCCGATCCAGTTCTGCTGCATCGTCAGAACCTTCTCGGGCCATTCGGTCAGCGTGTCGGTGGCGTCGAGCAGTTCGTCCGCGTACTGCGTGATTCGGAAAAACCACTGTTCCAGTTCGCGCGTCGTCACCGTCGTCCCGCAACGCCAGCAGGCGCCGTCGATGACTTGTTCGTTCGCAAGGACGGTGTTGCAGCTCGGACACCAGTTGACGGTCGAGCGCCGCCGATACGCCAGATCGCGCTCGAGCATTTTCAGGAAGACCCACTGGTTCCAGTGGTAGTAGTCGGGCAGACAGGTCGCGATCTCGCGTTCCCACGCGTAGCTGATGCCCAGGCGCTGGAGCTGCCCCTTCATGTGGGCGATGTTCTCGAGCGTCCAGGTTTCCGGGTGGGTGCCGTTCTTGATGGCGGCGTTTTCGGCAGGGAGACCGAAGGCATCCCACCCGAACGGGTGCAGGACGTTGAAGCCTCGCATGCGTTTCATGCGCGCGACGACGTCGCCAATCATGTAGTTGCGGACGTGACCGACGTGTGCGTGACCCGACGGGTACGCGAACATTTCGAGGCAGTAGAACTTTTGCTTCGACGGATCTTCAGCGACCTCGAATGCGCGGCTGTCGCGCCACCGTTCCTGCCACTTCTTCTCGATTGTCTGGGGCTTGTAGTCGGGCACGATCTATGAATTATAGCGCACGCCAGTGGCCCTTCTGGGCCGCGCGCACCGCCTCGAGCGCGCGTTCGGCGCGCGCAGTGGTCGCGTTCGCGGCAGGCGTGCCGGAGGTCGTCGCATCGATCTCGACTCCCTTACCTGAGGCTTCGGCAATCGCTGCATCGAGACAATCACCAAGGGCTCCGAGGTCATATCCACCTTCGGTGACGAAGGCGATCGATCCATTTCGGGAAGCGCGAATCAGTTCTCTCACAAGTGATGCGTAACCCTCAGTGGTCACGCGCATCGAGGCGAGTGGATCGCGTTCGTGCGCGTCGAAGCCAGCCGACACCAGCACCAGTTCTGGCGAGAACAGTTCGATGACCGGAAGGATTGCGGCGCGATAGACGAGCGCGTAGTCCGCATCGGATGCTCCCATTTCCAGCGGAACGTTGAACGTGAATCCCGCGCCTTCGCCGGTCCCGACCTCATGTGCCGCGCCGGTCCCTGGATAGAAGGGATACTGGTGGGTCGATACGTAGAGGACTTTGGGATCGTCGTAGAACATCCACTGCGTCCCGTTTCCGTGATGCACGTCGATATCGACGATCGCGACCCGTTGGAGGCCGCGTGCAATGGCAGCAGCGGCAGCGACGGCGACGTTGTTGTAGAGACAAAACCCCATCGCCCGGTCGCGCTCGGCGTGATGACCGGGGGGACGAACGAGCGCGAAGGCCGGTTCACGGTGGGCGATCGCGTGTTCGGCTGCCTGCACCGCGGCACCTGCGGCAAGACCAGCGATCTCCACGCTTTCAGGCGAGGTGAAAGTGTCCGGATCGAGCATCACGGCCCGACCGGAAGAGAGGGCGATGGCCTCGAGGTAGTCGGCCGAATGAACGCGGGCGAGTTCGGCTAGCGACGCTGGGCGGGGCACCTCCGACGCGATACCGGTGCCAGTCCAGCGAGCGGCGACCGCATCGAACACGTGTGCGCGTTCCATCCGCTCCGGGTGTCCGGGCGGAGTCACGTGCTCTTCAAATCGAGAGGAGGCAATCAGTAACACGTCGGTCAGTGTAGCTCAGCGATACGAAGCGAGGGACGAGCTCCGTCGATCGCGTTGTAAGCTGGCTGGGGGTATCTCGGCGGCAGAAGCCTCGCTAGTTACTCGCGGAGACTTTCAGGCCAGCGGATTCAGTTGCCTGCGCCGGACTGGCGGCAGGCAGAGTGGACGTCAGGCCGCCGTGCGCATCCAGAGCGATGCGAAGATTGCGCTCGTGTTCGAGCACCTTGCACTGAATGACCTGCGCCGCGGCGTGCCGGGATGAGGAATCTGCGATCGCGTCACGCAAACCCGTGGCAAAGTCCACGATTAGCCGCAGATAATGCTGACGCAGCCACGCCGCCTCCGGAGCGTCGATTCGCTCCACCGCCCGCCGGAGTTCAGCGAGCAGGGCGCTACAGTAATCGTCCAGGACTCCGTTGATACGGCCCGCCATCTCCGTTGCTTCGGTTGGCTGAACGGACGCGAACGACGCGATGAGTTCGGCAGCGCGAGCGTTAGCGTTGCTGATGAGGTAGCTCTCGAGTCCAGGGTCTGGAATACCCATGACGGCCACGTAAACGACTGTGCAATAACGGCGCCGTCTCCGATAAGTTAAGATTGCGTCCGCACGGGCAACGCGTTAGCCTCAGAGGGGGGGCAAATACCCGGAAATCGTCGCTTCTGAAACTATTATTCTTCGGGTCTGAGGACCTCTTGACTCTCGGTCCGAGGAATGCATATCCGACTTGCCGATGTCTGAGACCGTCCAACGTCAGAAAATTCTTATCGTCGACGATGATGCGTCGCTCCTGGAGGCGCTGGAGCGCTCGTTTCTGGAAGCCGGACAGGATGTTCGTGCGTACAGCAGTTTCGAAGAAGCGCGACGCGTCCTGCAGACGACCCGCTTCGACGCGCTGATCACGGACGTGCGCCTTGGCGCATTCAACGGCTTGCAGCTCGCCGTCATCGGCCGAGACACCTACCCCGACATCCGGTTGATTGTGTTTTCAGGATTCGATGATCCCGTGCTTCGCACAGAAGCCGAGCACGTGGGCGCGACGTACGTCGTAAAGCCCGTCACGGGCGGGCAACTGCTGTCGATTCTTCGGCAGGTGAATTCGGGGGATGGACACTAGCAATTGCTGATTGTTGATTGTTGATTGGGGCAGTTCAATCAGCAATCAGAAATCGACAATCAGCATTTTCAGAATTCACGCGATCGGTTGCGTCGCTTCTCCTGCCTGCTCGCGCGACGTTCGGGTGCCCGCCGCGGATCGGAACTGCTGGAATGGCATGTGGCACTGATACTTCCTCAGCACGCCGAGGAACCGTTTGTAGTCGTCAATCGGCATGTTGAAGAGTTCCACCATCACTCGATAGTTCCCGCCTGTTCGCTCGAGCCCTCGTCGAACGATTGCACGGACGTCGTCTCTCGTCAGGTCGCGCGACATGAAGGGCGCGTAGACCGCCGACCAAAATGACTCTCCCCCGTTGACCATTCGCTCGAAGAGCGCATCGCTCGCCGAGCGAGCGGGCGCGCTCTGGACCGTTGGTGTCGCAGCGGGTGCTTGCGGCTGCTGCTCAGCAGAGGTTCCACGCAGCACCTCGAGCGGCAGATCGCGCGGCTCAATCGGAATGTCGGACGCGCGAACGACGAGGCGCTCGATAATGTTTTTCAGTTCACGGACGTTTCCCGGCCACGCATATTCGGACAGAAGCGACAGCGTCGCCGGTGAGATGGTTGGCTTGTTGACGCCGTACTGACGACTGAACTGATCCAGGAAGAATTCGAAAAACGTCGGAATGTCTTCGCGGCGCTCACGCAGCGACGGGACGCGGATGTGGATGACGTTCAAGCGATAGTAGAGATCCTCGCGGAACGTCTTCGCCGCGACACTGTCGACGAGCTGTCGATTGGTCGCGGCAATCACACGGACGTCGACGCGCGACTGGATCGCGTCGGAACCGACGCGCTGTATCTCACCGGCCTCGAGAAAGCGCAGCAGCAGTCCCTGCATGCGCGGACTCGTTTCTCCGACTTCGTCCATGAAGACGGTGCCGCGATGCGCGAGCTCCAACGCTCCCTGTCGATCGCGATACGCGCCGGTGAAGCTCCCGCGCACGTGGCCGAAAAGCTCCGTCTCGAGAAGCGTATCGGACAGTGCGGCACAGTTGACGGTGATGAGCGGCGCACGGCGGCGCGCGCTGTTGGCGTGAATAAGACGGGCGACAACTTCCTTCCCGACTCCACTTTCGCCGGTGATCAGAACCTTCGCGTCGCAACGTGAGGCATACGTAATTTCTTCGTTGAGCGCGCGGATCGCGTTGGTCTCGCCCAGCAGCGAATGCAGTTCCATAGAACGAATGCGGAAACCCAAGATTACACAGCCTCAACCTGCAGATGTCAAGTGAAAGGGAGACTAAAGACGCGATATCTAAGCGTCTGAAGGAATTACGACGACTACCAAACGATACTGGCTTGGAGTATCAATTGATCAGGTATGCACACCTCTGCACGCCTGAGCTAAGGATTCGAATTCCGACGACAGGAAGACTTTAGGTCGCCGTTCCATCGATTGCCTCAATTCGATCGTCGTGCCTGTGGCGATTTTTTCGTGGGCATGTCCGTTGCGTCAGTGACAGCGGATGGCATTTCCGATCAACCACCGTGAGACCGCGGTCACCCCGAAAGAGCGTTCGCGCCCGATCACGACGGATCCCATACATGGTCCGCGTGTGGTCGCTCTCGGTGGCGGGACCGGATTGCCGGCCGTCCTCGAAGGTCTGTCGCGGCTGTCGCGCGAGAAAGGTGAAACCGATCCATACGCGGTCACCGGGATCGTCACAGTGACGGACGACGGAGGCAGCTCGGGACGGCTTCGTCAACAATTCGGCGTGCTTCCTCCCGGCGATGCGCGCAACTGTCTCGTCGCGTTGACCGACAACGACTCGCGATTCAAGGAACTTCTGCAGCATCGGCTCGATGAAGGTCCAGGTGTAGGCGGTCACCCGGTCGGGAATCTGCTCCTGGCGGCGTTGACGCAAGCCACTGGTGACTTCTCGCAGGCGATTGAGCAGCTCGGGACGATGATTGGTTCTCGCGGACGGGTCCTGCCGTCGACGATTCAGAATGTGCGCCTCCGCGCTGAGCTCGAGTCCGGGGAAACGGTGAACGGTCAGACCACCATCGTCGGTCAACGATCGCCTATTCGACGGTTATCCATTCAGCCAAGTCCACGACCGGTGCCTGAAGTGCTTGCGGCGATCGTCAACGCCGACGGAATCGTGGTCGGACCCGGCAGCCTATATACCAGCGTGCTCCCCAATCTTCTCGTCGAAGGCCTCGCCGCAACGATTCATGGCGTGAATGCGGTTCGGATCTACGTCGCCAACCTGATGACCGAGCCAGGCGAGACCGATGGTTTCACACTCGACGATCACCTGCAGGTGATTCGGGATCATATCGGCTACGATCTGTTCGATTACGTGCTCGTGAACCGCCGTCCTATAGACGAGGCGACGGCGCGGTTGTATGCGGCGCAAGGATCGGAGCCGGTTTTCGCCGACGGTCTCCTCCGGTATGGCGGCCAGGCTCAGGTGGTCGAGTGCGATCTTGCGATTGAATGGGGTGGACGTAAGGTGCGTCACCATCCAGAGTCGCTTGGGCGAGCGATCCGCGCGCTCGTTGCCGCGGGCCGACCAGGCCGCGCAAGCTCGAATTAAATACTTTCAGGGTTCCGAGTTCCCGGTCCCATTAGATAAAAGTCTGCCCCGGCGCAGCCTTCTACTCTCACGCGACGCTCGCACTTCGAGCCACGTTCGGTCTAACTGTTCGTCCCAAGCCGCTTAGCGGATCGTCTTGTGAGAGTACAGCCGGTGCCAAACTGGGCAACCTTATTGCTCGGCTCTGCGCGAACGCACAGAGCTGCGTGTGCGTGCGGGCGCTGGCTCGTTGAGTTGATGGATGATGTGCACCACCGTCATCCTGGAGTCCGAACGAAATCCACGCCTCTTTTGACCGTCATCGATGGTCACGCCGACCCCGCGGTTCACAAACAAGAACGGTCCGATCGAGCCCTCTGGTCCCGATGAGTGGGAAATTCAATAACTGCAATTCTTAGGGATTTACTTAAGTACTTTTTTCGGGTGACCGGGCTTCGGCCCGTTTTCTCAGAGGCGGGACGGGATGTTCTTGCGTGACTCGCGCGTTGATTCATCTGTTCGCAGCGGCGTAGCGGGGACGCGGGCGATCCGCGTTTCCATTGCGATGTTGGTGGCACTCATCGCGGTGCTGGCTGTCTTAGTGGCCAAGCCACAAGCGCAGGCAGGGTGCCCGTGCAGCATTTGGTTGCCATCCGCCACACCCGGTCCCGTCGTCAACGACTCGAACGCGGTCGAGCTTGGCGTGAAGTTCCGGTCCGACAGCAGCGGTTACATCACGGGCCTGCGCTTCTATAAGTACAGTCAAAACACCGGCACCCACGTCGGTAACCTGTGGTCGGCGAGTGGCACGCTACTCGGCACGGTCACCTTCAACAACGAGAGTGCCTCAGGCTGGCAGCAGGCCAACTTTCCTTCTCCCGTTGCGATCACGGCGGCGACGACGTACGTCGCGTCCTACCACACGAACACCGGGTTCTATGCCGCGACGCTCAACGGGTTGACCACAAGCGTCGATGCGGCGCCTCTCCATGCGTTGAGCGATGCCTCGTCTGGTGGCAATGGCCTCTATCGCTACAGCGCGACAAGTGCGTTTCCGAACCAGACCTTTCAAGCTTCGAATTACTGGGTGGATGTGGTCTACGCCTCGAGCCTCCCACCGGACACAACTCCTCCGACGGTCGTCTCGACCGCGCCGGCCGCGAGCGCCACCAATGTGCCGATCTCGTCGACTGTCAGCGCAACGTTCAGCGAAAATCTGGATGCGACGACCGTGAATACCACAACCGTTACGCTGCGTAACGGCAGCACTCAGGTTCCTGCGACCGTGTCGTACGCGAGCGGCGTCGCAACGCTGACACCGAGCGCGGCTCTTTCGGCGACGACCAGTTACACTGCCACGGTCAAAGGCGGGGCGAGCGGCGTGAAAGATGTCGCGGGAAACGCACTCGCGACCGACTTCACATGGTCATTCACAACGGGCACTCCGCCCACGTGTCCGTGCAGCATCTGGTCGACGTCGACGACCCCTGGCCCCAATGGAAACGAGGCCGCCGCGCTCGAGCTCGGCGTCAAGTTCCGCGCAGACAGTAGCGGCTACATCACCGGTCTCCGCTTTTATAAGTACAGTCAGAACAGCGGAACTCATATCGCCAGCCTGTGGTCGACGGGCGGCACGCTGCTCGGAACGGCCACCTTCAACAACGAAACTGCCTCAGGTTGGCAGCAGGTCAACTTCCCCTCTCCCATTGCGATCACCGGCGGCACGACTTACGTTGCCTCTTACCACACGAACACAGGCTTTTACGCGGTGACCAACAATGGCCTGACGACAGGCGTCGATAACGGTCCGCTGCACGCGTTGAGCGATGCGACCGGGGGCGGCAACGGCGTGTATCGCTACACCGCCTCGAGCGCGTTCCCCAGTCAGACTTTCCAGGCCGCCAACTACTGGGTCGACGTGGTCTACGCGGTCACCCTTGCACCTGATACGACTCCGCCAAATGTCGTTTCGACAACGCCGGCGAGCGGGGCGACCGGAGTATCAATTGGAACGACGGTGACGGCAACGTTCAACGAGGCGCTGAACGCGGCGACCGTAAGCACCAGCACCGTCCTGCTGAAGAACGGAGCCGCGCAAATCGCGGCCACGGTGTCATACGCGAGCGGCGTCGCGACGCTGACGCCAAGCACCGCGCTGTCGGCGTCGACCACCTACACGGCAACCATCAAGGGCGGCGGCGCAGGCGTGACCGATGTCGCGGGCAATGCGCTCGCGAGTGACTTCACCTGGTCGTTTACGACCGGTGCTGCCCCGACATGCCCGTGCAGCATCTGGTCGACATCGACGACGCCAGGGCCCAACGGCAATGAAGCGGCAGCGCTCGAACTCGGGGTCAAGTTCCGAGCGGATAGTAACGGCTACATCACTGGTCTACGGTTCTACAAGTACAGTCAGAACACCGGCAGCCACGTCGGTAGTCTGTGGTCGGCCAGCGGCACCCTGCTCGGCAGCGTCACCTTTAATAATGAGACTGCGTCGGGCTGGCAACAGGTCAACTTCCCAACGCCCATTGCGATTACTGCCGCGACCACGTATGTCGCCTCGTATCACACCAACACCGGCTTCTACGCATCGACGAACAATGGCTTCGTGAATGGTGTCGACAACGGGCCGCTCCACGCGTTGAGCGATGCGTCCAGCGGCGGGAATGGCGTCTACCGTTACACCGCGACCACCGCCTTCCCAAGCCAGACGTTTCAAGCGGGAAATTACTGGGTGGACGTCGTATACGCCCTTACGGTCGCGCCGGATACGACGCCACCGACAGTCGTTTCAACGACTCCCGCATCGGGTGCGACGGGCGTATCAATCGGCAGCACGGTGACTGCCACATTCAGCGAAGCGCTCGACGCGACCACTGTCAACACCACGACCGTGACGCTGCGCACCGGGACAACGCAGGTGCCGGCCACCGTGTCGTATGCGAGCGGGGTTGCCACGCTGACTCCGAGTTCCGCGCTGGCGGCGACGACCACCTACACGGCGACAGTCAAAGGCGGAAGCACCGGCGTCAAAGACGTCGCGGGAAATCCACTCGCCGCCGACGTGACGTGGTCCTTCACGACCGCAGCCGCGCCGACGTGTCCATGCAGCATCTGGTCGACGTCGACCACCCCGGGTCCCAATTCCAGTGACGCTGGCGCACTCGAACTCGGAATGAAGTTCCGCGCCGATAGCACCGGCTACATCACCGGTCTCCGGTTCTACAAATACAGTCAGAACACCGGCACGCATGTCGGCAATCTCTGGTCATCAAGCGGCACACTGCTTGGCACCTTGACCTTCGCGAACGAAACAGCGTCGGGGTGGCAGCAGGCGAGCTTCCCGTCGCCGATCGCGATCACCGGAGGGACGACCTACGTCGCGTCGTATCACACCAACACAGGCTTCTATGCGGTGACAAATGGTGGACTTACAGCAGGCGTCGACAATGCCCCGTTGCACGCGTTGAACGATGCATCTGCTGGCGGCAACGGCGTCTACCGGTACACCGGTCCGAGCGCCTTCCCAAATCAGGCGTTCCAGGGTTCCAACTATTGGGTGGATATCGTGTTTGCGTTCACCCTGGCTGGCGACACAACCCCGCCAACTGTGACGGCCACCAACCCGTCGACGAACGGCGTCGGGGTTCCAGTTGCGAGTTCGGTGAAGTCCACGTTCAGCGAAGCCATGGATGCGGCGTCGATCACCACCAGCACGATCACGCTGCGCACTGGTGCGACGCAGGTTGGCGCCTCGATCACGTATGCGAACGGAACCGCGACACTGAGCCCGAGCGCCGCACTTGCAACCGCCACGACTTATACGGCAACGGTGAAGGGGGGCGCGAACGGCGTCAAGGACCTCGCAGGCAACGCGCTCGCGAGTGACGTGACGTGGTCGTTCACCACCGCACCGCCAGCGATTTCGCCTTTGGCGGGTGCTGGAGGACCGATATTGGTCGTCGCCAGTTCGTCGAATCGGTTCAGCCAGTACTATGCGGAGATTCTGCGTGCCGAGGGGTTGAATGAGTTTAGCGTTGCCGATTTGGCGAACGTGGATGCTTCACTGCTCGCGTCGTATGACGTCGTGATCCTCGGCGAACTGCCATTGACGGCGGCTCAAGTCACAACATTCGCGGACTGGGTATCTGCGGGCGGCAATCTGATCGCGATGCGACCAGATAAGCAACTCGCCACCCTGCTCGGCCTGTCCGACGGGGGCGGGACGCTGTCGAATGCCTACATGCTGATCGACACGACGAAAGAACCGGGAACGGGTCTCGTCGCGCAATCGATACAGTTCCACGGCGCCGCAGATCAATACCTACCCGTCGAAGCGTCCGTCGTGGCGACGTTGTTTACGGATGCCACGCACGCGTCTGCCTATCCGGCGGTCACGCTGAGAACATCGGGCATTGGGACAGGAAGTGCCGCAGCGTTCAGCTACGACCTGGCGCGCTCAGTTGTCTATACGCGCCAGGGCAATCCGGCATGGTCGGCGCAGGAGCGCGATGGCAGCGCACCAATTCGTCCCGATGACTTGTTCTTCGGCGCGAAGGCCGGCGATTTTCAGCCTGATTGGGTGGACCTGTCGAAGGTTGCTATTCCGCAGGCCGACGAGCAGCAGCGTCTTCTCGCAAATCTGATCCTGCTGCTGAATCGGAATCGTAAGCCCCTGCCGCGACTCTGGTATTTGCCTCGCGGTGTGAAGGCTGCCGTGGTGATGACCGGCGACGACCATGGAAACAACGGTACGACCGGGCGTTTCGACATTTATCTCGGCAACAGCCCTGCCGGGTGCAATGTCGAGAACTGGGAATGCGTCCGATCGACTTCGTATATCTACCCGAGCACGCCGATGTCTGCCGCTCAGGTTTCGAACTACACGTCGCTAGGGTTTGAAGTGGCCGCTCATCTGTGGATGAGCGGACTGTCTGGAGGATCCGAGTCGCCGTCCCTCGTGTGCAACAACTTCACCTCTGCATCGATCGCAGCGGACTACACTCGACAGATCGGCTTGTTCGGATCGTTGTTCCCAGCAGCAATGCCGGTCAGAACCAACCGCACGCACTGCCTTGTCTGGAGCGACTTCGACACGCAGGCTTCGGTCGCAGCCTCGAACGGAATTCGTCTGGACACGAATTACTACTACTGGCCGAACACCTGGATCCTCGATCGGCCAGGCGTGTTTACAGGCTCCGGACTCCCGATGCGTTTTGCCAAGGCCGATGGGACCCTGGTGGATACGTATCAGGCACCCACACAGATGACCGACGAATCGGGACAGACGTATCCGAAGAATGTCGACACGCTGCTGGACAACGCACTGGGGACCACGGGGTACTACGGCACGTTCGTCGCAAACATGCATACGGACAACGCGACACATGCCGGTTCACAGGCGATCGTTGCGTCCGCTCAGTCGCGGGGTGTGCCGATCGTCTCGGCAGCACAGATGCTCTCGTGGATTGATGGCAGAAACTCGAGCGCCTTCGGCCCGATGACGTGGTCGAACAACGTGCTGACATTCAGTGTCACGCCCGGAACCGGCGCCAACGGGCTCCGGATTATGGTGCCGACGCAGTCTGGGACACTGCACCTGACCGCGATCTCGCTCAACGGGAGTCCGGTGACCTATTCGGTTCAGACCATCAAGGGAGTGTCTTACGCATTTGTGGCGGCTGCCGTCGGCCAGTACCAGGCGACATACACGCCGTAACGAGGGAGATGAATCGGCGAGTCGGGAGGGCCCCACACTCTCGACCGCCGCTCGCGCCTCGAGCGCCGAGCCGGCGCGGCCGCGTGACGGCGCTCGGATTTCAGCTGTGGTCTGGAGTCGCGGTCATGACGAGGTTCTTTCCCGCCTTCTTCGCTGCGATCAACGCCCGATCCGCGACGTCGATCAGTTCATCGGCCGTCCTGTGACCGGTGAGCATCCCGACCCCGATACTGACCGTCACCGGCGGCGAATCGTGACCAAAACTCCGCTCGATTTTGATGCGGATCCGTTCGGCGACCTGCCGGGCGACGGTCTCGGTCGCGCCAGGCATCACGATGACGAACTCCTCTCCTCCGTATCGCGCGCAAATATCAAAAATGCGTACGCCCGCCCGGAGGAGATCGGCGACATCCCGCAGAATGCGATCCCCTTCAAGATGTCCGCGTGTGTCATTGACTCGCTTGAAGTCATCGATGTCGATCAGCAGCAGCGCGAGATCCTGTCGCTGCCGGCGCGCCCGCTCCGCTTCGGCTTCGAGACGGGTTTCGAAGTAGCGGCGATTGAAAAGGCCGGTGACCGCATCGACAGTCGCGAGCTCGGTCAAGCTGGCCAGTTGCGTGCGCAGCCCTTCGCGGCTGAAGGCTGGGGCCGCCGTGGCGGCCATCAGCCTCGCGGCGGTAAAGTCGCGGGCATCGAATCGCCGCTCATCAGTGCGATCGGTCAACGCAATAACCGCCAAAGGCCTGGTCCCTGCGAGAACTGGCAGCACCATGTACGAGTCCGTGCGGTATCGCAGGCGTTTCGGGCCATGGCGTCCGGCATGCCCGATGATTGCCTTGCCGCTCTCGAAGACACTTCCAATCAGACCCTCTCCAGGTTGGATGCGAAGATGCTCGACGATCGCTGCCGGATATCCGAGTGTGGCTGAGATCCTGAGTGTGTGATCGTCGGGATTGAAGATCGCGAGCGCGCCCGTCCGTGCCATCACCTGAGAAGCCAGCGCGTCGAGAACAATACGATAGAGCCGGCACGGATCGTTCTCGCGCGCAAGGCGGAGCGAGAGCGCGTGGAGGCGGCGATGCAAACGGTCGGCGTAGTCCGCACGCTCAGCATTTGCCACGTGGCTCAGGCTCCCACCAACCGTTTCGATCAGTTGCTCAAAGCCGGGGCGGCTCGCCCAGGTGCTCGATTGTCCGGGTAGCAACACCGCCCAGTCACGATCCGATAACGAGCCGAGTGCAACAGCCGACCACGCCGAGCCCGATTCGTCCTCGATCGCGTCGACTGGATCAGGTCCATGAATCGGCGCCGTGATTCGCGTCAACGCGGTTTCCGCGCTCGAGTCGGGTAACGCGTGCGCCTCGAGCCGCCAGCCCTCCTGGTCTCGCGACAGGATTGCAATCGGTGCGTCAAGTACACGCGACAAAGTTCGGACGAGAAGATGTGCCGCAGCCGCGACGGTGGCCTGCTCGGCGATCTGCAGAGCAATCGCCTTTATGGTCTGGGCTTCAAATCCGGCGGCGGACGAACCGGTGTTTTGTGGCACGCCCGGATCCGGAAGCATAGAAGAGCTGGACAAAGCACGGCATGTGCCACACACGCGGTTGAAGACACTTCG
>Ga0075425_100004779_pt1 | contig 14031 bp, 12 predicted proteins | sample SoiMethybrSBSTD4_FD_75300 | JGI IMG/M metagenome (GOLD analysis project Ga0075425, IMG submission 75300) | Bulk soil microbial communities from a Populus tree surrounding site in Tennessee, USA - Soil MetaG P. TD hybrid SBSTD4 | ecosystem: Environmental > Terrestrial > Soil > Tree plantation...
CAGTCGATTCTTGTCGGACGGGTGTATCAGCTGGGCGCGATCGTGAAGTTCTGAGCGTCCTGACGGCCCCGGGCCTGGGCGCTCGGGGCTAGCCGCACGCGTCGGGACGCCCGCACGTGGGGGGCACCCTTTCAGGGTGCCCCCCATTTCAGAGTGCTTCGCTGTCGCGCGGCGTCAAAGGCCGGCCCTACGGCGAAACGCGGTCATCGCCCGTGCCACGCCGGCGAGCGCTTCGCCAGGAACGCATCAATCCCTTCCGCCGCGTCGTCGAGCTGCATGTTGCAGGTCATCACCTCGCTGGCGACCGAATATGCGGCCGCGAGCGGCCGCTCGATCTGCGCGTAGAACGCCTGCTTCCCGAGGCGGATCGTCGCCGCGCTGCGCGCGCCAATGACGTCGGTGAACGCCTTGATCGTGCCATCCAGCGATTCGGCGGGCACGACGCGGTTGACGAGACCCCAGGCGAGCGCGGTCTGCGCGTCGACCGGCGCACCGGTCAGCAACAGCTCCATCGCGTGTTTGCGTCCGATGTTCCGTGCGACGCCCACGGCCGGCGTCGTGCAGAACACGCCGATGTTCACGCCCGGCAGCGCGAAGGTGGCAGTGTCGGCGGCGACGGCAAGATCGCACATCGAAACGAGCTGGCACCCCGCCGCCGTGGCGATGCCGTGGACTCGGGCGATCACCGGCTGCGGCAGCTCCGTGATCCGCATCATCATGCGGCCGCAGGCATCGAACAGCGACCGCTGCCACACGTCGTCGCCGGCGTGCGCGCGCATCTCCTTCAGGTCGTGCCCGGCTGAGAACCCGCGGCCAGATGCCGCCAGCACGACGGCACGGATCGACGGATCGCGCGCCGCCGCACCGAGCGCCGCGTCGAGCGCGGCAATCATCGCGAACGACAGCGGGTTGAACCGCTCGCCGCGGTTCAGCGTCAGCGTCAGGACCGCGTCGTTCAGCTCGCGCACGACCAGGGGACGATCGTCGTCGGTCACGGCAGCCTCCTCGCGTCCGATGTTACCCCGTGGGCAGGCGCGTGCGATCATGCGGCGATGCCCGAACTCCCCGAGGTGGAAGCCGTCCGCCGCCGACTCGAACCAGCAATGCGCGGCGCGCGGATCGATCGCGTGGAACTGCGCCGCGCCGACCTGCGCCGTCCGTTTCCGGCCGGGTTCGCCAACCGCCTGCAGGGGCGGCGCGTCCGCGCCGTCGACCGCCGCGGTAAGTACCTGCTCGTGCCGCTCGACTCCGGGGACACACTGCTGATGCATCTGGGCATGTCGGGATCGTTTCGCGTCGATCGCCGCGGCAGCAGGCGCGCCGGCTCCGGCGCGCTGACAATCGATCGGCACGATCACGTGGTGTTCACGCTGTCGAATGGTGCTGTCGTCACGTTCAACGATCCGCGGCGCTTCGGCCTGATGGATCTCATCGGCGACGCCTTGCTCGTCGAGCATCGGCCGCTGGAGCAAATGGGACCGGAACCGCTGGCCGCCGGGTTCGACGCCGCGGCGCTGGCGGCGGCGTGCGCCGGGAAGCGCGTCTCGCTGAAAGTCGCGCTGCTCGATCAACGGGTCGTCGCCGGCGTCGGCAATATCTACGCGAGCGAGGCGCTTCACGCCGCGCAGTTGTCGCCGCTCCGCCGCGCGGCGACGATTGCAACAGTGGCCGGACGGCCGCGGGCCTCAGCGGTACGCCTTGCCGCCGCGATCAAGATCGTGCTGCGCGCGGCCATCGATCGGAAGGCGCGCCGCGATCACGACGCGCGGTTTCGCGTCTACGAGCGCGAAGGCGACCCCTGCCGCCGTCGCGGATGCCGCGGCGTAATCCGGCGAATCGTGCAGGCTGGCCGATCGACCTTTTATTGCCCCATTTGCCAACGTTGAGCGTTCTCGAATCCCGCTACTCCAGCATCCGCTGTGCGACGCCGGCGATCATCGCGAGCGTCAGCGCCGCAATCGCGACCTCGCCGGCAATACCGACCGCCAGCGGCCGCCATCCCTGCCGCACGATGGCGCGGATGTCGGTTCGCAGGCCGATGCCGGCAAAGGTGAAGAGAAACGCCCACCGCGAGAGATTCGCAATGTCGGCGATTTCGGTCTTGCTGAACGCGTCGAGCGTCGCCAGCAGCGACACCGCGATGAAACCGAGGACGAACTTCGGGAACTTCGCCCAGAGGAAGCTGGCTTTGCCGGTGATCGCCGCGGCACCTCCGCGGTGCGCCCAGTAGAACGCGTAGCCGAGCACGACGAAGCCGATGGTCGCGTTGCGCGTGGTCTTGGCGAGCACAGCGAATCGGCCGGCGGCATCCGAATAGATCGCTCCCGCGGCCGTCGCTTCCGCGGTGTTGTCGACCGCAAGTCCGACCCAGAGTCCATAAGCGTGATCGCTCATCTGCAGCGCGTGGCCAATCGCCGGGAATACAACCAGGCTCACTGCGCCGAGCGCGAGGATCGCCGCGATTGCGTACGACACGTCCTCGTCGTCCGCCTCAATCGCCCCTTTCGCGGCGATGATCGCGGACACGCCGCAGATCGACGCGCCAATGGACAGCAGGCTGGTGAGTTTCTCTGGCAGCTTGAACGCACGACCAAGCGCGGTCATGACCGCGATCGACACGGCAAGTTCGAAGACGACGCAGACCAGGCTGACCGCCCCGAGCCGCGCCACGTCGCCGAGAAGAAAACGGACGCCGAGCAGCACGATGCCGCTCTTCAACCAGAATTCGTAGGTGTCGACGCCGGCGGCGCAGATCGCCGGTACGCCGATCGTGTTCGAGACGATCAAGCCGAAGATGATCGCCCAGAGGACGTACTCGATGTTCGGGAGCGTGAGCTGGTGCGCGCGGCCGTACGCGGTGATCGACTGCTCGGTGAATTTGCCGGCATAGCCGACGACGCCGAGCAGGACGACGCCCGGCACCAGCTGGATTGCCCGCCGCGTCGCCGGCACGCGCGCCGCTCGAGGATTGACGGTGACGCTCATCGTCTGACGACTCGGCGCACGATCGTCACCATGGGATGCGGGACGCGATCCCGAGCTTCACCAACAGAATCAGGATCGCCGCGGCGATCACCGCAAGCCAGTCGCGCGACAGCATGGACGCCATCTGGTGGGATGTATACTCGCGATCCGGTGCCGAAGCAAATCGACGACGAGAAACCGCACCCGGAGGGCGACGCCGACGATCCCGGGACGTGCGATTCCAGCCTCGATCTTCTCGGCCGTGCGCGGGAGGGAGATGCGACCGCGGCGCGCGTGCTGCTCGAACGCACGGTGGGGCCGCTGCGGCAGTGGGCGCGAGGGCGGCTGCCGAGTTATGCGCGGTCCTCGGCCAACACCGAGGATGTCGTGCAGGACGTCGTGCTGCGCGCACTGGCGCATCTCGATCGCTTCGAGCATCGCACCGTCGGTGGTCTGCAGGCGTACCTGCGGGAATCGGTCCGCAATCGTATTCGCGATGAAATCCGCGTCGTCTCGCGGCGCGGTGTCCCCGAGGAGCTGCCCGACAGCCTGGTCGACGAATCGTATTCGCCATTGGAGCAGGCGATTCTGCAGGAGCGCTCCGAACGCTACCTCGAAGGGCTGCGCACGCTCCGTCCCCAGGAGCGGCTGGCGATCATTTTCAGGCTCGAGCACCGCCAGTCGTTCGCCGAGATCGCGGAACGGCTCGGCAAGCCGAGCCCGGACGCGGCCCGGATGGCCGTGTCGCGCGCGATGCGTCGGCTCGGCGCGGCGATCGGGGCGATGAAGCGCGAATGATCGCCCGTCGACACGTCGAGCCACCGTCATCGTCGCGGCGGCCCGTCTCCTCTCCGCGAACCCTCTCAGCTAACTGGCCAACCCCACAATCCGACTACTCGACCTGGCTGACCTACCCGACCGACCAGGCCTCCCGGCCTACCCGACCCGTCAGAAGCGCAGTTGCGCGCCGAGGCGGATGATGCGCGGCTGCAGGATGCTCGTCGGCAAACCGCCGCCGTTCGGATCGCTCCAGTTGCGGTTCTCGTTGAAGCTGGCGACCGGGTTGAACAGGGTGGCAAAGGCGCTCGACTCGGCGCGCATGTACTTGCCAAAGCTCGCCTTCACCGCCGTCTTGCCGGTGGCGAAGACGTCGTAGGCGACGCCGAGACGCGGCGCCCAGTTGCTCCAGCAGGTCATGCCGGGCAGGGCCTTGCAGTCGATTGTGTCGTAGTGTGCGGCCGGCGCGAAGCGGCGGCGCGGTCCTGCGCCGGTACGTCCTCGTTCAGTACTCGTAGCGCAGGCCGTAGGTGAAGGTGAACTTGTCGAGCGCCCACTGATCCTGCGCGCAGATGCCGACGTTGGCGTTCAGCTCGGGAAATGTGCTGATCGGCGAGTTGAACACGGTGACGCTCACCGGCGCTTCGCGCGTGACACCGTTGACCGTCTGGTTCTGATAGTTCTGATACAGATCCGCGTTGATGTTCGTGTTATAGCCGTTCGAGCCGAATCCCCACTGCATCCCGACCTTGATGTTGTGCGACCCGGTGACGTAGGTCAGCGACGTCGCCGCCGTGTCCTGGTTGGGGACGATCAACTATTCGAGCTGGCCGGCCACGGTCCGAAAGTTGGTCGCGATGTTGAAGTGCGACACACGCGAGAACCAGTCGGGCGTGCCGCGATCGGCGCGGATGCCCGGCTGGTGGTAGTCCGAGTAGTGCAGGATGTCGCTGATGTAGCCGGCTTCGAAGAGCAGCTTGCTCGTGATCGTCGACTGGTACTTGAACGACGCGATGTAGTAGAGGAGCGGATCGCGGCGGCTCGAGGAGATGTCCGGATTGAGCGGCGTACCGGTTTGCGCGACCGTGATCTCGTGCCCCTTGTATTTGTAGTTGCGCTGCAGGGTGGCGGCGAACTTGTTCTTCGGCGTCGCCTGGAACGTCGCCCGGACGACGTAGCTGGCAATCCACGCATCCTCGACGCCGACCGAGCCGTCGCCGTTGAAGGTGTTCGGCACCTGGATGTTGGTGGACTCAGAGCGTCCCGACCCGAAGTACCAGAGCCGATCGCGGACGAGCGGTCCGCCGGCTGCGCCGTTGAAGTCGTTGAGGTGCTGAATCCGCGCGCCGCTCTTGAGACCGCGGGCGGTGAGATCCGGCGTGATGTTGTCGGCCTGCAGCGGGATGCCGAGGAACTTCGTGTCGGCCGATCCGCCGAAGAACCCGGAGCCTTGGACGGTGTTGCCGCCGTCCTTCGGAATCAGGTTCACGCGCACGCCGCCGCCGGAACTCTCGGCGATGACGCCGCTGGTCTGGTAGGTCGCCTCGGCGATCAGCGCGTTGTCGATGTAGTTCTGCACCTGGCCGTCGAGCAGATTGGTCTGTGCCGGCAGACCGTCGAGCAGGATCGTGTTGTCGCGCGAGGCGTTGCCGTGCGTCGCCATGTAGGTCTGCTCGGTCTGCTGCATGCCGCCGACGTCGGGACTGTTCAAGCGGATGCCGGGCACGAGCGCGCCGACCGATTGCATGTTGCGCGGGCTCGGAATCGCGTCGGGACAGGCTTTCAGCCTGCCCTCGGAGGGCGGTCTGAAAGGCCGCCCCGACACGTGAGCTCTGGAGCCGCTATAATCCCGTTCGACATGCGCTGGGTCATGATTGCCGTGCTACCGCTCGTCGCGCAGTACTCCGCCGCGAAGCTGCCGCCCGCATACCCCCGCACCGGCGCGACGAAGATCCTCGACACCGATCGCGTGCAGGTGTGGAACATCGCGTGGCTGAAAGGCCAGCCATCGCCGTTGCATCGCCACGTCTACGATCTGGTCGGCGTCTACTACGAACCGGGCGACCGGATGATCATCTCGCCCGAAGGCACCAAGCGGCCGGTCTCCACCAAGGCGTGGGACATCGCCTTCCAGAAAGAAGGTGTCACCCACATCGAGGAAGGCACCAGCGAGGCACCGCTCCGCGCGGTATTTGTCGAGATGAAGCAGGCCGGTCCCTACGGCACCGATACCGGGGGCGGCGATGCGCCGGCGTTTTCCGGTCAGGGCGCGACGCAGAAGCTCGATAACGAGCGGGTCACGGTGTGGGAGTTCATGCAGCCGCCTACCGGGCCGCACCGCCACACGCACGACGCGGTCGTCGCGGCGATTGACGGCGAGAAGCCGCGCGCGATCTGGGTGAAACGCGGCACTGTGCACGCCGACGAAGGGGCCGGCGCCGCGTCACGGTATTACGTGTTCGAGATCAAGTAATCGATTCGGTGAGATACGGCTTCAGCGCCGCAAACCGGTATTCGATCTCGGCGATCTCGTCCGGCGAGAAGTCGAGCGTCTTGGCGCCCTTGTCGGTTCGCACGACCAGCGTCTTGAAGATGCCGCGCTTCTTCATCACGTAGAGGTCGACGCCCGGCAGCTGCTCCGACAGGTTGCGCATCAACAGGAACTTGCTGAACAGATCGCGCAGGCGATCGCCGCTTCCCTGCTCGTGCAGCGTCCACATCTGCGCCATCGCATCCGCGTACATCGCGTTGCCGGTGATCACGCCGTCGAGCCCGAGCCGCATCTCATAGAGCCAGTTCGCGCCGAGATTCGCGCCGAACACCGCTTTCATCACCGGGCGCTGCCGCAGCTCCTCTTTCATCCGCGGCACCAGCGGCTGGCTTTCCTCTTTGACGTAGCCGAGATGCGGGAACTCGCGCGCGAGCGACACGATGAGATCGACCGAGGGTGGCAGCGACGGCGCGCCGCCGCTCGTCTGGATGATGACCGGCCGCCTGGTGACGGCCGCCAGCGCGCGAAAGTACGACGCGTAGTCGTCGAGGCGCCTGGCGCTTGTCGGCGGCATCGCGATCAGCGCGTCGGGCGCGAGCGCTTCCGCGCGACGCGCGTACTCCAGCATCTCGCTGGTGTCTTTGCCCTGAACGCCGAGCACCAGCGCCGGCTTCTTCCCGCGGGCCGCTTTCGCGAGCACCTCCAGGCCGCGCATGCGTTCTTCCGTAGTGAGGTAGCGCACGCCGCTCGATCCCTGCGGCCAGACCAGGCCGTGCACGCCGCAGCGATCGCAGAAGTCGACCTCGCGAACCAGGTCTTCCCAGTCCACCGCGCCGGCCGCGGTGAACGGCGTCGTCAGGATCATGAACGCGCCGCGCATCGGCTTCCCGGCGCCGCCGGCGGCGCCGTTCGCGATCGCCGCAACGGCGCGAGGCGCGATGAGCGGCGCGGCCGCCAGCATCAGACATTCACGTCGCGAGTACATACATCCGCCTTTCGGACTGCCACGAAGACACGAAGCTGCGTGCTTTCGTGTCTTCGTGGCGGCCCCCATCTCTCACTTATGAGCTGCCTGCGTTTCGCCGGCACGCGGCAGCGCGAACGCGATGAACTCCGCCGGATGACTCTGTCCGCCAATCGCGACGACGAGATACTGACGACCCTTGTGCAGGTAGGTCATCAAGGTCCCGGTCGACCCCGCGGGCATCTCGTACTCCCATACGCTGCGGCCGGTCGCCTTGTCGTAGGCGCGGATCTTCTTGCCGCCGCCGCCGGGCGGCGTCCGCACGTTGATCTGATCGCCCTCAGTGACGAACAGCAGCGTCTTCGTCGCGAGCGGTGCGGCCCGCACAGCCTGCCCGAGCGGCGGCAGATGGAGATCCTTCAGCAGCGGGTGATTGCGCGGGCCATCGCCGTTCGGCACCATCCACACCTGCTCGCCGCGATTGAGATCGATCGCGGTGATCCGTCCATACGGCGGCCTGGTCAGCGGCAGGCCGTTTGGCAGCTGAATCAGCCGGCGATCGCTGGCGCGATAGCGCAGGTTCGTTTCCTCCGCTTTTCCCGGCACCAGGTTGGCGACAAACGGGTTGGTCATCGACGGCACGTAGAGAAGGCCGGTCTCCGGATCGAAGGCCGCGCCGGTCCAGTCGGCGCCGCCGACGCTGCCCGACAACTGAATCGTTCCCTGGATGCCCGCCGGATCTGTGCTGACGACCGACGGCGGCGTGAACAACGGGCCGCGGCGGTAGTGTCTGACGACGTCAAGCGCCATCGCGCGCAGCTCCGGTGTGAAATCGATCAGATCGTCGTCGGTCACGCTCTGGCGGTCGAACGGCGGTGGTTTGGTCGGAAACGGCTGCGTCGGCGACGTCTGCTCGCCGGGCACGTCCGACTGCGGCACCGGCCGCTCTTCGATCGGCCACACCGGCGTGCCGTCCGTGCGATCGAGCACATAGGCGAACGACTGCTTCGTGATCTGCACCAGGGCCTTGATCCGTCGTCCGTTGACCGTGATGTCGGCGAGGATCGGCGCCGCAGGGTTGTCGTAGTCGAAGAGATCGTGATGAACGGTCTGGTAGTACCAGACGCGGCGGCCGGTGCGCACGTCGATGCACACGATGCAGTCGCTGAACAGGCCGTTGCCCTTGCGATGGCCGCCGTACATGTCGTTGGTCACGCTGGTCGTCGGCAGGTACACGTAGCCGAGGTCTTCGTCGGCGCTCATCAGCGCCCAGACGTTGCCGGCGCCGGTGTAGCGCCACGCTTCGTCCTCCCACGAGTCGCGGCCGTCCTCGCCGTCGCGCGGCACGACGTGGAACGTCCAGCGCAGCCTGCCGGTGTGCACGTCGTAACCCCGCACGTCGCCCGGCTGGCCTTCACGTCTGGTCGCCGAGTCCTGCTCCGCCATCGCCGAGCCCATCACCACGACGTCCTTGACGACGAGCGGCGCGGATGTCCAGTGCCACTGACCGAGCGTCGTATCGAGGCCGTCGTTCAGATCGATGGCGCCTCTGTCGCCGAACCCCGGAACCGGCTCGCCGGTCTTCGGGTTGAGCGCGAACAGCGAGTGGCCGCGGAACGAGAAGAGCCGCTCGTCGGCACCCTGAGACCAGTAGGCGACGCCGCGGTTGCTGCCGCCGCGCAGCTCCTCGTCGCCCGGCTTCTGCACCCACAGCGTGCGGCCGGTCTCGGGATCGAACGCCTCGGCGAGCCCGACGCCGTTCGACGCGTACATCACGCCCTTCACCATCAGCGGCGTGGATCGGAAGTTGTTCGGGACGCGGAAGTTCGGCGGCAGGATCGCCGCGACGGCCGGATCGAGGTGCGGGCGGCGCCACGCGATCTGCAGCGCAGCGACGTTGTCCCTGGTGATCTGCGCGAGCGGCGAATATTTCCGCGCGCCGTTGTCGCCCGAATGGAACCGCCACTCGGAAGCCGCTTCGTCCGCGGCGTCGACGGCGAAGGAGGCGAGCGCGAGGGCTCCGGCGCAGGCCGCACACACAATCGACCGCCGCACGATCATGGCTCCTCCGTCGTGGCTCGAACGGACGCCGCGCGAAACGCGCCGGTAGTATAACTGCCGCCGACGCGCGCGGCGGCAGTATGATGCCGGCCGCGAAGGAGGCCTGCTCCCATGAAGCCTGTACAGCCGCTCGTCACACTGGCCGTGGTGATCGCCGCCGCGATCGCGGTCGTTTCGGCGCAGGCGCCGCCGCGCGCCAGTGTGCCGACCATTCCTTTCGACGCCTCGACCGACTTCCTGAAGATCACGCCGGACATGAACTTCGGCGAGGTGCTCGGCATCGCCGTCAACTCGAAAGGGCACGTCGTCGTCCTGAATCACCAGGGCAGCACCAACGCGCCGCTCTATGGCAACGCATCGACGCAGATTCTGGAGTTCGATCAGGCCGGCAAGTTCCTGCGCGAGATCGGCAAAGGCGTGTACGGCATCGGCTACTCGCACAGCGTCCGGTTCGACAGGTACGACAATCTCTGGGTCGTCGACAAAGGCACCAACGCGGTGGTCAGGTTCAACCCCGCCGGGTACGTAACGCTCAATCTTGGTCGCCGGCCGGAAGGCCCTGACGACCCGGCGGAGTTTTACTATCGGCCGGGGCGCCGCGAGCCGCCCGTCCATGTCGACGGGATGTTTCGCCAGCCAACCGACGTCGCGTGGGATTCAGACGACAACATCTACATCAGCGACGGCTACACCAATTCGCGCGTCGCCAAGTTCGACAAGCGCGGGGCGTGGGTGAAATCGTGGGGGTCGCGCGGCAGCGGCGGCGTCCACGGCGACGAAAACCCCGGACAGTTCAACACGCCGCACAGCCTCGCGATCGATCGGCAAAACAACGTCTACGTCGCCGATCGCGGCAATCGCCGCATCCAGGTGTTCGATAGCGACGGCAAGTTCCTGCGGATGATCCATCTCAACGTGCCGTACGACAAGACGCGGCATCCGGTGCTCGGGAACCTGTCGCCGAACCCGCCCGACGAAACCGCACCGTGGACGCTCTGCATCACCGGTGGACCGACGCAGTATCTGTTCACGACCGACCAGGAGCCGGGCCGTCTCTACAAGCTGTCGCTGGACGGAACGATCGTCGGCATGCTGGGCGAATCGGGGCGCGACGCGAAGCAGTTCAACTGGGTGCACGCGCTGGCGTGTCCGTCCGACGAGCAGGTCCTCGTCGCCGACATGAACAACTGGCGCGTCCAGCGCCTCACGCTGCATGCCGATCGCGCAAAGTCATCCACACCCTAGAGATGGCGGGTCGGCGCAAGAACAGGAAGAGACGTCGGAGAAATGGTAGGCGGGCGGCCACCAGGCGCTTCTCGATCGCGGCAACGAGGACGCGCTCCTCGTCTGCCGTGATCGGATTCGGGTGGTAGCAAAGACCGTCGGGCAACAACAGCGTCACGGCAATCGATCGCGGCCGCGCGCCACCCGGCGATTCAAGCGCGAGTTAGGACGTACGACCCCATCGCACGGCTGCGGCATGGCGCGCGATGCTGGCGCGCCGTCGGGCACTCAGCTTCGCGGCACGAGCATGGCCGCCTTTCAATCCTCCGAGCCGTCCGAGTGCGATCGCATGTGGGTTCTTTCGTCGCCGGGTCATACCGGATGAAGGGGCAACCGCGCTGCCATGATGACGAGCAGAAATGCGCGGGTTTCGGGCGATACGGCCGTACTCCCACGCCAAGTCTCAGTGCAGAGCGTGTAGAAAGTGCTCGACTCCTGAGCGGGCGGCAAGTCAACGCCGCTACGTCGAGCTCTACAGAAGCGCGGAGGTGCTAACTCGCCTTCGGCGCTCGGTATCTTGTCGCGAGGTGGCGCGAGCGCATTTGACCGATCCAGTTCCGCGGTTTTTGCGAAGCGGTCACATAAAAAAACAGTAATCAGCCGCGGCCGTTTGGAACGACACGGCCCACGTTGAAACCCGGTCCTTTCACAGAGTGTGTAGCCGTCGCACTACGTCCCAGTCCAATGGAACGGGAAGGTACGCGGTCGGCCGCTGGTGGACGCGACAGTCCGTGAGCGACGCGCCTGACCTCGACGGCAAAACGCGCCAGAAATCGCATCCTTGACCGTCCCCGACCCATGCTTGACCGTGGAAGCAGCGAACGCATTTGCTTGAGCGCTCGCGGATCATGCTACCGGCAATCGTCTTGAAAGCGTAAGCCGTGGTGCTACAGAGTACAGCCGAGACGCTGATCGGCGTCAGTGAGGCGATTCGCGCCGTCGAAGCGGAAATCGACTATGCCGCGCGATCAGACGCCAAGGTCCTGATCACCGGCGAGAGCGGCGTCGGCAAGGAAGTGATCGCGCGGCTGATTCACCAGCGAAGCCGGCGGTCGCACACGCCGCTCGTCACGATCAACTGCGCCGGTATTCCGGATCCGCTTCTCGAGTCGGCGCTCTTCGGCCACGTCAAAGGCAGCTTCACTGGTGCGCACCGCGATCGCCTCGGCCTGCTGGAGATCGCCGACGGCGGCACGATCTTCCTCGACGAAATCGGCGAGATGAGCCTGCGGATGCAGGCGTTGCTGCTCCGCTTCCTGGAGAACGGTGAACTCCAGCGGGTCGGAGCCGACTACGTCCAGTCTCGCGTGAACGTGCGGGTCATCGCGGCGACGAACCGTCAGCTCGTGGATGAGATCGCAGCCAAGGCGTTTCGCGAGGACTTGTACTACCGTCTCAACGTCATCCACGTAACGGTGGCGCCGCTACGCGCGCGCCGGGAAGACATTCCGGTGTTCATCGAGCACTTTCTGCGGCTTTACGCCGACCGCCACGGGATGCAGCCGCCGGCGATGGCGCCCGCGGTGATGGACCGCCTGACCGCCTACGACTGGCCCGGCAACGTGCGCGAATTGCGCAACGTTGTCGAGCGGTTAATCGTGCGAACACACGCCGGCATGATCACGCCGGACGAGCTGCCAGCGGAGATTCAGCAGCCGGGGCCAACGCGACCGTTGACGCCCGCCAAGTCCGGCGTCGCGCCGCTCGTCGATGAACTCTTCGACCGACTCGTCAACGGCCGCGAGTCATTCTGGAATGTCGTCCACCCGTTGTTCATCGCGCGCGACATGACCCGCGCCGACCTCCGGGCGCTGCTGAAGAAAGGGCTCGAGCAGGCCGGCGGCAGCTACAAGGTGCTGGTGCAGCTGTTCAATATGCCGCTGAGCGACTACAAACGGTTTCTCAATTTCCTGCGGAAGCATCAGTGCCAGGTGCCTTTCCAGCGGTTTCGAGCGTCTCGCGTCGTCACCGCAGCGGCTGAGACGTGGACGCATTGACACGTCGTAGCGTGGAGCGCTGCGGGGCTGCGCGCATCCGGTTGCGACGACTGCACAACGGCGGCGGTTCCCTGTGAAAAACGACCTCCTTCCCTACCCGAACGCGACGCCCGAGATGATCGGGCGAAGCGCTGCCATGCAAACGCTGAGCGAAACGGCGACGCGCGCGGCGGTCCGGAATACGAAAGTTCTCATCACCGGCGAGAGCGGCGTCGGCAAAGACGTGCTCGCGCGGTTCATTCATGCGCAGTCGACGCGTGCGATGCGGCCGTTCATCGCCGTGAACTGCGCCGGCCTGGCCGAAACGCTCCTCGAATCGGAGCTGTTCGGCCACATGAAGGGCAGTTTCACCGGCGCCTATCGCGACAAGCTGGGCAAGCTCGAGCTCGCCGACCGCGGCACGATCTTCCTCGACGAGGTCGGCGAAATGACGCCGCGCATGCAGGCGTTGCTGCTGCGGTTTCTCGAGAGCGGCGAAGTCCAGCCGGTTGGCGGCGAATCCGTTCACCGGCGGGTCGACGCGCGCGTGATCGCCGCCACAAACCGCGACCTGGAAAAGATGACCGCCGCTGGAACCTTCCGCGAGGATCTGCTGTATCGCATTCGCGTCGTGCACCTGCACGTGCCGCCACTGCGCGATCGCACCGAGGACATCCGGCCGTTGCTGACGCACTTCCTGAAGCGCATCGACCCGACGATTACGCTGGCAGACGATGCCTGGCGCGTTCTCGAGTCGTACCACTGGCCCGGCAACATCCGCGAGCTGCAGAACGTCGTCGAGCAGTTGAGTGCCGCCGGACACGAACGCGAGCTCGGGCCGTCGGACATGCCGGCCTACATGCGAGGGCCAGTGATGTTGCGGCCGCGCGCCGGCGAGCGACGCCGCGATCGCATGGACGAGCTCTTCGATCGACTGACTGCCGGCAACGCGACGTTCTGGCGCGACGTCTACGAAACGTTCATGGACCGCGACATGACGCGCGCCGAGTTGCGCCACTTGATCTCGCGCGGGCTCACCGTTGCCGAGGGGAGCTACCGCGACCTGCTGAAGGTGTTCCGGCTGCCGGGCAGCGACTATAAGCGGCTGCTCAACTTCCTCGTCCGCCACGGTTGCGCCGTCGACTTCCGTCCTTTCCGGACCAAGAACGCGGGCGGCGGCCCGACCAACGTCGTTCCCCACTCGTTCGGCCACCACGCCGCCCGCTGACACAATTAAGAATTACCGAATTAAGAAGTAAGAATTCGTGCTCACGGTCGAACGAGGCGGGTCGCGCGACTGTTTCGAACCGCGTATCGAACCGCGTACGAATTCTTTAATTCTTAATTTCGAATTCTTGATTGGCGAGCGGCAGCGTGAAGTAGAAGACGCTGCCGAGACCCACTTCGCTGGTGGCCCAGATCCGGCCGCCGTGCGCCTCGACGATCCAGCGCGCGATATACAGGCCGATGCCGCTCGCGCTGCGATCGTCGCTCGAGTCCTGGAACGGCTCGAA
>Ga0075425_100004781_pt1 | contig 14030 bp, 11 predicted proteins | sample SoiMethybrSBSTD4_FD_75300 | JGI IMG/M metagenome (GOLD analysis project Ga0075425, IMG submission 75300) | Bulk soil microbial communities from a Populus tree surrounding site in Tennessee, USA - Soil MetaG P. TD hybrid SBSTD4 | ecosystem: Environmental > Terrestrial > Soil > Tree plantation...
CGGAACCGGATGACGCTTTGCCGCTCGCGCGTGCCGACGAGCGTGTTCGGCGGGCCCTCGGCCACGATCTGACCGTCGGCGATGATCGCGACCCGGTCGGCTAGTGCTTGTGCCTCGTCCATGTAGTGCGTCGTAAGGAGGATCGTCTTTCCGAGCGCCGCGAGGCCTTTCACCATCTCCCACGCGCCGCGACGAGCGGCGGGATCGAATCCCGTCGTCGGCTCGTCGAGGAAGAGCAGGTCGGGATCGCCGGCCAAGCCGATCCCGACGTCGAGCCTCCGCTGTTGCCCGCCCGACAAGCGGCGGACGCGCTCGTTCCTCTTCTCTGTCAAGCCGACGAGCTCGAGCACCTCGTCCAGCCGGCGCGGATGCGGATACAGCGCGCGGTAGAGATCGATCGTTTCTTCGGCGGTCAAGTACTGGTTCAGGCCGGTGGACTGGAGCACGATCCCGATCCGCGAGCGCATCCGACGGTCGGCTTTGGCCGGGTCGTATCCGAGAACGGACACGTCGCCGGCGCTGCGTTCGCGATGTCCTTCGAGGATCTCGACCGTCGTCGTTTTCCCCGCGCCGTTCGGGCCGAGGAGCGCGAATACCTCTCCCTCTTGCACCTCGAAGTCGACACCGCGCACCGCCTCGAGCGAGCCGTAGCTTTTGCGCAACCCGCGCACGGTGATCGCAGCCGTCGCCATCGGCGCGAGCATATCCAGACGGTAGGGTAGGGCGCGTCATGAAGGTCGGTCTCGCGCTCCCGCACTACGACTTCTCGTATCCGGACGGCCGCCCGGCCGACCTTGAAGCGACGATCGGTTACGCGCGTCGCGCCGAGGAGCTCGGCTTCGATTCGGTATGGGTGAGCGACCATTTCTTCCTGGACCTGTCGCGTTACGGCGGGTCGAAGGGCAGGTCGAAGTCGCTCGAAGCGTTGACCACGTTGTCGGCGATCGCGATCGAGACCCAACGGGTGCGTTTGGGAACGCTCGTGCTCTGCGAAGCGTTCCGACATCCGCCGGTACTCGCGAAGATGGCGACGACGCTCGACATCGTTTCCGAGGGACGGCTCGAGCTGGGCATCGGCGCCGGGTGGTACGAGGACGAGTACACAGCGTTCGGGTTCCGTTTCCCGCCCACTGCAGAGCGCATCGAGCGCCTGCGCGAGACGGCCGAGATCCTCGGCGGGATGCTCATCAACGATCGCTTCACGTACCGCGGGAAGCACTACCACGTCGACGAGGCCCCGAATGATCCGCCGCCTGTGCAGAAGCCCCGGCCGCCGATCTGGATCGGTGGGAAGGGCGGCCCGAAGATCCTGCGCTTGGTCGCCGAGGCCGCCGACGGCTGGAACACGGTGTGGCGCTGGACGCCGGAGGCGTACGCCGAACGATCCGCAGCTCTCGAGACGGCGTGCGGAAAGGCCGGGCGGGATCCGGCGACGGTGCACCGATCGCTCGGCCTCTACACGGTGGTCGGCGCGGACGAGGGCGACTTCGACGAGCGATGGAAACGCGTCCTCGCGAGCGCGCCGATCGACACGTCGGGCGTGCACGTGGAGGACTGGCGCCGCGACGCGCTCGTCGGATCGGCGGACACGTGCGTCGAGCGGATCAAAGAGTTCGAGGCGCTCGGCGTCGAGCATCTGATCGTCACGTTCGGGCTGGTCCCGTTCATGGTCTCCGACGACGAGCAGCTCGACGTGTTCGCCCGCGAGGTCCTCCCGGCCCTTCGATGATGGAAGCGCCCGAGGCGGCGAAGCGCGTCCTGGAGGAAGCCGGCGAGGCGCTGCACTGGACGGTCATCTGGGACAACGCGCTGCGCGCGGGCTACCTCAACCCGTTGACGCAGCCGGGCGCGCGCGACGAGCTCGTGCGCTGGCTGGCCGAGGCAGCGAAGTCCGGGGAGATCACGAAGACCTCGACCGGTACGTACCGGCTCCTCACGGGGGAAGGATGAAGCTCGCGCGCGCCGCGGTGCTCGCGGCGTTGCTCGTCGTCGCGACGAGCGCGTGCCAACTCGACGTTTCGATGCGCGCCGCGGTCCGGCGCGACGGGTCGGGCACGTTCTCGATCCGGTTCGCGATGGACAAGGAACTGGTCGACATCGCGCGGACGTTGTCGGATGACCCGTTGAAGGCGTTGACGACCTTGCCGCCCGACCTCACGAGCAGCGGCTGGCGCATCCGCCGCGACTCGGCCGGCGGCGGGCTCACGATCACGGTCGAGCGGCCGTTCACGGGGCCGGACGACCTCAACAAGGCTATCGTCTCGTTGCGAACCAGCCTCGCGAACCAGCAAGGCCCGACCGCACGGTTCTTCGACATGAAGGTCTCGCGCTCGTCCGGGTTCTTGCGCTCGTCGACAAGTGTGTCCGGAACGATCGATCTCACGAGCAACGGCCTGCTCGGGCGGTCGGGCCTGGCGCCGGCGACCCAGCGGCAGCTGCAGTCGTTGCTGGATCAGCAGGCGAGCCAGTTCTTCCGCTTCACGCTGGACGTGTCGTTGCCCGGCGGTGTGTCGCACGCGAAAGGCGGCGAGCCGCAGGTCCGGAGCGGCCGAGCGGAGTGGCTGCCCCAACTCGGCAAGACGCTCCGGTTCGAAGCGTCCTCGAGCGCCTACAACCCGGCGATCACCATCGTTGGCGGCGCGCTCGCTCTCGCGATCGCGCTGTTCGCCGTCATCGCGATCCGCCGGCGACGAACGCCGGCGACGTCGCCCGGCCCTTAGCGCTCCCTATGCCGGCGGCCCCGAAGGCTCGGGCCCGGGTCCGGGCGGCGGCGGTCCGAGCGGTGAGGCGGGCGTTGGGTGGAACAGCGTATCGAGAGACTTTCCCTTCACCCGGTTGTAAAGGGCAGTCACTACGGCGACCGCCTGAGCCTGCGACACCGAACCGGGGTCGTATTCGTCGTCCCCACCGTCTTCGATGGCGAAGACGCCGGTGCCGATCCGGAAGAGGAGCTTGTAAAGGGTTGTGTGACGGCGCTGTTCGTTCGTCGGACGGAGGACCGTCAACGCCTCCCCGACGAAGTTCGGCAGGGCCACTCCGGTCACGTGGACGCGGCTCGAACAGGTTGGCTCGTCCGGACAGGGCCGGAACAACTCTGTCTTCATGTATTCGACTGCCGCGGTCGCATGAGCTTCGGTATCGAACTCGGCCATGAAGCCGCCCGCGGATAGACCGGCACCGTTCCAATTCTCTATGTATCCGCGCTTGAATCCGAACCCCGTGAGTTTCTGGATCACGACCGGTGGGTCGTCCTTGAATACTTCGCCATGCGAAAGGATCGATGCGAACACGTTCACGTCGGCCGGCAACTCGGCCACGATACGCATGCTCGGAATATCCGCCGACTTGAGCAGGATCCCGTCCATCGCGGGAGGTGACGTCGTCCCCGTGCTCTTCCCGCACGCAGCTGCCGCCACAAGCAGCAATGGGACGATCAGCGATCCGACTGCTCTCGACTTCATCGACATCGAACCCCCCGTTCGATCCACGGCGCGACGAGCGCTTTCTATACGAAAGGAGGCGGCGGGCGCCACTACGTGCGGACGACTGGGTCAGCGGACGGGCTCGATCCCCATCTCGCGCAGCATCTTGCGTACCTTGCGGGCGATCTCGTCGCGTATCTGGATCACCTTCGGCAGCGGCGCGCCGGCGGGATCATCGATGCCCCAGTCCTCCTCGGCGAGGATCGCGGGACAGGACTCGTCTTCGAGGCAGCCCATCGTGATCACGTGGTCGGCCGACTCGATCATCTCGTCGTTCAGCAGCTTCGGGCGCTGCGCGCTGATGTCGTAGCCGGCTTCGCGCATCGCCGCGATGACGTTGAGGTTGAGCGCGGCGACAGGCTCGACGCCGGCACTGGTCGCGACCGCTTTCCCACCGGCGTACGCGTTGAACAGCGCCTCGGCGATCTGGCTGCGCCCAGCGTTGTGGATGCATACGAAAAGTGCGGTGGGGACGCTCACGGGGACAAGGTAACGCGGCTTACTGCGCGAGCGGATCCAGGAACGGTGTGAGTGCGACGATCTCGCAGTCCTTGCGCCAGCGGTCGGGCGCCTTTTCCCCGTCCACGAGGTTGAGCCGGCGCCCGAGCAGAACGTCGCGCGCGATCCGGTCCCACTCGGCGTCCTTGCCGAGTATCTGCGTCACGCAGGTGACCTCGCCGACCTTCGACTGCACGTCCTTGGACCGCACGATGAGCTTCACGTGCGTCGATCCCGAAGCCAGGCCCGGCACCTCCTGCTCGCCGGTCCCGGTCAGCACGTACACGCGGCCCTGGTCGTACCCGTACCAAACCGCCTTCGTGACCTCTTTGCCGTCGTCCTGAGGGACCACCACCCACGCGATCGTCGACTTCGCGAGCGCGGCGTCGACCGGGCCCGGCACGATCGCGCCGTGGGGCGGATCGGATTGCACGACGTCGAATGGGATGTCGACGACGTGGTCGTCGTAGACGAAGTAGCGGAGCGTGTACTTGCCCGGACCGGGGAAGACCGTCTCGCGGAGCTCGTCGACGACGTCTTGGATGAGCGACTCGCCATCGAGCTCGTATCGGCGCTCGATCACATCTACGACATCGCCCTCGCCGTCCACGATCTGCGCGGCGTCCATGTAGACGCCGCCGGGTGCCGACAGACGCCGCCAGACGACGAACGGGAACGCAGCCTTGCCGGCTGGGCCGAGATAGACGACGTCGCCCGCGTCGGCGTCGGTCTGCGCGAGCACCGCGTCCGTGACGCGGAAATCGTGGATCGTGACCGCCACGTTCCCTCCTGGGTCGCGCGGATTATACCGAGCGCATCCTGGGGGGCATCAGCGGGGCGCGGTCGCGCGGGGGCGCTCCGCTAGACTCCGCCCGCATGCCGGTACGTAGCCGGAAGAAGCCGATCTCGCGTCCCATCGATATCCGGGACGTCCAGACGATCAAGCACGACCGTGTCTTCCTGCTCTGCGACCGATACGGCGACATGCCGAAGGACAACGAGGCAGCCCTCGGCCTTTACTTCCGCGACACCCGCTTCCTCTCCCATTACGAGCTGCTGATCGACGACATGAGGCCGACGTTCCTGCACTCGGAGGTGGACCGCAACTACTCGATGCTCGTCGAGACCACACTGCCGGTCGTGTCCGTCGATCCGAGCGGGATCGAGACCGGCAAGAACATCTCGATCTCGCGGCATCGTTGGCTCGAGCACGGCATGCACGAAACGATCAAGGTGCAGAACTTCGGCTCGGAAGCCCGGCGAGTGAAGATCGAGATCACGTTCGCCGCGGACTTCCTCGATCTGTTCGAGGTCCGCGGGTTCCACCGCAAGGAGCGCGGAACGATGCTCGATCCCGTCTTCGACGAGGGGCAAGTGACGTTCGCGTACGAAGGGCTGGACGAGGTCCGGCGCGAGCTCGAGATCGGTTTCGAGCCGCACCCGAAGCGGCTGTCGCACCGGCAAGCGACCTATCAGCTGAAGCTCGGGCCGCGCTCGTCGGCGTCCATCGAGGTGAGCATCCTGCCGCGCGCCGGCAAGCTCGAACCCTTGCACACCAGTCACGAGGAGCTCGAGCGCACCTATTCGCAGTGGCGCAAGAGCTGCACGCGATTCCGCGCCACGAACCCGCAGCTGCAGCAGTACCTCGACCGGGCGGTGTTGGACCTCCGGATGATGCAGACGGACCTGGATGGAACGCCGGCGATCGACGCGGGCGTGCCGTGGTTCTCGACCTTGTTCGGCCGCGACTCGCTGATCACGGCGTACCAGGCGCTCGGCGTGCAGCCCGAACTGGCGAAGGGCACCCTCGAGAAGCTCGCGGAATATCAGGGTACGAAGGTCGACGACTGGCGCGACGAGGAGCCCGGCAAGATCTTGCACGAGCTACGCGTCGGCGAGCTCGCCGGCACGAACGAGATCCCGCACACGCCGTACTACGGCTCGATCGACTCGACCCCGCTGTGGTTGCTGATCTACGGACGCGTGTGGATGTGGACCGCAGACAAGGAGTTCGCCGAGAAGCTGTGGCCCAACGCCGAACGCGCGCTCAAGTGGATCGACGAGTACGGCGACTTCGACGGCGACGGATACGTCGAGTACCGGAAGAAGTCGGATCTGGGCCTCGATAACCAAGGGTGGAAGGACTCGCGCGACGGGATCGTGCACGCGGACGGGACGATCCCGCAATCGCCGATCGCGCTCGTCGAGGTGCAGGGCTACGTGTACGACGCGTGGACCCAGGTCGCGCGCGTCGCTCGGGCGCTCGGGCACCGCGACGTCGCCGAGGAACTGCTGCGCAAGGCCGAGAAGCTGAAGCAGCGCTTCAACGAGGATTTCTGGATGCCCGAGGCCGGGTACTACGCGGTGGCGCTCGACGGAAACAAGGAGCGCGTCGGGTCGATCACCTCGAACCCGGGGCATTGCCTGTGGTCGCGGATCATCGACCCTGCGCGCGCCGGCCGGGTGGTACGCCGGCTGCTGGCGCCGGACATGTCGAGCGGGTGGGGGATCCGCACGCTGTCGGAGAAGAACCCCGCGTACGACCCGATCGGCTACCACACCGGGACCGTGTGGCCGCACGATAACTCGCTGATCGCCCACGGCATGAAGCTGATGGGGTTCGACGACGCCGCGAACAAGGTCATCGATCAGCTCGCGATGTGCGGCGCGTACTTCCCGGCCGGCCGCTTCCCGGAATTGTTCTGCGGCTTCCCGCGAGAAGAAGTGCCCGTCCCGGTCGAGTATCCCGTTGCGTGCCGGCCGCAAGCGTGGGCGACCGGCGCGACGCTGCTGATGGTGCGCTCGTACGGCGGGATCTCCGCGGACGCGCCGGAGGGGACCCTCTTCATCGTGCGGCCGACGCTGCCGTTCTGGCTGGGCGGTCAGGATCTGATCGGTCTTCGCGTCGGCAACGCGCGGGTCGACCTCGCGTTCCACTCCCACGAGGGCGCGACCGGGTGTCAAGTCATGCGCAAAGACGGCGACCTCGAGGTATTGATCAAGTACTAAGCGCTTCGCCGCGAGCTGCTATCGATCCGCGCGGAGGCGGCGGCCTTCGAGCACGCCGCGATCGGCGAGGAACTCGAGCAGACCCGTGGTCAGTTGCATGTCGGTGAGCTCGCCCACAGGGATCCAGCGCGCGTCGGACACGTCGTCGCCGAACTTCACGTCGAAGGTTCGGGGGAGACACACGTAATCGAGGATCACGTAGTGGAACGAGATGTCGCCGTCGTCGTCACGCACCACACGTTCGGCGACACCGAGCAGGAAATCGACCTCGACGTCGACCGCTGTTTCCTCACGCACCTCACGCACGATCGCTTCGCGGAGCGACTCGCCGCGCTCGACACGGCCGCCGGGTAGCGACCAAAGCCCGCGCGCCGGCTCTTGATCGCGGCGCACGAGCAGGATCGATCCTTTGTCGATGATGATCGCGCCGACCGCGACCGCGGGGCCTGTTGTCACGCGCGCGAGCCTATCACCGCCTCTATGATGCGGCGCGATGACGATCGAGTGGGTGTTCCTCGACGTCGGCGGCATCCTGTTCAGCGACGCGTCGTACTTCACATCGCTGTACGAAGCGATCGCCGCCGTCGTTCCATCGACGACGCGCGAAGCGTATGACGCGCGGTTCGACGAGTTGCGCGCGGCACAGTCGGAGCCGTTCACGGAGGCGCTGGTGAGCACGTTCGTCGCCGACCGTGCGGTGCACGCGCGCGTCCGCGCCGACGCCGATGCGCGCTGGGAGCGCCACGGTTACGCGCCCGAGGAGATGTATCCGGAGGTGCCGCGTATCGTCGCCGAACTGGCTTCCCGGTACGGCATCGCGTGCATCACGAACCATTTCTCGTGGGTGCGCGACCGCGCGCGCGCGGCCGGGTTCGCCGATCACGTGAAGGTGTGGGCGATCTCCGCGGAACTCGGTGTGGAGAAACCCGACCCGGCGATCTTCGCGGCGGCGTTACGCGAGTCTCGCGCGGACGCCGGCAACGTGGTCATGGTGGGGGACCGGCTCGACCGTGACATCGCGCCGGCGAAAGCGCTTGGGATGCGCACGATCTGGGTGCTCAGGAACGAGGCGCCCGACGACCCGACGCCCGAGCAGCGCGCCGTTCCCGACGCGGTCGTGACGAGCTTGGCGGCCGTTCCGGCGATCGTCGCCGACTGGTGACCGCGGTAACGCTGCCGGCCTAGCGCTTGAGGTTGCGCTTGCGTTCCGCGAGGGCGCGGAAGATCTCGTTCGCGACCGAAGGGATACCGTTCATGAGCGACGCGAACCCTTTCGCGTCGAACACGAAGAGCCACATACGCGATTCGGCGGTGACCGTCGCCGTGCGCGGTCCTTGCTCGATGAGCGCGATCTCGCCGAAGTACGAGCCGGGCCCAAGACCGACGAGACGCTTCCCGCCGCGCGTGACGGTCGCCGTGCCTTTCGCGATCACGAAGAACGTGTTGCCCGGCTGCCCCTCGACGGTGAGCTGCTCACCTTCCTCGACGTGGAGCTCATCCGCGAGGGAGGCGACGCGCGACATCTCGATCTCGCTCGCGTTCGCGAACAGCGGCGAGGTTCGCAGCCAGCTTCGTACGGTCTCCGTGCGCGGGGGCATCCCGCGCCCCGACGATCCGCCTTCGCTCGCAGGCTTGCGTCCCCACGCGGCCGCCATGGCAGGTCGCAAGACCGCGGCGCTGGGGTCGTTCAGCATCGCGACGGCGGCGTCGATCTCTTCCTCCGCGATGTCGGCGGTCGCGATCAAGTCGTCGGCGAAACGCTCGATCATGGTGATCGCGGAGCCGGTCGCCGGCGACCCGCCCCACGCGAGCGACGCGCGCACCTCCGCACCGACGTCGACGAGTCCGTTCCCGACGAGCAGCGACGGCAGCTGCCGGGCGACGTCGAAGTTGTATCCGCCCTTGCGCAGCAGATCGCAGACCGCGCGCCAGATCTTCACGAAGCCGGGCCGGGCCTCGTCGGGATGCACGATCATCCCGTCGGGTTGACCGAGCGTCGAGGACCAGTCGACGTCTTCGAGCAGCAACCAGCCGCCGGGTTTCACCGCCGCCGCGAGCCGTTGCACCGTCCGCGCGGGGTCTTTCAGGTTGTGCGTAACCGAACGGCCGTGGATGACGTCGAACTCGTCCTCTGGGAACTCGTCGACGTCGAGGTCTTGCCGTCGCACGTCCATGTTCGGCTGGTGGAGGACTTCGAGGAAGCGTGTGTCGAGATCAGACGCGACCACCGATCCGTTCGAACCCACGCGCTCGCAGAGCCACTTGGCGATGGAGCCCGCACCGGCGGCGATCTCGAGGCAGCGCCAGCCGCCGGTGACGCCGAGCGTCTCCAGATGACGGATCGTTCCGGGGTCGTAGAGCGCCTCGAGGCCCGCGAGTCGCGCGCGCTCGACTTCCCACGAATCGTCGAAGACGTACCCCGTCAGTGGGATCCCCCCTCACCCGTCGCGCGCATTCTGCCCTCAGCGGCGTGCGTCGTGCCAGCCGGCGCTACGCGCTCCAGGCGACGCGATGCAGATCGTGGCGACCGGACAGTCCTTTCAGCTCGGCCGCACGCAGCTCGTCGGTGCGCAGATCGCGCACGTTCGAGCGCACCGAGTCCGACACCAGGATCTCGCCGCCGCGCGCCTCGGCCGCGATGCGCGCTGCCAGGATGACCGTCTTGCCGAAGAAGTCTTCGCCTTCGCGGATCGCTTGGCCGGCGTGGACGCCGACGCGAACACGGATGGCCTGGTCGGGGTGCGAATCGTTGTGTCGCGAGAAGGATCGCTGGACGGCCGTCGCGAACGACACCGCGTCGGCGGCCGACGGGAACGCCAGCATGAACCCGTCGCCGAGCGATTTCACCTCGGTGCCGTGATGTGCGACGAGGTTCTCTCGGACGATCTCGTTGTGGCGCCTCAACACCGACAACCATCGCTCGTCGCCGAGCCGCTCGGCCATCATCGTGGACCCTTCGATGTCACAGAACAGGATCGCGACGGTACCGTCCGCCGATGCGTCGCCGGTTAGGTCTGACCTCGCTCCACCGGCGGCCGAATACACCGCATCGATCGACGTCTGCACGGCCGACGGGTCGATGCCCTGCGCCGCCATCCGGTCGACGAGAACCCGCTCGATCCACGCCGCCCCGGCGCCGTGTGTCCGATAGATATCGAGTGCCTCGCCGAGCTTCTCGATGGCACGCTTCTTGTCGCCCGATGCGAGCAACGCGCGCCCCCACACATGGTAGGTCTCCGCCCGCTCCCATGTCTGCGCGAACGTGGCGAAGCCTTCATCCGCGCGCCGGAAGGCGGCCTCGGCGGCGGCGAATTGGCCACGGGCGGCTGCGACCCGGCCCTCCGCCCGGTCGACGTACGCCACCCTTCCGCCGTAGTCGTCCTGTTCAAATAGTTCGCGACAGCGCGCGATGTGCCCCTCCGCCACATCGAGGCGCCCGGCGTCCGCCTCTATCTCGGCGAGCGTGAAGCGATCGGTCGCTTCGGGCCACACGAGCTCCCGCTCGACGTCGACCTGCAGATCCTCTGCCTTGAACGCCCGAGCATGATCGAACTCCCCACGCCATCGTGCGATCCATGCGAGGTATATGCGCGACCCAGAAATCGTGATCCACGAGCCGCGCGGCACCGAAACCTCCATCGTGTTGTTCAGGATCCTCTCGGCCGCGTCCCAGTCTCCCTCGTACATGGCCATGTACGGCTCGACGTACATCCAATCGAGGCGAACATCGCCCACCAACTGCCGGGCCTCGTCGAAGCGTCCTTGCGCGCACATCGAGAACGCGACCATCTGCTCGAGCGCCCGGCGGAGGTTCGGTGCCTGTTCGACGCGAGGGAGCGCGAGCTCTCGCTCGCACGTCCACGCGAATCGCACCGGATCCCATCGTCCCATGCCATGGACCCCCGCCAGGAGCCAGGTAGACAGGAATGACGCGAAGTAGTGATTGAGCGCATCTGCTTTTTGCCACGCCTCCTCGAGCATCTCGAGGCCGAGGGTGATGTTCCCGACCACAGACTCGAACCAGCCCTCGAGCGATTGAGCCATCGACGCAAGGACGTCGTTGCCGAGCGCCTCGCCGACGGCTCGAGCGCGTCGCGCCATTTCAAGTCCCGAGTCCGGGTGGGCGCTCCAGAGAGCAGCCGACGCGTAGCCCAGATAGAGGTATCCGAGGACCGGTCGCGGCACGCTTTCGTCCATGGTCGCTCGCGCTGCGTCGAGGTGTTCGTGGGCGGCGTCGATGTCCATCGTTTCGGGGAAGGTCGATCGCAGGAACGCCAGACGGGTATGCACCCGAGCGGCTCGCTCGACGCTTCCAAGACTTTCGTAAAGGCGCAACGCCTGCTCCAGATGCCGCACCCCCGCAGCAAGGTCGAGCCCCACCGCGTACATCAGCGTGCCGAGCCGCTCGAGCAAGCCCGCGCGCGCCTCGGGCGGAGCCCCTTGCTCGTCCATCAATTCCAGTGCGGCTTGCAAGTGCGTGGCCGCCTCTTCCCACCCGAACACGTTCGCCGCGGCCTGCGCCGCCTGGAGCGAGTACCCGATGGTCTTCTGCGGGTCGGCCGCGGCGCCCGCCAAACGGTAGTGAACAGCGACCGGCGACACGTACGGTTCCACGTTTCGGGCGTGAACGGATTCGATCGCCTCGCCTGCTTTGAGATGGAGCCGCTGTTTGCGGGGGAGCGAAAGCTCGTCGTAGAGCGTCTGACGTACGAGCGCGTGTGTGAACGCGTAGGTCGGGCCCGATCGGCCCGGTGCCTCCACGATCAGCTGATGTTCCAGCGCTTCTTCGATCGCGCCGAGCATGGCGTCGTCGTCGAGCCCGCTCATCGCGGCGACGACGCTGAACTCGAACTCCCGCCCGACGACCGCGCCGTGCGACAGCGCCGCGTTGCACGCCTCGGACAGGCGCGACAGGCGTCGTCCGATCACTTCCTTGATGCCTTCGGGGATGCCGAGGTCCTCGATGCGCGCCGCGCCGATCGCCCACTGGTCGCCGCGCCGGTAGAGGCCTCCGGTTTCGACGAGGTGGCGGACGATCTCCTCGATGAAGAATGGATTGCCCTCGGACTCGCGATGGATCGCCTGCGCGAGCGGCACACCGCGCGCCCCGAGCTCGTGCTGTGCGGCGGCCTCGAGCATCTTGGCGACCTCTTCGACGTTGAGCCCACGCAGCAGCACGCGCTCGAACGCATGCTCGCGCCGCAGCGACGCGAGCGTCTCGGACAAGGGGTGCCGCCTGTCGAGTTCAACGTCGCGGTATGTTCCGACGATCATCAGCCGGCTCGCGGGTACCCGGCGAGCAAGATGCTGGAGCAACAGCAGCGACGGCTTGTCCGCCCAGTGCAGATCGTCGAGCACGAGCACGACAGGGTTCGCGTTCGACGCATTGACGAGGAACGACGCGACGCTTTCGAAGAGTCGGTATCGCTCCTGTTCGGGCTCCACCTGCGGCGGCTCCGGGAGATCCGGGATCCGCTGCCGGATCTCCGACACCAGCTTCGCTACATCGGAGGCGCCATCCGCCAGTTCCGAGCGCAGCGCGTCGGGCTCGCGCTCCATGACGTACTGCCTGATCGCTTGCACGAACGGGATGTAGGGCAGCGAGGCCTCGGATTCGTAGCAGCGGCCGAGCAGCACCTGGGCACCGCGCAGGCGCGCGTAGACGCCGGCCTCCTCGGCGATGCGCGTCTTTCCGATCCCCGGCTCACCGACGACCATCAGCATCGCGCCGCGCCCTGAGAAGACCGTATCCACTGCTCCCCGCAGGATGCCGAGCTCGGCGTCCCGGCCGATGAAACGCACCCACGCGGGAGTGCCGCCGAGTTGGACGCGTGCGGTCTGGGGGAGCGACGTCGCGGCGGCCGCGACCGGTGTGGATGGAGCGGCGATCTGCTCCAGACGCGCCCGCGCGTCGCTCGCCGTCGCCACACGATCCTCCGGCGCTTTGGCGAGCAGGTCGAGCACGAGCATCTCCAGCGCCGGCGGCACCGACGCGTTGTGCCACGACGGTGAGACGGGCGGGGTGTTGATGTGCTGGGAGATCATGGCGACGGCGTCGTCGCCGGTGAACGGCGGGCGTCCCGTGAGCATCTCGTAGAGCACGCAGCCGAGCGAATAGAGGTCGGCGCGCGCGTCGGGCTCCCGGCCGGTCGCTTGCTCGGGCGGCATGTAGGCGACCGTGCCGACCATCATGCCTTCGCTGGTGAGGCGCGAGCGGTCCAGCGCGATCGCCAGGCCGAAGTCGCCCAGCATCGCCGCGCCCGCTTCGGTCAGCCAGATGTTCCCCGGCTTCAGGTCCCGGTGGACGACGCCGCGCTCGTGCGCGTGCTCGAGCGCGCGGGCCACTTCCGTCGCGATGCGAACCGCGGTTTCGATCGGCACGCGCCGTCCCTCGGTTCGGTCGAGCAGGTCCGCGAGCGATCCGCCCGCCATGAACTGGCTGACGATGAGCGGACGGTCTTCCTCTTCGCTGATGTCGTGGACGGTGACGATGTTCGGGTGGTCGCCGAGCCGGGCCATGGCCTTGGCTTCCCGGCGAACCCGGGCAAGGCCTATCTCGTCGAGGCCTTCCGTCTTGATGATCGCCACGGCGACGTCGCGGTCGAGCCGTGAGTCGCGAGCGAGGAACACCCGCTTCCGCGCGCCTTCACCGAGGAAGCGCTCGACCTCGTATCGGCCGGCCGCGAACGATACGGGCTCGGAGGGCGGGCCCACCGGACGTGCTTCGATCAGGGCGGCGCCGCACGAGTCACAGAACCGGGCGCCGTCGCGGTTGGGCCGGCCACACGCTGGACAGTTCGTCGCTCGCCCTCCGCCCGAGTGGCAGGGTTCTACCACACAGCCGTGAGGCCGGACTGTGGCATCCGTCACTACGGCGGGAGCCGCCGGCGGGTTGCGGGGGTCAGTGGGTCGTGGTGGAGGAGAACTTGAAGTCGGCGATCTTCACGGCCGGGGCCCGGCTGCCGCCGAAGAACATCTCGGTCGAGATCTCGGTTTCGTCGCCGACCATCTGCACATTGGCGAGCGCCTCGACCGCGTTCT
>Ga0075425_100004783_pt1 | contig 14028 bp, 12 predicted proteins | sample SoiMethybrSBSTD4_FD_75300 | JGI IMG/M metagenome (GOLD analysis project Ga0075425, IMG submission 75300) | Bulk soil microbial communities from a Populus tree surrounding site in Tennessee, USA - Soil MetaG P. TD hybrid SBSTD4 | ecosystem: Environmental > Terrestrial > Soil > Tree plantation...
GTGCGCACCGGGTGGCAGGTAGAACGCATCGACCGCGATCTGCAGGGGATCGAGCGCACGCTGACCTTGAAGCCGTCGCCCTCCTATGATCAGGCCGCGCATTACGCGAATCGCTGACGGGCGATCCTGGTCGTGTTGTCTAGCCGGGTGGCCAAGTCAGGCCGCGACCAGCCAGCAGGTGCAAATGGATGTGAAAGACCGTCTGCCCTGCCTCGGCGTTGGTGTTGAACACCGTGCGGAACCCGCGCTCCGCGTAACCCTGCTGATTCGCAAGGGCGGCCGCGCGGCGCACCATTTCCCCCACCAACGCATCGTCCTCCGCCGTAAGCTCGTTCAGGGAGGCGATGTGACGCTTCGGGACGATCAGCGCATGCAGCGGGGCCTGCGGATTGATGTCCTTGAAGGCGATCAACCGCTCGTCCTCATAGACGATCGAGGCCGGAATCTGGCCCTTGAGGATCTTGCAGAACAGACAATCCACCATGATCGGTAACTGTTAACCGTGAACCGCCAACCGTCAACCGCAAACCGTCAACCGCGAACGGCCAGCAGATACTGTCCCCGCCCCGATTCGCGCGACAGGAAGAAATCGACGACGTGGTAGCCGCGCGCCAGGTAGTGCTGAAAGATCGCGCGTGACGCCATCCGCCATTCCAGCGCCAGCGGCGGATTCTGCACCATCATCTCCCCGTAGCCGACGGGGATCTCCACGAGTAACCGCGGCGCATCCAGCGAGAGGTCGGCGTGACCCGGCGCCAGCCAGTGCGCCGCCGGCTGCGACGGGTTGACCAGCGGCGCCGACGCGACCGACGCGTCGCGCACGACGCCGACGCCCCCGGCAGCAATTCGCCGCCGCACGTGCGGCGCGGTCAGCCTCCATTCCGCGACGAAGCGATCGGTCGGCGATCCGCTGTGCAGCGGGCTGCTCGACGCGCCGTAGATGTTCTCCTCGTACTCTTCCACGACCACGCCCAGCTTGGTGAAGTTCAGGTGCGCGTTCAGCGCCTGCAGCGGATCGTAGGTCCACTCGACGAGGTCGATCCCCATCTGCAGCGAGCGCTCGCGCTGCGCCAGCTTCAGCGTCAGGCCGAGGCCGGCGTCCCGCGCGTCGCGGGTGACGCCGAGCATGTGCGACCACTGCGTCAGGCGGCCGTCCTTGATTGCGGGGATCGAATAGACGAACCCCTTCATGGCGCCGCCGGCGTCGAACGCGCCGAGCAGGATGCCGCCGCGCTTCGCCGAGACGATCAGGACCGGCGGCGGCACCACGTCCTCGGCGTCGGTGTAGCCCCACACCTCCCGCTCGAGCACCGCCACCTGCCGGCAGTCGTCGATGGTCGTCAGATCGCGGATGATCACAGGTGCGCTTTGAGCTCGCGCAGCGATTGAATGACCGGGACGTCCGGCGGCGCGCCGCGTGACAGCCCCGACCGCGCGACCAGCACGCCGCGCATGCCCAGGCGCAGCGCGCCGGCGATGTCGTGCGGCACGCTGTCGCCGACCATCACCGCCTCGGGTGCGGACACCCCGGCCCGGCGCAGGCCCTCCTCGAAGATGCTGGGATGCGGTTTCATGAACCCGTGGTCCGACGAGGAGATGGCGACCGCGAAGAGGCCGTCGAGCGCGAAGTGCCGTTCGAACGTGACCAGCGAGCGCTGCGTGTTGGAGATCAGGCCGATCTTGTAACCCTCGGCGTGAAGCTCCCGCAGCACATCGGGGACCTCCTCATACATCGTGAAGTGATGGCAGGCGGCCCAGGCGTCGTAGAGATCGAGCGCCGCGGCGCGCACGCCCGGACCGGCGCCTCCCATGCCCTCGATGATGCGCATCGTGTAGTCGACGAAGATCGCCGGATCGTAGACGCCGCCGTCGGTGTGCAGGACGCTCGAGGCCTCCGCGACGGCGCCGTCGAAGCGCAGCGCGTCGACGGCGACGCCGTGACGCGCGCAGAACTCGGCATAGCCCTGGCCCTGGAACGCCGGCCCCGGATGGATCAGCGTGAAGTCGACGTCGAAGAAGACAGCTCTCGTCACGACGCCGGGCTTGCCTCGCCGAAGCTCGCGGAGCGGGCGGAGGCGGGCCCGGCAACGGCCACGCTCGCGCGCGACGGATCAAGCACGCTGGCGGCGGCCTGCCGCACGTCCTCGAGCGTCACGGCACGGAGCAGCGCCGGCAGCTGACGGTCGTAGTCCAGGCCAAGGCCGAAGAACTCCGCCGTCTGCAGGAAGGTCGCGATGCTCTGGTTCGTCTCGAGCATGCGCGGGATGGATCCGATCAGGAACTGCCGCGTCTCCTGCAGCTCCTTTTCGGTGGCGCCGTCGCGGCCGAGCGCGCCGACCTCCGCGTCGATGGCTTCGATCGCGCGCTGGACGTTGTTCGGGTCCACACCCGCGCGGATGACCAGCGGGCCCGGCCCGAGGCTCGGATCGAACGAGCTGAACGCGTAGTAGGCCATCCCCTGCCGCTCGCGGATATTGTCGGCAAGCCGGCCGCCGAGCCCGAACTGCCCGAGGATGGTGTTCATCACCCAGTGGCTGCAATACGCGGGATCGAGCCGGCTGATGCTGGTGAAGCCGTAGGCGACATCCGACTGCGGCTTGTCGGGCATCTCGATCATCACCTGCTGCCGCGAGGTGTGCCGCGGCACCGGCGGCACCTCGCGCGAGGGCCCGGCCGAACGACTCCATCCGTTGAACGCCTGCGCCACGCGCGCCGCCGCACGCTCCGCGCGCACGTCGCCGACGATGGCGATCGACAGGGTGGCGGGAGCGAAGCGCGACGCGTGATACGCCGCCAGATCCTCGCGCCGCACGCGCTCGACGCTGTCGACGGTGCCCTTCGCGGGACGTCCGTACGGATGCGCCGCGCCGTACAGCAGCTGCTGCAGCGTCTCGGCGGCGCGCATTGCCGGGTTGTCCTGGTCCTGCCGGATCAAGGTGATCGTCTCGGCGCGCCGCTTTTCGATCTGATCGGGAGGGAACGCGGGATCGCGCGCGACGTCGGCAAGGACGTCGAGGATGTCGTCGAAGTCCTCCGACAGGCAGGTGCACGTCAGGATGACGGCGTGGCGATTCACGGTAGCCCTGAGCGCCACGCCGCGATCGTCGAGGGCCTCGGCGATCGCGTCAGCGGATCGTGTCGAGGTGCCGCGATCGATCACGCGGCCGAGAAACCACGCGAGTCCCGGAAGATCGTCCGGCTCGTCGAGGCTGCCGGCGCGGACTGCACAGTTGATGGTGACGGCCGGTGAGAACCCCGTCTCCTGCACGATCACGACGGTCCCGTTCGCCAGCACCTCGCGGACCGGAGTGAGGCCGCTGGTCACCGACGTGGTCATTCCTTCCGCTCCAGGGGCCCCTCAACCCGGCTCGGGGCCGGCCTGAACCACCCGACGGTGCGCTTCTCCGCGGCGAGACGGCGCGCGGCGACGTCGGCGACCTGCGCTGCCGTGACGTCGCGTACCCGCGACGCCAGCGTGTCGAAGTAACCGGGCCCCGCGACGATCTCGAAGTAGCCGAGCTGGTGCGCGACGTTGGTGACGCTGTCGGTGTCGAAGACCAGCCTGGCGCGCAGCTGCCGCTTGGCGCGCGCGACTTCTTCTTCCGTCAGCCCCTGCGCGCGGACCCGCTCGATCTCGCGGACGGCCGCCTCCTCGAGCGAAGACAGCGATACGCCTTCCATCGCCGTCAACGAAACGTTGTAGAGGAACGGCTCGCTGGTCGGCAGCAGCGAGCCTGCGACCGACGAGGCCAGGCCACGCTCGACCAGCGACGTATACAGCCGCGCGCGCCGCTGCGGCGGCGTGCCGCGGAAACTCGACCAGATGTTGAGCCCCTTGGCGCCGGTCAGCGCGGCGTCGAGCACCAGCATCGGGAAAAAATCCTCGTGATGCGCCGCCGGCGCGTGCCATGCGAACTTCAAGTACGCCGTCGTCCCCTCACGCTCCAGCAGCACGCGCCGTTCGCCGATCTGATGGGGTTCGGCGGGGCGCAGGCGCGGCGGCGGCGGGCCGCCGTCGATCCCCGCGAAGTGCTTGTCCGCCCTGCGCAGCACATCGTCCGCATCGACGTCCCCCGCGACCACCAGGGTGGCGTTGCCGGGAACGTAATGACGGCGGTAGTGGCCGAACAGGTCATCGCGGCTCATCGAGCGCAGATCGTTGATCCACCCGATGGTCGGGTGACGGTAGGGATGCGCGCGAAATGCGGTCGCCGTCACCTCGGTGTCGAGCAACTGATCCGGATCGTTTTCGCCGCCCTGCAGCTCGGAGATGATGACGGTGCGCTCCGACTCGCATTCGTCCGGCTCGTAGAGGCCGTGCGCCATCCGCTCGGCCTCGATGAACAACAGCGTGTCGAGCGCATCCTTGCCCGCGGTCTCGACATACGTGGTCTGGTCGATCCACGTGTAGCCGTTCCAGGAGCCGCCGAAGCGCTCGACGATCCCCTTCATCTCGTCGCGGGGAATGTTGGTGGTGCCCTTGAAATTCATGTGCTCGACCCAGTGCGAGACGCCGGTGCGTCCGGGGAGCTCATCGCCAGACCCCACCCGGTACCAGCACCACACCGAGACGAGAGGAGCCGTGTGCAGCTCCTGTATCAGGATCTTCAGGCCATTGTCCAAAACCGCGGACCGCACACCCGTAAGTATATAGGCCGGTGGCGGCAGGGCTTGGCCTGTCGTTTGCAGTCTTAGCCATGGGATTGCTATCGAAACTCGGCAATTCGCCGTATTGGGAGGACATAGACAATGTTGAAGCGGACGGTTCTCAGCGCGTTTTGCGCCGCGGCCATGCTCGTCACGGGCGTCGCCTACGCGCAGAGCAGCGCAACATTAACGCTGCGCTCCGGCGAGAAGGTGAGCGGCGAGCTCGTCGATCTCGGCGGCGTCGGCTATACGATCAAGGTGAACGGCGCGGACCGGCAGATCTCGCAGAACGACGTCGCGGTGATCGACTTCACGGGCGGCAGCATGAGCGACGCCGACTGGTCCAAGTTCACGGGCACGACCCAGGTCGTGCTGCGCAACGGCCAGACGATCGACGGGCAGCTGTACGACATCGGCGGCACGAGCCCGCTGAAGCTGACGATCAAGACGGCGAGCGGCGACCGCGAGCTGTCCTCGAACGACGTCGCGCGCATCGTGATGGCGCGCCCGGAGAATGCCACCGCGGGGACGACCGGCGTAGCGTCGACTCCGGCGGTTGCGGGCGCGATCACGGTCCAGGCGAACCAGCCGTGGACCTCGACCGGCATCACGGTCCGCAAGGGCCAGCGGCTCACGTTCCAGACCACGGGTGAAGTGCAGTTGAGCGACGACGGGAACGACATCGCGACCGCCGACGGCGCGAAGAGCGGCCGCCGCATCGCCAACGGTCCGCTGCCCAACGGCCTGGCGGGCGCGCTGGTCGGCCGCATCGGCCCGAACGGCGCGCCGTTCGGCATCGGCGGCCAGCCGACGATCGTCGCCCCGGCGGCCGGCATCCTCTACCTCGGCGTCAACGACGACGGCTTCGGCGACAACAAGGGCAACTTCCAGGTCGTCGTCCGATAAGCCACAGCCAGCGCGACGGCGCACCTGCGCCGCGCGCCAGAGACCCGAGGCCGGCCGTCCCAAACAGGGCGACCGGCCTTTTTCTGTACAATTGACCGATATCCATGGCCGACTGGAAGGACACGCTGAACCTGCCCCGCACGGGGTTCCCCATGAAGGCGAACCTGCCGACCACCGAGCCGGAAGCCCTGGCGCGGTGGGAGGCGATGAACCTCTACGGGAAGATTCGCGCCGCGCGCCAGGGGAAACCCAGGTTCGTCCTGCACGACGGCCCGCCGTACGCCAACGGGCAGATCCATCTCGGCACGGCGCTCAACAAGATCCTCAAGGACTTCGTCGTCAAGTCGCGGTCGATGGCGGGCTTCGACTCGCCGTACGTGCCGGGCTACGACTGCCACGGGCTGCCGATCGAGCTGAAGGTGGACCGCGAGCTGGGGCCGAAGAAGCGTGAGATGAGCGTCGCCGATTTCCGGCGGGCGTGCCGCGCGTACGCGTCGCGGTTCATCGGCGTGATGACGAAGGAGTTCCAGCGGCTCGCGATCTTCGGCGATTGGGAGAACCCGTACCTGACGATGGCGTTCAAGTACCAGGCGTCGATCGCGCGCGCGCTGGGCAAGTTCGTCGAGGCGGGCCTGATCTACAAGGGCAAGAAGCCGGTGCACTGGTGCATCCACTGCCGCACGGCGCTGGCCGAGGCCGAAGTCGAGTACGAAGAGCATTCCTCGCCGTCGATCTACGTCGAGTTCCCGCTGGCGCCGGAAAGCGCGGATGACATCGGCCAGCGCATCCCCGAACTGAGGGGACGCGACGTCTCGGTCCTGATCTGGACGACGACGCCGTGGACGATCCCGTCGAACCTGGCGATCGCGTTCCACCCGCAGTTCGACTATGCGGCATACGACGTCGGCAGCCGCGCGGTGATCGTCGCCGAGGCGCTGGCGTCGAAGGTCTCGGACACCGTGGGACGGCCGTTCGGCGAGCCGCTCGCGCGCTTCAAGGGAGAGGTGCTGGAGCACCTTCGCTTCCAGCATCCGCTGTACGCACGCATCTCGCTCGGCGTGCTCGGCGAGTACGTGACGCTCGACGCGGGAACGGGCGCGGTGCACACCGCGCCGGGACACGGCGCCGACGACTTCGCGACGGGTGTGCGTTACGGCCTCGACATCTACGCGCCGGTCGGCCCGGGCGGACATTTTCTGGAGACCGTGGACATGTTCGCCGGGCAGCGCGTCTTCGACGCGAACCCGAACATCGAACAGGCGCTGAAGGAGCGCGCGCGGCTGTGGCATCGCGCCGACTTCGCGCACCAGTACCCGCACTGCTGGCGCTGCCACAACCCGGTGATCTTCCTCGCCACGTCGCAGTGGTTCATCCGCATGGACGGCGAACCGGTCGTCGGGTCGCCGCCGCACACGCTCCGCCAGGCCGGGCTCGAGGCGATCGATCGCGACGTGAAGTGGATTCCGGCATGGGGGCGGGACCGGCTCTACAACATGCTGGCGAACCGTCCCGACTGGTGCATCTCGCGCCAGCGCGCCTGGGGGGTGCCGATCCCGGCGCTCGACTGCGCCAAGTGCGGTGAGGCGATCATGACGGGGGCACTGGTCGAGCAAGCCGCGTCGGTGTTCGACGAGTACGGCGCGGACGCGTGGTACGAGCGGCCGCTCGAAGAGTTCATTCCGGCGGGGCTGACCTGCCCGTCGTGCGGCGGGACCGACTTCGAGCGCGAGCGCGACATCCTCGACGTGTGGTTCGACTCGGGCTCGAGCCACGAGGCGGTGCTGCCGTTCCGCAAGGAGCTGACGTGGCCGGCCGACATCTACCTGGAAGGCAGCGATCAGCACCGCGGCTGGTTCCAGAGCTCGCTGCTGGTCGGCCTGGGCACGCGCGGGCGGCCGCCGTTCCGCGAGGTGCTGACGCACGGGTTCCTGATCGACGTCGACGGGCGGAAGATGTCGAAGTCGCTCGGTAACACGATCCTGCCGCAGGAAGTGATCAAGGAAAGCGGCGCGGAGATCCTGCGGCTGTGGGTCGCGATGAGCGACTTCCGCGAAGAGCTGCGGGTCGGCAAACAGATCCTCGCGCGCGTCATCGAGGCGTACCGCAAGTTCCGGAATACGCTGCGCTACCTCGCGTCCAACCTGTATGACTTCGATCCGGCGAGCGATCGCGTCGCTGTCGAACGCCTGCAAGAGGTCGACCGCTACATGCTGTCGCAATACGGCGCGATGGCGCAGGCCGTGCTGCAGGCCTACGATCGGTACGACTACCCCGCGATCTTCACGATCGTGAACCAGTTCCTGACCGTCGACCTGAGCGCGTTCTACGCCGACGTGTCGAAGGACCGGCTGTACACGTTTGGCGCAGCCTCGTCAGAACGGCGGTCGGCGCAGACGGTGATGTATGAAATGGCCGACGGGCTGGCGCGGCTGCTCGCGCCGATCCTGCCGGTGACGTCGGACGAGCTGTGGAGGCATCTGCCGGGTCAACGCGAAGACGCCGTGCACATCGCGATGTTCCCGACGGGCGTCGAGCGGTTCATCGAGGCATCGGCGGACGACAGCTGGACGCGGCTCCGCGCGGTCCGCGACGACGTGAACCGCGCGCTCGAAACCGCGCGGCAGGCAAAGACCATCGGCACGTCGCTGGCCGCCCACGTCACGCTGACCGCCGGAGGGAACGCCGCGGCGCTGCTGCGGCGCCACGAGGCCGACCTGCCGATGCTGTTCATCGTGTCGCAAGTCGCGCTGGACACCTCCGGTCCAGAGGGGGTCAGCGTGTCGGTGTCGCGCGCCGAGGGACACAAGTGCGAACGGTGCTGGCGCGTCCTGCCCGAGCTGTCGGCGGATCCGCGATCCGCGGGTCTCTGCAGCCGGTGCGTCGAGTCGCTGCCGGAAGGCACCGGCGGCCGGGAGGTTGCGTGATCGATCCCCCGGTTGAGCAGCCGGCCCAGCCCGAGCCCGACCCTGCGCAGGACATCGTCGAGCCCGGTCCGGTCGTGCGGCCGGTGGAGATCGCCGCCATCGCGGGGATCATCATCGTCGATCAGTTCACGAAGTTCGTGGTCCGGACCACGCTGCCGCTTTACGCCAAGAAGGTCATCATTCCCGACTTCCTCGACGTGACGCACGTGCAGAATACGGGCGCCGCATTCGGGCTGCTCAACGCCGCCGACTTCCCCTACAAGTCCGCGGTCATGATCGCCATCGCCACGCTGGCCCTCGTCGCGATCTCCCTGTACGCGCGCCAGCTCGGCCAGCACGAAAAGCTGTCGCGTTACGGGCTGGCGCTGATTCTGGGCGGTGCATTCGGCAATTTGATCGACCGCGCCATCGCGGGATACGTCGTCGACTTCGTCGACGTCTACTGGGGCGAGGCGCACTTCTGGGCTTTCAACGTCGCCGACGCCGCGATCACGATCGGCGCCGTCCTGGTGCTGCTCGAGATGATCGGGGTCGGACGCCACCATGCATCCCATCCTGTTTGAGTTCGGCGGCTTCACGATCTACTCGTACGGCGTTCTCCTCGCGGCCGCATACCTCCTCGGCCTGCAGTTCGCGCTGATCCGCGCACGCTCGCGCGGCCTCGACCGCGAGCGGGTGATGGATCTCGGGATCTGGATCATCATCAGCGCGCTGGTCGGCGCCAAGCTGCTCCTGCTGGTCGTCGACTACCGCCCGTTCCTCGCCAATCCGCGCACCGTCGTCGATCTGTTGCGGTCGGGGGGCGTGTTTTATGGCGGGCTGATCGCGGCGGTTACAGTCGCGCTCGCCTACATCTGGCGGCACCGGATGCCCATGTGGACGACGACTGACGTGTTCGCGCCGGGCATCGCGCTCGGCCACGTCGTTGGCCGCCTGGGTTGCCTGCTGGCCGGCTGCTGCTTCGGCCGTCCGACGTCGGTGCCGTGGGCCATCAGCTTTCATGACCCCAACGCCTTCGCCACGTCCGGGACGCCGCTCGGCGTGTCGCTCCATCCCACGCAGCTCTACGAGGCAGGCGCCGAAGCGCTGATCCTCGTCTTCCTGCTCGCGTTCGAGCGTCGCGGCCGTCCATTTCCCGGCCGGACGTTCTGGAGCTACATGCTGCTGTACGGGGTTTCGCGGTTCATCATCGAGTTCTATCGGGGCGATCCGCGGGGGACGGTGTTCGACGCACTGTCGACCTCGCAGTTCGTCTCGGTCATCCTGGTGCCGCTTTCGGTGGTCATGCTCGTCCTGCTCAGCCGGCGGGATGACCCATCGACCAGCGCCGCGGCTCAGCGGGTCGCCGCGTGACGGAGAAGACCCGTCGCGACAGCAGCGACGACTCCGAGTCCGAGGGACCGGAGGCCGGTGACGCCGAACGGCGTCACATCGACGTCGCGCCGGAACAGGACGGCGAGCGGCTCGACACCTTCCTGGCCTCGGCGCTCCCCGATCGGTCGCGCTCGCAACTGCAGAAGCTGATCAAAGACGGACACGTCACAGGACCGGGAAAAGCGCTGCGGGCGAGCACACCCGTCAAGGCGGGACAACGGTTCATGATCGAGCTGCCAGACCCGGGGCCGGCGACGGCGCTTGCCGAAGACCTGCCGCTGCCGATTCTCTACGAAGACAGCGATCTCGTCGTCATCGACAAGCCGGCCGGCATGGTGGTGCACCCTGGTGCGGGACACAGCGGCGGGACGGTGGTCAATGCCCTCCTCCACCACGTCGAGGATCTGAGCGGTGTCGGCGGCGAACTGCGGCCCGGAATCGTGCATCGCCTCGATCGCGGCACGTCCGGGGTGATGGTGGCGGCGAAGAACGACACTGCCCACCACGAGTTGGCGCGGCAGTTCCACGATCGCGAAGTCGAGAAAGAGTACGTGGCCCTTGTCTGGGGCCTGGTGCACGCCGGCCGCCGCATCGACGCGCCGATCGGCCGCGATCCGGGCGACCGCCAGAAGATGTCGACCCGAGCCCGGCGTGCGCGCAACGCGGTCACGCGCGTGACATGGGCCTTGAACCTCCGCGGCGTCTCACTCATCCATGTCGCGATTCACACCGGGCGCACGCATCAGATCCGCGTGCATCTCAGCGCGATCGGGCATCCCGTCGTGGGCGATCAGACCTACGGCGGAGTGCACCGCCACGTTTCCCAGGATGTGCGCGCCGTGCAGCGTCTCGAGCGTCCATTCCTTCACGCCGCCCGGCTCGTGTTCGCCCATCCCGCTGACGGCCGGCGCATGGAATTCGAGTCTCCCCTGCCGGCGGATCTGCAATCGGTCCTGGACGATCTGCGCGCGCGACAGGAGCCCACAGACTTGGCGTAGGACACCTCGCGCGACGCCGCGCGGCGTCACGGTCACACGAACCCTGTCGTACTCGCAGAGTAGGCGGGAGCGCGCTCCCGCACGACTGATCCTCCGTCACCCCCGAACACCTGGTCCGCCTCATGCTGGTTGTGCGCGCGACAGCGCAATTCGATATTGTCGACCGTCGTCTCTCCGTTCAAGGCAAACGGGTTCACGTGATGAAACTCGAGGAAACCGGTCTCGTCGCACCGACCTTGCGTCCCGACGAAGGCACATCGCCCGCCATCACGCTCGGTGACGGCCCGACGGACGGCCGCCGGAATGTAACGCGCCCGGCGGGAGCGGGTGCGGGCCATGCGAGGATGCTCGACCTTGGCCATCTTCTTCCGCTCGACTTCTCGGATCAGCAGCGTCAGCGCGCGATCGAGGATCTCGCCGGCATCGCCGCTGGGGACCACGTGTCGGAGCAAGTCCTGTGCGCGCCGGAGTTTGTCGAGCGTCTCTCGCCGGACGCGGACCCGCAGGGTGACCAGATTCAGCATGTCTGGATTCAACGCCGCCATCTGGCGTTCGACTTCCGCCCGCGTCTTGTGCCGTGCCGCCTCCATCAGCGCCATGTGGTTGGCGATGGTGAGGTGCGGCGCCAGCAGCGTGATGTTCGTCAGTGTCAGCGACCCATCCTCGAGATAGTTCAGCGCAATTGGGAACCGCTTGGCGACTCTCGCCGCGCGAATCCGACGGTAGGCGCTTCCCTCGGAGAGCTTCAATTCCTGGAGGCAGAACCGGTACAGCGACGAATACTTCAAGTCCAGGAACAGCTTCCGCAGGTCCACCTCCGCCAGCGACGCGACCAGCACCGCCGTCGCCGTCCGCTCACGCGCAACGAGGAGGCGCACTTCCGCGAGCAACCGTTCGTTCGTCAACAGACGAAACGCATCGACCGTCGTTTCCATAGCCATTGTCGTGTTGCGGCGAGCGTCTGCTTACTCCATGCCAACTGCGCCCAGGCGCAGTTGGAACGTGTCGCTCCGATGCTGGCGTATGATTCCTCTCAAAGTTGCGCGGAACGCCCAATAAACGAGTGATTCACGTGCCCTGTCGCGTTGCTCGCCTCGCCACGGAGGCCGGCGCAGAACGCTTTCCGCAATGCGCAGGGAAACTGGCGTTGCCAGCGCGGAAACGCCAGTTGCCAGCGGCGCGCAACGTGACATGTCTCATCCAGCCAGCGATTTGCCGTCTTTCGATCTCGATCAGGAGCACCATGGCCGACGCCGAACGTTTCGGGTCCGAACGGGTCTTCACAGGGAAAGTGTTCAACGTGGACCGCGACCAGGTAAAGATGCCAAACGGCCGCACCGTAACCGTCGATGTCGTGCGCCACTCGCAGTCGGTAGTCCTGGTGCCGGTCCCGGAGCCGGGACGGGTCGTGCTCATCAGGCAGTACCGCTACGCGATCAACAAGGACCTGTGGGAGGTGCCGGCCGGCAGCGTCGACCAGGGGGAAACGCCGGAGCAGGCAGCGCGCCGCGAGTGCCACGAGGAGATCGGGCTCGTCCCGCAGACGATCGTGCGGCTGAGTGCGATGTACCCTACCCCCGGCTATTGCGACGAAGAGATGATCTTCTTCCGCTGCTCGGGACTGGAACAGACCGACGAGCAGGCGCACGTCGACGAAGACGAGGACATCGAGGCGCGGACATTCGAGCTTCGTGAAGCGCGCGAGATGGTCCGCCGCGGCGAGATCGTCGACATGAAGACGATCGTGGCGCTGTCGCTGATTTGAGAGCGGGGCCCTAACGCAGGGCGAACGCCACCAGCTCCGCGTTGGTGCGGCCGCCGACCGCGATGACGACGAACTGCTTGCCGTTCCTGGCCCGGTACGTCATTGGCGTCGCGGACGATCGTTGCGGCAGCGGGGCGGACCACTCGTCGAGACCGGTGTCGGTGTTCACCGCGTGCAGAGCCCCATCGCCGCCGCCGACGAACAGGAGCCCGCCGGCGGTGCCGATTGTGCCGGGTGCCCCTGGCGCCCCGAGACGGTCCGGGAGTTTCACGTCCTTGAGCGCGGGGTGCTGCCGCAGCGACGGCAGGTCGCCGAACGGCACGCGCCAGGCGATCGTGCCGCGGTTGAGATCGAGCGCGGTCAGATGCGCGTACGGGCCCTTCAGCAGCGGAATGCCATTCAGCTCGGCACTGGTGTCGCCGAGGCGTGTGTATTCCGCCTCGACTTCCGACGGCCGGTTCTCCGGCTTGCCGAGGCGCGCGACATGCGCCTGGTTGGACGTCTTGACGTACAGACGCCCGGTACTGGCGTCGAAGGCGGCCCCGCCCCAGTTCGCGCCACCGATGATGCCCGGGCGTTGCAGCGTCCCCTGCGCGGATGGCGGTGTGTAGAGTGGACCGAGGCGGAGCTTCTTCAACTCGGCGACCGCGGCGGCGTGCAGGTCCGCCGTGAAATCGATGGCGTCCAGTTCTGTCGCCCCCTGTTCGGCAATCGCCGGCGGTTTCGTGGGAAAAGGCTGCGTCGGCCAGGCGCGTTCGCCGGGCATGTCGCTCGCCGGGACGGGCCGTTCTTCAATCGGCCACACCGGCTTGCCGCTGACCCGATCGAAGACGAACACCAGCCCCTGTTTCGTCAGCTGCACGACGGCGTCGACGGCGCGGCCCTCGGGCTTGATCGTGACGACGTTCGGCGGAGAGGGCAGGTCGTAGTCCCAGATACCGTGATGCACGGTCTGGAAGTGCCACTTGCGGACGCCGGTGGCGGCGTCGAGACAGACGAGTGTCTCGGCGAACAGATTCGCGCCAGGCCGCTTGCCACCGTAGAAGTCGTTGCTTGGCGTGCTGACCGGCAGGTAGAGCAGGCCGCGCCGCTCGTCGAGCGTCATCGGTGCCCAGACGTTCGTGTGCCCGGTGACCTTCCACGACTCCTCGTCCCACGTGTCAGTGCCGAACTCGCCGGCCTGCGGCACGGTGTGGAACGTCCACACCGCCTTGCCTGTCCGCGCGTCGAACGCACGCACGTCGCCCGGGGGATCCTTGGGATACGCCAGGCGGTCGGCGACGCCGTTGCCGACGATGACCAGATTCCGGAAGACGATCGGCGGTGAGGTGTTCGTGTACTGCTTCGGATCGACCTTCCACTTCAAGCCGTCGACGAGGCTGACCGCACCCTGGACGCCGAACGTCTCGACCGG
>Ga0075425_100004784_pt1 | contig 14028 bp, 12 predicted proteins | sample SoiMethybrSBSTD4_FD_75300 | JGI IMG/M metagenome (GOLD analysis project Ga0075425, IMG submission 75300) | Bulk soil microbial communities from a Populus tree surrounding site in Tennessee, USA - Soil MetaG P. TD hybrid SBSTD4 | ecosystem: Environmental > Terrestrial > Soil > Tree plantation...
GTCCAAATATTAGTAGAAATCAAGTTGGCAAATATGTTGAAGCAACATATTTTACTAAATCATTTTCTAGCGTTACCGGCATAAGGAATAGTACATTAAATAGGAATCTGAGTAGGATCACAATTACTATAATTACGATTATCACTAGTGCGATATAAACCAGCGTGTTTAAAACCATACTAGTCTAGGTGCGCAATTGTATAAATAACTTTAATGTAGAGTGAACGGATTTCTCTTTTTAGGGTCACAACTTAGTTATGCAATGTTGTACAATCAAAGCAACGACACCTGCGACGAGAAAAATGATACTTATCACAATTGAAAATGACGTGCCTTTGTTGCCATCAGAGAGAACAGCAACAGCATTTGTTAGGGACGAAAGCAAGATATCCTTGTTTGCAATGCGCGTGTCCTAACTTAAGAGATAGATAGCAAATGCAATGAGGATTAGTGCAGATTCAAACGCGCTATTATATGACATTTAACAAATTATAAAAGACTTAAGACTCAAACTGGAAGTTTCTATTTTTTCTTTTCACCAGAATTATCTGATACGTTTTCGCTAGGTTTCTCAGACACCTTTTCGCTTGATTTCTGTGATACGTTTATGTCCACAAATTCGGGTCTACTAAAGGGTGAATTTTGTCCGTTTACACACTTTAAATTAAAATTGTCGGTACTCATCGTGCACACCTTGTACTTTTCTCCGTCTTCTACGCTTAGACCCGGAAATGAGAATACGTAAGAAACCTTATCGGAGGTCGAATTTCCGGCATTGTGTAGCTTAACTTTCGTCTGATCACCGACACTGGCTATTGTTATGATATCTTTTGTTGAATCTGTAATATCATAAAGACTTACCACAACCTTGAACACATCCTTTCCGACGCCGGATTCAGCCATAACTCTTGACGGTGCAACATTTCCTAGCAAGAAACTAAACGCTAATGTCAGCAAAATTACCAAGGTAAAAAAACAAGATCTCATAAGCGATGTACATGTGGAGAATATACAATAAATAATAGATCTGAAGAAAAGAATTGAGTTAGTAAATTGGATTCTGCGAAATATGAAAAATCCTGATGTTCAGATTCTGCACTTATCTAAACTCCTCGACTAAATCATTATCGTCCGGTCCAGTTGCACAAAAAATGTCCTTTACTTATTTAAACTAGGGCTTTATATTGTATATACTTAAGAAAACAGAGTCAAGGTTCCAAAGCAATCTGATTCCAGCAGAAACATGGCTACATTGGAATATTTGAAGCTATATAAGTTATAATTTCTCTTTTGTCTTATCAATTTTCTTTAGTGTATCTGCTATTTCTTGTTGATCTCCTAACTTCCTTTTAATCTTTAAACTCTCTTCATATTTTTTTAGAGCTTCATCATATTCTCCTTTACTGATATGAATCTCACCTATGTTATTTAGCGTGATTGCTATTCCATGTTGACTACCCAACATCCTTTTAATCTTTAAACTCTCTTCATATTTTTTTAGAGCTTCATCATATTTTCCCTTCTTAACTAGAACAAGACCCACGTTGTTCAGTGCTTGTGCTATTGTAATTTGAATACCTAAATTCCTTGAAATTTCTAAACACTCTTCATATTTCTTTAGTGCTTCATCATATTCACCTTTATCGTGATAAATAAGACCTATGTTGAGTAGCGTGTCTGCTATTCCTCGCTGATCTTCTAACTTCCTTGAAATTTCTAAACACTCTTCATATTTTTTTAGTGCTTTCTCATATTCGCCTTTACGGCTATGAATGTTACCTATGTTGAGTAGCCCTTTTGCTATCCCTTGTTCATTACCTAACTTCCTATCAATCTTTAAACTCTCTTCATATTTTTTTAGAGCTTCATCATATTCACCCTTATAGAAGTAAATATGACCCAAATTATTTAGCGCATTCCCTATTCCTAGTTCATTATCTAACTCCCTTGAAATTTCTAAACACTCTTCATATTTTTTTAGAGCTTCATCATATTCCCCTTTCTCGATAAGAATAAGACCCAAATTATTTAGTGCGACTGCTATTCCTTGTTGATTAGCAACGCTATTATAATAATCTAAAAGTTCAGAATAATTTTTCATTGATTCATCGTACCTACCCCAAACATCTAAAACATCTTGCGTGAATAAAAGAAGGGATTCCATTCTTTTCGATTCTGGTATACGGTTATCTCGAGAAGCTGCATACAAGGCATGCCTATAGCTTCTCTCCGCTATGTCCAAATCTCCTAATTTCGCTGCATAATGTGCAAGTTCAATATTTCGGTTAAAGGATTCATCATACAGACCAGCGTTATGTAGATGGTAGCAATTGGATATGTCGATCTTGTATGCATTTTCAAAATCCGAAGCTTGATTATCTTTGTTTTGTAGATTTTCTTTTAATCCAGCATAGTATTCTGCCAAAATTTTATTATATTCTTTTTTCTCCTCAGAATATAGCTCGTTTTCAATACAATATTTTATCAGTTCATGTATAAACCAACTTGTATTTTCAGAAACCCGTTCAAATATTCCTTTTTCCTCCATTCTCCTGTCGAATGAATGAAAGTTACCAAGGGTAGGAAATTCAAGGTATTTTTTAGCAATAAATTCATCACGAGCAGGATACAACATGACGGAGAGCTTTGATAGTCTAGTTTGATCTTCTTCAGACAATCCTCTTCGTAAATTTAAGAGTTGTTGACAATGACTATCTCTATTGATTTCCTGGTAGTTCAAATCTGTTGATCCCTTGATCCAGGGTTCTAAGATTATAGGAAGCCCACCTGAATATTCCTTTATTCCGACTAGATCCTTTCTTGGTAATGTTCTATTTCTCTGATTTTGTATCCATAAATCTATATCATCAACTGTTAGTTCATCTAATCTTGTTACAGCTCCATTCATATTTCTAACCAATTTATCTGTATATTCAAATAACGTCCTGGATAACTGGTCTTCCCAATTTTCTTCTATTTTGTAGGCTAAAAATACATGGAATTTGTCGCTCAAAAATTTAATAAAATTGAATAGAAAGTCTAGCGATGATTTTCCAACAGATTCTATTTGATCAAATATTAGAACAAATGTTCTTTCTGAAAATTCTTGTGCGATTGAATTAAAAATACCTGAATAAATATCCAATAATTGCTTTCTATCTGCCAGGATCCCTTGAGCGTTAGCTACGCTTGTTTTCTTTCCTTTGAATATGTTCCAGAATCTCTCACCATATGAAACAGCTTTTTCTAATCCGAATGGTTTTAGGAGGTCAGTTACGATATCCTTGGTTAATTGCATTCCTTCTTGTTTAGCAAATTCCTTTAGCGATTCAGCCAATCTAATAGCCATGATTTTTTGTTTTTCTTGAGTAGACTGCGATTCTCTGACATTATCAACTAGATTAGACAAGGCTACATGAACAGGATATTCTTCCGATATTGACTCAGATACGAGAGAATCTTTTTTAGAATAATATCCAATAAAATTAGAGCTATCGTTACTAGTTTCATAGACGAATTTATCCAAAAGGATACTTTTTCCGACTCCTGATTCTCCTACCACGAGCCTTATGCTCTTTTCATCTCTGTCTATATCAGAGAATAAGCTGGCAAGCTCATTATCACGACCAAAGATACGAATGCTGGCTGTACCCATGTCCTGATAGGTTTTACAAATATCAATAAATAAACCTTGACGAATATCAGTAAAAATGTCTTTAGTTCAAAGTTCAGTTTTATGGTGTATATACTTAGGAAATCAATAACAAAAATTAACGATCAAATATGACTTAAGTGTAGTTATTTTTTAGGCATTTGGTAAATACTCAGTTTATAGGATTTTGCATTATCCATGGCATAATAGGCCCTATAGGACGGAGAACTATAAGGGGAAAACAGAGACATTGAACGCTCCATGAGCCCTTAAATAATTTCCGAATCTTTCAAGTGTGATCCTCGCTCCCGAAAAATTAGCTTTCTGACATTCTAAATCTGAAAATGAGTCAACAAATGAAAGATTAGCATTAGAAAGGTTTGCTCCGTTTAGAATCGCTCCACTTAAATCAGCACTGTACAGGTTAGCTCCAAAGAGATTCGCACCTGCAAGGTTCGCGCCAGATAGAATAGTATTTGAAAGATCAACGCCCGATAAATCAAGGTAAGCCTGCATCGGATATGGAAGTTTATCACGCACAGCATTAAACCCGGCAATTTTTTGATCCCTTAATAGGTTCAATAGTTTTTCTTTCAGTTCTTTCAATTTTTGTTGCTCACTCAGTTTTTCTTCTTCGGTCTCAACCTTCGCAGTAGCAAGCACTCTTTGATGCTCTGCCATGCGATCTATGTTTAATAAAATATCAAGCGCTCCAGCATCAAGAAAGCTAGTCAGAGCAGTGCCATGTCTGAAGATTTCCTGATTAATCTCAAAATCTTCTTTTGGTTTTACAATTAGATTTTTGTCGTTACTAAACTTAACGAGGTCTGCTTCGTTGTCAATTGTTTTTCCACTATTCCTCAACTCTTTATATATTCTTAAAAACCTCTTACGGGTATCGTCCAAAGTTATTAACTCAAGGAACCTGTTCCAATCAGTACGAAAATTCAATGCTTGTACTGCAATTAATTCGTCAATAGGCTTATCAAAAACCGATCGTACCAGAATAATTGTGTTGATAAATCTTTTTACTTCTCTCGGATTGAGCTCAACTGCCTTTACGATTAGTTCTCTATTATTAGTAAACTGTTCGATAAGCTCAGATCCACCAAGCCCTTTAAGTATTATTTTTTCTATTGAAGCGGATATATCCGCTTCTCGCCAAGTTGGAATTTGAAATGGAAGCTGAACTATTTTCTGCAAGTAGTCCAGCCCTTTTACTGCCGAATCCTGACCAAATTTTTTTGCAACCAGAGAATTTATCGATTTTGAATCCATGCCAACGACATAAACGATTCCTTCAATATCGAAAAAACTTTTAATCGATTCTAATACTTCTAAAGCTCTTTCAGGACTGCACCTATCCAAATCATCTATGAACACTACGATTCTATGATCCTCCTCTTTTCTAAGCTCGCTTAAAGCCCTCTCAAGGAATTGAGTTACATAATAATAAATAACATTCTTGTCTCCGCCAACAGATCCATCTCCTCTTAAAGTGTTGGCAACATTTCCGAAATCAGTTTCAGCAGTACCAATGCCGGGAACACCGTAAGTGAGCTTAGTAGATGTAAGAAATGCAATGGCACTACGTTTTATTCCATTTTTCACTCCCTGCCATTTTCCTTCTTTTGACTTTTCTAAGGCATCCAGAGTCAGCTTAAGCGTTCTTAAAAAGGGTATAACTGCTAAATTTTCCTCTCTTTCGTATCTCCAAGCATCAAACCACACAGTAACCAAGTTCTCGTATCTGTCAAGAATTTCTTTTATCATTAGCATTAAAGATGTTTTTCCTGTTCCCCAACCGCCAAAGATTCCAACGGAAAATCGTGGGGTAGAATTTAAGATTATGTTAGCCAGTGTGTTAGCATAATTCTTAAAATCCAGGGCATCGTCTAAGGTTGGTTCGTCAGTTATGATCTTAATATCGGGAGACACGGGAAAAAATGAAGCGAAATGGAATATAAAATTTTAACAAGATTTTGTTTTTATAATGTATATACTTAAGAAAATAGAGCAAAAGGGAGAATGAGTATGATTTAAGCTTTCGTAATTATATAAATACTATTAATTATAATGCCGCATTAGTGATTTTGAATTGAGCAGGATAAGTATTGTTGGTTCTGGTGTTGTGGGTAGTGCGACTGGGCAAGGGTTTCAAAAGCTCGGCCACAATGTTATTTTCTATGATATTTCAAAACATAGGCTCCATGCTTTAAAGAATAAGGGATACAACATAGCAAACAATTTAAGTAAAGCACTATCGCAAACTGACAAAACGTTTGTTTGCGTTAATACTCCATCACATAATTCTCAAAAAGATCTTTCTCAAATATCCCCCCAAGTACCAGGGAAACGGTAATATCCTAGTAGAGTTTACTTCTATTGGTAATGATCAAAATTCCCTCGCTTTCTATCCTCTATGTTTTTATCCCAACGTGGAATGGCGGCACAATCTTTACATTCTAAATAAACATCTACTCTTTTCTGCTTATTTAATACTCTGTCTCGATGGCTAGCGATAATTTTCCGCTTTCCGCAAATACTGCATGTTGAAAATTTATCTACCAAATTCATATTTTATAATGTGATTGTTTATATCGCACAGCCGATATATTTACTTATGTTCTTAGATAGATGTTCGTAAGCAACAACCTGTTTTTTTTACTACGGGTTCATTATTAACATCCTCAACCTCGCCTAAATCATAGTCGTCCAGTACCTCTTGCTCAGAAAAAATGCCCTGTACTTATTCAAGTAGGATTTTATATTGTATATACTTAAGAAAACAAAAAGTAAGAATGAATTCGACGATGGCTATACTTTTCTTTTCGATATTACTGTAAGAAACAACAATAATGAATTAAAATAAATCAAGTTTAAAAAATACTTATAGACAATTAGTATTTCTATGTGGCGGTTTTGACAGAATGAATTACGAATTTTTTCTTTAAATCATTAACTGAACTTGGTTTGAGCAATCTTTTCGTTAAGAGTAACTTACCGGAACTCCTTAGGTGATCGAGTCTTTTTCTGATGACACTACCTTCAAGAGGATGACCGCTCATTGCCAGGATTATTTCAATATCTTCTACGCTTGGTTCTGTACCGTTATTATTGGAAAATGCATTAATTGCATGGGAGATTGCCACAGTATCTGCCAGGGACAAATCAGTTTCAAACCGAATTAGCCCATTTTGATTGATGTATTTAATCACGTTCCTTGACGATTTTGCCTCTTCACCAACAATCAACTTGGAAATATCATGAGCGGCTTTGATCCACTGATCATTAGTCATTTCGAAATCATGAAGATCCTTTAACAGCAACTTCAGCTGATCCATATACCTATAAATCGTCCTAAGGTTTACTGAAATTGGTAACCCATCGTGGTACAACTTATTTCTCACATTATGATATGACAAGATATCCGTTTTCGATGCATTTATTTTAAATTCAACATACACGAAATCTAAAACATCTTCAAAGTTTCTCTTCTTTTTCTCCCAGTCTGATTTTGCTATTTTTTTTCCCATACCTTGACCTACTAAGCGGGCTTCAGATTCAACATACGCTTTCATCAAATATTCGACAGCGTTATCTACAATAATAAATGAAAGTCTTTTTCCCGTTTCAGTTCCACTTTCGGCTAACACTATTGCTGTAGATATTTGATCCAAAAGATCGTCTAGCCATATAGTCATTAAACTACCCTAAATCACGCAATTCAGGAATTATTGTCTTTGTAACTTCCACTCTTGCATCTGCTTTTAGTGAGAAAAAATCTCCCTCGACAATGTATTCCCTTTTTAAGTTCATATATGATTTTGGGTTTGTAATTCCAGTAGCTGCTTTTATTTCCGATGTATTCAACGGTCTATTTGCTAAAAAGACCACTAGCTTAATTGTATCGGTTTTTTGCTTAGGTATTTTCTTTAGCATAACGTTGCCTGCTGAATCAATCATGTAAAGATCCTTAAACTCTTCGATGATAGTGGCGTGCTTCTTAACTAATGGTATTTTTGTTGTTACAAGGCTTTCCAATTTCTTGAAATCGATTTTATCCAACTGAACCCGTAGATCTTTATTATCACTGAAGTCGAGTACTATTTCACCGTAATTCATCTTGATTCTAATCTGAGGCATTATTTGGGTCCTCTCTGAGGGAAGGAATTATTTTGGTGGTAACATAGGAAAGTCCAACATCACTCAATACATAATTTGCACGGGAAATCTTTCTGAAATACTTCTTGTAATCCTTATGATTAAGAATAATGCGAGTCGAGTCGTGAACGTGACTAATTGCTGCAATCTCTTCAGTAGTACCTCCAGTTGATCCCAGGGCGTAAAGAGATAAACAGATCTTTCCTATCTGAGTATTTGGAACTTTAACTAAAACGATAATACCATTGTCAACATCAATAATTCCTTCAAGATCCTTTCTTACTCTTTTCGCCTGCTCAAACGAAACTCCGAGCTTTTCATGGACTATCTTTACAATTTCTTCATAATCGGCCAGTCCTTCAACTAGCTCTTCCTTTGTGTTGAAATGAATAGCTAGCTCCACGTCACCCCTTTTTAACCTCAATTCCTTATCCACATTCAATACCGCATTAACTACGGGAAGTTCCTGTGATTCGCTTATTAAGAATTTCTTTTTTGCAAAAAAATTCATGATCTTTTTCCTTTTCCCTTTCTTGTTTTAGTTTGAGGAATCTGTCTTCCTAGTTGCTTTTCCTTTATTTTCCTTCTCATCTGGGATCCACCTAGCTTTTCCTCTAGGACTAACTGATGGTTTATTTTCTTGTGTATGCAGGCGTAATAGCTTTATAGTATTACCACACATCCATGTTTGACATGAAAAATGTAGAATTATGCAACAGGAATTCAATAAAGTGCAAAGAAGCACCGCTGGTGCTTAGGAACAATCAGCGCTACAGAATTTCAAAGAAATCGCAAAGGTTCAAAATTGGTAATTTGAGTGATCATCAATTAAAGAAATTGAACAGGGTCATCTGCGGTGATGCATACAAAAAGTTACAAAAATTACCAGATAATTCTATCGATGTATGTTACCTAGATCCACCTTTCTTTGCAAAGAGAATTTTTGAGGTCGAAACAAAAGATGGTCAATTCAATTATTTCGATGACAGGTGGGAGAATAATATATCTAAATATCTTGATTATATGGTTAGGGTCTTTTGTCCTGTCAGAGTTTGACGGTCGCTTACTTTTCTTTTCAATAATACTGTGAGAAGCAATAATAATAAATAAATACCAAGTCAGAAAGAGACTATCATTTTGTGCTCGTTACTAAGCTCATTTTACCATTTTTACCTCACAAACCCCACATACAATTAAAAATAAAACCTGAAGATGATTACCTCAATCAAATTTAAGCAAGGATTAACAAAAGTAGGAATAGAAATTTTATGCCGAATAAGTTCTAGAATCGTGTCTCTTTTTTCGTCTATACCCTCTGTTTGTCAAAAACTGAATCTTTGTTCCTTATATAGTATCTCTTATTCGACCTTTTAAGTTTGTATGAGCTTCTAAATCTTCGACTAGCCATACTCATTTATTTACCTATTCACTTACACATTTGACGCATTTGACGGATTAATCGAACTTGCTTGACTCCTGATTCCGTTATGTAGGATAATTTTATCATAACCTAGATTTCTATTTGCATAAAAATTTTTTTCTACTTCCTCTGATATATCATCTGGATTTAAATCAGCACTCTTTTGATGTCTGTCTAGTCCTACATCCGTCAAACCCGTAATATCCGTCAATTCTGTCCCAACTCTTACCTCAAATGATAACTCGTAGATACTGCCTATTCGCTCAAGTTTATCCTTATCAAACAATAATCCTCGCTTTTTGCCATCACTAGTGGGCTTAGCACCAAATACTTGTTGCAGAGTTTCTATTACAGACTTTAGAGAAATTGTTCCAAATTGTTCACTTTCGTATGACATTGGTTTGTGTGGTAAAGATTTGCCAGGCAATGCTCCTGAGTATTCGTCTGTTAGTTCGGCCCAGATAACAGCTGAATCGAATTGTAAAACACCATATTTCTTCATTAAGTGTTTAACGAACCCATAAAGAAAAGCATTAAAGGAATCTGCATTTTGCTCTCTCTTTTGTGATACATATTTGCTAACTACTGGAAGTAATTCTGCTAAAGTATCAGTATTTTGGAACAATCTAATAATAGATTTGAATAATTGCTTTTCTCTATTTTGTAAATTCAGCTCAATATCAGGAATGTTTTCATGAAAATGTAGTAGTCTATATATCAACAATGTATTTCTAACATTGATTAGTTCATCTAGCAGCTCTTGCAGTTCATTATCACCAGCAGGATTGACAACTTCTGAAATATCATATTTTGGAAATCCATACACACACTGAATCTCAATTATCCTTTGATTCAAACCTTTAGCCTTTAATGAATCTGGTAGTCTTTCTCCAGCAAAAGCCTTGAAGCAGAATGTATACATTCTATGCTGCTTTCTTCCAAAACTAGTATCTGTTCTGAAAACAGGAGAACCTGTTGTGTATCCATTTTTGTATATTTTCATTTTTTCTAAATCATTATCTATTGTATCCGCTTCATCTTCACAGATTGTACCGATTCCTTCCTCATCACTTCCTAGAAATTGATAGATGTTTGCTGGTGTTATATCAGTACTCGTCATGTTTCTATATGCAAGTATCTGGAAAACTTTGAGATTATTTGATTTACCAGATCCATTATTGCCTACAAAAAATAGGTAATGTATCAAGCCCATTCTGTCTTGAAAAAAGGTGAATATGGTATCTGCTGCACAGATAGAAAGATGGAAGTTGTCAGCATCTATATATTTTGACCATATTGATTTGACTTTTTTGAACAAAGTATCGAGTGACTCATTCTTAGTCCTTTCTATACACTCTTGAACCTGTTTTTTCGAATTAAAGCTATACGGTCTATTCAAATACGAATTCGCTTCGAGTGGTTTCATTATTCCACTTGGTGTATTCAGTTCTGTTTCAATTGAAATTTCTCCTTTGTTAGAAACAAGAAAATATGGAACATTGTCAATCAGTACAGCTTCAGCTAAAATGCCATCCCAAGAGTACTTTTGGATATATTTCCGTTCTTGTTTTATTGTTAACGATTGTTTTACATTTCTTATTGATTCCAGTTGTTTGCTGCTTCCCGACAGGTCCTTGTTGATTAAATCTCCGATTCCAGTCATTCTACTAACCTCACTGTAAGATTTTTCATAACACTGATGTGGGCATATTCAACGTCCAAGTTTTCGAATATTTTGATCACGGCCATTTTTAGGACCAATGCCAATTCTTTCTCTCCTGTTTCTTTGTAGTAAATATCAAGTTCTATTCGTACTTTTTCGGTTAGATCTGAAAGGTGAATGACAAATGGAATTAAGTTCTGGTATAGAGGAACACGATAGATTTTTTCTCTAGCCTGGTGATAATATTTATGAATGGTTATTCTTTTTCCGTCTTCGATGTATATTATCTCTTTAGTGGTAGCAAGATTTACAGATAGCTCGTCTATTAAACGATTAGTTGTCCACTTATCATCAGTGTCTGGTGGTTGTCTGTCGTAAATCTGATGTGTCATTTAGTTAGAATCCTCCATTTTCAACACCTATTGTATTATCTAGAATTACCAGGTTTTCACTTACCAGATCTTCCTTGCATGAGTCACAAAACCATCCTATCTTATTCAGATAAAGGATAGTTAGTTGGTGCTTTCCTTCATTGGCACAGTTTTTTCCGGCACATTTTTGTTCGTGCGAGTATAGGGATTCGAGATTCTGGTACATTTTTTCTTTCCTAATTATGATGCTCGAAAATGTATAATAAGCCTTTAAATCTATTAGTATTTAGTAAAAATAACTATGTACAAAAATGTGAGTATTTCTGAGATTATTAACGGGGAGAGTCCTGATACCTTAATTCTTGGAGATATTTTCGGATGGTTCTTATCCAAATACTATGGCGTTGAACTCGACGTTTCGATTAAAAGACACAGTCATACAATGGAAGAATTTGTAAAATTAATGGAAGAATATAGCGAAAAACTTATAGAAATTTCACAATTCAGATATACAGAGCTTATAAATTGGTTAATAGATAACCACAAACCATTTATTGAGGAATATCGAGGTTCAAAAATTCCTCGTAGTTATCGTACACATTCTAAACGTATGTATGTAATACAAAGATTAGAAAATTTAGAGGAGTTAGGAATGATTAAGACAATTGGCAAAGTGGAATCGAAAAAGAATAAGACAGAAACAGACTTGTATTCTATAACCATTTTTGGATTAGTGACAACGCTGACTTATGTTCATGGGAGACATTATCGCAACGAACTTGCCAGTAAACGCACTTCTCTAGGACAAGTTGTTACAGCTAATAAAGCAGTATATGAAGACGAAAAAACTGCGTTAGAAAGACAACGCAGGCTCTTGATCGATTTTTGGATGTATATATTTTTGATAACAGAATCATCTCTAAGTTATTTCCTAATAGATTTTATTGCTCATGCTGTTACCGACTTTGATAATCTCAGAGATTTCTTTCTAATACTTTTGGATTACTATCCTACGAAGAACCTTAGAAAACTTAGAGGATACTTTTTACTCTTAAAAAGGAAAAATCCTTCGATGCATAGATACTTCATCAAAACACTAACAAAATTTGATGAAGACAATAGAAATCTTTTCTTGATTCAATTAAAGTCAGATATTGAATCAAATTTGGCAAATAATCGCTTTAAGTTACCTGAAGATTGGGAAGAAACAAGACTCAGCAATATTAACGACTGCAACAAATTGATTTTGATTGGGCAATGTCATAAATGTAATTCTCATCAAACTTTGAAAATAAATGTCTACGAATTCTTGGAATTAGGATATTATTATAACGAAGAAACGTCAGAAACTCAATCCAATTGTAAGGAATTCTATTGTGTAAACTGTAATAATAATGAATTATTTTATATGGATCCATACTGTTACTACTTTTATAAATATAATTCACCTAATTAGATAGTACTTAATCATTGATCATTTTAACTTTTCAACATCGACTTTAGCTAATATTTTAGCAATTTTCGATTCCATTTCTTGACGTAGAGCTTTGATCTGACTGTCTCTTTCCTGTAACTTAGACTCGAAGTCTTGACCTACACTCTCAACTGTAGCATAATCAAGAAAGGTCAAATAAGGTTCACATTTTCTGTATAATTCTACTTTTTCTTTCTCTTTGATACTGAAATAAGTACTTCCTGAATGACCTAAAAGCCATTCACTAAAGTCTGAATTTGTTTGTACAGAAACTACAGACTTTACAAAGGCTCTCAGTAAATGTAAAGTAATTTTTCGTCTATTTTGACCATCCACTTTTTGACTTAACCCTACCTTATCTAAAACCTGAACTAGTCTTTCTTGCATACGAATGTAAAGCTCCTTCCGGTTGCAAATTTCTGTACGTCTTTTTTGCTGTGCAAAAACTATATGATTGGGATATTTTTTGTATTCGTTTTCATCTATATAACGACCCAAAATGTAGGACTTTAGATGTTTTGAGGCTTCATTTGAAATATAGGCATATCTCTCAGTTTTTGTCTTTGTATTTTTAGCTAGTATATGTATCCTAGTCGGACTTGAAGAAAAATCAATATCACAGTTACGTAAGCTTAAGGCCTCACCAGATCTCATTCCACTGCTAGCGAGAACTAACAAAAAGCTCCTAAGTCTATCACTTGTACAAGCTTGTAAAATATTCCTAATGTCGTTAGCGTCTATTGCTTCTTTCAGTTTCTTTTCCTTAGAAGGTAACGTTACTTTATTCTTAAATTTCTTTGTAGATATCTCAACATCATAGTATTCAAGGTACGATTTAACTCCAGCAACATATAGAGATATAGTCCTGTAAGACAAATGATTGTCAACCATGTAACCTACAAAGCCATCAAGAACAGTGTAGACATTAATTTTTCCCTCACTCAATGCGTCAATCATACTCTCAAGAGTGTATTGATAGTTATTTTCAGTCAAAAATTTTTGTAGATGAGACAAGGCTACACTATAGCTCTGCTCAGTTTGTTTTGATCCTCTAGCTTTGCTTTTTAAGAATTGTTTAGCTTTTGGTTGTTCTATAATGTCGTTAATATTTAGCCTATTTGGGCGTACAGTCAATACTATCTTAGCTATATCTCAAATACTCGAGTTTATTAAGTTAACGTTTTTCCTTATTATAATAATTTTTACGTTACTCCAAGTACAATGTAAATTGATAGCTCATCTCACAAGCACGTGTAAAATGAATCGATAATTTATCCATTATTC
>Ga0075425_100004786_pt1 | contig 14025 bp, 12 predicted proteins | sample SoiMethybrSBSTD4_FD_75300 | JGI IMG/M metagenome (GOLD analysis project Ga0075425, IMG submission 75300) | Bulk soil microbial communities from a Populus tree surrounding site in Tennessee, USA - Soil MetaG P. TD hybrid SBSTD4 | ecosystem: Environmental > Terrestrial > Soil > Tree plantation...
TCGGGCAGGCGTTCGTGTTCAAGCGCGGCGAGGGCGACCGGGTGGCGGTGGCGTTCACCGGCGAGGGCGCGGCCAACCAGGGCGCGTTCCACGAGTCGCTCAACCTGGCCGCCCTATGGAAGCTGCCGGTCGTTTTCGTGGTCGAGGACAACGACTGGGCGATCTCGGTGCCGCGCGACGTCTCCACGGCTATTCCGTCCAACGCCGACCGGGCCGCCGCCTACGGCATGCCCGGCCAGCGGATCGCCGACAACGACGTGGACGCCATCTACACGGCGGCCAGTGACGCGATCGCCCGGGCCCGGGCCGGCGAGGGACCGACCCTGCTCGAGATCCACACTCTGCGGCTGTGGGGCCACTTCGAGGGCGATCCCCAGGCCTACCGCCCCGAGCTGGCCGACGTTCCGGGCAAAGACCCGATCCCCGCCTACGAGCAGCGGCTGACCGAGGCGGGCGTCCTCGACGCCGCCGCGGTCCAGGCCATCAAGGACGAGGCATCGGCCAGGGTGGAGAAGGCAATCGCGTTCGCCAAGTCCAGCCCGGTTCCCGCGCCGGAGACGGCGCTCCAGTACGTCTTCACGTGAGGGAGGCAGAGAAATGAGCGCCACTGAAACCACCACCGCGTCGGGCGCCCAGGCCGGGCAGGCCGAGCGCAAGCTGACCACGGCCCGGGCCATCTCCGAGGGGATCGCGCAGGAAATGGAGCGCGACCCCGGGGTCGTGGTGCTGGGCGAGGACGTCGGGGCCTACGGCGGCATCTTCGGGGCGACCGGCGGGCTGCTGGAGCAGTTCGGCCCGGACCGCGTGCTGGACACGCCGATCTCGGAGACCGCGTTCATCGGCCTGGGCATCGGCGCCGCGGTCGAGGGGATGCGGCCGATCGTCGAGCTGATGTTCGCCGACTTCTTCGGCGTGTGCATGGACCAGATCTACAACCACATGGCGAAGATCCACTTCGAGTCCGGCGGGAACGTGAAGGTGCCGATGGTCCTGACTATGGCGGCCGGCGGCGGCTACAGCGACGCCGAGCAGCACTCGCAGTGCCTGTGGGGGACGTTCGCGCACCTGCCCGGGATGAAGGTGGTGGTGCCGAGCAACCCGGCCGACGCCAAGGGGCTGATGATCTCCGCCATCCGGGACGACAACCCGGTCGTCTACGTCTTCCACAAGGGCGTCATGGGCCTGCCGTGGATGGCGAAGAACCCCAGGTCGATCGCGCATGTGCCGGAGGAGCCCTACGAGACCCCGATCGGGAAGGCGACGGTGGCCCGGGAGGGCACCGACGCCACCGTGGTCACCCTGTCCCTGTCGGTGCACCACGCGCTCGACGTGGCGGAGAAAATGGCGAAGCAGGACGGGGTGGACCTGGAGGTGATCGACCTGCGCAGCCTGGTGCCGCTGGACACCGAGACCGTGCTGTCCTCGGTGGCCAGGACCGGGCGGCTGCTCGTCGTCGACGAGGACTACCAGTCGTTCGGGCTGTCCGGGGAGATCGCGGCGCGGGTCGCCGAGACCGACCCCGGCCTGCTCCGGGCCCCGCTGCGCCGGGTCGCCGTGCCCGACGTGCCGATTCCCTACGCGCGGTCGCTGGAGCAGGCGGTGCTGCCGACGCCGGAACGGATCGAGGCCGGCGTCCACGACGTGCTCAAGGCCTGAGCATGGCCGACGTCCTGTTCCCCCGGCTGTCGGAAAAGGAACCCGACGCCGAGGGCGTGCTCGCCACCTGGTTCGTCAGCGACGGCGACCGGGTGGCGAGCGGGCAGCTGCTCGCCGAGGTCATGGTGGAGAAGGTGTCCGGCGAGGTGCTCGCCCCCGCGGCCGGGCAGGTCCGGCTGCTGGTCGGCGAGGACCAGACGGCCCGCCAGGGCGAGGTGATCGCCCGGGTGGGCTGACCGCCGGGGCCCGTGGCCCTCAGCTGCCCCTTCCCGCTCAGCTGCCCGTTGGGGCTGGGGGCTGGCGGCGGGGCCGGGCGACGAGCTCACCGCCGCAGTTCGGGCAGACGGCGCCCAGCTCAGTGACGCAGCCGGCGCAGAAGGTGCATTCGTAGCTGCAGATGAAGGCCCGGGCCTCGTGGGGCAGGGGCGAGTTGCACCGTTCGCAGATCGGCCGCATCTCAAGCACGAGCCGCCCCCGGTGTCCCGGGCGGGCCGCCCGCGGCCAGCCTGCGAGCACGGCGGGTCACTGCGTGCAGCCTGAAGCCGGTGTTGATGAGCTCCACGCACGCCGTCAGCGCCCCGACCCGGTCAGCACCAAAAGCGTTTTGACTCCTGTCAGCCCGCTCTCGTAGGGTGGGTGCCATGTCAGCACCGTACGCGAAAACGGTCATGACAGACAAAGGATCCCCGCAGGCCGGCGCCGCTGGCCGGCCTCGCGCCGACCGCCAGCCCACCTCCGGTGAGCAGCCCCGTACCGACGGCCAGAACCGCGCCAGCAGTCAGCCCCGTGCGGACGGCCAGCCCCGTACGGACGGCCGGCGCGGCGTCGGCGGCCCTCTCAGCGCTAGAGGCCGGGCCCTCGTGGCCGCTGTTCTCGGCGCGGCCTGCCTGTCCGCTTCGGCGGTCCTGATCAAGCTGGCCGACACCGGGCCCGCCACCGCGGCGTTCTACCGCTGCTTCCTCGCCCTGCCGGTGCTGATCGCCCTGGCCGTCGTCGAGCGCCGCCGCCGCGGCCCGCGCCGCCCGGCCGCGCACCTCGGTGCCGTCGCGGCCGGAGCGTTCCTCTCCATCGACCTCGTGCTCTGGAATCACGCGATCGCCGACGTCGGGGCCGGGATCGCCACGGTGCTGGGGAACCTGCAGGTGGTCTTCGTGGCGCTGGCCGCCTGGGTGCTGCTGCGTGAGCGCCCGGGACGGCGTTTCCTGCTGGCGCTGCCGGTCGTGATGACCGGCGTGGTGCTGGTGTCCGGGCTGGCCGGCGCGGGCGCGGGCGACATCCACCCGCTCGCCGGGATCGTCTTTGGGCTCGGGACGTCGCTCGCCTACACGGCCTTCCTGCTCATCTTGCGCCAGACTTCGGTCGGCACCCCGCATATCGCCGGGCCGCTCGCGGAGGTCACCATCGTCGCCGCGCTCGGGTCGCTGCTGCTCGGCCTCGCGTTCGGCGGCCTGCAGCTGGACGTGCCGTGGCCGTCGCTCAGGTGGCTGCTGCTGCTCTCGTTCACCAGCCAGACCGTGGGGTGGCTGTTCATCACCGCGTCACTGCCCAGGCTGCCCGCGGCGGTGTCCTCCCTGCTGTTGCTGCTCCAGCCGGTGGCCGCCCTGGGCCTGGCCGCCGCCGTGCTGGCCGAGCGGCCGACCCTGGCCCAGCTGGCGGGCGCCGTCCTGGTCTGCGGCGGCGTGGTGGCGGCGAGCTGGGCCGCCCCGGCATCGCGTAGGCGTGATCGCCCCGGGACGCAGCCGGCCGGCTAGCCGCACCGCCAGTGAGCTAGCCGCCGCCAGTAAACTAGCCGCGACCCCCGTGAGCTAGCCGCGCCGCCGGCGAGGTAGCCACGCCGCGCCGTCAGCTGACCGCGTCGAGCGCGGCGGCGAACGCCTCGGCGATCGTTCCGATCTCCGCCTCGGTGATCACGAACGGCGGCGAGATCTGCAAGGCGGTTCCCCGCAGCAGGCGGGTGATCACACCGCGCTCCCGGATGGCGGTCACCAGCCGGGGCGCGAGCCCCGGGTCCGCGGCGCGGGCGTCCTCGGCGATCTCGACCGCGGCGAGCAGGCCGGTCCCGGCGCGCACGTCGGCCACGAGCGGATGCCCCGCCAGCGGGGCCAGGGCCCGGGCCAGCACCGGCTCGAGCTCGGCCACCCGCCCGACCAGCCCTTCCCGCTCGATCAGGTCGAGGTTGGCCAGCGCGACCGCGCAGCAGGTGGGGTGGCCGGAGTAGGTGTAGCCGTGCCGGAACACCTCCCCCGACCCAGGCCGCCAGAACGGCTCGGCGACCCGCTCCCCCACGATCACCGCGCCGATCGGGGCGTAGCCGGAGCTGAGCCCCTTGGCCGTGGTCATCAGGTCGGGATCCAGGGCGAACCGCTCGCTGGCGAACCACGCGCCGGTCCGGCCGAAGCCGGTGATCACCTCGTCGGCGACGAACAGGACGTCGTGCCGGCGGCAGATCTCGCGCACGCTCGCCAGGTATCCCGCTGGCGGCGGGTACACCCCGCCGGCCCCGATCACCGGTTCGCAGAAGAAGGCGGCGACCCGGTCGGCACCCAGCTGCTCGATGGTCTTGTCCAGCGCCTCCGGATCGTCCCACGCCACGTGCTCGATGAGCGACACCAGCGGGAGGAACGCGTCGGTGTTGGCGGGGATGCCGCCGAGCGAGGTGCCGTAGGCGTTCATCCCGTGGTAGGCGTGCGACCGGGCGATGCCGATCTGCTTGCCCGGCCGGTCCACCGCGCGCCAGTGGGCGCGCGCGAGCTTGCCCGCGGTGTCCACCGCGTCCGATCCTCCGCCCGGAGTGAAGAAGACCTTGGCCCCCGGCACCGGGGCCAGGTCAGCGACCCGGCGGGCGAGCTCCTCGGCGGGCGGGTTGGTGAAGGGCTCGAATACCTGGTAGGCGGCGAGCTGGCGCATCTGCTCCGCCGCGGCGTCGGCGAGCTCGCCCCGGCCGTGCCCGACGTTGCAGTACCAGAGGCTGGCGAGGGCGTCCAGGTAGGCACGCCCGTCCGTGTCGAAGACCCAGGCGCCGTCACCCCGGGCGATCGTGACGGCGTGCCCGGCCAGGCTGGCCATGTTCGCGAACCCGTTCCACAGCGCTGGCTGGCGTGCGGCATCACCAGGTCCTGGCATCATCGGGCCTCTTTTCCACGCTGACGGCAGTCATGTCAACCTACCGGCGATCCCGTGCCAGCGTGGTGCGCAGCGGCCCGGCGCCCCGTCCTGGCCTGGTCAGCCCATGGTCTTGGCGCCGTCCAGGGACTCGCGGATGATGTCGGCGTGGCCGGAGTGCTGGGCCGTCTCCGCGACCACGTGCAGCAGCACCTGCCGCGCCGACCAGCGCGCTCCCGGCGGGAACCAGGGCGCCTCCGGCAGCGGCTGGGCGGCGTCCAGGTCCGGCAGCGTCGTCACCAGCTCGTCGGTCCGCCGCGCCACCTGCTCGTACCGATCCAGCAGCCCGGCCAGCGTCTCCCCCTCCAGCATCTGGAATCCTCCGGCCCACTCGTCCTCGTTCGCCCCCATCGCCGGCGGGCCCTCGAGGATGAAGCTGGCCCACTGCCGTTCGGTGAGGGCGACGTGCTTGATCAGGCCGCCCAGGCTCAGCTCGCTCACCGTGGTGCGCTGCCGGGCCTGGTCGTCGGTCAGGTCGCGGACGGTGAAACGCAGGAAGTACCGGGCCTTGGCCAGGGCGGCCAGCAGGTCGGCGCGCTCGCCGGTCGCAGTGGTCTGAGTACTAGTGTTCATGGATGCCCGCCCTCCGTCCGGTGTCGGTTCCAACGGTACGGGCCGGGCTGACACCGATCACGCAGGAGCGGGGAAGGCGGCAGCCGGTGAGCATGCGGGCCATCGATTTCCACGTCCATCTGCCGACTCCCGACTGGCTGGACGGGAGCATGGCGGGCTACGTCGAGGCGGCCGAGGCCTATTTCCGCTCCCCGGTGCAGCGCCGGTCGCTGCCGGAACTGGCGGAGATGTACCGGCAGCTGGAGGCGATGGCGGTGCTGCTGGCCTGGGACGCCGAAACCGCGACCGGGCGCCCGCGGGTGCCGAACGAGACCGTGGCGGCCGCCTGCCGCGATCATCCCGACTTGTTCACCGGGCTCGGGAGCGTGGACCCGCACAAGGGTGAGGCCGCCGTAGCCGAGGTGGCCAACATCGCCGCGCTCGGGCTGCGGGGGGTCAAGTTCCACCCGTCGCTGCAGGCGTTCGCCCCGGACGATGAGTCCTACTGGCCGGTCTTCGCCGCCTGCGAGCGGCACGGCCTGCTGGCCCTGTTCCACACCGGGACCAGCGGGATCGGGGCCCGCCAGCCCGGCGGGCAGGGCATCCGGCTCGACTACGCCCGCCCGATCAGGCTCGACGCGGTCGCCGCCGCCCACCCCGGGCTGACCGTGGTGGCCGCGCATTTCGGCTGGCCATGGCATATGGAACTGGTCGCCATGGCCCTGCACAAGACCAACGTGTACATCGATATCTCCGGCTGGGCGCCCCGCCGCATACCGCCCGAGCTGATCGGCGAGCTCCGCGGGCGGCTGGCCGACCAGTTCGTATGGGGCAGCGATTTCCCCTTCCTGGCCCCGCAGCGGTGCCTGGACGAGCTGGCGGGCCTGGGCCTGCCGGACGACGTGCTCGCCAAGGTGCTCCACGACAACGCGGCCCGCATCCTGCGCTTGTCCTGAGCGGACCGGCCCTCTTGTATGCGGAAAGGGCCGCCGCATCTGTCACTGGTGTCTCCTCCGTCCTTGGAGTTACACCGTTGACGTGCTGAAATTACTCTCGCTTGACCCTGCCATTGCCGTACTCAGCCCATATTTCATAATGGGTTTGTGGTAGGTGTCGGGCCGCTGGTCGGCCGGGATCTTCCTCTTCTAACGCTGGTGGCTGCCGGGCGGGCGGCGGTGAACCGGCGGCCCGTGCTGGTGCTCGTCTGTGGTGAACCGGGTGTCGGCAAGACCGCATTGTTGACAGAGGCGGGCGAGCGCGCCGCACGCGATGGTGCCCGGGTGCTGTGGGGCCAGTGCTGGCTTTCCGATGGGACACCGCCGTACTGGCCCTGGACCCAGGTGCTGCGAAACGTGGTGGACGTTTCGACGGGAGGCGACTGGGCCGGTTTGGGGAAGGTGCTCGGTATGGCTTCCGCAGCGGAGCGGGGCGCGGAAGCATCGCCTGCCGCGCGGTTCGAGCTGTTTGACCGTGTCGCGCGTGTCTTGGTCCGCCTCTCGGCTGACGCGCCGGTTGTGGTGTTGATCGATGACTTGCACTGGGCGGACGACGCGTCGCTTGAGTTGCTGGAGTTCCTGGCGCGGCATCTGCATGATGCCGCTGTCTTGCTGGTGGGCGCATACCGGGATACAGAGGCGCCGGACATACTGCGCAGGGTCCATGCGCTTGCCGAGACGGTCCCGTTGGCGGGCCTTGACGACGACGGTGTGGCGGAACTGATGGCCGAGGTCGCTGGCGGCGCGGTTTCGGCGGAGTTGGCCAGGAAGGTGTGTCAGCGTACCGGGGGTAATCCACTGTTCGTTCGTGAGCTGACCCGGCTTCTAGCCGCTCGTGCGGATCTTTCTGCCGGTGACGTGGCGCTGCCAGTGTGGCTCGACACGGTCAAAGTCACCCTGGAGAGGCGCCTGGCGGCCCTGTCGCCCTCGTGTGTGGCAGTGCTGCATGTTGCGGCTGTGCTGGGCACCGAGTTCCGCCTCGAATCGCTTCGCCCAATACTCACCGACAGCGGGGAGTTGCCGGACGTTCTTGCCGAAGCCGTTCGTGGCAAAATCCTCGCGGGTGAGCCCGGAGCCGACGTCTACCGGTTCAGCCACGACATGTTTCGAGAGACGCTCTACGCCTCACTGGATCTGGACGAACGTCTTCGAACGCATTCACGTTGCGCTCGGGTGCTGGCCGACCTGGCCGGTTCGGGAGTGCGGATCTACCCGGCCGAGGTCGCTGGGCACTACCTCGCCGCCGCGGCGACGAGCGGCCCGGAAGCCGTGGATGAAGCCATCGCATGGTGCCGCCGGGCAGCGGAGGATGCAGTCGATCGGCTCGCGGCGAACGACGCCATCCGCTACTACCACCGCGCGCTTGGCCTCCTGGACGCCGGTCAGCTGACTGCTGCGGCTGCCCGGTCCGCCCTGCTGCTGGGTCTCGCCAATGCTCACGTTCTCGCGGGCGACACCACGGCTGCCCGCGCAGTCTTCGGCGAGGCCGCGGTACATGCGCGACGATGCGATGACGTGCAGAGCCTGGCCCGGGCCGCGCTCGGGGTTCATGATCTCGGCGCACCGACCGGCCTATCGCACGCGGAGCCCATCGCCCTGCTGACAGAGGCCGCGAGCGCCCTGGGCGACAAAGACGGTTCGCTGCTGTCCCGGGTGCTGGCCAGCCTGGCACGAGACATGCACCACTCGTGGGAAGCCAACCATGTCGCGCAGGCGCGGGCCCTCGCCGAGCATGCCGTCGACCTGGCCCGCCAGCTTGGTGACTCATCGACGCTCGCGCACTGCCTCCTTGCTCTGCACGACACAATCTGGCGGCCAGCCTCGGCTGCTGATCGTCTCGTGATCGTTGAGGAGGTTCTCGGTCTCGCCCGCCACGCCCGCGACCAGGAGCTGCACACCCGTGCGCTGCTCTTGCGAGCCACCGCGCGACTGGAACTCGATGACCCCGGCGGCTACCACGACCTGGCCGAACATTGCCACCAAGCCGAGCGGTCCGGACCCGCCCACGGTCGATGGCAGGCGCTGTCCCGGCGCGCGACCCTTGCCCTGATCGAGGGGGACATCGACGCTGCGGCGGATCTGAGTCAACAGGCGGCGCGGTTGGGTGAAAGCATTGGCGAACCTGACTGGCCAAGCGTCGCCGACGGGCAACTGTGGGAATGCCTCCGGTTCACCGCCGGGCGGCGGCGATACGCTGACATCGGGCACAACGGCCCGATCCTCAGGACATGGCCACCGTGGCCGGCCCTCGGCTTGGCCGATGACGGGGAACTGGAACAGGCCGAGGATCTGCTCGCCGACTTCGATCTCGATGTCGGCTTCAGACCCGGCCCACGATCTAACCCTGAGCCTTGGTCGATGGCGATAGTCGGCGAAGCAGTCGCGGCCGCGGGTACCAGAGCACAACGGGAAGAGATGTACCGGCGTCTGGCGCCGCTCGCCGGCTTCCATGTTGTTACCGGTGGATGCGCGTCGTACTCGGGTTCCTTCGACCACTACCTCGGTCTGCTTGCCCGTGCGCTCGGTCACCTCGACGTGGCGACCGGTCATTTCAACCACGCGATCGCAATGCATCAGCAGATCGGCGCGACAGCGTGGACCGAGCTCACCCGCCGCTACCTGAGCCAGATGCGCGAGGCAGGGATCGGCCCGGATCGGTCGCCGGTCCTGCGCAACCTGGGCGACACCTGGGAGGTCAGTTACGCCGGCCAGCGCTCACACCTTCCTGACCTGAAAGGGCTGCGTGACCTCGCCACCCTGATCGACAACCCGGGACGTCCCGTGCATGCCGTTCAACTCCTGACCGGCGCCGAGCCCATGGCGATGACGAGAGGCGAGCCGGTGCTCGACGAGGCGGCAAAAGCCGCCTTTCGCCGAAGGCTTGAGCAACTTGATGAGGACATCGACCGGTCCACCGAACGCGGGGACGGCGACCGGGTCGGACTCGCCCGCGCCGAACGTGACACGCTCCTGCATGAGCTCAAAGCAGCCGCCGGGCTACACGGCCGTGATCGCCGACTCGGCGACGACAGCGAGCGCGCACGCAAGACGGTCAGCTCCCGGATCAGGGACACGATCGGCCGGATCCGACGTCACCAGCCGGAGTTGGCTAATCATCTGGAGGCCACGGTAAGCACCGGCATCTGGTGCTGTTACCAGCCGACGCCGCACCAGCCGGGCAGGCCCTAACCGGACGGCGCGCGACCGGTTGCGCCCGGTCCGGAACGCGTAATGGCGGGCCGGCGCTGGGCCGCGTCCAGCGCCGGCCGGACCCAAACCAGCGCCCATCGGTTAGCCAGTTTGAACGAGCGCTAACCGAGGAGCCGGGCATGAGCAGCCGCCATACCAGCTTCGAGATCCTGCTTCCCGAGTCCGCGGACGCCGATGCCTTCCAGGAGTTCATGACCGGTTCCTACCTACCTGCGGTCCGCGTCTCCCCGACCAGGACTGGCCAGGTGACAGGACTGGCTCTCTGGCGTCGGCTCGGTGACGCGCCGCAGATCGCCGCTGACTTCTTGCTAGACGTCAGCTACGTTGGCGCCCCACCGCAACGACCGATCGTGGACGATTCGACCGTCACAGCGCGCTTCGAGGGCTTCGGTGCCGTTACCCGACGGCTCGGAACCTATGTCGAGTGCGCACCCGCCGCGCAGCTACGAGCAGCCCACGGAGAAATGGAGAGTTAGATGAATTCCTCAGCTGCCCGGCCTACGAATGTCACCACGTACAGTTCCCGCAGCAGGCTCGGTGACAATGATCCGAGCAAACCGGCCCGCCTATTTCGGGGAAAGGCTAAGGAGGAGAAATGAACGTCTACAAGAAGCTGACTGTCCATAATGGCTGGGTGAATGGCTTCACCCATCACCACGGCTTTCATGGCGGCCCGTTGCCGACGCCCGCCGTCATGGGGCTGATATCGCACACCATGGTCGGGAACCTCCCGGGCACCGACAATCTGTTCACACCGGGACCGCAGGGCAACGGCAACTCCGCGCACTTCGGCACCGCCCAAGATGGCACGGTCATCCAGTGGGTGCCGCTGGGCGTGGTGGCCTTTCACGCGATAGATGCGAACGATAGCTTTTATGCGGTGGAGAACGCCGACAACGGCGACCCGAACAACCCGTACACCGATGCGCAGCTCTCGCGCATCGCACAGATCCTCGAGCTGACCTCAAGAGCGAAGTTCGGCCGGTTCACGATGCAGGTGACCGACTCGCCGAATAAAGAGGGCCTGGGGACGCACGCCATGGGCGGCGCCGCATTTGGCGGTCACTCCTGCCCCGATGCGCCAAATGGCCCGAATCACACTCGCTCGCGGGCCCGCGCCGAGATCGTCCGTCGCGCAAAGATCATCCGGCAGCACGGGCAGTACCCGGCCCCCGAGCCAGTCCCAGTGCCCCAAACGGCGCCCGCCTCGCACCTTGGCGCCGGGTGACAGGGGCGCGCACCAAGGAGGCAACTGATGGAGCGGCGAGGCCAGCAAGACGGACGTGCAGCCCAACGGCCAGCGTCAGTTCTTGCGGGCCACGCCGGCCCAGAGGGCGGCCGGGTTATCGAGGTCCGCGTCCGAGCCCGGCCGCCACTCGGGCGCCCGGACCAGGCCGGGCTCCACCAGTTCGAGCCCGTCGAAGAGCGCGGCGACCTCCGCGCGGGAGCGGAACCTCAGCTTCACCGGCATCAGCTCGTTCAGCCGGGACGCCAGCCTGCGCACGCCCGGGCTGTTGATGTCGTTGGCCGGGTGCGAGATCGCCAGGTAGCTGCCGGGCGGCACCGCGTCCATCAGCTGCCTGATGACCCCGGCCGGATCGTCCTCGTCCGGGATGCAGTGCAGGATCCCGATCAGCATCACCGCCACCGGCTCGCTGAAGCGCAGCGTTTCGCCCGCGGCCCGGATGATCTCGGCGACGTTCCGCAGGTCCTCGTCGAGGTAGGCGGTGGCACCTTCCGGCTCGCTGGTGAGCAGGGCGCGGGCGTGGGACAGGACGATCGGGTCGTTGTCCACGTAGACGACCCGGCATTCGCGCGCCATCGCCTGCGCCACCTCGTGGGTGTTGTCGGCGGCGGGGATCCCGGTGCCGATGTCCAGGAACTGGCGGACGCCGGCCTGGCCGGCCAGGTACCGCACGGCCCGGGCCAGGAACGCGCGGTTCCCGCGCACGCCCTCCACCACATTCGGGTCTTCCCGCATGGCCGCCTCGGCGGCAGCCCGGTCGGAGGCGAAGTTGTCCTTTCCGCCGAGCCAATAGTCGTAGACACGGGCGATATGCGGGACGCTGGTATCGATCTCCGACAACTGGCCTCCCTCGCCGGGGAGGGGAGCCGAGAGCCAACCGCTGCTCACTAACACCTCAGTTCTTGCGGGCTACCCCGCCCCAGACGGTCGCCGGGTTGGCGCGGTCCACCTCCGACTCGGGCCGCCATTCCGGCACCCGGACCACGCCGGGCTCCACCAGCTCCAGCCCGTCGAAGAGCGCGGCGACCTCCGCGCGGGAGCGGAACTTCAGCTCCATCGGCATCAGCTCGTGCAGCTGGTACGCCAGGTTCCGGATGCCGACGACGTCGATGTCGCTGGCGGGGTGGGAGATGGCCAGATAGCTGCCGGGCGGTACCGCGTTCATCAGCTGCTTGATGACGCCGGCCGGGTCGTCCTCGTCGGGGATGCATTGCAGGATCCCGATCAGCATCACCGCCACCGGCTCGCTGAAATCCAGGGTCCCGGCCGCGGCCCGGATGAGCTCGGTGACGTTCCGCAGGTCCTCGTCGAGGTAGGCGGTCGCACCCTTGGTTCCGCTGGTGAGCAGGGCGCGGGCATGGGACAGGACGATCGGGTCGTTGTCCACGTAGACGACCCGGCATTCGCGCGCCATCGCCTGCGCCACCTCGTGGGTGTTGTCGGCGGCGGGAATGCCGGTGCCGATGTCGAGGAACTGCCGGACGCCGGTCTGGCCGACCAGGTAGCGCACGGCCCGGGCCAGGAACGCCCGGTTTCCCCGCACCCCCTCCGCCACATGCGGGGCCGCCCTCATCGCCGCCCGGGCGGCGACCTGGTCCGGGGTGAAGTTGGTCTTGCCGCCGAGCCAGTAGTCGTAGACGCGGGCTACGTGCGCGACGCTGATGTCGATGTCCGGCGGCGGGCTTTCCCGATCAGCGGGCACCGGTCCGAAACCAGTCACTGGTACCTGACGCCTCTTCCCTCACCCAGCCGTGCGTCACGGCCCTTCCGCTCCGCGCGACAGCCTACCGACTCGCCCGGCCGGCGGGCCGGCAGACCGGGCATACCCGGCGGCCGCCCCGGCCATGGCCACGAACATCTCCTGCCAGTGCTCGGGCTGGTACGCGGTCATTCGGGGAGGGCGCCCAGCGTGTCCAGCACCTGCTGGCCGTACTTGGCCAGCTTGCTCTCCCCCACCCCGCTCACCGTGCCCAGCTCGGCCAGGGTCGCCGGGCACCGCGCCGCGACCTCGCGCAGCGTCGCGTCGTGGAAGATCACGTAGGCCGGCACGCCCTGTTCCTTCGCGGTCGCCGCCCGCCAGGCGCGGAGCCGCTCGAAGCGCCCGGCGGCCTCGGCAGGCAGCTCGGCCGTGGCGGCGGTCGTGGCCGTCCGGCGGGCCCGGGCGGCGCGGGGCGGGCGCTCAGGCTCGCGCCGGAGCAGGACCTGATGCTCGCTGCGGAGCACCGCGGCGCTCGCGTCGGTCAGGGCGAGCGTGCCGTAGTCGCTCTCCACCGCGAGCAGGCCCTGGGCCAGCAGCTGGCGCACGACGCCACGCCACTCCGGCTCGCGCAGCTCGGTCCCCACGCCGAACACGGTCAGGGAGGCGTGGTCATGCTGGGTGATCTTCGCGGTCTCCCGGCCGAGCAGGATGTCGATCACATGGCCCGCGCCGAACCGCTGGTGCCGCTCGCGCTGGAGCCGGTACACGGCCGACAGGATCTTCTGCGCCGCCACCGTGCCGTCCCACGACTGCGGCGGTGACTGGCAGGTGTCGCAGTTGCCGCACGCGGTGGCGCGCTCCCCGAAGTAGCCCAGGAGCTGAGCGCGCCGGCACTGGATGGTCTCGCACAGGGCCAGCATGGCGTCCAGGTGGCGGCTCAGCCGGCGGCGGTGCGCCTCGCTGCCCTCGGAGGTGTCGATCAGCTTGCGCTGCTGCACGACGTCGGACAGGCCGTACGCGAGCCAGGCGGTGGACGGGTCGCCGTCGCGGCCGGCCCGGCCGGTCTCCTGGTAGTACCCCTCGACGGACTTGGGCAGGTCGAGGTGGGCCACGTAGCGCACGTCGGGCTTGTCGATGCCCATGCCGAACGCGATCGTGGCCACCATGGCCAGGCCGTCCTCGCGCAGGAACCGCGCCTGGTTGGAGGTGCGGGTCCGGGCGTCGAGGCCGGCGTGATAGGGCAGCGCCCTGATCCCGTTGTCCGTCAGGAACTCGGCCGTCTGCTCGACCGAGGCCCGGGACAGGCAGTACACGATGCCCGCGTGCCCGGCGTGCTCGGCCCGCAGCAGCTCCAGCAGCTGCCGCCGGGGCTCGGCCTTGGGGACGATCCGGTAGCAGATGTTCGGCCGGTCGAAACTGGACACGAACTGGCGCGCCCCGGCCAGGTTCAGCCGGTCCACGATCTCGTCCCGGGTGGCCTGGGTGGCGGTCGCGGTCAGCGCGAT
>Ga0075425_100004787_pt1 | contig 14021 bp, 12 predicted proteins | sample SoiMethybrSBSTD4_FD_75300 | JGI IMG/M metagenome (GOLD analysis project Ga0075425, IMG submission 75300) | Bulk soil microbial communities from a Populus tree surrounding site in Tennessee, USA - Soil MetaG P. TD hybrid SBSTD4 | ecosystem: Environmental > Terrestrial > Soil > Tree plantation...
ATCGCGATAGCCGTACGAGCCGTCGAAGATCGTGAATACGCCGTTCGTGATCGTCCACGTCACGTACTGCCAGCTGCCGCCTTCCGCCGGAGGATCGACCTGTGCGATCGACGACATGTACGGACAGAGCGGATCGTTCTCGACACGAATCACCGGCGCCGCAATCGTGCGGAGCTGAATCGTCGCCGTTCCCTCGGGGCTCAGACAGTTCGCCGCGTCGTACGCGCGTGCGCGCAGCGTGACCGCAGACTCGCCGGTCGAGCGGAATGTCACGGACTGGCCGGTGGCATTCGAAGTCTCGTGATATCCGAACGAATCGTAGGTGACGAAAACGCCGCCGCTGATCTCCCACATCACGTACTGCCACGAACCCTGAACCATTGCCGTCGACTGGACATTGGAGCAGATGCTCGCCGACTCGGGGACGATCACCGGAGCGGAAGGATCATTCACGTTCACCGTCGCCGACGACGTCGTCGAACAGCCGTTGCTGTCGGTCAGCGTCACCGACAGAACGATCGGATCGGTTCCGTTCGCGGTGTACGCGACCGTGTCGAACGTCGTGTTCGTTCCCGCCGTGAACGTGCCGCCGCTGATCGACCACTGGATCGCGCCGCCGATGGGGTTGGTCGTTCCGGCCATCCCTTCGCTGCCGGAGCAGAGCGTGGCCTCGCGCGGCGTGATCGCCGGCGCCGGCGGATTGTCGTAGACCGTCACCTGCAGCGGCGCGGACGTCACGCTGCAGCCGTTGCCGTCGCTCACCGTGACCGTGTAGCTGGTCGTCGCTGACGGCGCATCGGTGATGAGCCGCGTCGTCGCGCCGTTCGACCATGAGTAGGTCGCCCAACCCGAGCCCGCGTCGAGCGTGACCGGCTGACCGGCGCAGCTCGGATTCGAGCCGCCCGCCTGCACGATCGTCGGCGGCGTACACGTTTGAGCGCTGACGGCGCCAGCGATGAAGGAACAGAGGAGGACCAGGACGACGGTCAGTCGGCGATAAGAGACCATGAAGACTCTCCTGCGATAGTCGATGAGTGAACCCTGAATTCGTTTGGGGAGGCGCTGGAACCCATTGGGTATTACCGGTCAGAATTGGAATCAACCGGTGGCTGAAGGTCCGTTTACAGTTTCGTCACATTAGCCGAGAGGCCTGGCGGACACAAGTGACAATCTCTTCAATCGATCGGCCGGTTTGCGCCTGTTGATTCAGGCACTTGCAGCTCGGAATCTTTGTCCCTGCAATGCGTTAGCGTGGTGACATGCAACGAGCCACCCGTGAGATCCGCATCGGCAGCGTGACCATCGGCGCGGGCCATCCGATCGCCGTCCAGTCGATGACCGCGACCCGCACGGTCGACATCGACGCCACGATCCGTCAGGTCGAGCTGCTCGAGGCCGCCGGCGCGGACGTGATCCGCATCGCCGTCGACAACCCGAAGGACGTGGCCGCGCTCGCCGAGATCCGCACCGCCCGTCCGAACGCGAATCTCTCCATCGATCTGCAGGAAAACTATCGCCTCGCGGAGAAAGTCGCGCCGTTCGTCCAGAAGCTCCGCTACAACCCGGGCCATCTCCATCACGTCGAGCGCGAGAAGCCGGTCAGCGAAAAAGTTCGCTACCTCGTCGACGTCGCCCGCGAGCACGGCTGCGCGATGCGCATCGGCGTCAACGCCGGCTCCGTCGATCCGGCAAAGCTCAGCAAGTACGCGCATGGCGACTCCATCACGCCGATGCTCGAGTCGGCGATCGAGCACTGCGCGATGCTCGACGATCTCGGCTTCGATCAGTACTGCGTCTCGCTGAAGGACTCCGATCCGAACAAGGTCATCGACGCGAACATCCGCTTCGCCGAGGCGCGGCCGGATGTGCCGCTGCACCTCGGAGTGACGGAGGCGGGTATGCCGCCGGACGGGATCATCAAGACGCGCATCGCGTTCGAACAGCTCGTCACGCGCGGCATCGGCGACACGATCCGCGTCTCACTGACCCTCCCCTTCGAACGGAAGGGCGACGAGATCACCGTCGGACGCCAGATACTGGACGACATCGCAACGGGACGTTTCCGCTCCGTGCCGCGGTTCGAGCACAAGGGGCTGAACATCATCAGCTGTCCGTCGTGTTCACGGGTCGAGAACGAGGCGTTCATCGATCTGGCGCAAAACGTGCGGGAAATGACTCAGTATGCGAAGGAGCACGACATCACAATTGCGGTAATGGGATGTCGCGTGAACGGCCCGGGCGAAACGGACGACGCCGACCTCGGCATGTGGTGCGCGCCGAGCTTCGTCAATCTCAAGCGCGGACCGGTCAACATCGGCCAGTTCACGTACGATGAGATCCTCGGCCGCCTGCGCATGGAGCTCGACAAGCTGATTCTGGAGAAGACCGCGTGAAACGCTTCCACTACCTGATCGTCTCGGCGATGGTGATCCTGTTCGACATCTGGACCAAATGGCTGGTCACGGCGAGGATCGATCTGCACGAAGCGATTCCGGTCGTTCCCAACCTCTTCCAGCTCGTGCACGTGCGCAACACCGGCGCGGCGTTCGGCATCGGCGCGAATGCGGAGTCGCAGATCGTGCCGCTGCTGCTCAACGCCGGCGCGATCGGCGTCTTCTGCATCGTGGTCGTCTACGCGCTGCGCTCCGCGGTCAGCGATCGACTTCTGCAAACGGGACTTCACCTCATCCTCGGCGGCGCGATCGGCAATCTCCTCGATCGTTTCCGCTTCGGCTACGTCGTCGACTTCCTCGACGTGTACGTGCGGATGGGCGGCCGCGAGCACCACTGGCCCGCGTTCAACGTCGCCGACTCCGCGATCTGTATCGGCATCGCGCTGCTCTTCCTCGACATGCGGAAGAAGCCGGAGACGGAGACGACGGAAGCGGTGCGCGCGTAGGGACGGCGTTCCACACTTACAATCCCCCACATCAATCCCGGCGATCGAATCGGACCTTACGCCATCGTCTCGCGCATCGGAGCGGGAGGGATGGGAGAGGTGTGGAAGGCGCACGATCAGCGTCTGCGCCGCGACGTCGCGATCAAAGTCCTGCCCTCCGACTTCGCCTCAGACGCGAACCTGCGGCAGCGCTTCGAGCGCGAAGCGAAGGCGATCGCGCGGCTCAATCATCCGAACATCTGCACGCTCTACGACGTCGGCAGCGACTTCATCGTCATGGAGTTGCTCGAAGGCGAGTTGCTGACCGAGCGCATCGCGCGCGGTCCGCTTCCCATCGCCGACGTCCTTCGCTACGGCGCCGAGATCGCCGCTGCGCTGCATCTCGCGCATCGCGCGGGCATCGTGCATCGCGATCTCAAGCCCGCCAATGTGATGCTCACGAAGTCGGGCGCCAAGCTCCTCGACTTCGGTCTCGCGAAATCGCTGCACCTGCCGGTCCGTCCGGACGATGCGACGCCGTCGCGTCCCGTTCCGATCACCGACAAGGGAACGATCGTCGGCACCGTGCAATACATGGCTCCCGAACAGCTCAAGGGCGCAGACGTCGACGCGCGCACCGACATCTTCGCCCTCGGCAGCATGCTGTACGAGATGACCACGGGCAGGCGGCCGTTCGACGGCCCTGCCGGAACGCTCATCGCCGCGATCATGACGTCGCGGCCGCAGCCGGTGTCGGAGCTGCGGCGCGACGCACCTCCCGTGCTCGAGCACGTAATCATGAAGTGCCTGCAGAAGGATCCGGACGATCGATGGCAGAGCGCGCTCGACGTCGCCGACGATCTGCGATGGATCGGGGAGCAGAAAACAGCGCGCCGATCGTGGCGTGCGCCGCTGATCTGGATCGCGGCGATGCTGATCGCGATCGCGGCGGCTGTGTGGATCGCGACGCGACCGCGACCGGTGCAGCGCGAGGTCGTGATCGCATCGATCGACCCCGATGGAAATCGCGGTCCGCGGTTGCGATGGGGACCGCCGGTCTTCTCGCCCGACGGCAAGTGGCTCGTCTGGGCAGCGGTCGATGATCGACGGCAGCGCAAACTCTGGCTGCGCTCGATCGAGCGCGGCACCACGGAGCCGTTGCCGGGCACCGAGGATGCGTTCCTCCCCTTCTGGTCCGCGAACGGACGGTTCATCGCGTTCTCGACGGCGCGCAACGGAGAGCTGAAGAAGTATTCGATCGTCGATCGCTCCGTCGAGCGAATCGCGGTGAAAACGAACGGCTCGTGGTCGTGGAATCGGCGCGACGTGATCCTCTGCGTCAACGCGCGCATCGACGCGATCATGCGCATTCCCGCTTCGGTCGCGGGCGGGAGCGCGGCCGAGGTCGTGAGAGGCGCGTCGATTGGCGCGACCTTCACGGCATGGCCCTCGTTCCTGCCTGACGGCAACCATTTTTTGTTTCTGGCGAAAGGCCGTCAGAGCGGACTGTGGATTGCAACGCTCGACGGCAGCGAGAAGCCGCGATTCGTGACACCCGCGGAATCGCACGGCATCTTCATCGAGCCGGCCACGCTGTTCTACACGCGCGCCGGCGCACTGCGCGCACGGCGATTCGATCCGAAACGCATCGACGTCGGCGCAGCCGAGGAAACGATCGCGCCGGTGCAATCGCTCGACCGCGAAAAAGACGTTTTCGCTGCGTTCGCCGCATCGAGCTCCGGACTGATCGCATGGTTGCCACCGGCTGTCGTCGTCTCGAAATCGGCGCTCATCCTGAAGAGCCGCAACGGTGCGATCCAGCGGGAAATCGCCGAGGCGGGAGCGTGGAATTCGCCGCGGGTCTCACGCGACGGACGTCGTGTGGCGGTTTCGCGCGGCGATGAGCACGGGCGCGATCACATCTGGATGATCGGCATCGATGACGGCGCGGCCGGCCGCACGTCGTTCGATCCGCAGAACGAGATCGCCCCGGTCTGGTCACCGCGCGGCGACGAGATCGCGTGGGTGATCGATCTCGTCACGTCGGGATCGCGCGTCATGCGAGGCCGGCCCGGCGAACCGGCGCGCGAGATCCTCACGACGCAGGAGCGCGTGAGAACGACCGACTGGTCGCCCGATGGAAAGTATCTGCTGATGAATCGCTTCGCGCGGTCCGGCAGCGGCGGCGTTCCGAACATGGATGTCGATGCGTGGTCGTTCGATGAAGGAAAGCGCATCGATGTGACGCGCTGGCCGCCCAACGAATCGCAGGCCGTCTTTTCGCCGGACGGGAAGTGGATCGCGTATCAGTCAGATGAAAGCGGTCAGCTGGAGATCTACGTGCAGCTCTTTCCTCCGACCGGAGCGAAGGTCCAGGTCTCGGCGGGAGGAGCGTGGCCGCGATGGCCGCGCGCGGACGAGATCGTCTACGCCGACCTGAACGATCGACTGATGGCCGTGCACATCGAGACCACGCCGATTTTCCGCGCCGCTCCACCGCACGTTCTTTTCCCGGTCAAAGCTCACGACGATCTGCCGCGCGTGCAGTACGACGTCCTGCCCGGCGGCAACTTGCTCGTGAACGATCCGATCGGCGAGTTACCGCAATCCATCACGCTGATGAGCGGCTGGCATCGGTAGGGTCAGGCCTTCACTTTTCACTTTCTCCACGCCACGTAGAAGGGGTCAGACCTGAGCCTGACCCCTTCTACGGTTGGACCGAAATCTTGACCACCGCTCCCGGCGTCTCCGTGACCATCGTCTGCGCCGTTCCCGCCATCGACGCCGCGAGCGGCGGCGTGGGCGGCATGTCGTAGGTCACGTTCACGTTCGCCCATCGATCAACGCGATCGATCTGCAGCTCCGCCACGTTGCCGTGAAACGCGATCGTGTGCGTCGTCTTGTCGTCTTCGAACGACGTGCTCTGCCAGGTGTCGCGCTCGAGCTGGCGACCCTTCGCGTCGTACGCGCGCAGCGGCTGGATCTTGCTGAACGTCGCGGCCTCCGGCAGCTCGAGATCGCCGGTGATGATCACGAACGGACCGTCGAAGCGGATGTTCTCGACCGGCTTCGCCTTCTTCACGCGCGTCGTTTTGACCGCCAGCGGATATTTCACCGCGATCGTTCCCGACGCCTTCGCATACTCGAGTCCCGGCTTGCCGCCCGGTCGCTGCAGGCGAATCTCGTTCGTCGACGTGCCGAAGTCGTAGATGCCGTGCTCGATCTCATACGCGACGGCTTTGCCGCGCTTGTCGACGACCGCCGGCTTCGAAAAGTCGAACGTCGCGTAGATGCTGTTGTCGTTGTGCGGGACGAGAATCGTGACCGACGGATCGTTGAAGCCGAACACGGCGTAGTTGCGCCGTGAAAAGACCTTGATCTGATCCTTCAGCGCATCGCCCGCAACCGTGACGTACTCCGGCGCGGCCTCGACGTACCTCGGATCCTTCAGCAGGTCCTCGCGTTTCGGATCGGCCGCCATCGCGGCGACGGCAACGAAGAGGAGAGCAATCATCCATTCATGTTTTCTCATCGATACACCAGACATCCCTTCGCCTCCAGCCTCTCCGCGAAATCCCAGGACTCGATCGTCGTCACCCATCGCAGGTCGACTTTCTCGAGACGCGGGAGGTCATGCAGTGCTTCCGGAAGCCGTTCGATCGGATTCCCGCGCAGATCGATCTGACGCAGTTCGCGAAGCTCGGAGATCGCGTCGGGCAATGTGCGCAGGAGGTTGTTGCGAAGATGCAGCTCGCGTACCCGCTGCAGATTGCGAATCGCATCCGGCAATTCGGTGATTTCGTTGTCCATCGCGCGCAACTCGACGAGCGATGCCGGTAGCGCAGGCAGAGACGCCAGCCGGTTCTCGCTGATGTTGAGATAGCGGATTCGTTCGCTCAGCCGCGGAATCGCCGTCAGCGCGTTGTCGTGCAGGTAGAGAAAATCGAGATCCGTCAGCGCCGCGATCGACGGCGGGATCGACGTCAGCGCGTTGTGGCCGAGGTCGAGCATGCGGAGATGCGGGAGCGCGGCGAAGCGGTCCGGCAGCGACGTGAGGCCATTGTCCGCCAGCACGAGCGACTCGAGATCCGCGTCGCGCCACACTTCCTCCGGCACCTCGCCGAGCTGTTTCTTCCAGAGATTCAGTGATTTCACGTCCCCCGGAGTTAACCCTGAGCGCAGCGAAGGGTCAATGGAGCAACGTACGCCGCCGAAGTTTGCTCCACCGACCCTTCGCTGCGCTCAGGGTTGGCGATGAATGGTGACGCGATTGTACGCAGCGCGTCCCAGTAAACGATCTCCGCCCGGCCGAAGTAGAGCTGTGGTGAGACGGCAGAGAAACGATGACCGCCGCAGCAATCGTGATCGACGAGGCAGAAGACGCAGGGACATCACCGCTTCTGCTCGCGGCGATCCGGGCGGCGAAGTCGGGAAACGAATCGGCCTTCGAGGAGATCATGCTCGCATCGGAACGAAGAGTCGCAGCACTCGCGTGGCGCATCACCGGCGACGCCGAGGAAACGAAGGAAGCCATCCAGGAGACCTTCCTCCGCCTCTTTCGCCACCTCGGCCGCTACGACGAGACGCAGGATTTCTTCGGATGGCTCTTCCGCATCGCGGTCAACGTCTGCCGCGACATCGAGAAACGCCGCCGCCGTCGCCGCATCTTCTTCCCGATCGATGATGCGCACGAACTGCCGAGCAACGCGGCGCGCATCGACGACGACCTCGCGAAACGCGACGACCTCGCGCTGCTGCGCCGCGCCATCGACGCGCTCCCTCCGAAGGAAAAACTCGCGATCGTGTTGCGCGACGTCGAGGAGCGGTCGACCGATGAAGTCGCGCGCCTCCTCGGCAGCTCGCCGGCAACCGTGCGCGTGCAGGTGATGAAGGCGCGGATGAAGATCAAACAGTGGATCGAGAGGTGGCGGCGATGAAGGACATGCGAGGACCTCTTCCGCTGACCGACGACGACTTCGCGCGCATCCGCGCGAACGTGATGGCGCGCGTGCGGCCGCGGCGCAACGTGTTCGCGTTCCGCTGGGCGTTCGCGATGCTCGCCGCGGCATTCGTGGGCGTCGTTTCGTACGAATCGATGCGCGTCGCACCGATCGCGATGCCGCAGCTCCCGCCCCCCCGTCATGCTGAGCGCAGCGAAGCACCTCCTCCACCCGTACCGAACGTGAGTCTCGAAGACCCCCCGCACGCCGTCGTTCGCACGCGAGCAATCGCAAAGCCCCGCATCCGCGCAGAAGAACCGTCGTCCACCACGCAATTCCGAATGGAGATTCAGACGTCGGATCCCGACATCCGCATCATCTGGCTCCCGAACCAGTACGACCCGAAAACGGAGGAACACTCATGAAGAAACTGCTCATCGCTCTTCTCCTCGTCGCCACCGCCGCGTTCGCGCAGGACGACAAAAAAACCGAGGACTACAACACCGTCCGCGAGTTCAAAAACAAAGTGTTCGAGGTGCGCAACCGGTCGCCGCGCGACATCTTCAACTCGATCGTCCTCCTCGGCAGCGGCTTCAAAGGCGCGGCGATCAGTCCGAACAACGACCTGCACACGATCACGGTGCGCGACTTCCCGGAGAACATCGCCGCGATCGAGGACGCCATCAAACGACTCGACCGCCCGGTCGCGTCGACCCCCGACATCGAGCTGAAGATCGCCGTCCTGATCGCCTCGAAGACGCCACTCGCGGGCAATCCGATCCCCGAGGAGCTCGAGCCGGTCGTCAAGCAATTGCAGTCGACGCTGCGCTACTCGCACTACGGCCTGATGACGACCACGGTCCATCGCACGACCACCGGCCGCGGTCTCGAAGGATCAGGCGTCGCCGACTCGAGCCTTCTCGGACTCAAGCCGAACGAGGAGCGTCCGGTGATGTTCCAGTACAACCTGCGCGAGGTGACGATGAACGCGACCGACGAGCACGCGATCGACATCCGCAACTTCGAGTTCTCGATGAACGTCCCGATCGTCCTCGGCACCAACAACGTGCAGTACCAGCGCATCGGCTTCCAGACGCCGGTCACGGTGAAGGGAAAAGAGAAGGTCGTGATCGGCACGACGACAATGGGCGACAAAGCGCTCGTGGTGGTGGTGACGGCGAACGTGGCGTCGGCACAGTGACGTCTATGGAGTGCGGCAGCCGCAGCTGCCGCTTTGCCTCGCGCGAGCCGCAGCTCGCGCAACTTGCTCGGCGCGAGCTGCGGCTCGCGCAATGAAAGCGGCGACTGCGGTCGCCGCAGTCCAAAGCGTCAGCGATGACGTCGTTCATCTGGGAGTAAAGTAACGAGATGCTCGCGCAGAACGAGATCATCCAGAGCGACCCCGAGATCCTCGCAGGCGAACCCGTTTTTGCCGGAACGCGAGTGCCATTGAGGAACCTGTTTGAGTATCTGGAGGCGGGCGATTCGCTCGAGATTTTCCTCGATGCGTTTCCAGATGTGACGAAAGATCAGGCTGTGGCGGCGCTGGAGCTCGCGCGCGAGGCAGTGGCAGCTGGTGCGAGTTCTCGTTGATCAGTGCCTCCCGCGACACGGTGTCCTGCTTCGAGCGGCGATCGACGCCGGATTCGAAGTGTTCATCACCAACGACTCGAGCATCGAGTTTCAACAGAATGTCGCGCGGATCGGCATCGCGGTCGTAGCAGTTGTCGGCTTTCGAAATCGCATGCCGGATCTCAGACCGCTCATACTGCGAATCCTCGCGGCGTTGACCACAGTCAAACCAGGTGAAGTCGTGACAATTGGTCGTGAGACCGTATAGCGCCGACGCTTCAAAAATTACACGGCGACTCCAGCGCCGGCTTCTTCCGCGGCACCGTGTCCCGAAACGCCACCAACTTTCGTCGCAGCGATGCGACGGCGGTATCCACGTCGGCGGGAGCGAGCAGCGCATCCGAGAAGTAGACCCAGTCGATCTCTTCCACGTACTCGCGACTCGCGCCGGCGGTGCCGAGAGTGTTGCGGATGAACCAGAGGTTGAAGTTGATCGACATTGGCGATTCGGGATAGACGTCGCCGCCGTGTTTCGCGAGCGGGGTGCCGTCGACGAAGTAGCGCACGGCGCCGCTGCCGATCTGCACCACGAGCGTGTGCCAGCCTTCGTATGATCGGCTCGCCGCGTCGGACGTGTTCACCGCCTTCCACTGCGGCTCGGGACTGAACGTCTCCCACGTCGTCGCGAAAAGCGTCGGTCCGGTTTTTCCCCAGCCGCCCTGCGGCAGATATTCGAAATCGACCTCGCTGTACTCCGGCGCCATCGGCTCACGCAGTGGGCTGATCAGATAGAACGTCTGCACGACGTGATCGACCGCGGGTGCGTCGCTGAATCGCACGCGCGCGGCGTACGTCCCCTCGAGATATTTCCGCTCGTGACAGAGCTGCGCCTGACGCGTGCCGTTCGGTGTTCCATCCGTCGCCGCGGTCATCCGGATCTTTCCGCCGCCGACCTCGACGCCGCCCCACGCCGCGCCCGGCACGCCCGGCCATCCCGCCGCGCCGCGCACGATCCATCCGTGCTTCGTCAGTTGCTCGCGCGTCGCGTACGTGAAGTCGTCGAACAACATGTGCGACGCGGCGAGGATCATCGCGACGATCATCGCGGCGTCACCTTGCGCAATTCAGTCACGACGTTCTGGCCTGCCGCATACAAAGGCGTCAGCGGACTCCGCCCCTGCTCGAGCGTCTGCTTGTCCGCGTCCGCGACATGAACGCCATCGGGCGTGACGACGAAAAACCGCACGCTCCCCTCCGATGGATAGGAAAAATCCGATGTCGTTTCGAAGCGCGATTTCAGACCCTCGTTGACGAACGCGATCGCGGCGTTGCGGACGCGCTCGTGTCCGATGCCGCCGAGGATGCCGCCGCCGGTGCTGATGTAGAGACTCGCGTCGCCGGTGGCGGCGCAGACGATCGACGCGATCGCGCCGGGGTACGCGATGTCCATCACGATCGCGGGCTCCGCGGCCTGCAACACCTCGAGTCGCAGGTTCGGCATCGGCCCCGCCGCGGCCGCGCCGCGCCGGACGAAGTGACCGACGATGACGACGAGCAGCAGAACGCCCAGGATGATCAGCACGCGGAGCGATTGTACGGGTAGGGAACTCCGTCGCAGGCGACTCTCCTCATGCAGATGCCGACGCTGCTGCCGCCCATCCCGATCGTCAACACCATCGATCAGGTCGTCAACGCCATCCAGCGCGTGATCGACTGGAGCCTCGCCAATCAAAGCCGCCTCGGCTACTTCGCCGCGCTTTACAAACGGATCACGATCGCGATCCGTGATGCGATCGCGCAGAACAAATTCGAGAACGGTCCGCGCATGGAGCGCTTCGACGTGACGTTCGCGGGCCGTTACCTCGCCGCGCTGAACGGCTATTTCCATCCCGCGCAATACCCGGCCGTCTCGAAGTGCTGGCTGGTCGCGTTCGAAGGGGCGCTGCTGCCCGACCCGATCATCATCCAGCACATGATCGCCGGCGTGAACGCACACATCGATCTCGACCTCGGCATCGCCGCGGAGGCGGTCGCGCCGGGAAGTCAGTTGCCGTCGCTGCATCACGACTTCAACACCGTCAACGCCGTGCTCGCGAGTCAGGTCGCGACGGTCGTCCAGGAGATCGACACGCTTTCGCCCGTGCTCGCGGACATCTACGACGTGCTGATGAAGCACGAGCTCGACCTCATCGCGCAGGGACTGGTCGTCGTTCGCGACAGCGCGTGGGCATTCGCAACACTGTTGGCGAAAGAACCGTCGGTCCTGCACGGCGCGACGATCGCCGTCCACGATCTCAAGGTCGCGGAGCTCGGCCGTCTGATCCTCCATCCGCCGGGCTTCCTGTCCGCGGTCGTCGACGTCATTGCCTCGCGCGAGAGCCGCGACATCGTGAAGAACATCCGGACGCTCGACGCCATCGCGAACACGCCCGCGCCGATGACGAAGACTGCCGCTAAGATGATTTGAAATCAAACAAATCGTCATCCTGAGCCGCGAAGACGGCGAAGGAACTCTTCTACGCGACTGTCTCGTCGAAGAGGCCCTTCGCTTCGCTCAGGGTGACGAAAAGAAGGAGCCTTCATGTTCGCGTCCGACCTGCGCTTCCACGTCAACGGTCAGCCCGTCGTGCTGCACGACGTCGATCCCACGGTTCTTCTCGTCGACTGGCTCCGTTCGCCGGAGGTCGGGCTGACGGGGACGAAGAAAGGTTGCGACCAGGGTGGATGCGGCGCGTGCACGGTCATGCTCTCGAGCTGGAACGACGACACGAAAAGCGTCGATCGCCGCGCCGTCAACGCCTGTCTTCGTCCGATCTGCACACTCGACGGAATGGAAGTCACGACGACGGAAGGCACGGGCAGCACGCGCACCACGCTCAGTCCCGTGCAGTACCGCATCGCGAAAGACAACGGCACGCAGTGCGGCTACTGCACGCCCGGCTTCGTAATGAACATGTACAGCTTCCTCGCCGCGAACCAGGGCGCGAAGCTGACGCAGGACGAGATCGAGGGCATCTTCGACGGCAACATCTGCCGCTGCACCGGTTATCGCTCGATTCTCTACGGCATGCGCCACTTCGCGTCGGACTGGAGCGAGCACGACGAGGAAGGCTGTCTCAAAACGTGCGTCGATCCGGCGGAAAAAGTTCCGGTGCAGGACGCGGTCAATCCCGTCTTCCCCGCCGCGCTCGAAACGGCGCCGCGCGCGCTGCACTACGCGAAGGGCGGCTTCCACTGGTATCGCCCGCTCACCCTCGCCGGCGTGCACGAGATCCTGCGCGCGCATCCCGACTCGACGAACGTGCGCCTCGTCGTCGGCAACACGTCGATCGGCGTGTACAGCGCGTACGTCGAGAACCCGCACGTGCTCATCGACGTCTCGCACGTGCCGGAGCTCTACGGCATCACGCATCCGGCTGACGAGATCACCGCCGGTGCCGCGACGACATACAGCGACTTTCTCGATTTTCTCGAGGTCGCGATCGACAAGGCTCCGGAGCCGATGCGCGGCGGCCTCGAGGCGATGCGCTTCATGGGCGAGCACACGGCCGGAACGATCGTGCGCAACGCGGCGAGCCTCGCTGGCAACACGATGCTCGTCGTCCGTCACGTGACCGAGGGTGAGCCGTTCCCGTCGGACATGTTCACCGCGTTCTGCGCCCTCGGCGCCGACGTCGAAGTGAGCCTCGGCGACGGCACGAAACGGCGGATGCCGATCCTCGACTTCGCGGCCGACTACCAGACGTCCGATGAGTTGCGCAACGACGCGATTCTTCTCCGATACGTCATCCCCGCGACAAAGGCCAACGAATTCGTCCGCTGCTACAAGACCGCGCTGCGCAAGGAGAACGCGCACTCGATCGTCAACGCGGGAATCCGGGTGCGCTTCGACGGCGATACCGTCAGCGACGCGTCGATCATCCTCGGCGGTATCGGTCCGATCGCGTTCCACGCCGCGCTCGCCGAATCGGAACTGATCGGCAAAGCATGGACGAACGAGACGCTGCAGCAGACGCTGCTCGCGCTGCGCCGCGACGTCGAGCTGAACCTCGAGCAGAACAAAGCGCGGATGTCGAGCCTCCTCGACGAAGGCTTCAGCAACATCTACAAACTTCATCTCGCCGAGGGGTACTTCTATCAATTCTGGGTGTGGGTCGCGGGCGACAAGGTGCCGGCGGACATGCGATCCGCGGGTCTGCGCACGCCGCGACCGGTCTCGAAGGGTAAACAGAATTACGAAACGGACAAGAGCGAGTACCCGATCAATCTGCCGATGATCAAGCTCGCGTCGTTCCTGCAGGCGACGGGCGAAGCGATCTACACGCACGACCTCCCGCTCGCGCGCCTCGGCTACGAAGCGGCGGCCGTGACAAGCATGAGCGCGTGGGCGAACATCAGCTACAAAACGCCGAACGGTCCCGCCACCATCGACGAACTGGTCACGTACCTCCAGGGCATCTACGACGGCTTCGTCGACTACGTCACCGCGCGCGACGTGCCGAATCCGAGCGGCGCGCAGCACGTGTCGGGTTCAATTCCCGATCCGATCTTCGCCGGCGATCAGGTGACGTCGTACGGTCAGTGCATCGGCCTCGTGCTCGCGAAAGATCAGCAGCTCGCGCAGCGCGTCG
>Ga0075425_100004789_pt1 | contig 14020 bp, 10 predicted proteins | sample SoiMethybrSBSTD4_FD_75300 | JGI IMG/M metagenome (GOLD analysis project Ga0075425, IMG submission 75300) | Bulk soil microbial communities from a Populus tree surrounding site in Tennessee, USA - Soil MetaG P. TD hybrid SBSTD4 | ecosystem: Environmental > Terrestrial > Soil > Tree plantation...
TGCGCCGAACGGATGCGCGCGCCCGGAAACACGCGATCGAGGTTGGCGGCAACCACCTGACGAAGCCACACGAACGTGTCACCAGGCCCAGGCATCTTCCCCGTGCCGACGTCAGCGTGGGCTGCGTGGCGCGTCGGGACTGAAACGAGCGACGAGAGCTGTTCCGGAACCCGAACGATCGCGAGTCGTCCCTCGTCGAGTTCGACGACGAAGTTCAGCCCGAGACCAGGGACGTCGGCCACCGCTCCGTCGTCGCAGAACAGCGGCGTAATGAGGGGGAGGACTTCGTCGATGAACCGCTCATCGACGTCCGTGCGCTCTACGACTGTGAGGTCGCCGTAATCACACAGATGAAGGCCGGCCCTGGCAAGCGCCGGCAGCAGATCGCGCTGTAGCAGACGATCGCCGTTGCGCAGCAACGCGTGGATCTTCCGCATCAGCCGCGTGGCCGCCGGCGAGGCCATCCACGCCCGTCCGCGCACCATCACGAACTCGTCGAGATTGCGCGCGAGGATGCCGAGAAACTTCACTCGCTCGAGAAGCGGATTGCGCTCGTCGCGGGCTTCTTCGAGCACGCGGCGCTCGAATTCCATGAGGCTCATGTCGCGATTGATGTCACTGGACATCCCCCTGGTCTATCGGCGGCACACGCGGTCCTGGGGTGTCTCGCCGTGACGTGTTTCGTGCAACCACGTGCAATCGGTGGATCGTCATCTATGGGGGTTAACGTTTGGCGCGCCAGTCGTCGAACAAGGGGCTACCATAGATCGCCCCTGACTGGAGCGGATGCCACGTCCAACGAGGTAGGCGTGTGAAGCGGGTCGCGTTCTGGATGCTGGCGTCGCTTGCAGCCGTCGGCTTGTCGTGCGGAGGTTCGCCTCAGCGACTGACGGGGCCATCGACGCTGCCGATCGGCACCCTCGCGGGGACGGCTCCCAGTCTCGATACGACGCTGATTCTCCCCACCGAAATCCTGGTCGGCGCCGGCGACATCGCACAGTGCGCCGACGGCGGCGTTCCGCAGGCGACCGCGCGATTGCTCGATTCGATCGACGGCACCATCGTCGCGCTCGGGGACAATGCGTATCCGTCAGGGACGGCGGAGAACTACCGTACGTGCTACGACACGAGCTGGGGCCGCCACAAAGCGCGTACCCGTCCGGTTCCGGGCAATCACGAGTACGACAGCGGATCTCCGAGTGCGTACTTCGACTACTTCGGGGCAAACGCGGGCACTGTGGGCAGCGGTTTCTACAGCTACGACCTTGGCAACTGGCACGTGATTGCGTTGAACAGCAATATCGCCGTCGGAGGACGTTCGGCACAGGCCGCATGGTTGCGCAGCGACCTCACGGCGAACGCCTCGAAGTGCACGATCGCGTACTGGCACTTCCCGCTCTTCTCGTCCTCCAAGCATGGCAACAACGAACAGATGCGGGACTTCTGGCGCATTCTCTACGACGCCGGCGCCGACATCGTGCTCGCCGCCCACGATCATGTCTACGAACGCTTCGCGCCGCAGGATGCGGACGGCAACGCGGATCCGGCCGCGGGCATCCGCGAATTCGTGGTCGGCACCGGAGGCGCGCCGCCGTATCCGTTCGTGGACGTGAAACCGAACAGCGAAGTACGGCTCAGTACGAACGGCGTGCTTCGGCTCGCGCTGAAAGCGGGGGCCTACGACTGGACGTTCATTCCGGTCTACGGCGCTGGAGACGCAGGCTCCGCGGCCTGCCATTGAGCAGTCCGGGTGCGATGCTCGCCACGTACTGTCGTACGACGTCGCCGCGCTCTCGTGCGAACTGCTGCACGAGCGCGTTGGCCTGATCGAAGTCGTCGCGTGAGTACGGGGTCAGCGGATCCTCATACGCCGCCTGCCGAACCTGTTCGAACTGGCGTGCCGCTTCCTGTTCGAACCAGCCGTTGCCGACGAGGTCGGCGACGTCGAGCAGGCGGGTCAGATATCTGGCGCGATATTTCGGTTCGTCCCAAATCTTCGATGACAGCACGTTCGTGCCCATATTCTCCGACGGCGGCACGTCCACCCTGCTGAACGCGTTGTCCTGATCCCACGGAATCAGCATCGACAGCCGCTTGCCCGCAAATCGATACAGGTAGAAGTTGTTCATGCCGACGCCGCCGACCAGGCCGTCGGTCTGCGCCAGGAAGTTCTGAACGGCGAGCTCGGTGATAAAGACGTTCACATCGAGGTAGTCGCCCAGTCGATCTTCGAGATTGTCCTGCCGGGCTTCGTTGACGGCTTCGACGAGGGTGCGAATGGGCGTGTACAGATTCGCCACCGAGTCCGTTTCGTGCGTCTTCGGCCCAAACCGCGGAATGTACCAGCCGAGATCGGGCTGTTCCTGAAAACCGTAGTTGTCGCCGTCTTGGCGGTGGAACTCGTACAGGTATCCGGCGTCATCACCGAAATTCGCGGTGAGAAACGTCTTGCTGACTTCCTCCGAGATGACGTAGACGCCGGCGTACTCGCGGCCCGCGCCGACGTACAGCCGCACGTGCGCCTGGCGGGGCGCGGGAATCCCCATCGCACGAAACAGCAGCATCGAGAGGTCGTCGTGCAGCATCGACGCGTCGTGCCAGGAGTTGTTCAGCACGAGCGCCTTCAGCCCGAATAGATCCTGTCCGTCGACGTAGCGGTTGAAGTCGATGCGGAAACTCGGTTTGTGATCACTGCGCGTGGTGTTGCCGCGAACACGAATCCCGGCGTTGCGGATCCTGTTCCCCTGCCACTCGAAATCGACGGGATAATAGGTGCCTTCCTGGTAGTTCGTGTGGAGGCTCTGCCAGTCGCGTGCGTTGATGTGAATCCACACGTCGTTGAGCGTGCCGCCATCGAGCAGCGTGTCGGCGCCGCCGGGCACCGTCGCCGATTGTGCGGACAATCGCAACATCGGTGCACACATGGCGACGGTGAAGAGGACTACACGCGTTCGAATCCACGCCGGGCGCATCATGCGTCCTACAATCCGAACTCGATCCGGAATGTGCGGCTCCAGACCGGTCCCGGCAACAGCGTGGTCGTACGCGGCAGCGCGCGATCCTCTCGAATCACGTTCAACGACAGCTCGAAGAACTTGTTCAAATACCAGTTGACGCCAGTTGTCCACACAACGTCTCCAGTAGGGAGAACGTAGCGGGACCGCGGTCCGTACACAGCGGGGTTCAGCGGGGGGCCGGCGCCTACGGACAGCTGCTCGACGCGGCTGCCGACCTCGACTGCGCCGTATCCGCCGTTGAGGAACGGACGCGCAGGCGTGATGGTCTCCTTCTTGTGTTCGCCGGTCACGAGCCAGGTGCCGCTCACGTACCAGGCACGCTCCACCAGATCCGACAGGTCCTCGTCTTCAATGCCTTGCCCGAACCGCGTGTCGCGCACGCGCATCGCTTCGGCCTGGATGCCGACAGGTCCCGGGCGCCATTGCATCTGCACGCCAAGCCGCTGCCGTCGTCCGTTGACGTACACCTTCTGCACGAACGCATCGCCGGGAACCGTCTGCCCTTTCAGGTTGTACAGACCCGCCGGCAGCACGCCGTCGGTGAACGCGACAGCCGTCTCCATGGAGCGCGCGAAGTGCAGTGCCCCCCAGCGTGAGAACGGCTTGACGGTGACGCGCCCGGCGAAGGTGGGCGCGACGCGGACGTCGGTGAGCTGCGCCGACCGTGCATTGTCGCCGTCGTGGCTGAACACGCCGGCCTCGTAGGCGAGCGCGTTCTTCTCGAAGAAGTCGCCGTACGTCATCACACCAGGGCTGCGGCCGGGCGCCAGGAAAGAACCAGCCAGCGAGTGGTAATTGAAATCCTGGTCCATCAGGCTCGTCGTCTGATCGAGCCCGAACGGCATGTTGAACTGACCGCCACGCAGGTGCAGCCCATGGACCACTCGAGCGTCGACGTAGATGTTCTTCCACGGGCTCGACGTGTCGTGGAACTCGCGCTCCACGTGGTAGAGCACGCGGCCCATCACCTTGCCCTCGACGGCAATCCGCTCCCGGTACGGATCGAAGACGTTCTTCTCGTTCGCTCCTGCCTCGGGCGGAAAATCGCGCCAGTCGTTCTGCGACTTGACGCGCACACTCGCCGTGAACGCGTTGCCGAAATCGATCGCCGGATGTTTGTCGAAGGTGAGCTGGACTTGCGCCGATGCCGGCACCGCGCCGGCACACAGCATTGCCAGCATGGCGACCGTGACTGTCAATACTGCGCGCGGCATGATCAATATGTCGGTGCGAACCGCCGCCCCATTCAGACCGCGAACGCCCGCACGTTGCCGCGGTGTTCGATGACGCGGCGTCGATCGCGGGTCCCCGCCTGGACTCGCCAGAGCCATGCGTACAGGCCGCCCTGACCGATCAACTCGTCATGGGTCCCGCGTTCCACGATGCGCCCGCGATCCACGACGACAATCAGATCCGCATCGCGGATCGTCGCCAGACGGTGCGCGATCACCAGTGTGGTGCGCCCGTCACACAGCGGCGCCAGTGCCTCCTGCACGCGGCGCTCTGATTCCGAATCGAGCGAACTGGTCGCCTCGTCGAGAATGAGGATGCGAGGATCCTTCAGGATGGCGCGCGCGATGGCGAGGCGCTGGCGTTCACCCGCCGAAAAGCGATACCCGCGCTCTCCGACAACCGTGTGATACCCGTCCGGCAGCGCGGCGATGACATCGTGAATCTGCGCACGACGAGCTGCATCCTCGACCTGCGCGAGCGTGGCGGCAGCGTTCCCGTAGCGCAGATTTTCGAGCACCGTCGCGTGGAAGAGGAACGTCTCCTGGGTGACCACAGCGAGGCTGTCGTGCAGCGATCGACCCGTCACGCGGCGGACGTCTACGCCGTCGATCGAAATCGAACCGTGCGACGCGTCGTAGAGACGCATCACCAGCGCGGCAAGGGTGCTCTTGCCGGCGCCCGACGGACCGACGATGGCCACGGTTGCGCCGGCCGGCACCTGAAGATTGATCTCCGAGAGCGTCTCGTCGGTCCCGTCGTACGAAAACGAGACGTTCCGTAGTTCGATGTGTCCCCGCGCCGCAGGCAATCGAACCGCGCCCTGTGCGTCGCGAATGGCGGGGATGCGGTCGAGGACCGCAAACACGCGCTCGAAATACGCGTAGCTCGTCATCAGATCGACGTGCACACCCGCCAGCTGACGGGCGGGACCATAGAGACGCTTGAGCACGGTGACGAAGGCGATGACGGTTCCAAGCGCTATATGCCCGTGGATGACGAGGTAGCCGCCGACGGCAAAGACAATCGCCGGACCGACAGCCTCGAACAGTCCGAGCAGCAGTTGAAACCAGCGGCCGACCAGCGTCTGCTCGAGCGAGAGCTGCTTGATTTCTTCGGCCTTCGCACGGAACCGGCGAATCTCGGTTTCTTCACCGCCGAACACTTTGACGAGGAGCGCGCCGGACACCGACAGCGTTTCGGTGAGGATCCCGGTCAGCTCACTGATGCGGGCCTGCACGGTGCGCTTCAAGCGCTTGCGCATCCGACCCACGCGGCGCGTCGGCACCACGAACAGCGGCAGGAAGCCAAGCGCGACGAGCGCCAGCCGCCAGTCGAGCGCGAACACGAAGATGGTCGTCGAGACGAGGACGATGCCGTTCTGCGCAACGTCGACGAGGGTGCCGCTCACCGCGCCGCCGACGCCCTGAACGTCGTTGAGGACATGGCTGACGGCTTCGCCGGGCTGCTGTCGCGCGAAAAACGCGAACGGCATCGAGTGCAGCTGCCGATAGAGCGCGACACGAAGGTCGAGCATCACCTGCTGCCCGATGGCTTCGGACGAATACTTCTGGAGGACTTCCAGTAGGCCGGCGAGCGCTGGCCCCGCGATCATCGCGCCGCAATACAGCCACAGCAGCCGGATGTTGCCCTGCGGAATCGCCTCATCAACGACACGCCGCACGAACCACGGCAGAGACAGGTTCAGTGCCGCCGCTGCCGTCATGCATGCGATGACGAGGAGCGCGCGCCGCCAGTACGGCCGGACGTACGCGAGGATGCGGCGCAGCGTTGCCGCTTCCAGCGGCGGCAAGTCCTTCGGATCTAAACGGGTCTTGTGCACGGAAGAGCCGCGGCTGCTCCAGCAAGCCGCATTCCTGCCTCTCGTTATGTCATAACGCGCGCGCGCGCGAAATCGAACAACCGATACCCGCGCTTCGCGCCCCTGCGTCCCATGTGCGAATGGCAGAACCGCACATCGGTTGACAGTTCTGACGATCCCCGTCTGTTGTGAGTTGTGTGAAATCTGTGACTAATGTGTGGCGCTGCGCGCGCCGCCGGAGGCGAGGATCGCCTGCGCGACGAAGTCGGCGAGCAGCCGGTTGCCAGCCACGGTGTAGTGACAGCAGTTGTCGACGTAAACGGCGTCAGGCGCCGTGTCGAAGAGGTGAACGGCGTTGAGCGCACCGGGCTCGAGCTGCTTCTCGAGAAATGGATATCCGCGGACAGCGCCCTCCTTGAACGGCGAACCGTCGTTGAAGGCGACGGCCCTCTCGGCGGAGCTGAAGGTTCGCGTCGAGTAGTACTGGTTCGGCTGCAGCACGTGCACGTAGGGCACACGTCTCGCCGCAAGCAGCTGCTGCATCTGCACTGACGCGGCGCGCCAGTTCGCGGCAATGTCTTCGTAGAGCGTTGCACCTGCACGCTCGCGAACCTTCGGCGTCACGTGAATCGGAGAATTCGCCGGCGGGTTGGATGGCAGTCCATCGAAGCGCAGGCGTTCCCGCTCGTAACGGCTCCGCACCAGGCTGTAGTAGCGGCGCAGCACGAACTCGATCGATGCGAATTTCGTCCGATTGCTTCGCTCCGCGATGGTGTTCAGCTGCTGGCGGTAGCCGAGGATCCGGGCGAGCGATGCAACCTTGGCGGGGGTAAGCGTCGCTTGATTCACCAGGTTGATCAGCGGATCGAGGTGCTCGTGGCTCGGCATCGAAATGTCCCACCCGAATTGATCGTTGATGCGACCAAGCGTCACCTCGTTGAAGCCGTCGATGTTGACGACCAGATCAAACGTCTGCCCGATAGAGAGGAAGTAGTTGAGGAGGAGCAGCTGCTGCGGTTGCTTGTAGCCTTCATGGCTGAAACAGAGCGTCACGAGATTGCGGTTGACGAAGGCGCTGGACTGACGCAGGCGCTCTTCGAGCCGCGCTGTCCCGAGCCTGCAGAAGTACGCACCGACCGAACCGCCGAAGATGCCGATGAAGAACTGCCGGTCGTCCGTCTTGACAAACGGGTAGTTCACCGCCGAGGGAAACCCGAAGTTGTTCGTCGCAACGGCTCGGTCCGCATCGGCCGTCGCCAGCTCCGGCGGCAGGTCGAACGGAATCCCCGATCGATGCGTCGGCCCGAAGTACGGGTGCAGACCGACCGCGGTCAGCGCGTCCCCGTTCCGCTCGTCGATGGTGGCAATCGTCGGTCGGTAGGGATCAACATAGAACAGCCAACCGTGTTCGTAATAGAAGATTCCGAGCGCGAGTGTTTCCGCGGCGATGCAGAAAACGGCGACGTTCACCGCGATCACACCGACGCTCCGCAGGCTACCTTTCACTAGTCTCCTGAAACCCCGTTATGGGCCGGCTCGAGCCGGCCCCTACGTACGCTCACACCCTGATTACCTGATACCCGATACCTGATATCTGAGACCTTCGTTAAGGCAATCGGTCGACCGGCGCCCCAATGTCGATCAAACGCATCGAAATATCGGTGCCGCGCAGCACCTGACGTTCGGTCGGGCGAAGACCTTCGTATTGATACGGCAGGAACTGCTGTGGATGGCGGAATCTCATCACCTCGACGACGGATGCGGGGAGCGGCGGACGGGGAGCACGCGGGTTGTACAGATGCTGCGCATTGAGCAAAACCCACCGCGACTCCACGTGGTCGTGCGTCAACGGCGGTCCGTCGATGGTGTTCTCGAAATCGATCGGCCCGTACTTGGTCGTGATTTCAGCGATCAGGTCACGCGGAAATCGCTGCTGCAGCGGCTCCCGGAAATTCCACCCCACCTGCGCAACGAGCGCCACGACAGCCACCGTGAACAACCAAGACGGCACGCGCCGTCGTTCGAGAAGCTCGAAAACTGCCGCCGCGGTTGCGAGACATAGAAAGGGCACGACCTGCCGCGCCTGTCGTCCCATGACGACAAAGACGTGGAAGATGGCCGACGAGCATCCGAGCGCGAGATAGATGAACAGCGCGGCGAGCACCCACATCGTCGCTGTTCGTTGCCGTTGCGGGTTCCAGAGGCTGCGACGGACAACTACGAAGACGGCCGCGCCGGTCCAGGCGACGAGGAGCGCGTGCTCCGCATGCCACAGGTACGCCCACGGAAGAATGAACCCCTCGGGGGCGTACCCGTCGCTGACCGTCCCTGCAAGACGCCGCATTCCCAAGAACATCAAGGGCGCGCCCGTCAGGAGTTCGACGATGATGATGACCGCTGGCACCATCAGGAAACCGATCGCGGCGTACGCGCCGCGCAGCAGCGCGCTGCGCAGCGTCGTTCGACCTTCGTGCGCCACATGGAGAAGGATCACGGACGCCACGAGCAGCCAATAGCCGTTGTAGGTGACGAAGGCCGCGCTCGCCGCCGCGCCGCACGTCAGCGAATCGCGACGCGTGGTCCCCATCGCGCACCACAATGCGACCAATCCGAGCGCGAGCGACACGTCATACGGCAGCAGATGTCGCGAGTAATAGAACATCGTCGTCGACGCCGCCATGAGTGCGGAGGCAATCAGCGCTTCGAAGCAGTGGCGGCCGGCACGTAGTGCGATGGCATAGACGAGCACGACGGAGGCGACCGATGCCTGAGACAGCACGATGCCCGGGAGCAGCATCAGGCCTGTTCCCGAACGGCTCAACGCGTGACCGATCGCGAACTGCACGGCAGCGATTGGCGCGCTGATGATCGCGAAGCCGAGATGGTCCTGCGTCGAAAACAGTGCCTTGAGGATGTCGAACCAGTGGCCCTGGTGGAGGTCGAAGATGTCGAGCACCTGGGTGTAGAGCCGTTCATCCGGCCAGTACAGCTGGCCACCCTGCACGACGAGCATCAGACGCAGCAGCGAGGCAAGCGCAGCCAGCGTGAACAATGGGTGAAGAACAAAATTGGTGGCGCGGATGCGCACCTGCCGTTCGCGGACCGGAGTGTCCACCGCAGGGGCCGTGCTGGAACTAGGGCTCACTGGACCCGGCAAGAGTACCACTTGTGTAGCACGGCAGGCCGGTCTCGCCATCGGTTCTCGACGAATCACCTGGCGACATGAACCACAGCGCAATCCCATCACCGATACGTGGTGAATCGTGGCGCTCGAAACGATGCTCGCGAAACCATGCGGCGAGCTCGGGCCACGATTGCTCGAAGACGTCGGGCCCTTCGAGCAACACGACCGCTGAGACGTTCTCCCGCTCGAGACGCGCTCGCGCACGTCGCATGTCGGCCGCGCTTTCGTAGTAACCCGGAATCCACGACGGCAGGCCAGCCGCAAACGGCCGGTGAGCCAGGAACGAAATCTGCGGCGCAAAACCGCTGACGAACACCCGTTGCGCGGGCAGCGTGCATCGTTCCAAGTAGCCGACGAGCGCCGGGTAGCGTGGGCTTGGCTGGATTTCGGCGGATGCGTGCGCCAGACGTTCGGACACACGACCGGCCTGGCGGACAACGGCGGCAGGGGTGGGCACCCGATATCCCGCCGTGGCCAGCGAGATGGTGACGAGCACCAGCGCGGCGGCGGTCGTCAGCAATGCGCCAGCGCGCAGCGCGCGGCGCGAGAAGGTCTGACCGATCAGCGCCGCCGCCAGCACCGCCGTCGGCGCGATGACGTCGGGCAGGCGCGCAACGAGAACGTCGCGAAGAAACACGGCGTTCATCATCAACACCAGCACCGACACCGATGCGAGTTGAGCCTGTGTGATCACGGTCGTACGGTCGGATCTCGAACGCAGCCAGATTGCGACCACCAGACCTGACAACGGGATCAGCGCGATGACGTAGTAGAGCGGCTGCGGTCCCCCTGCGGCCGTTCGCAGTCCCTCCGATTGCACGAATCGGAGCGCGGCACTGACGTACTCGATCAAGCCCTCGTTCCACTGGACGTACACAAGCCAGGGCGATACCAGCAGCAGGGCCGCAGCCCCGTATATCGCGGCATCCCTGACGGCCTCGCGCAGGCGCGATTGGTGAAGGACCGCGAACAGCACGAAGGTGGAGGCGACGACATACACGACGTAATCGTGACGAAGCAGAAACGCGACCGCCGTCCAGGCGGCAAGCGCCAGCAGCCGTCCTCGACCCGGCACTTCCGCGTACCGCCACTGGAGAAGAATCGCCACCACCGGCACGATCACCTTGGTCGTGTTGTAGAGACGAGGAGAGCTGACGATGACGAGGAGGGCGGCTGCCACGCCGACCGCCGTGCTGTCGGAGGCACGGCGCGCGAGCACGAACGTACACGCCGCCGCGACAGCCTGGAGCGCGATGCACAGCACTACGTTCGTGGCGAGCACATGGCCGAAGATCGACGCCAGGGCGCTCGTCAGCAGATAGAACAACGGCTGCCCGGGATCTTCGAAGTTGCGGACAGGCCAGTCGCCGAACAGCACCTGCTGTGCGCGCGCCAGCATGACGAAGTGATCGTTTTCGATGGGGCTGAGCGTCAGGAACCGAAAGCCGAAGGCGAGCAGGCCGATGGGCAACGCGCGGCGCAAAGTCTTCTGTCCACGTATTCTATCCGCCATGTATATCGCAGACAGCCGGCGCCTCACCAACGCGGGCGCAAAGAAGATGATCGAAGCCGCTACCGCCAAAGCGGCGGAGCGCGGCGCCTTCATCACGATCGCGGTCGTCGACGCGGGCGGGCACTTGCTGCTGCTCGAGCGGATGGAAGGCGGCAAGTTCCACACCGTCCATTCAGCGACGACAAAAGCCGCATGCGCCGCATCGACACGGCGGCTGACGACGTCACAGGGCGCCGTCGGACAGCCGCTCGACACCGCTCATGCGCTCGGTCTCGCGCTCGCGGCCGGCCCTGAACGGTGGACGGCCATGGAAGGGGGCTGTCCCGTGTTCGTCAGCGGCGAGTGCATCGGCGGCGTCGGCGTCGCGGGCGCAGACTGGAAGACCGACGAAATGCTCGCGCAGGAGGCGGTCACGGCGATCGGCGCGACGTGGGCGTGAGCGCCGCGCCGACTCGTAGAAACACCCCTTGATGCAGGCGATCGCCTGGCGCAAAGCCATCCGTCTTGAACCCACCTTCAGCGACGAACGCGAATGCCTGCGCGGTGCGTGCGCCGAGTGGTCGGCTTGCCGTGACCGCAAACTGTCCACCCCATTCAGGCTGATGCCACATCGCCCCTTCGCCGCCGATCGTCCAGTCCTTCACCGAGACCAGGCGGGTCCCGAGACCGCCGACGCTCCACGTCCGGCTGCCGACCGTCTGCCCCCATGTCACCGTCGCGTCAACGAAACGGCCGTTGCGCACGAACGCGTTGTCGAGCACGAACTCGGGGCCGAACGAGGTCAGATGGAAGCGCATCATCGGCAGGTAACGTGTGGCGCCGAAATGGATCATCGGCACTGGAGCCGTCGTGCGTCCCTGCCACACATAGGACACGAAGGTGCTGTAGTACGAGTACGCAATGAGCGGGTTGGCGAACGAGACGAGCACGTTTCGGCGCAGTTCGCGTGGCGAAATGGTGTCCTCTCCCGCTTTGGTCGCGACGTCGTTGTAAATGCGAATGAAATCGCCGACGTCGTGGCCTTCCTCCTCGAGCGGACCGACGCTCCTGATGTAGCGGATCGTGTCGTACTCCGCATAGTAGTAGCGGAGCGCGTCGCGATAGTTCCAGGCGCCCTCTGTCATCGCGTCCTGGGCCAGCGCGCGCGCCAGCACATAGTTCGCCTCCATGCCGCCAACGGTCACTGCGAGAACTTCTTCCACGGTTGGTACGCGATCGAACTCGAAGAACGTTGCCCCGCCGCCACGTCCGTAGGGTGGTGGCGCCGGCAGTTCATAGGAAATAGGTCCGTCGAACAATTCCCGGATACGGCCGCCATGGCCGAACACTTCGTGATTGGCGACACGGAACCAGTTTTCCTGAGGTTCATCAAACAGGGCGAACTTGAACAGGCGATACGCCGCGTTCGTGCCGCGCCGCAGCTTCCCCTGGTCGTCGAACAGGCGCAGCGGCACGAACTGGTCTTCGGTCCGCGCGATCATACGCGCCACACCGTTGGTCAGCGTGGCCCCGGCCCCCGGCAACATCCATCGATCGACGAGTACGGGGCTCGGCGGCGGCGCCGCCGGTTGCGCGCTCACCTCGTTCGCATAAAACAGCGAAAGAACGAGGCAAATCAGCCATAGGACCATTGCCGAGGGTTGCTTTGCCAATGGATTCGAAGTGTAAGGGAGGAGTGCCGAACCACATCAATATCGCCACATCTGTGACCGTGTCGCTTCAGTGGGCTACATCCTTAGTGGAACACTAGCCCAGCAACGGTTCCTTTCTTTATCCCCTTCCCCTGGCGTGTTTGGAACGCACCTTGATTGCGTACGACGCCGGAGGATCCCAATTGATGCGTCAAATCATTTCCGCACTCGTCATCGCAGCTTTCTGCGCAGTCGGCTCTGCGACATTCGCGCAAACCACTGCAACGGACGAGACGAAAAAAGCTGGACAGGCAACAAAGGAAGCCGGTAAGGACACCGTCGACGCCGCCAAACATGCCGGCAAGGCAACCGCAAAGGCGACGACCAAGGGGACGAAAAAGGCCGCTGCCGCGACCAAGGACGCTGTTCAGCGGACCTACACCTGCGTCGACGGAACGACAGACGAGGCCACGCTCAAGGCCAACGCGTGCAAAGACCACGGGGGCGTGAAGCCGGAACCCAAAAGGAAAAGCTGACGCGTTCGTTTGAGCCGCATCGAAGACTACGCGCTCATCGGCGACTGCGAAACGGCGGCGCTGGTCGACCGTACCGGGTCGATTGACTGGTTGTGTTGGCCGCGGTTCGACTCGGCGGCCTGTTTCGCAGCGTTGCTCGGTACCTCGAAGCACGGACGATGGCTGCTGCGTCCGGCAGCCGACGTCCGTCTGACCACCCGCAACTACCGCAAGGACTCGCTGATTCTCGAAACCCGATTCGACACCGGCGACGGCACCGTCACGCTGGTGGACTTCATGCCGCCGCGTGGTAACAACTCCGACGTCGTGCGTCTCGTTCGCGGAGAGTCCGGACGCGTGCGCATGGCGATGGAGCTGGTGCTGCGGTTCGACTACGGCTCGATCGTGCCGTGGGTGAGTCGGCTGGCGGACGGGACGTGGCGTGCGATTGCGGGACCGGACATGGTCGTCATGCATACCCCGGTGCCGTTGAAGGGCAAGGACTTCACGACGATTGCCGAATTCGACGTCGCCGCCGGGGACATCATCCCCTTCGTGATGACGTACGGTCCCTCGCACAAACCGCCGCCGAATCCGATCGATCCGATTGCGTCACTGGAAACCACCGAGGCGTTCTGGGACGAATGGGCCTCGCGCGCCGCAGGCGACGGCGAATGGGACGACGCGGTCACACGATCCCTCATGGTGCTGAAGGCGCTTATCTACTCGCCGACCGGAGGCATCGTGGCGTCGCCGACCACGTCGCTGCCCGAGCAGCTCGGGGGACCACGAAACTGGGATTACCGGTTCTGCTGGCTTCGCGATGCGACGCTGACGCTGCTTGCGTTGATGAACGCGGGCTACCAGGAAGAGGCGAAAGCGTGGCGCGACTGGCTGCTGCGTGCGGCGGCGGGATTACCGTCGCAACTGCAGATCATGTACGGCGTGGCGGGCGAACGGCAGCTCCATGAATGGGAAGCCTCGTGGCTGCCCGGCTACGAACAGTCCCAGCCGGTGCGAATCGGCAACGCCGCACACAAGCAGTTGCAGATCGACGTGTACGGCGAGGTGATGGACGTGATGCACCAGGCGCGTCGCGGCGGCATCC
>Ga0075425_100004790_pt1 | contig 14018 bp, 8 predicted proteins | sample SoiMethybrSBSTD4_FD_75300 | JGI IMG/M metagenome (GOLD analysis project Ga0075425, IMG submission 75300) | Bulk soil microbial communities from a Populus tree surrounding site in Tennessee, USA - Soil MetaG P. TD hybrid SBSTD4 | ecosystem: Environmental > Terrestrial > Soil > Tree plantation...
CCGAATCGATCCATGGTGAACAACAATCCACGAGCGGCCAGCCGCCAACCGCCAACCGCCAACCGCGACGATGATCATCAATCAGTGGGTCCCCGCCGCTCACCAGGGGGATGCGATCGGCGACAGCGCCCGGCGTGTCCGCGGCATGCTGCGCGCGGCAGGACATACGTCCGATCTGTTTGCGCTGACGATGGATGATGCGCTTCGCGGAGATGTGCGCCCGTTCAGCGATCCGGATGCGCGCCGTGGCGACGTCACGATTTTTCATTTCGCGCTCCCCTCGCCGATGACCCAGGCGTTCACGACACTCGGCGGCACTCGCGTGCTTCAATATCACAACATCACGCCGGCGGCCTTCTTCGCGGCCTACGACGCAGGCCTTTTCAGGCTCGCAGCGATTGGCCGTCAGGAGCTGCGATCGCTTGTGGGGCACGTTGATCTTGCGCTCGGCGACTCCGAGTTCAATCGGCAGGAGCTGGAAGGCCTTGGGTTCCTGAAGACAGGCGTGATGCCAATTGCCGTCAACACTGAACGGATTACGTCGGCGCCGCGGCGGCCAGCTCTCGAAAAGATCCTCGGCGATGGCCTGATCAACATCCTTTTCGTCGGGCGTATCGTTCCGAACAAGCGGATCGACGACCACATCCGGCTGGCGGAGGCGTACAAGCGCTACGTCGATAATTACTATCGCTTTATTTTCGTCGGCCGCTATGACGGCCTCCCGCGATACCACGCGCAGGTCCAGGCATTGATCTCGGAATTCAAGATGTTGCCGGATCGCTTCTGGTTCACCGGACCGGTGCCCGATGAAGATCTGGCAGCGTTTTATCGTTGGTCCGATGCCTACGTCTCACTCAGCGAGCACGAGGGCTTTTGTGTGCCGCTGGTCGAAGCGATGGCGGCGGACGTTCCGGTGCTGGCCTATGCTGCCGGGGCAGTCCCGGAGACGCTGGGCGGCGCCGGAATGCTGTTCGAACCGAAGGACCTGGAACTGGCCGCCGAAATGCTGGGCATGCTCGTATACGATCGGCCGGTGCGGGATCGGATCATTCAAGGACAACGGCGCAGACTCGAGAACTTTTCGCCGGCGAGAATTGAGCGCAGGCTCATGGAGATCGTGGCGAGCCTGCAATCAAAATGCTGATTGTTGATTGCTGAATGCTGATTGATCTCTGATTGCGGATTGAGGATTGTTTGAAGATTGCTTTTATTGTTCAGCGCTACGGCACTGAGATCCTGGGCGGATCGGAGTATCACTGCCGGCTGATTGCCGAACGGCTCGCACCCAGGCATCACGTCGAGGTGCTGACCACCTGCGCGCAGGACTACATCACCTGGAAGAACGAGTACCCGGAAGGATCGGACCGCGTGCGCGGAGTCACGGTCCGACGCTTCGCCAATGCTCACTCGCGCGATATTCACACGTTCAACCGGTACTCCGAGTGGATATTCAACAACCCGCACACGCGCGAAGACGAAATCCAGTGGCTGAACCAGCAGGGTCCCTGGTGTCCGCCGCTGCTCGACTACGTCGACCGCAATCAACATCAGTACGACGTCCTGATTTTTTTTACCTATCTCTACGCTCCGACAGTCATGGGGGTCAAGATCGCGCCTCATAAGACCATCCTCGTGCCGACGGCTCACGACGAGCCGGCCATTCACCTGGATATCTACAAGGAGCTGTTCAGTCTTCCCGCCGGGCTCGCCTACAACACCGACGTCGAGCGGCGATTCTTGACGACGCACTTCTCCATTCGAGCGATCGAGGAAGAGACGATCGGCTGCGGCGTTGATTTACCGCATGCACAGCCCTACCCACGAGAACATACTTCACCCCGGCATGGCGAAGCCGACGAGCCGGCCGACGAGCCAGTGGGCGTCGATGATGCCTCGCCGACCTTTCGTCCTCATCTCGCGCACCGCGGCTCGATGTTCCGTCGACGTCACCGGCTCCACGGACCGATCGCGCTGTATGGCGGCCGGATCGATCCGGGCAAAGGCTGTGAAGAACTGATCGAATATTTCAGCACCTACGTGCAGGACGGTGGTGACGCCTCGCTGGTGCTGATGGGCGTCAAGCTGATGCCGCTGCCGGAGGAGCCGTTCATTCGCTTCGCCGGCTACCTTCCCGATCAGGAGCGCGTGCAAGCGCTCGAAGCCGCCACGGTCGTCGTCGTGCCGTCGCCGTACGAGAGTCTGTCGCTCCTCGCCCTCGAGTCATTCGCCGTCGGGACGCCGATTCTTGCCAACGCGCGGAGTGAAGTGCTGGTCGAGCACTGCCAGAAGAGCAACGCCGGTCTGTACTATGCGGATCGCGATGAGTTCGTGGAAGGACTGAAGATGCTGATGGCCGAACCCCGGCTGCGCGCCCGAATGGGCCGCAACGGCCGCGATTACGTGAGAACCAATTACCGGTGGGATGTGATTTTGGCGAAGTACGAACGCATGTTCGCGAAGTTGAGAACCACGACGCCGCAGCGACGATCGACGGGCTAAACCAAACCTTTCACAGTCACGCTGCATTCGTAACTTAGAGATAGGAAAGGAGAATGGCTTTCTCCTTTTCTGTCTCTAACAGGATCGCAGTGTAACAGTGAATGCTGTCGTTTGGTCCGTTCCGCTCCGTTCTCTTAATCGCGGTTCACAGCCCCGACCTCATCGCCCTCATCGATGTCCTCAACATCTGGAAGATCGGCGCCGGGACGGCTGCCAAGGGTTCCGCGCTTACGCCGCGGACGGATGTCGTAGCGCTTGATCATCTCGTTGAGCGTCGTCGCCTTGATGTGGAGCAGCTCGGCCGCGCGCTTCTGTACGCCGCCTGCCGCTTCGAGCGTCGACTCAATCAGGCGCTTCTCGAAGTCGGTAATGACCTCCTTCAACGAGATGCCCTCGGGCGGGACGACGAACTGCGGCATCTGGAAACGCTTGCTGCTGCGGACGTAATCCGGAACCAGATCCGCGTCGATCCTGGCACCCGTTGACAGCACGACCGCGCGCTCGATGACGTTCTCCAACTCACGCACGTTTCCGGGCCAATCGTATTCCTGAAGCAGGTCGAGCGCGTCGGCAGTGAGGTCGAGATGCGTCTTGTTGTTCTCCTCGCCGTACTTCTCGAGGAAGTGCTGGACCAAAAGCGGAATGTCGTCCTTGCGTTCGCGCAGCGCGGGGAGCTGCACCGTAATCACGTGGAGACGGTAGTACAGATCTTCGCGGAACTTTCCTTCCTCCATCATGTGGCGCAGATCGACATTGGTCGCGGCGATGATGCGGACGTCGACTTTGATCGTTTCGACGCCGCCCAGACGCATGAACTCGCGTTCCTGGATCACCCGCAGCAACTTTGCTTGCGTCTCGAGCGGGATGTTGCCGATTTCATCGAAGAAGATCGTGCCCTTGTCGGCGAGCTCGAACAGCCCCTTCTTCGGGTAGACCGCGCCGGTGAACGCGCCTTTCACGTGGCCGAACAGGTTCGACTCGAGCAGATCCGGCGGCAGGTTGCCTGAATTGACGGTGATGAACGCGCGGTCGGCGCGCGACGAGTTCTGGTGCAGCGCCCGCGCGATGAGCTCTTTGCCGGTGCCGCTCTCGCCGTTGATCAGGATCGTTGTCCGGCTGGGCGCTGCCTGGATGATGAGGTCGAACACCTGCCGCATGCGCGAGCTGCGGCCGATGATCGCACCAAAGCGATTCGAGCGCGCCTGCAGGTTCTGCTTGAGGGCACGGTTTTCGGCGACCAGGCGCCGCTGCGCCATGGCGTTGCGCAGCACCACCAGGACCTCGTCGTTCTTGAACGGCTTGGTGATGTAGTCGTAGGCGCCCCGTTTCATCGCCGCGATGGCGTTCTCCACCGATGCAAACGCCGTGATCATCAACACCGGCATGTCGTCGTCGATCTTCTTGAGCTCGTCGAGCGCGGAGATGCCGTCCATGCCCGGCATCATCATGTCGACGATCGCGGCATCGAACGGCACCGAACGAGCGTGCTCGAGTCCTTCGGCTGCGCTCGCGGCAAGACGAACTTCATATCCCTCGCGGGTGAGCAGCGTCTCGAGGATCTCGCGCATGATCTCCTCGTCGTCGATGACGAGGATCGAACCTGGCCGAGTCACGGCCTGCTGCGCGTCTGAAATTGAAGAACGCGGCATCATCATGCCTGCCTGTTTCTCGCCGTCGAGGCCACGGTTGCCTTCGAAGAGACGGTCGGCAGCGACAGGATGAACCGCGTGCCCTGCCCGATGGCGCTGTCACACGTCATCGTGCCGCCGTGCTCCTGAACGATGCCATAGGTGATCGACAGGCCGAGACCCGTGCCCTTGCCAAGTTCCTTGGTCGTGAAGAACGGGTCGTAGATGCGCGAGAGCTGTTCTGGAGGAATACCTGAACCCGTGTCGCCGACCTCGACGATTGCCCCGGTTTCGTCTTCGCGGGTGGCGATCGTCAACCACCCGCCGCGCGGCATCGCGTCGCGCGCGTTCAGGAACAGATTCAGGAAGACCTGCTGCAGTTTGTACTCGACACCTTGAACGAGCAACGGTGAGGCGTTCAACTCTTTTCGCACCTGGATGCGACCGGTGCGCAACTGATGCTCGAGCAGGGCGAGGACGTCGTTGATGACGACGTTGACGTCGACCGCGGCGCTGTCGGTCTGCGCCGGCCTGGCCAGATTCAGGAGACCGTTCACGATCTTTGCGGCGCGGAACGTCTGCCGTTCGATCTTCTCGAGCACTTTGGTCTTCGGATCGTCAGGCTCGGCTCCCTGCAGCAGCATCTGCGTAAAGCTGGAAATGCCGGTCAGCGGTGTATTCACTTCGTGCGCCACACCGGCCGCCAGGAGACCGATCGATGCCATCTTCTCCGAGATTTGCAGTTGCTCCTCGAGCTGGACCCGGGCGGAAATGTCTTCGATGATCACGATCGTTCCAGCAATCGCGCCATCGGAGTCGCGCAATGGCGTGGTCGCAAGATTGACGAGCAGCCGCCTGACCGGTTCGTGTCGTGTGGTGAGCGGCACACGATAGAACGCGGCCCCCTCCGGTGACTCGCGCCGCGCGGATCGAAGCACTTCGAGAAACCCAGGCTCGAAGATTTCGTCGAGCCGGCGAGAAACCGCCCCCTCGTGGCGGATACCGTACAACTCTTCAAGGCGCCGATTCCAGCGGACGATACGGTCGTCGCGATTGACAACGGCGAGCCCGTCGTTCAGCGATTCCAGAATATTTTCGCTGAACTCACGCATCCGTTCGAGCTCGTCCGCCTTGTTATGAAGTTGAAGATACAGTCGGCCATTTTCGAGCGCGGTTGCGGCCTGGGCCGCGACGGCCGCAAGAAGCGCCATGTCTTCGCTGCTCAGCGGTTCGTTGCTCGCCTTCCGGCCGAGCGCCATGACGGCAATCGTCCCTTCTTTCGAGACGCACGGAACGAAGTAGTGGATCCCCGCCTCGCGCCAGAAATCGATTTCCCGGGCGTCGACGCGCCGCTGCGTCAACGGATCGTCGAGCGACAGCGTGTGTCCCGCAATCAACCGGGCCCCCGCCTGCGAACCGCGAGGGAGCAATGCCGGTGCGCCGGCAAATCCGATATGCGCGATCGTGATGAATTCCCCTTCTCGGCCGGTCGCCGCCGGCGCGAGCATGAGTGCCATCCGATCGACGACAAGTGTCTCCATGACCCGATGCACGAGCCGTTCGCTTAACCGCTGCAGGTCGAGATCGCTATTGAGATCGCGCGCGAAGGCCACCAGCGCGCGACGGTAATCGTACCGATCCCGGTAATACACGCGATCGAGTCCGGTCTGAATCGCGTTTTTCACCGGCCGTGACAGCAGGACGACCACAAGGGTGGCGAGGAGTGCGATGATGAAGTTCGGTTTGTCGTCCCTTCCACCGAGGAAGGCGGCGCGAGCGAGGTTCAAGATGATCGCGTACATCGCCGCGATCGCCGCAAGCGCTGCCGCATACACGAGCGCGCGCTTGATGATGACTTCGACGTCCATCAAGCGGTACCGCACGATCGCGGATGCGAATGCGAGCGGGACGACTCCCAGCAGCACCGCGGTGACATCAGCGCCGCGGAACGGCGTGAACCCGAGCGCAAACGGGATCGCGTACCCGAACACGAACGGCACCGCGCCGAACGCCGTGCCACCCACGATCCATCGCAGCTGACGACGCGCGGTGACCGAGCGCGCGCGGCCGAGCGCGCGAATCATGATCCCGAGGCCGACGATCATACCGGCCGCAAGACAAATCAGCTCGCCGCGCTCGACGAGCGTGACCACATTCGAGAAGACCGTCCCCTGCTGATGCACCCGCATCAATGCCGAGACGCGCGCGGCGAACAGCAAGAGGGCCGGCAGGTACAGAAGAGGCAGCGCCGTGCGTCCCGCGTCCGAGTGCGCCCAACTGTCGGGCCGTTCGGGGAACACCAGCGCAAAGTGAACGATGAGTGGCGGCAGTAGCAGCGTCGCGACAACATCGGCCCAGTAAATAATCCAATCCAGGGTATCGAGACGGCCGCTGAACGAGAACGCGAGCATCCCGAAGAACGCTACGGTCAACCAGAAGAAGTGCAGGGTGGCTTGATTGTCCGGCCGCCGGAAGCGCACACCGGCGCCAACGAGCAGCGCAAAAATCCCGACCGGCGCCAGCATGAAGTACAGCGCACGCGCACCAGACGGAATCGGCGCGACCGTCAGGCGCAGCGGCTCGCGCGTCGTCGTCCTGATCAGCGTGTAGGTGAGCGTATCGCCATTGGCGGCGCGATGCAGCCGTGCGATCACATCCGCGTCCGTGTCGATTGGTTGTCGATCGATTTCGGCGACAATGTCGCCCGCGCGAACGCCCGCGTGCGCGGCGGGTGAATTGGCTGCGACTTCCTGGGCGACAACGCCCCCGGGCGTGGTCCGCCACAGAACGCCGTCCTCGCGCTCACTCCAAGTCGCCCGAACGTACATGTTCGCCGCGGCAAGGCACAACAACAGGACGACGACAGCCAGCTGAGCTGTCAGTCGAACGAGCGCGCGGCCCCGGCTCCCAATGGTCAACAGATGCTCCGTCGTCGTAGGCTTCAACTGCGCACGGACTCGTGGCGGGGCTTCACGTAGCAATCCCCGTTCCCCGAAGTCTCGTTGGCCCATGGTCGTAAGTAACTGATTTAATTAAGTTTCTGGCTACAGGCCTGATCGATCGCGCCTCCACTTCCAACGACGTGGAGGTCGCGGCCAAAAACTTGGATCGCCGGTTTGAGCGAAAAAAAATGTCCTGCGGTCTGGCACCTCGCAGGAACCATGCGCGCACACCAGCGCACGCGATTGAACGGACGGCCGGCGATCAGAAGCGAACGAGGAAGCCGCCGACGACCCGCTTCGGCGGACGAACGACGAGAAGTTCGTCGTAGACGGACGCCGGGTCAGCCGGATCGCGGAACAGGTTGCGCACGCCAATCAGCACCTCCCACTTGGTGTTGCCCACACCAAATGGAAGCGCTTGATTGACCTGAACGTCGAAACGCGCGTCGAGTCCGGTATCCGACAGCGACTCGCTGCGGCGCGCATACCCGCTGTTCAGTTTGTAGAGCACGAACACGCGGGTGGCGGTCTCTGGAATCGCCGTCTGGATCGACGTCGTGAGATCGTGCATATCTTCATCCTGCGCCCGCGTGAGCCTGGCCAGCCATGGACGCGACTCGCTGATCTCGCCGAACGAGCTCCAGTGACCGTGCATGAGCGAGTAATCCACCGAGCCGCTCACCCGTTTCGACACGTTCGAGCTCAGGCGAACTCCCCACCCATCGACGTCCACCGACCCCGCGCCCGCGACATAGTAGTGTCCGACCGATCGAGTGCCGTCCGGTGCGCGCATGCCAAAGATGGTCATCGCCTGGTTGTCGACGCCCTGGAAGAACCGGCGCACGCCAAACGCGTACGGACCAAAGTCGTGCTCGACGGCGACGTCGAGGTCTCGCGCGCGCTCGACACGGAAACTCTTCCCGTTCAGCGGCGAGAACGTGCGCTCCGGTGGAAGCCACGGTCCGGCAATGGCAGGAGTCAGGAATTCTTCCGCCCCCGGCGCAATCATTCGCTGTGCGAGCACGGCACTGACGCGAAACGTCTTGGTTGGTTCGAGCGACAGGCCCAGTCGCGGACTGAACAGTGCCGGCTGCACGAGGTAGTCGTAACGCGCATAGCGGCCGCCGTACTCGACCGATACACCCTGTCCGACGGTCCATCGATCGAGACCGTAGATTTCGCCGACGTTGCGCTTGCCGTCGCTCACAGCGGCGAGCGCGAGCGGGTTGCCTCCCTGATATTCCTGAGTGCTGTACGACCACGCCAGGTCGTAGCTGTGAATGCCTTCACGCTTCGAGAGGAAGGAACCGGCAACGATCCACGACGACAGGTCCCCCTGACTCATTGCGGCACGCACATTCCAGTCGCCAGCAGCCATGGGCGCGCCAATCGCCATGTAGGCAACGCCTCGGGGAAGCGTGTCGCCGGAGAAGAGATGACCGGGGGCAAACGCACTCGTCGTCAGCAGGTTGACCTCGCCGCTGAACGGCAGGTCAGCAAAGAACGACGCGACCGCGGTGGTCGCTGACTGTCCCATGTGCCCGAAGAACGATCCCTCTGACCCCATGCTGTCGTCGTCGGACTCGACGACGACGATGCTCGAGGCGTCCTTGAGGATGCTGCGCGACAAATGTCGCAGCCGCCACGCGGTGTCGGAATGTGAATGATCGTCGTCGGCCGATTTCGAATCTCCCGACTCGACCGAAGGCAGACCGAAGCCAGCCGCAAGAATCGGTCTGGTGGTGACGCCGTCGGTTGCGGTCGTGGTACCGGTCGTCGCCACTGCGCCGTCGAGGCGATGAAGCTGCAAGCGATAAATCGATGCCGGTGTTACACCGACGCGCACGTTCTCGCGACGGGAGGCGACAAAACCAGGAAGATGCGCGCGCAGGGTGTAGTCACCAGCGGGGAGTTTGTCGATCGAGAAGTGGCCGTTGATGTCGGTCACGGTCATCGCCATCGTGGTGCCAAGCGCGGAGACCATCGCCCCGGCGAGAGGTCCACCAAGGTCATCACTGACCACGCCCTTGATCGCGCCACTCAGGACGGCGCTGACGTTTCGGAATTCGGGAGCTCGAGCGGGCGCGGTCTGCGCGAGTCCAGATGCTGGACTGGCAGCAGCGGCAATCGCCGCCACGCCGATTGCCGAGAGCACGCGATTCATGCGCCCCATGGCTCCTCCAATACTCACGAACCAGCAACGGAAAACGTGATGTCGCGCGACAGCGACTGCCGCGACATCAAATCCGTGATCGTAATGCCGAGGCGATATTCGCCTTCCTGAAACGACGATAACAGAATCCCCTGCCCGGCGAGAATCGGGCCGTTCGACGGATCGAAGTCGGCACCCATCATCGCCGGCTTGAACCGCTGAGGCGGGGTGCGCGTCACGTAGCGCTCTCCCGCCCGCGCGGGCGGATGCGAACCGTCGGCCACCACTGACTCAGCTCTGGCATTCACCTCGCGCCGGAAGAGGTGGTAATCAACCTCGATGTCGAAATCTTTTCCCGCAGGTCCGGAGGCGTTGTAAATCAAGAACACAACGATGAGCTCGCGATTGCGCCTGAAGCTCGTCTCAGCGGCCCTATGAATCTCGTGCGTTCCGATCACGTACGGACGCTCGAGCACTTGATCGCCCGTAGTCGGCACCACATCGTCGATGCTATCGGCCAGCATCACCGTACTCGCCGCGAGCTCGCCGGTCCAGAAGTCGGGAACCGTCAGCGGCTGCTTCAGCACGGCACCCTTGAGACGCTTACCGGTGTCGAGGGGATCCGATGCGCGCTCGCGAAGCGCGACGTAGACGTCGTAATCGCCGGGGGCCACTGCGAAGCCGCGCGTGATCCGCACTGGCTGGCCTGCCGGGGCCGTGAGCGCCACGGGAAAGATGACGTCGAACGGATATCGCACGAGGCCTTCGCGCGCGCGTGCCGCCGCTGTATCGCGCCGCGTGGCTCGAACGTACATGAGACCATCGACGGTGCTCAGACTCGACCGATCAATCGTCACCGTGAACGGAACGAAGGTGCCGGTCTGTGCTTTGAAGAAATCATTGTTCCACCGGATTGAAAAATCGGACGCTATCCGCCCCGACATGGCGGCGTCAGCGAGGCCGAGCAGCGCTTCTCCTTCTTTGCGCTGCGCTTCTTCCAATCGATCCTGGTAGCGACGATCGGAGCGGTTTTGCTGGTAGGAGGCGTCGGCGGCAGTGACCGTACATGCGAATAACAGCGACACGGCGACCGCTCGCCGCCCAGACCGCGCCCGGCGGTTACCGCTTGCAACGTGCTCTTGTTTCCAGCGCATGTGGCTGAAATATCAACGTGATCATAGGCGACCTGTCGCGCCAAGTCAAAGAAAGTAAACGCTGTTCGGCTCGCGACCGAGGGCGGCCATTCAGGGGCTTTTTGAGCCAAATCAGGGGACGAATTGGCCCCTTGGAGTGACCGGGGGGCCTCACCACAGAGTTAACGGAGAAAACAGAGATCCTTTTAGCTCTCTGCTAACTCTGCTACCTCTGTGGTGAGGACCCTCCGATTTCTCTAATCCCTCGGCTCTCTCTCCGCGCGCAGCGATTGGTCGAGCGCGGGTGATATCATCACCGGCTTATGGCTCGCGGACCTAAGTTTCTGGACGTGAGCGTGTCACTCGCCGCAGGCATTCCCGCCTATCCCGGGAACCCCGAGTTCGAGTTGCAACCGGTCAAACGCATCGCCACCGGTGGCAGCTCCAACGTGTCGAAGCTGGTCATGGGCACGCACACGGGCACGCATGTCGATGCACCGAAACACTTTTTTGACGACGGCGCAGGTGTCGACGCGCTGGCGCTCGATCTCCTGATCGGACGCGCCCGCGTCGTCGAGATCACAAAGCGCGGCGGCATTGGCAAAGACGAGCTCGCGGCGGCCGGACTGCGTGAAGACATTCGCGTGCTGTTCAAGACGGCGAACTCGGCCCTGTGGAACGGTGAACGGTTCCATGAGGACTACACCTACGTCAGCGAGGATGGCGCGCGCTATCTCGTCGATCAGGGTGTCAAGGTCGTGGGCATTGATTACTTGTCGGTCGAACAGTTCAAGAAGGCCGGCGCGCCCGCTCATCGCGCGCTGTTGTCGGGATCGGTCGTCATTATCGAAGGTCTGAACCTTGCGGAAGCGGAACCCGGCATGTACGAGATGTACTGCCTGCCGCTGAAAATCACAGGCAGTGACGGCGCGCCCGCCCGCGTCGTGTTGAAGCGGTAGCAGCCGGAGAATCGCACGTGCTGGACGATGTTCTAGTGATGGTGCTCGCTGGAGGCGTTGGTGAACGGCTGTATCCGCTGACAAAAGAACGCGCCAAGCCGGCGGTGTACTTTGGCGGCCCTTACCGCATCATCGATTTCACACTCAGCAACTGTATCAACTCCGGCCTGCGGAAGATCTTCATCGCGCTCCAGTACAAATCGCTGTCGCTCAGCCGGCACATTCGCATGGGATGGAGCGTGGTCGCCGACGAGCTCGGCGAGTTCATCGAAATCCTGAGCCCGCAGAAGCGGGTCGGTGAACACTGGTACCTCGGAACGGCCGACGCGGTCTATCAGAATCTGTATTCGATCCTGCGCGAGAATCCGCGCCATCTCATCCTGCTGTCAGGCGATCACGTCTACAAGATGGACTACGCGAAGATGCTGCGCGTGCACCGCGAGCGCGGCGCCAGCGCCACCATCGCGACGATCGAGGTGCCTTCGGAAGAAGCGCAGCGGTTTGGCGTGCTTCAAGTGGACAACCAGGAGCGGTTGACGGGCTTCCTGGAAAAGCCAAAGGACCTCCCGCCTGGTGAGCAGGTGCTCGCATCGCTCGGTATCTACATCTTCGACGTGGACGTCCTCGTCCCCGCGCTCGAAGCTGATGCGCGCACCAATTCGACCCACGACTTCGGCAAGGACATCCTCCCCTCGCTCATCTCAAAGGTTCCGGTGTACACGTACCGCTTTTACGACGAGAACAAGAAGGCCGCGAAGTACTGGCGTGATATCGGAACCCTCGACGCCTACTACGACGCCAACATGGATCTCTGCCACGTCAATCCGGATTTCAATCTCTACGATCCCGAGTGGCCGCTGCGCACCTACCAGGTTCAGGCGCCGCCGGCGAAGTTCGTGTTCGCCGACGAAGGCCGCCGGTGCGGACAGGCGCTCGACTCGATCATTTCTGCCGGGTGCATCATTTCCGGCAGCCGCATCACCGCCAGTGTTCTCTGCCCCAACGTTCGCGTCCACAGCTTCTGCGACATCGATCAAAGCATCCTGATGCCCGGCGTGCGCGTCGGCCGCCACGCGCGCATCCGGCGCGCCATCGTCGACCGCGACGTCTTCGTTCCGCGCGGCGCGTTGATCGGCTTCAACGAGGAAGAAGATCGACTGCGACATACCGTCAGCGACAACGGGATCGTGGTCGTGACGACCGACGACGAGCCCTTCATCGGCGACATTTCAGCGGAGTCGCTGCAGATTGAGGAAGAGTTCGACAAGCGGGGGAATGTCGGGATGTAAAAAGGGACAAGGGACAAGGGAAAAGGGAAAGCGCCCGCGGCCCGAGCGAGGGGCCGGAGGGAAGCGCCGCGAAGCGGCGCCCTCGAGCGAGAGCGAGCGGGGGTGGGGCCCCGCGAGCAGTAATAAAAGCAGACAGTTCTTGGGGCTCTCAAGATAAAAAGGACGGACAGTGAAGATACAGACAGTGAAGGGGCGGGAGATTGTCGATTCGCGTGGGAATCCGACAGTTGAAGTGGATGTGGCGCTCGAAGGAGGGGCGTCCGGACGGGCGGCGGTGCCGTCGGGAGCGTCGACTGGGCAGCGAGAGGCGCTCGAGCTGCGGGATGGAGACAAAAAACGCTACCTCGGAAAGGGCGTGACCAAAGCGGTCGCAAACGTGAACGGCGAGTTGGCGAAAAAGCTCGTCGGACTCGATGCGGATCAGCGATCGATCGACACGGTGATGATTGAACTTGACGGCACGCCGAACAAGGGACGCCTCGGAGCGAATGCGTTGCTCGGCGTGTCGATGGCGCTCGCGAAAGCCAATGCCGCCGCCGAGGGCGTACCACTGTACAAGCACGCGGCCCGTCTCTATGGTTCCACGGCCGGCACCGTGCTCCCTGTTCCGATGATGAATATTCTGAACGGTGGCGCGCACGCCGACAGCAGCGTGGATTTTCAGGAATTCATGGTGATGCCGGTCGGCGCATCGAGTTTTGCTGAAGCCGTGCGCTGCGGTGCCGAGATTTTTCACACCCTGCGCGGCATCCTCAAGAAGAAAGGACATTCAACCGGCGTCGGTGATGAAGGGGGATTTGCTCCGAGCCTTTCATCCAACCAGGAAGCCGTCGATGTCGTCCTGGAAGCGGTAGTCCAGGCCGGATACAAGCCGGGGGAAACTGTCCATCTTGCGCTCGACGTCGCGTCGAGCGAACTGTGGAACGACGACCAAAAGAATTACGAGTTCAAGAAATCGAAGGACAAGACGCGCAACGCCGACGAAATGGTCAAGCTGTATCAGGATTGGGTCCGGCAATATCCGATCATCTCAATCGAAGACGGCCTTGCAGAAGGCGATTGGGAGGGGTGGAAAGCGCTCACGAACGCCCTCGGCGCCCGAGTGCAGCTCGTCGGCGACGACGTATTCGTCACCAATCCCGAAATCCTCCGCCGCGGAATCAGCGAGAAGATCGGCAATGCGCTGCTCGTCAAGCTGAATCAGATCGGCACCGTCAGCGAAACGCTCGACGCCGTCGCGATGGCGCGTGACGCCGGATACGCGAGCGTGATCTCGCATCGCTCCGGCGAAACGGAAGACACGACGATTGCCGATCTTGCCGTCGCCACCAACGTCGGACAAATCAAGACGGGTTCGGCCAGCCGTACAGATCGCGTCGCGAAGTACAACCAGCTCCTTCGCATCGAGGAGGAGCT
>Ga0075425_100004792_pt1 | contig 14010 bp, 14 predicted proteins | sample SoiMethybrSBSTD4_FD_75300 | JGI IMG/M metagenome (GOLD analysis project Ga0075425, IMG submission 75300) | Bulk soil microbial communities from a Populus tree surrounding site in Tennessee, USA - Soil MetaG P. TD hybrid SBSTD4 | ecosystem: Environmental > Terrestrial > Soil > Tree plantation...
GCGATCCGGCGGATCGGCGACGCCCGCGGCGTGCGGTCGTCGGTCGACGTGCTCTCCCGCGTCGCGGCGGTGCCACTCGATCCGAAGCTGCGCGATCTCTTTCTGCGCTGCGCGGCGCAGGTCGGGATCGACGCGCCCGAGCTGTTCTCCGGCGCCGGCCACGACGCCGAGAACTCGCAGCTCGCCGGCGTCCCGACCGGGATGCTCTTCGTGCGCTCGACCGGCGGAAGCCACAACCCGAACGAGCTGGCGGCGGCGGACGACGCGGTCCTCGGCGCCAGGGCGCTCGCCCTCGCGCTCAAGGAGCTCGCGGGCTAACATCGGGACTCTGCCAGTTCACGTCAACTGGCGTACCGGGGAGGCGACACGCATGGCTCGAGCGACGCTCGGCGAGCCCGGCACCGCGAGCTACCGGATCGGCGAGCTCGCCGCGAAGGTCGGCATGACCGAGCGGACGATCCGCTACTACGAGGAGCTCGGGCTCCTTGATTCCGTGAAGCGGCTCGATGGTGGAACGCGCGTTTACACCGACGACGACGTCCGGCGACTGAAGTTCATCCGCAAGCTCAAGGTGCTCGGCCTGTCGCTCCAGGAGATGGGCGAGCTCGAAGGGATCTACCAGACCGAGCGCAGCAACCGCACCGTGCTGCCGCGGCTCATCGAGCTGCTCGACGCGCACCTCGCGACCGTCGATGGGCGCATCTCCGAGCTGCATGCGCTCCGCGACGAGATCCGGAGCTATCGCGAGCACGTCGCGACGCGCCTGATCGGGACGGATCGCTGATGGAGCGCACCGTGATCCTCGGGGCGGCGCGCACGCCGATCGGCGCCTTCCTCGGCGGCCTCGCGCCGCTCCGCGCTCCCGAGCTCGGCGCGATCGCGATCAAGTGCGCGGTCGAGCGCAGCGGCGTCGGCGTCGAGCGGATCGACGAGGTGTTCATGGGTAGCGTCGTGCAGGCCGGCGTCGGCCAGGCGCCGGCGCGTCAGGCGGCCCTCGGCGCGGGGCTGCCGCGCAGCGTGCCGTGCACGACGATCAACAAGGTCTGCGGCTCGGGCCTCAAGGCCGTGATGCTCGCGGCCTCGCAGATCGCCGCGGGCGAATACGGCGTGATCGTCGCGGGCGGGATGGAAAGCATGTCCAACGCGCCGTTCCTGCTGCGCGGCCTGCGCCAGGGCCTGTCACTCGGCGAGCACTCGATCGACGACGCGAACCTGACCGACGGGCTCGTCGACGCGTACGGCGGAGGGCACATGGGCCTCGGCGGCGAGAAGGCCGCCGCGCTGAGCGGGCTCTCGCGCGAGGACCAGGACCGCTTCGCACTGCGCTCATACGAGAAGGCGCTCGCCGCGCAGCGGAGCGGCGCGTTCGCGGACGAGATCGTCCCGGTCGAGGTGAAGGGCCGCAAGGGCGCGGTCACCCGCGTCGAGCGGGACGAGACGCCGCGCGAAACGTCCCTCGCGGCCCTCGCGGCGCTCAAGCCCGCGTTCAAGCCGGACGGCACCGTCACCGCGGGCAACGCCTCGAAGCTCAACGACGGCGCCGCCGCCCTGGTCGTCGCCGGCGAGACGCGGGCGCGCGAGCTTCACGTCGCGCCGCTCGCGCGGATCGTCGCGCAGGCGCAGTTCGCCCGCGAACCCGATCTGTTCCTCCTCGCACCGTCGGGCGCGATCGCCCGCGTTCTCGAGAAGGCCGGGTGGGCCGCCGGCGACGTCGATCTCTACGAGGTGAACGAGGCGTTCTCCGGCGTCGAGGCGGTGCGGCGCGAGATCGGGATCGCCGAAGACCGCTTCAACGTGAATGGCGGCGCGGTCGCGCTCGGCCATCCGATCGGCGCGTCCGGCGCGCGGCTGCTCGTCACGTTGCTCTACGCCCTCCGGGCTCGCGGGAAGCGGCGCGGCGTGGTCTCGCTCTGTCTCGGCGGCGGCGAGGCGGTCGCGCTCGCGGTCGAGACGGTCTAGTGGAGCGGCGCACGGTACCCGACCGCCGCTCGCACGCCCGCGGCGCGGCCACGGGGGAGCCCGCGGCGAAGGCGGATCCGCCGAAGCCCGAGCAGGTCGGCGTCGTCGGCGCCGGGACGATGGGTGCCGGCATCGCGCAGGTATGCGCCATGGCTGGCCTGCAGGTGGTGCTCGTCGACGTCGGTCTCGAGCAGCTCCAGCGCGGGCAGGCCGCGATCGCCGCGTCGCTCGCCAGGATCGAGGCGAAGGGTCCGCTGCCGCGCCCCGCGACGGAGATCACCGGCCGGATCCGTACGAGCACGGCGATCAAGGACCTCGCGAAGGTCGACTTCGTGATCGAGGCCGCGTTCGAGGATGCCGCGGTGAAGGCGGATCTCTTCGCGAAGCTCGATGCCGCCTGCAAGCCGGCCGCGATCCTCGCGTCGAACACGTCGAGCATCTCGATCACGAAGCTCGCCGCGGCGACGAAGCGGCCGTCGCAGGTCGTCGGCATGCACTTCATGAATCCGGTGCCGATGATCGCGTACGTGGAGCTGATCCGAGGGCTTCAGACGGCGGACGCGACGATGGCGCGCACCCGCGAGCTGGCCAAGACGCTCGGCAAGACCGCCGTGGAGTCGAACGATTCGCCGGGCTTCATCGCGAACCGCGTGCTCATGCCGATGATCAACGAAGCGGTGTTCGCGCTCTCGGAGAACGTCGGCACGGCCGAAGCGATCGACACGATGATGAAGGGCCTGAGCTTCCCGATGGGCCCGCTCGCCCTCGCGGACCTCATCGGCCTCGACGTGTGTCTCGCGGTCCTCGAGGTCATGCAGCGCGACCTCGGCGATCCGAAGTACCGGCCTGCGCCGCTGCTTCGCCAATACGTGCAGGCCGGGTGGCTCGGGCGGAAGTCGGGTCGCGGCTTCTTCTCGTACGGTGCGAAGTGAGCGAGCCGCAGGTCGGTCCGGTGTTCGCGTTCACGTCGAAGCACGGGACGACCGCCCGGTTCTATTCCGACGTGATCGGCCTCCTGTCCGGGACCGGCAGCGACGCGAGCTCGAGCTGGCTGACGGCCGGGAACGCCGACGTCGTGTTCCACTCGCCCGACGATCGCGAGACGCCGGCCGAGGTGAGCGGCCAGACCGGCTTTGTCGTCTGGTTCGGCGTCGACGATGTCCGAGCGGCGTTCGACAAGGCGAAGGCCGCCAAGGCGGTCGTCGGCGAATTCCAGGGCGACTACTTCTACGCGCGCGATCCCGAGGGCCGGTACGTCGGTATCCACGCGAATGAGGAGCACGGCCATGGCCACGACCACGAGCACTGAGCCCACCGAGGCGGGCGCGGCATTCGACCTCGCGCTCACGGAGTCGCAGGCGCTCGTCCAGCGCACCGCGCGTGACTTCGCGACCGAGCGGCTGCTCCCGATCGCGCACGACATCGACGAGCAGGGCAAGGTGCCGCCGGCGATCCTGAAGGAGCTCGCGTCGCTCGGGTTCATGGGCGTGTACGCGCCCGAGGAGCTCGGCGGATCCGGCCTGGACACCGTGTCCTACATCCTCGCGTGCGAGGAGATCAACCGCGCCTGCGCGTCGACCGGCGTGATCATGCAGGCCCACAACTCGCTGGCGTCGAGCCCGATCCTGCACTTCGGCACCGCGGCGCAGCACGAGCGGTGGCTCCGCCCGATGTCCCGCGGCGACATGCTCGGATGCTTCGCGCTCTCCGAGCCGGCGTCCGGGTCGGACGCCGCGGGGCTCCAGATGACCGCGAAGCGCGACGGCGGCCGCTGGGTGCTGAACGGGACGAAGAACTTCATCACGAACGGCGTGTCGGCGGACGTGATCGTCGCGTTCGCGCAGACCGAGCCCGGATCGCGGCACAAGGGGATCACCGCGTTCATCGTCGGCAAGCCCTCGCCGGGCCTCACCGTCGGTCGGGTGGAGCAGAAGCTCGGCATCAAGGGCTCCGACACGGCGCAGCTCGTCTTCGAGAACGTGCGCGTCGAGGACGACCAGCGTCTCGGCGAGGTCGGCCAGGGTTTCAAGATCGCGCTTTCGACGCTCGACGGCGGACGGATCGGGATCGCCGCGCAAGCCGTGGGCATCGCGCGAGCCTGTCTCGAGGACTCGCTCGCGTACGCGAAGGAGCGCCAGGCCTTCGGCAAGCCCATCGCCGAGCTCCAGGCGATCCAATGGATGCTCGCGGACATGGCGACCGAGGTCGACGCCGCGCGCCTCTTGGTGTGGCGCGCCGCGACGCTGAAGGACCGTGGCGAACCCTTCACCGCCGAGGCGGCGATGGCGAAGCTGTTCGCGTCGGACATCGCGGTGAAAGCGGCGCGCAACTGCGTCCAGATCTTCGGTGGCTACGGCTACCTGAAGGACTTCCCGGCCGAGCGGCACTACCGCGACGCGAAGATCACGGAGATCTACGAGGGCACGAGCGAGATCATGAAGCTCATCGTCGCCGAGGACATGCTCGGATGAGCCAGCGCACGTGATCCCCCCGACCCAGGGCTTCGGCGTGGCGGTCCTGGCGCTCGTCGCCGTTCTCGGGTTCGGCGCGTTCGCCTACCGGGCGTGGAAGCTCTACCGGTACCTGCGCCTCGGCTGGAACGAGGACCGCACCCAGCAGCTCGGGAAACGGTTGAAGGACGAGCTCGTCATCTACCTCCTGCAGCGCAAGCTGCTGAAGCGGCCGTACTACGTGCGCGGGCTCGCGCACGCATTCATCTTCTGGGGATTCATCGTCATCACGCTCGGCACCACCGACCTGCTGCTCAGCGGCCTGGTCGGCCTGCGGATGCCGGGCGCGGAGAGCGCGCTGTTCGTGTGGGCGGTCGACATCTTCGCGGCCCTCGTGCTTGCCGCGATCATCCTCGCGCTCGCCCGGCGGCTCTTCTTCAAGCCCCCGCGCATGCACATCGCGCTCGACGGCTACATCATCCTCGGACTCATCGCGACGCTGATGGTCTCTTTGCTGATCTTCGAGAACGCCGGCCTGGCGGCCGGGTATCTCGCGATCCATCAGGCCACGCCGCCGCTCGCGCAGCTTGTCCCGCTCGCCTGGGGCGGCGCGGCCGGGACCGTCTTCGCCGCGGCCTGGTGGGTGCACGTCGTCACGGTCCTTGGGTTCGCCGCCTATCTGCCCCAGTCGAAGCACCTGCATATCGTCACGACGCTCCCGAACGTGTTCTTCCGCTCGCAACGGCCGCGCGGGGCGCTCCGGTTCGTCGACAAGATCGAGGAGCAGGAGACCTTCGGCGCGGCGACCCTGCGCGATCTCTCGTGGAAGCAGCACCTGGACGGCTACACCTGCACCGAGTGCGGCCGCTGCTCGGACAACTGCCCGGCCCTCGCGACCGGCAAGCCACTCGACCCGCAGAAGATCGTGCTCGACCTTCGCGATCTCCTGTTGAAGGAGGGCGATCTGCTGTTGAAGGACGGCGCAGCGACCGGCACTCCGCCGGCCCACCAGCTCGCGTCGAAGCCCGAGGAGCTGTGGGCCTGCACGACCTGCGCGGCGTGCGTCGAGCAGTGCCCGGTGACGATCGAGCACATCGACAAGATCGTCGACATGCGCCGGTACCTGGTCATGCAGGAGGCCGCCGCGCCGCCAGAGGCGCAGCGCGCGATGACGAACATCGAACGGGCGGGCAACCCATGGGGCGAGGCCGCGAGCACGCGCGGCGACTGGGCGCAGGGACTCGGGGTGCCGACGCTCGCCGAGAAGCCGGACGCCGAATACCTCTACTTCGTCGGGTGCGCGGCGTCGTTCGATCGCCGGAACCAGCGCGTGGCGCAGGCGCTCGCGAAGATCCTGCAGGCGGCCGGCACGTCGTTCGCGATCCTCGCAACGGAAGAAACGTGCAATGGGGATCCGGCGCGGCGGATGGGGAACGAGTATCTCTGGCAGCTGCAGGCGCAGCAGAACATCGACACCTTCGGCCGCTACACGGTGCGCAAGATCATCGCGTCGTGCCCGCACTGCTTCAACACGATCGCGAACGAGTACCCGCAGCTCGGCGGGAGGTATGAGGTCGTCCACGCCCTGCAGCTCGTTCAGGATCTGATCGCCGATCGGCGGATCACGCTCGGTGCCGGCCCCGTGGAGTCGGTCGCGTATCACGATCCGTGCTATCTCGGCCGGCATAACGGCATCTACGAGGACCCGCGGGCGGTGCTCGACGCGATCGACGGTGTGCGGCGCATGGAGATCGAGCCGCATCACCGCGAGCGCGGATTCTGCTGTGGGGCCGGTGGCGGGCGAATGTGGATGGAGGAGAAGGTCGGCCAGCGGGTCAATCACCGCCGGGTCGAGCAGATCCTCGCCGCGGGCGACGCGAAGGGCGAGCGGCCGGCGAAGGTCGCGTCCGGCTGCCCGTTCTGTTTGATCATGCTCGACGAAGGCGTGGGTGCGAAGGGCATCCAGGAGGAGCTCAAGCCGGTCGACGTCCTCGAGCTGGTCGCCGCGCGCCTCCAGAGTGAAGGAGTAATGAGATCAAATTCATCATCTGCCTGAAGCAGGTCCCCGACTCGACGACGCGCGTGAAGGTCGCGCCCGATGGCACGTCGGTCGTGACCGAAGGGATCACGTGGTCCATCTCGCCGTACGACGAGTACGCCATCGAGCTCGCGCTCGAGCACAAGGACACCGCGGCCGACACCGTGGTAAGCGTCATCAGCGTCGGCGGTCCCCGGACGAAGGACGCGCTGCGCCAGGCGCTCGCGATGGGCTGCGACGACGCGACGCTCGTCACCGGCGATGGGGCCGATGCGCTCGGCCCGCTCGGCATCGCGAACGCGCTGAAGAGCGCGGTCGATGACCTGAAGCCCGACCTGGTGCTCTGCGGGAAGCAGGCCTCGGACGACGATCAGGGGTTCGTCGGTCCGGCGCTCGCCGAGGCCCTTGGGTGGCCGCACGTCGCCGTGGTCACGAAGTTCGCGCCGTCCGCATCCGGGACCGAGATCTGGAAAGAGGTCGAGGGTGGCCACGAGGTGTGGAAGGCCAGCGGTCCGGCGGTGCTGACGGTGCAGAAGAGCGCGAAGGATCCGCGCTACCCGTCGCTCCCCGGGATCATGAAGGCGAAGAAGAAGGAGATCCCCGAGCGGCCGGTGGCCGGGGTGGACGATCCGGTGAGGATCGAGATCGTGAAGCTCGAACCGCCGCCCGGGCGCGGCGGCGGGAAGATCTTCAAGGACGGCGACACGAAGGCGCATGCCGCCGAGCTCGCGAAGCTCCTGCGCGATGAGGCGAAGGTCCTATGAAGATCTGGGTCATCGCCGAGAAGAAGGACGGAGAGCTCCGCCGCGTCTCGAGAGAGCTCGCGGCGAAGGCCGCGACCCTGGGGGATCTCGAGATCCTCGAGGTCACCGGCGAGCGCGTCTCGGGCGCGGCGGCGGCATCCGCCCTCGCCGAGCGCGCGAAGGTCGGCGCCCCCGATCTCATCCTCGCCGGTGCGACGCCGTCGGGCCGGGACGTGGCGGCGCGCCTCGCGGCGAAGCTGAAGCGCGCGTATCTCTCCGAATGCACCGACGTCGCGATCGAGGGCGGGAACATCGCGGCGACCCGCGCGATGTACGCCGGCAAGGTGCGCGCGCGCGTCCGCGCGGCGCTGCCCGCGGTCGCGAGCGTGCGCCCGAACGCGTTCCCGCTCGCCGATGGGGCAGCCGAGCCGCAGATCACAGCGCTGCCGGCCGCCCAGACGCCCGGCCTCACGTTCGTGCGCTTCGAGCCGACCGCGTCGGGCGGCGGCCGCGTTCCGCTCAGTGAGGCCCGCGTGATCGTGTCCGGTGGACGCGGACTCAAAGGGCCGGAGGCCTGGACAGCGGTCGAAGCCCTCGCCGACGTGCTCGGAGCGGCGCTCGGCGCGTCGCGCGCGGTCACCGACGCGGGCTGGCGCCCGAACGAGGAGCAGGTCGGGCAGACCGGGAAGACCGTGACGCCCGATCTCTACATCGCCCTCGGGATCTCCGGGGCGATCCAGCACCTCGCGGGAATGACCTCGAGCAAGGTCATCGTCGCCGTGAACAAGGATCCCGACGCGGACATCTTCAAGGTGGCCGACTACGGCGTCGTTGGCGATGTCTTCGAGTTCCTCCCGGCTTTCACCGAAGCGGTGAAGCAAATGAAGGCAGGAGCATGAGCGAGACGCGGCTTCGCGGCGCCGAGCGAATTCCACCAGCCATGAGCACGACCGCGACCGCAGGTCGCGGGTTGAACAAGGCAGGCGCCTGATGTTCCCGTTCGCGGGTCCCGACGAGCGTGACCTCGCTGCGGGCGTCGCCGCGTTCGTCAACGACCTTCGCGACCGCATCCCAGCCGCGGAGAACGAGGGCACCATCCCGCCCGACGTCATCCGCTCGCTCGGCGAGCTCGGCGTGCTCGGGATGAACGTGCCCGAGCGCGACGGCGGGCTCGGTGCGTCGGCCGTCGCGTTCGCGCTCGTCCTTGAAGAGCTCGCCGCCGTGTGGCCATCGCTCGCCGTCGGCGTCTCGGTGAACAGCGGCATCGTGTGCAGCTCGATCGTTCGGCTTGGGACGTCCGACCAGAAGCGCGCGTTCTTCCCGATGCTGTCCGACGGCCGTGGCCTCGCGGGGTTTTGCCTCACCGAGCCGACCGCCGGCTCGGACGCCGCGTCGCTCCGCGCGGCCGCGAGGCGCGACGGCGACTGCTGGGTCATCGACGGCACCAAGCTCTTCGTCACGAGCGCGCGCTACGCGCCGTTCTTCATCGTGCTCGCGCGCGTCGGCAAGGCCGAGGGCGGGCGACCGCACGCCGGCATCACCGCGTTCCTCGTCCCGGCCGCTACACCCGGCGTCACGATCGGTGCGCCCGAACGCAAGCTCGGGCTGCAGGCCTCCGAGACGAGCACGGTCACGTTCGAGGGGGCGCGGGTCGCGCTCGCGAGCGTGCTCGGTGCCGAGGGTCGCGGCTTCAGCGACGTGGCCATGGCCGGCCTCGACTCGGGCCGCATCGGCATCGCCGCACAGGCGCTCGGCATCGCGCGCGGTGCGCTGTCACTGGCGACCGCGTACTCGAGAGAACGGAAGCAGTTCGGCGCGCCGATCGCCTCGTTCCAGGCGATCCGGTTCTCGCTCGCGCAGGTCCGCACCGAGATCGACGCGGCGCGGCTCCTCGTGCTCCGAGCCGCGTGGCTCAAGGACCACGGCGCGCCATTCACCCGTGAGGCCGCGCAGGCCAAGCTCTATGCCACCGAGGCCGCCAACCGGGCGGCGTACGCGTGCCTTCAGGTGTTCGGCGGCTACGGCTACATGCGCGAGTACGGTATCGAGCGGTACTTCCGCGACGCCCGCGCGACCACGATCTACGAGGGGACGAGCGAGGTGCAGCGCATGGTCATCGCGCGCTCGCTGATCGGCGCATGAGCAAGCTCGTGCGGCCGGGCCCGGCTGCGCCGGCCGCGGCCGAGCCCCATTCGCAATCCGTGCGGCCGGGCCCGGCTGCGCCGGCCCCGGCCGAGCCCCATTCAAAGGAGCGGAAGCCGCGCTTCAGCACGCTGTCGGACCTGCCGATCGATCCGCTGTACACGGCCGACTCGCTTCCGGGCTTCGATCCGGAACGTGATCTCGGACGGCCGGGGGAGTTCCCGTACACGCGCGGGGTCTACCCCTCGATGTACCGCGGGCGGCTCTGGACGATGCGGCAGTTCGCCGGGTTCGGCTCGGCCGCGGACACGAACGCGCGGTTCCATTACCTCCTCGCCCACGGCGTCACCGGGCTGTCGACCGCGTTCGACATGCCGACGCTGATGGGCCGGGACGCCGACGACCCGCTGTCGCGAGGCGAGGTCGGCCGCGAGGGTGTGGCCGTCAGCTCGCTCGCCGACATGCGCATCCTGTTCGACAAGATCCCGCTCGACCAGGTCACGACGTCCATGACGATCAACGGGCCGGCGTCGATCGTGTGGGCCATGTACCTCGCCGCGGCCGAGGAGCGGGGGATCCCTTTCGCGACGCTCGGCGGCACGATCCAGAACGACTGCCTGAAGGAGTACATCGCCCAGCGCGAGTGGATCGTCCCGGTGAAGCCCGCGATGGAGCTCGTCGTCGACAGCTTCCGATATGGCGCACGACATGTCCCGCGATGGAACACCGTGTCGATCAGCGGCTATCACATTCGAGAGGCCGGCTCGACCGCCGTGCAGGAGCTCGCGTTCACGCTGCTCGACGGGCTCGAGTACGTGAAGTGGGGCGTCGACGCGGGCCTCGACGTCAACGACTTCGCGCCGCATCTCTCGTTCTTCTTCGACGTGCACAACGACTTCTTCGAGGAGATCGCGAAGTTCCGCGCCGCCCGCCGGATCTGGGCCCGTGAGATGCGGCGCCGGTACCACCCGACGAACGAGAAGGCGCTGCTCATGCGCACGCACGCGCAGACGGCCGGCGTGTCGCTCACCGCGCAGCAGCCGTACAACAACGTCGTCCGCGTCGCGCTCCAGGCGCTGGCCGCGGTGCTCGGCGGCACCAACTCGTTGCACACCAACTCGCTCGATGAGACCTACGCGCTCCCGACCGAGGAGGCCGTGATGCTGGCGCTGCGGACGCAGCAGGTGATCGCCCACGAATCGGGCGTCAGCGAGACCGTCGATCCGCTGGCCGGCTCCTACTACCTCGAGCACCTGACGAACGAGATGGAGCGCGGATTCGAGCGATATCGCGACGAGATCGACGCGATGGGCGGCATGGTCGCCGCCGTCGAGCGCGGGTATCCCCAGCGCGAGATCGTCGAGGCCTCCTTCCACTTCCAGCAGCAGGTGGAGGAGAAGGAGAAGATCATCGTCGGGATCAACAAGTACGTCGAGACGGAGACCGGCGAGAAGATCCCGGTCCTCGCCATCGATCCCGACGTCGAGCGCAACCAGATCGCCCGCATCGAGGAGACCCGCGCGAAGCGCGATGCGGGCCGGTGGCGGGAGGCGATGGACCACCTCCGCGCGCAGGCGAAGGCGCACGGCGAGCTGATGCCCGCCTTCGTCGAATGCGCCCGCGCGCTGGCGACCGTCGGCGAGCAGGTCCAAGTCCTGAAGGAGGCGTATGGCGAGTACCACGATCCCGGATACTTCTAGCGAGCTGCTCGCGGCGGTCGATGAGGGCTGGCGGGTGTTCCGCGAGGCCGTCCGGCACGTCGGCCGGGCGAGGATGGACGAGCCGACCGGCGCCGGCTGGACGTTCCACGATCTCTTCGCGCACATTGCGGCGTGGCATGACCTGACCGCGCGACGACTGCGCGTGCTGCGCACCGAGGGCCGCTTCGGCGGTTACAACGAAGGCGTGGCCGGGATCGCCCCATTCAAGGACGCGGACGAGTTCAACGCGCGCGTCACATCGAGCCATCGCCTCGTCGGTGCGGAGGCCCTCACCGACGAGCTCGACACGACGTTCCGCGCGCTCCGTGCCGAGGTCGCCCAGCTCTCCGACGAGCAGGTGCGCGCGAACGCGGGCTGGGTCATCGCGGTGACCCGCGGCAACACGTACGGCCACTACGAGGAGCACGCGAAGGAGCTCGGCATCGGATGAAGCGCCCGATCCGCGTCGTCATGGCCAAGGCCGGGCTTGATGGTCACGACCGTGGCGTGAAGGTCGTGGCCCGCGCCTTGCGCGACGCCGGCATGGAGGTGATCTACACCGGCGTCCACCAGACGCCCGAGCAGGTCGTCGAGACGGCACTGCAGGAGGACGCCGACGCGATCGGTCTCTCGCTGCTGTCCGGTGCGCACAACTATCTGTTCCCGCGGGTCGCCGAGCTGATGAAGGAAAAGGGCATGGACGACGTGCTCCTGTTCGGCGGGGGGATCATCCCGGAGGACGACATCGTGGGGCTGCGCAAGCACGGTGTGGAGCGCATCTTCCAGCCCGGCGCATCGCTCGAAGAGATCACCGCGTACGTTCGCGAGGCCGTGGCGAAACGCCGCGGCCAGCCCGCATAAGGAGGAGCGACATGGCGAAAAAGGACGACCGGCCGATCGACGTGGGTCTCGCGGCGCTCAGCGGCAACGACGAAGCGGCGGCCATCGCGTTCTGGAAGAAGCGCTTCGAGCTGATCGCGGCCATCCCGAACGACATCGCGCGCGTCGGCGCGCTCACCCCGCAGCTGCGCGAGCTCACCCGGATGACGAGCGAGCCAGAGCGCGAGCGACTCACGCGCGCCCGCATCGTGGCGTTCGCCCAGCTCCCGACCGATGTGCGGCAGAAGATCACGGACGCGCGGAAGGCCGCGTGGAACATCGACAAGGGCGTGCTCGAGAAGGACCAGGCGCTCGTCGACAAGATCCTCCCGACCGTCGACGCGAGCGTCCGCTCGGCCTACCCCAGCTAGTGGACCTCCGCTACCGGGACGATCAGCTCGCGGTCCGCGACGCCGTTCGCGAGTTCGTCCGCGATCGCATCGTCCCGCGCGCCGCGGAGTGGAGCGAGCAGGGGGCGTTCCCGATGCCCCTGCTCCCGGAGCTCGCGTCGGTCGGGCTCACCGGACTGACGATCCCGGCCGAGTACGGCGGCTCCGGCGTCGACGCGCTCACCTCCGCGCTCGTCTCCGAGGAGCTCGGGGCCGGCGATGGCTCGATCGCGCTGACCCTCGCGGCGCACAACGCCCTCTGCATCGGCCACCTCCTGGTAGCGGCCTCCGCCGAGCAGAAGACCCGGTGGCTCCCGCCGCTCGCGAAGGGCGCCCACCTCGGTGCGTGGGCCCTGACCGAACCGAGTGCGGGATCCGACGCGGTCAACGCGAAGACGACGGCGAAGAAGGACGGTGACGGCTGGGTCCTCAATGGCCAGAAGCAATTCATCACCAACGGATCGATCGCCGGCTTCACGGTCGTCATCGCCGCGACCGCCGATCGGCGGCTCACCGCGTTCGGCGTGAGCGCCGACAACCCCGGCCTGGTCGCGGGAAAGCGCGAGAAGAAGATGGGCCTCGGTGCGTCCGACACGGCGCAGCTCAGCCTGCAGGACTGCCGGGTGCCCGACGCCGATCGCATCGGCGAGATCGGCGCGGCGTTCGGCGACGTGCGCAAGGTGCTCGATCGCGGACGGATCGGCATCGGCGCCCTCGCGGTCGGCCTCGGCCGCGCGGCGCTCGAGACCGCGGTGGGCTACGCGAAGGAGCGCAAGCAGTTCGGCAAGGCGCTGGCCGAGTTCCAGATGATCCAGTGGCGGCTGGCCCAGGCACGCACCGATCTCGACGCGGGGCGCCTGCTCGTCCAGCGCGCCGCGAGCCTCGCCGACGCGGGTCTGCCGTTCACGCGCGCCGCCTCGATGGCGAAGCTCTACGCCACGGAGGCCGCGAGCCGCGCGGCGAACGCCTCGCTGCAGGTGCTGGGCGGGTACGGCTACCTCCGCGACTATCCGGTCGAGCGCATCGTCCGCGACGTGCGGCTCATGGAGATCGGAGAGGGCACGAGCGAGATCCAGCGGATCGTCATCGCGCGGGACCTCGTCGCGGCGTCTTGATCGCGGCGGCAGGATCGCTGCTCGCCGGGGCGCGTAGCGGCGACAAGCGCAGTGTCGCGCGGCTCCTCACGATCGTCGAGAACGACGAACCGGGCAGCGCCGACGTCCTCCGATCGCTCTACCCAGAGACCGGCAAGGCACGCATCGTCGGCGTGACCGGGCCGCCCGGTGGCGGGAAGAGCACGCTCGTCTCGCGGCTCGCGGCCGAGTACCGGAAGGTCTTCGAACGCGTCGCGATCGTCGCGGTCGACCCGTCGAGCCCGTTCACCGGCGGCGCGATCCTCGGTGACCGCATCCGGATGCGCGACCGGTTCCTCGACGAGGGCGTGTTCATCCGGAGCATGGCCAGCCGGGGCCACGCGGGCGGCCTCGCACGCGCGACGATGCGCGTCGTGAATGTCCTCGACGCCCTTGGGACCGGGCTCGTCATCGTGGAGACGGTCGGCGTTGGGCAAGAGGAGGTCGATGTCGTGCGCGTCGCCGATACCGTCTGCCTCGTCACGGTGCCTGGCCTCGGCGACGACATCCAGGCGATCAAGGCCGGCGTGCTCGAGATCGCGGACGTGCTCGTCGTGAACAAGGCCGACCGGCCCGG
>Ga0075425_100004793_pt1 | contig 14007 bp, 18 predicted proteins | sample SoiMethybrSBSTD4_FD_75300 | JGI IMG/M metagenome (GOLD analysis project Ga0075425, IMG submission 75300) | Bulk soil microbial communities from a Populus tree surrounding site in Tennessee, USA - Soil MetaG P. TD hybrid SBSTD4 | ecosystem: Environmental > Terrestrial > Soil > Tree plantation...
CCGAAGGTGTCTTGTAGTGTTTTTGCGCGAGGATCGGCGGGATTCCATCATGACTAACCGACATTGGCGCCCGACCTGTTTGGCCCCCAAATTTGCCGAATATTGGTAGCGGTTCTCATTGATGCCCGACAAGCCCATATCTGCCGTTAGATCAAAAATCTCAGCGACCACGCCGTTCGATGTTCTTCACGATCGTGTGCGGTTGAGGGCCATTTTCGCTCTGGACGCTTGGCCGACATGGCAGGAGCAAATAAGCTGGACGGCGCGCTACAGGGCTGCAGTGATCCACTGCCAGCGGGGAGATAACGATGCGCACAAATCCTTTTTTCGACAGTTGGCAATTTCTGATCGGAGCGACTGACGATCATCGGGCGCTGGGTATCTTTCAATACGTCATGGTCGCGTTGTTCTGGGTGCTGCTCGTCGCGAGTGTATGGATCGCCTTTAAGAACTGGTCGAAAGATTCGGAACAGCGCCGTGGCAGCCACGTAATCATTTGGATTTGCCGCCTGCTAATCGGCGCGCAGTGGTTTCAGGGGTGCCTCTGGAAGCTGCCTTTACCAGTCTCCGACGGCTTCCGGTATTGGACAGGACAGATGGGCGAGCATGCGGCATTCGCGTTTCACCGCGAGCTCGTCAAGAGCGTATATCTGCCATTTATCACCATCATCGATCCGCTCGTGTTCCTGGCCGAGCTTGTTTTCGCAGTTTCTCTGATGCTTGGCATCAGCGTAAGATTCGTCGCGATAGTTGCCGCAGTCTACTCGCTGCACCTCTGGCTCGGCCTCTACCGCCATCCCGGCGAATGGCCCTGGAATTACATGTTCCTTGCGATCGTGCACGTGCAGTTCGCGGTTTATGCCGCCGGGCGCAGTCTTGGCATCGACGCGCTGATCCGCCGTCGCGGGCCCGACAACGTTTTCACACGCCTGGTCGCACAGACTGGCTAGGACGAAACGTCAGTTCTGCATCGCCAAGTGAACTTCGGAGATCCAACCATGAGCCCGAAAAAAACATTCGAAGAGATCAACCGTCGTTTTATCGAAGCCGCCCGTGACAGTATGATCCGTCTTCTAGCTTTGACGGTATCGGTCCTTGCGCTTGCGACCACTGCCCACGCGCAGGGCCGCCCGCCGATTTTCCAACAAATGTTCAAGGCCTATGGATTTGAGTCCTTCGGTCAAGTCGAGAAAATCCGCTACACCTTTAACCTCGAGGCGCCCGGACTAAATCTTTCTCGCAGCTGGGAATGGGAGCCCAAGACGGACCTGATTTCCTACGAAGGCAAAGGCAACGACGGTAAGCTGGTGAAGGTGACGTACTCGCGTTCGCAACTCGGCAGCCAATCTGAACTCGTGAAGAACGAAATCGACCCGGCTTTTAGCAACGACAATTACTGGCTGCTCCTCGTGCTGCATTTTTCCTGGGACGGCAGCGCCACAATCACCGATGAGGGCACGCAAAAACTGCCGCTCGGCAACGGGTCCGCGACGCGGGTGGTAGTGAAATATCCATCAGAAGGCGGTTACGCGCCCGGCGACACCTGGGAACTCTATGTCGGTGCCGACGACCGAATTGAGGAATTTGTCTATCACGGGGGTGGCCCAGGCACCCAGAAAAGGCCGAAGCTCTTGATGGCGACGTGGGCCGACTACAAGAAGGCGGGTCCTCTCCTGATTTCAATCGATCATCGGGGCACGGCGGACGGCAATCCGCTGCGGCTCTTCTTTTCTGATGTCTCCGTCAAGTTGGCGGGATCAGATAGCTGGATTAACGCACAATAGGAAAGGCGCCGCCGCGAGCCAGGGCCTAATGTCCGCTTTGGGTCAGAAGCGGACATGCAGCCCCTATTCGATCACGTCATCCGCAGTCGATAATAAGTTAGGCGAGACTGTCAGTCCGAGCGACTTTGCAACCTTGAGATTGATAACAAATTCAAACTATTGCGGCGTTTCGCAAGAATGGGTGCGATCCCTTTCCCTAGCAGCGGCCGGCGGTCTCTCTATCCGTCAAGGACGAATTCCGGATATGCGCTCGGGTCTGTTCGAACGCCACCTCGTCCACTTGGTCCTTGACGCGCAGACCGAGCACGGGCGGTGATACGCATTGGCAACTGCGGCTTCCCATCACTCGGCCCGATAATAGGTGTATACGGTCCGAATTGACGGTTCCTCCACGCTTGAGTGTCCGCTTTGGGCCAATAGCGAGCACACTGACAAAGCCAGAAAGACCAGCTTGCGGCGGTCTTTCCAAAGGCCAATTTAGCTTTTGGTTACTAGCGAGTGCCGCCGCCTTCCTCTTGCTGCGCCAGCGGAGCACGCCCAAGGTGGTAGAGGCCCGTGGTAAGCCTCGGAAGCGCAGCTCGCATGGGTGGCGCCGCGGGTCGATCATCGCCTGGCGCAAACCAAAAGGTCACTATTTGAAAGAAGATCTGACGGTTGGCGAGAACGATGCGCTTCTCGTCGTCGACATCCAGAACGACTTCTGTCTCGGCGGCAGCCTGGCAGTGCCGCGCGGCCACGAAGTCGTGCCCTTGATCAATGCAGTGGCGAAACGGTTTGCTCACGTCGTGCTTACGCAGGACTGGCATCCGCGCGGGCACCTATCGTTTGCGTCGTCGCATGCCGACAGGCAACCGTTCCAGACGATCGATGTCGCTTACGGCAAACAGATCTTATGGCCAGACCACTGCGTTCAGGGGACTTCCGGTGCCGCGTTTCACGACGGCTTGAACATCGCCCACGCCGAGTTGGTCTTGCGCAAGGGCCATCATCGAGGGGTCGATTCCTATTCGGCTTTCTATGAAAACGATCACAAGACCACCACGGGGCTAGCCGGCTACCTACGTGAGCGTGGCTTCACGCGCGTATTCCTGGCGGGGCTCGCCTTTGACTTCTGCGTGCGCTACTCGGCCGAAGACGCGCACCGCGAGGGCTTTGAGACCGTTGTGTTTGAGGATGCCTGCCGGAGCATCGATGTAGATGGCTCCGCAGCCGCAACGCGAAGGCAATTTGAATCGCTTGGCATCCGCTGCATTTCAGCCGGTGGATTCATGGCGGGCAAGGACACTTGAAAATCCGCTTTCCCCCCGAAAGCCGTCATTGGCCGGCTGCGATGGGCGCCTCCTTCGCTAAACGGCTAGAAGAGCCTCGTGAAGTTGTAGGTCCGATAAAGGCTGTTATCGGAAGCATGACTTTCTGCTAGCGTTCCGCCGGTCGGGTTTCCCCTTGAGGAATATAAAGATGAGCAAACGCAGCGCCGTTATCGTCATCGATCTCCTAAACGGGTTCTTCAAAAAAAACCCGACATTGCCGGATCCGCTCAACGAACAGGGTTTATTAAAAACTGTGCGGCGCGTCATCGACGCGGGACGCGATGTTGGCGTCAACATCGTCTTTATCAAAGATAATTTCCTTCCAGAGGAAGTGCCGATCGACAAACACTTCAAGATTTACGGTCCGCATTGTGTGATCGGCACTCCGGACGCTGAAGTAGTTCCCGAACTCGATCCGAAGCCTGGCGACTTCCAGATCCGCAAGAAGCACTACAGTGCGTTTAATTCAACGCGGCTCGATGCTGTGCTGCGCGAACTCGACGTCCGTCGCCTCTATATCACGGGCGCCTGGACCGAGGCGTGCGTCCAGCACACGGTTGTAGATGCATTCTATTTGAACTACGAAATTATCGTCGTTCGGGATGCGGTGTCCTCGCCGCATCGCGAGGCGCATGAATACGCGCTCAATTATATGCGCCAGTATCACCGCGCCAAAATTGTAACCAGCGACCAAGCCATCGCTCTGTTCAAGCAGGATCCGGAAGCGCTCAACAGTAACGCTTTGATTCCGCCCGAGGGAGAGAACCTTTCGTACAAGGAATGGACTCTTGCTTCCCGCAAATGAGCCGCGCGCTGTTAGAGCCGGCAACCTCGTCTTCGCGTCGGGCCAAATCGCGAGCGACAAAAAGGGACTCGCCGCCGAAGCCGGCATCGACCCCGCGTTTCCGTACTACGGGTCCGCAATCAAACGACAGACCCGTTACATCCTCGACAAGCTTGCAAAGGCCTTCGCCAACGAGGGGACTGGACTCGAGCATTGTGTCAAAGCTCATGTTTTCCATACGGATCTAAATAATTTCCACGCTTTCGATGAGGTATGGCGAGAATATTTCCCCAAAGCGCCGCCATGCCGGGCGACGGTTGGCATGGGGGCCACTCTTGTTCCCGGATGCCTGCTGCAGATCGATTTGACGGCGGCTATGCCTAGCGTTCCGGTACGCGTCTTTACGACAAGCGCACCGCGTGCGCCGGTCAATTACTCTGAGGGAATGATTGTCGGTGATTTTGTCTTCGCTTCTGGACTGATGGCCAGTGACTATAAAACCGGAGTCCCGATTGAAGCCCGCACTGATCCAGCATTCCCCTACTATGGGTCCGATATCAAACGGCAGACCCGCTATATCATGACTAATTTCAAAACAGTGTTCGAGGCCGCCGGATCATCGCTCGAAAGCGTGATCAAGGCTCACGTTTACTTAAAGAGCCTGCATGACTTCAACGGCTACGACGAAGTATGGAAGGAGTTCTTTCCATCGCCGCCACCGCGCACCACAGTCGGCGTCCCCGATCTCCTTGTTCGCGATGCACTGGTGGAAATTGACCTAATCGCAATAACTGCGAAGGCCAAACGAGAATTCATCAACGTGCCCGATATTCCGAAACCGCTTGCGCATTACGCGCCGGCAATACGGGCAAACAATCTCGTTTTCGCTGCTGGAGCGCTTGCGACGGATTTCAAGACGGGAGTTGCGCCAGAGGCCCGCATAAATCCGGCATTTCCTTATTACGGCTCCGCCATAAAAAAAGAAACGCGGTATATCTTGCAGAACCTTGTGAAGACGTTCCAAGCGGCGGGAACGTCGCTTGAGCGTACCGTCAAGGCTCAGGTCTTCCTGACCGATATTCGCGACTATTCGGGCTTCGAGGAGGTTTGGCGAGAGTTTTTACCGGTCTCACCGCCAATCACGATCGCGCAAACTACGGGATTGTTGATAAAGGATAATCTGATCGAGATCGATCTGATTGCGGCGATGCCCTGACCGCAAGGAAATCACACGGCCTTTGCGCCATTCTTGTCGATGCGTGGCCGTGGCCGCCCGCCGTCGCTAAGGACAACAATGACGACGATTTCTGCCGGCCGTGGAGCGTCCGGGACCCACACCGTCATCGTGTCGATATTATCGAACAGCCATGGGTCATTACGTTCGCTGAGCGGCACATCAATGGGCGTTCCTGCAGCCGCTACTTTGACATTGGACGGGATGATCGCCTTCCCGCCGCCAATCGCTTCGCGCATTGGCCGTCCCATTTTTGGATGGATGATGGCGGCGCCGTGTTCGATATCGCCATCGAGGCCAATGATCGCGGCCTTGCCGTAGCTAACCGCCGGCCCCGGCAGGGCAGACACGGCTTCTTTGGCAAGCTGCTCACCGAGCTTTTCTCCAAATGGCACCAGATCGGAGAGATCGTCCTGCGACCGTCCAGCCAAAGGGTTACGAACGATCGCGCAGGCGGCAACCCGCGTTACCGGAACTAATGCCGGCAGCGATCCTTCGCTGTAGATCGTCTCCCGGATAAGCAGTTGTCGTCGGACATCCACTTTCAGCCCCCGAATATGCGGGCATAGTTCGTACTCAAAATCATTTCCGCAGCTTCCGGTCGCAGGGACTTACGTATGAAATTCACCGGATCCGGCTCGCCTAGCGGGAACGGCGCGTCGCTGCCCAACAACAAGTGTTCCGGCGTCACCATGCCGGCAGCCATGCGCAGATACTCTGGCTCAAAACAGACAGTATCGAAGTAAAGTGAACTTAGATAGTCGCCGACTTTCTTCGAAAGTGCGCTTGCGAGTGAGGCGTTGGTGTCGATTTCTCGCTGCATGCGGTTTCTCAGCATGAGACTGTATGCACCAGTGTGCGCGACGATCCATTTCAAATCGCCGTAATGGTCGAGGAAATTGCTACAGATCATACGCATAACGTTGATAGTCGATTCGAACAGATATCCTGCCACCACCGTCAATTCATAATCTGAGGTGCGGTCCTTACCGGGCGGGTCAACGGGATGAACAAAGAGCGGCACATCAAGCTCTCGCGCAGTGTCAAAGACCGGGCGAAAAGATTCGTCCGGCAGGTAGCGACCACGTACATTGCTTGCGACGTGGCCGCCGACGAATCTGTAGTCGCGCACGCATCGACGCAGTTCTCTCGCGGCCGACTGCGGATCTTGCATCGGCAGAAATGCCCAGGCTTGGAACCGATTGGGGTTAGCCTTGATCGTTTGCGCAAACCCATCATTGCATAGACGCGCGGCCTCGACTGCGACCTTGCCGTCTGCGTGATAGTTGACCAAGGGCGTTGCAAGCGAAATAACTGTCCGGTCGATGCCAAGTGTTTTCATTCGCTCGATCTGGCGCGCCGGCTCGAAAAACGTGGGGTTTAATCCAAAGTGCATGCCCCTGACGTCGATATCAATACGTTCGCCGTCGTGTACCTTGAGCTTCAAGGCAAAGTCATCATGAGCCTGCATGAATTTGAACAATTCGTCCGGGATGAAATGGCAGTGTATGTCTGTCACCATCGCTATAGCCCTAAATAGGCGACCTTCAATCGTTCATCCCCAAGAAGGTCCTTGCCGTTTCCTTGCATGACTATTCGGCCATTTTCTATCACATAGGCCTTGTCCGCGACCTGCAGAACGTGATGCACGCTCTGCTCAACGATCAGGATCGTTAAGCTTTGATTTCGGAGGTTTCGAACAAGGTCGTAAAGCACCCTGACGTAGATTGGAGCCAGACCCTCGGTTGGCTCGTCTAGTAGCAACACCCTCGGCTTTGCCATTAGACCACGGCCGATGGCCAGCATCTGCTGCTCGCCACCACTCAATGACCCGGCAAGCTGGCTGCGCCGTTCCGCTAATAGAGGCAGCAACGAATAAACATATTCGAGGGTCTCGCGCCGCGACTTGCGCGCCGAATACGCGCCAATCTCCAAGTTCTCCAGCACCGTCATGAATGGGAAAAGCCTTCGCCGTTCGGGGACCAACACAAGGCCGCGAGAGACGCGCTCGTTCGCCGGCAAGCCGTTCAACTCCACATCATCAACGACGATCTTGCCGGTGCAGACGGTCCGCAACCCCGCCAAGGAAAACATCAACGTACTTTTGCCGGCCGCGTTCGCTCCGACAAGTGCGACGATCTGGCCGGCATCGACCGACAGATCGATGTCGTGAAGAATGTGGACCGCTCCATAGTAAGCGTTCAAGCCACTGACGCTAAGCAACAGGCATCTCCTCGCCAAAATATGCTTTGATGACGGTCGGATCCTTTGCGATCTTTTCAGGCGCGTCGTCTGCGATCAGTTGGCCCCGGTGCATAACCATAATGCGGCGCACCGTGTTCATGATTGCGTAGAGAACATGCTCCACCCAGATCACGGTGATACCGCGTCCCGGCAGACTTGCGACCAAGCTGGTCATGCTGCGGACCTCTGAAGGCGTGAGACCCGCCATGATCTCGTCAAACAGCACCAGTCTCGGCTGTAACGCAACCGCGCGCGCGACCTCCAGACGTTTAAGCAGACCGACGGTCAGCACACCGATCGGTGACTCAAGGTAGTCGGAAAGTCCGAAATCAACGAGGATACCTTCGGCGGCCGCGCGCGCTTCGGCGACCGAGCGATGATGCATTAAGGCGCTCACCACCACGTTGTCGATGACGTTTAGGTTACGATACGGCTTGGGTATTTGGAACGTCCGCGCGACGCCCGCTTTGGCGGCGCGATACGGTTTCCAGCCCGTCACCTCCATTCCGTTGAGGACAATGGCGCCGGCGGTGGGCCTGATCGCCCCCGCAATTAGGTTGTAGAGCGTACTCTTCCCCGCGCCATTTGGCCCAATGAGGCCAACAAGTTCACCTTCTCTAATGGTGAAATTGACGCCGTTAACTGCACGCAGTGAGCCGAAAATCCGCGTCAGGTTCTTGACCTCAAGAAGCACAGTCACCGTGCACTGTCTCCTTTCCAGGTGAGGTGGCGCATCAACGCTCCGGATATTCCGCTGGGGAAATACAGCATCACGATGATGAGCACCGCGCCGTAGATCGCAAGATGCAGGCCCGCAGCGCCGCCACCAAAATACGAGCGGAGCAGCTCGGAAAGCGGGGTAATGACAAATGCGCCGAGGACTGGTCCGATCGCGGTTCCGAGCCCTCCGAGGGCCGGAATCAGCGCGAACTGAAAAGACAGCTCCGGTGAAATAACATTCGTCGGGTCGAGGAAAAGAAAGTACTGTGCGAACAAAGATCCGCCAATCGCCGTCAGAAAGGCGCTTGTACACATTGCTCCGGTGCGCGCCAGCAGAGGATTGACGCCAGCGGCACTAGCCGCTTCCTCGTCGTCACGAATGGCGAAAAGATAATATCCATAACGCGATCCCTCGATCGCCTTAGTCACAACATATGTGACGACCATGTAAATCAGCATCAGCATCGCGTAGGTCGTCTTCGAGCCAAACACCATATTCATTGCGCTGGGCGTCGGCAGGATCATCAGACCTTCCGCTCCCCCGGTGACGCTCGTCCAATTCAAAGCCCCGATCCGCACAACTTCGGCGGCGGCGAGCGTTGAGAGAATAAAAAACGGCCCCCGAAGGCGCGCGCAAATCAGCGTTAGGATCGCACCGATCACCGCGGCAGCAACCGCGCCGACCCACATTCCGATCCACGGCGTCACGCCGGCTTTGACCGTGAGTATGCTGGATGTGTAGGCGCCGATACCGAAAAACGCCGCATGCCCTAGAGAAATCAGACCGGCATATCCCCCCGCTATGTTCCAAGCCAAGGCGAGGCCGGCCCACATAAACGACAGCAGGATCACATCCAACATGTGCTGACTTGGACCGATCACGACCAGAGCAATACATGCGGTCAACAGTGCACACTCAAAAATCGAATATTTTCCACGCGAAGGAAGCAACCTAAAACGCGACCGGTGTCTCGAGGTTGGCTGGGTTATCGACATGAACTGTCAGTCGAGCATACCGAGTGTTGCCTCACCCCTGCGGCCCATAAGGCCGGCCGGTCGGAACACCATGACCAAGAGGAACAGGATAAAGAAAAACATTTGTCCGTAAGCGGGTGCCACATAGTATCCGCTAAGTGACTGCACGACGCCGATACATATGCCGCCAAGCAATGCGCCTTCCAGGCTGCCCATCCCCCCGAGAACAACAACAACAAACGCAATCAGAACGAAGTTTAGGCCTACCGACGGGAACACCGAAAACAGCGGGATCATGACACAGGCGGACAACCCAACGAGGGCCGAGCCGGCGGAAAAGGTGATGAGGAATATGCGAGGTACCGGAATCCCCATGAGCTGGGCGGCTTCACCATCCTGCACGGTCGCGCGGATCGCCTTGCCAAGATAGGTAGACTTCAGGACCACATGGATGACGGCAGTCGCGAGAAGCGTAACCCCGAAGCCGATCAACAGCTCAAGCTTGGCATAGAACGGACCGATCGTGATGGAGCGACCGGCATTAAGTGGCGGTACGTCAAACAGATCGGCCGAGAACACCAGCAGCGCCAAGTTCTGCATTAGGATCGACAGACCCATGGTCGCGAATACAACAACCAGATGCGGCTTATTGAGACCAGGCCGAATGATGATCCAATGAATTAATGCCCCATATAGCAACATGGCAGGCACAACAGCCAGACAGGCAACATAGGCATTGAACCCGGTGTAGGTAACAAAAGCCCAAGCTCCATACATTGCGAACATCAAGAATTCGCCGTGCGCAAAATTGACGACTCGCAAAACGCCGAAGATTAACGTCAGGCCCATGCTCATCAGGGCATAGATGCTGCCGATCAGCAGGCCGGAAAATACGAGTTGACCAATAGTCGTCATGGCCACCATTTGGCAAAAGCAACGCCGAAAGCCGAATGAACGACGGGTAGTCGCTCATCCGAAGTATTGCGACACGGCGTCAGCGCTTGCTCCACTCAGGAAGTGGAACCATGATCGGCTCGTGGGTGGCGAGATTTTTCGGAAACACCTGGTTGTTGCCCGACTTTTGCCACTGCCACACGCCAATGGAGGCGCGCAGATTTTGTCCGGCATCCTTCGGATCGGGCGCCCAATCATTATTCGTAAACTTAATGCCGCTGCCATTGACAAGCGCACCATTCGGCAGATCGAGCTTCAGAGCAATTTCGCGCAACTCGGGGGCATCGAGCGATTTCGCTTTGGGCAGCACCTCGGTAAACAACGCCCAAGTGGCGGAGAAACTTGATGACGCGTGACCAGCCGGCGGCCGATGCAGTTTGGCGTCGTAGCGCTTGAAAAACTCTTCTGCGATCTTAACGGTCTCCGGCATCAGTGCCTTCGGATTCACTTTAGCCGCGAAATCCGAAACGAAAATGCCGTCTACCATGTCGCCGATGGAACCGCGCAAATCCGGATTCGAATAGCCGGCGCTGACACCAATCAGTGCACTCACGTAGAAATCCAGTTCCTTGGCCTTCCGCTGGAATAGGATTGCGTCGTTGGGGAAAGAAATGGCGATTAGAACGTCCGGCTTGACGTCTTTCAACTTCTGGACAATCGGCGTCATGTCTGTGGCAAACTGGTCATATCCTTCGTCGTAGATGAGTTTGATATTTTTCTCTTTAGCGTAGTCGCGAATGCCATCACCGACCGACTTTCCGAAGGCGCGGTTTTCCCAAAGCAGCGCAATGCGAAGATTTTCAATCGGCTTGTTCAGTCTCTTGGTTAGGTCATCCATCGTGAAATCGATCGCGGCCTGGGCGTATCGATAGCCGGCAGGACCAACTTGGAACGTATATTTGAAGCCGCGCTTTGTGATGATATCGGCGGCGCCCGCCGTTTCCCAATGAAAAACCCCATGCCGCTCTGTGGTCTGGCTGACTGCAATGGCGAGCGGCGAAATGCCCGAACCCATCGTAATTTTCACGCCATCTTTGGTGATCAGCCGCTCGGTCTCGCTGATGGCAGCTGTTGGATTTGGAACGTCTGCGAGCAGGTATTCGACCTTTTTCCCATTGATTCCACCCCGCTCATTGATCATGTCGCGGGCAATTTCCATAGCCGTGTAGTTCTCGATGCCGTTCTTATTCGCCGGCCCGGTCATGGGCTCGAGCACCCCGATCCGGATTGTTTCCTGGCCTTGGGCAGGAGCCTGCAAGTGCCCGATGAGGACTGTGGCGATAACAGAGGCAAACGCGGAAAGCCGCATCATCGGTATCCTCCTTGGTGAGCGCACGGTTGAGAAAGCTACCGAAAGCTCAGGCACGCGGCAATCGCCTTAGTTCTATGTGTTCAATGCGAGACTCATGTGCCGCAAGCAATCAAATTTGAACCCCATGCGAACTTTTCGGACTTAGGTCGCAACCGTGGTTAGGATCGAGCAAAAATCGCCGAGCTCGCTGCAACCCAGGTCTGACCACCAAGATTGCATCAGATAATCCTCTTTATCGGAGATAGGAGGAGCTCAATGCCGCAAGTCGGCGTCGCAAATTGGCCTAACCGTGTTCCAAAGGTTTTGTTGGATCGCCGTACAAAACTGCGGTTTGCGGTGCTCCCGGTAGGGGTAGCTTTGAACTCAATATCCTGAGGCAGCTTGAGAACGCTGGTATCGACACTCTGAGAGTATGTTGCTGTGGCGGCCAAAGCGCCAACGCGAAATGCATTGCGGCGTCGGAAGTCTTGGCTATTGGACCGCAACTTCCGACGAGCTCCAATGCTTTGCTTCACAAAATGGCACTCGCGAGTTGGGATGCGCCGCCGATTCAACGAGCGTATCGAGCACGACCTGCAAGTCGAAGGTCGATCGGCTGATGACCTTGTTGTCCCTATTGCCCATTGTCGAGAGGGACCATGCATCGCCACGGCTCTCAACAATTGACCCTCGACACGCATGATGTAGACGTCGGCTACATCGAGCAATCGCGCGGCCGCCCCTACAATAGCGTCCAGTACAGACTGGGTTTCGATTGGCGAACTGGCGATAACCCGCAAGATTTCCGAGGTCGCTTTCTCCTGCTCCAGCGCCTCGTTCAGCTTCTGCTTGAGCAGCGCTATTGTTTCGGCGGCATCGCCGGTGCGAGGCGCGCGGCCTGCCTTTGCCGGATTGCGGCGTGCCGAAGTCTTCTTGTGTTGCGATTTAAATCCCGCTTGCTTTTTTGGGCCGTCTCATTGCCTCCCCCGAAGCTCCGGAGAGGCCATTCTATCAACCCTTGGTGGTACTCTGAAGGGCCACCCACCGATGTCCGCTTCGGGTCAAAAGCAGATAGGTGCAGTGCAAAACGCCATGTCCGCTTTGCCCCCGAAAGCGGACATCACGAAGGCAAAACCGGACATATAAAAAGATCAACGGGAAGACGCAGCGGTGCGCTCAACATTTCAGCCAGCCAAACGCATTGCCTATTTGAGTATGTAGCAGATCGAGTACGTGGGTGGCGTGCGCGTCGCGTCATAACCGGCGCGGCACTGAACTAAATAGGTTTGGTCCGGGTGGCGAAACAGGATGAAGGTTGAACGGTTGTCGGTGGCTTGGCTGTAACCGGCAATTTGCCACCCTTCCTTCAGCATGGTGCTGATCGAAGGCGCGTCTTCGGCCGCGGCCGTTCCGTGAACCGGCAACGCGAATAGAAGTCCGGCAAGGAGATGCCATCTTCCGAGGCGTGCTCCGCTACCTTTGTCCATGCTGCCTCCGCTAGAACCGAACGCAAACAAGCACGTCTGCCGCAAGGTGGGCCATATAAAAAAATGACCAAGAGCGGACATGTGCGCTGCACTGGCCAATGTCTGCTGAGGGCCAATAGCCGACATTAAACGACAGCGGCCGTCTTTGCTTGCCGCAACAAACCTGTTGGCGCATGCTCTCGTGGCATGGCTGATGATTCGGACCACTACAAAGACGTCAACGTCGTCATATCCACGCTCAACGCAGTCTATCGCCGCGATGGCGCAGACGTGGCCGTCCAGACGGCGAAACACATGATCGCAGCGGCTGCGGCCCTTCTTACGTGTGAACAAGGGCCTGATGAAACGCGCCGCATTTTGCAAATCGTCGGTGTGGCGCAGGGGAAAGCTTCGTAAAGTTTGCTAGCGCCATGATTTATTTCCGCCGAATGTCCGCTTTCGGGATGAAAGCGGACTTCGACGTTGTAAATGCAAGTCGGACTGAACGCGCCGCTTCCTATTCGGTCGGCAATCGTCCGTCAGGCGTAAGCTGGTCAACGACATTGGGCAATTGTTGGCTAAGTTGACTGAGCAAGTCGCTGCGAGACATCCCTGAAAAACTTGCCACCGCGTTGACTCGGTCTGCCCCAAGTGCGGTTGCTAGGTCATTTGGCGAGATCGACTTATTTGGTCCTTTGCCGATCCACGATTTCGCCACGTCGCCTTGGCCATTCTGCTGAAATTGCTTGAGTAGATCGTTTAAGCCTCCGCTTATCCCGCCTCCAGCAGCGCCGCCTCCGAGTAATCCGCCCAACCCACCTTTGAGCAAATCATCGAGTCCGCCACCAGTCGTTTCAGGACCTGGTTTACCAGCGTTGGTGCCGGCACTCGCCTGACTGCCTGTGAAGGCCTTGATGGCCTGGTAAGCGAGCACACCAATTATCGCCTTTGTGATCGGCGACATGCCGCCGTCACTGCTCCCCGGTACGCGTTGCCCAGGTTCGGCGTTCGACATGCCACTAAGTACGTCAAGCAATCCCATATCTACCTCCCATTAAACTCAAAAACGAAACCGTTTATGTTCGCTTCTCAGAGCTGCTCAGCGCGGAAAGTGTCGCAACTTGCGACTTCTCCCGATTTCAAGCCCGTCATAAACCAACGCGTTCGTTGGGCCGAAGAGCCATGCGTGAATGAATCCGGCACGACGTAACCTTGGGACTGTCGTTGCAGTCTGTCGTCGCCAAT
>Ga0075425_100004794_pt1 | contig 14006 bp, 9 predicted proteins | sample SoiMethybrSBSTD4_FD_75300 | JGI IMG/M metagenome (GOLD analysis project Ga0075425, IMG submission 75300) | Bulk soil microbial communities from a Populus tree surrounding site in Tennessee, USA - Soil MetaG P. TD hybrid SBSTD4 | ecosystem: Environmental > Terrestrial > Soil > Tree plantation...
CCGAGGTCGCGCGCGCGGCCCGCGCCGGCCAGTTCGTGATGATCAAGGCCGGCACCTCCGCGGAGCCGCCGCTGCGACGGCCGTTCTCGATCCTCACCGTCGATCCACGGACCGACACCTTCCGCCTGTTCCTGAAGACGATCGGCTCCGGCACGCGCGCCCTGGCCGCGCTCGCGCCCGGCGACCTCGCACAGTGCCTGGGCCCGCTGGGCCGCCCGTTCACCGCGCCCCCGCCCGGCCACGAGGCGCTCCTGGTCGCGGGCGGCTACGGCATCGCGCCGTTCCACCTCTTCTGCGAGGAGCTGCTCCGGGGCGGCGGCCGCGCGCGCGTCTTCTACGGCGGCCGCACCGCGGCCGACCTGCAGGTGCGCGAGCCGTTCGCGGCCATGGGCGTGCCGCTGGTGCCGACGACGGACGACGGGAGCCTCGGCCACCACGGGCGCGTCACGGAAGCGGTCGAGGCGTACCTGGACGCGCGGACGGGACCGGTCGCGCTCTACGCCTGCGGGCCGGATCCGATGTTGCACGCGGTGGCCCGCCTGGCCGCGCGCCGCGGCCTGCCCGCGCAGGTCAGCCTCGATCCCTGGATGGGGTGCGGCGTCGGCACCTGCCTGGGTTGCGTCGTCTGGATGCAATCGGCCTCCGAGCCGCGGCCGCACTACCGGTGCGCGTGCACGGAGGGTCCCGTGTTCGACGCGCGCGAAGTCGTGTGGCCGGGGGAGGAGACGTCGCGGGCCCGCCTCGAAGCGCAAGCGGCCGCGCCTTCGGAGGCGCGATGACGGAGGTGGTCGCCACGACGCCGCGGCTCGCCGTCGAGGTGGGCGGACTGCGCCTCAAGAACCCGCTCCTCGCCGCCTCCGGGACCTTCGGCTACGGCGTCGAATACGCGGGCATCCTGGATCTCTCGTCGCTGGGCGGCCTCGTCTCCAAGGGCCTCTACCTCGCGCCGCGCGACGGCTGCGCCACCCCGCGCATCGTGGAGACGCCGTCCGGCCTCCTCAACGCGATCGGCCTGCAGGGGGTCGGCGTGCGGGCCTTCGTGGAGAAGGTCCTGCCCGCGCTGCGCGCCTACGACACGGCCGTGCTCGTGAACGTCTGCGGCGACACGGTCGAGGAATACGCGGAGGTGACCCGCATCGTCGACCAGGCGGAGGGCGTGGCCGGAGTGGAGATCAACATCTCCTGCCCCAACGTGAAGAAGGGCGGGATGGCTTTCGGCGGCGATCCGCGCATGACCTCCGAGGTCGTGTCCGCGGTGCGCAAGGCCACGCGGCTCCCCGTCATCCCCAAGCTCTCGCCGAACGTGGCCGACATCGCGGTCTTCGCGCGCGCCTCCGAAGAGGCGGGCGCGGACGCCGTCTCCTGCATCAACACGCTGCTCGGGCTGGTCGTCGACGTGGAGACGCGGCGGCCGCGCCTCGCCTTCGGGACGGGCGGCCTCTCCGGGCCGGCCATCCGCCCCGTCGCCGTGCGCATGGCCTGGCAGGCCGCGCGCGCGGTCAAGATCCCGGTGATCGGCATCGGCGGGATCGCGTCCGCCCAGGATGCCCTGGAGTTCCTCATCGCGGGCTGCCGCGCGGTGCAGATCGGCACCGCGAATTTCGTCGATCCGGGCGTGTACGATCGCGTACGATCCGGTCTCGAGGACTACTTGCGGCGGCACGGCCTGGACGACGTCAATCGCGTGGTGGGCACGCTGCGCTACCCGGGCCTGCCCGCGGCGGAGGAGCTGGGAGGATGACGCCTCGCGACCGGCTGATCGTCGCTCTGGACGTGGCCGATGCGGCGACGGCGCGCGCGATGGTGGACCGGCTGACCGGCCACGTCGGGATGTTCAAGGTGGGTAGCCAGATCTTCACCGCCGCCGGCCCCGAGTTCGTGCGCGAGGTGATCGCGCGCGGGGAGAAGGTCTTCCTCGACCTCAAGTTCCATGACATCCCGAACACGGTCGCGGGCGCGGTCAGCGCCGCCGGGCAACTGGGCGTCTCCCTCGTCGACGTGCACGCGCTCGGGGGCGAGGAGATGCTGCAGGCCGCCGTGGGCGCCCTGCCCGCGATGGGCATCCGCCTCCTGGCCATCACCATCCTCACCAGCCACGACGAGAAGAGCCTCGGCCGCATCGGGGTGAGCGGATCCGTCGCGGACGGCGTACGCCGCCTGGCCATGCTCGCCAAGGACGCGGGCGCGGACGGCGTCGTGGCCTCGCCGCAGGAGGTCGCCCTCGTGCGCGAGGCCTGCGGCAAGGACTTCCTGGTCGTCACCCCGGGCATCCGCCCGGCCGGATCGTCGCGCGGCGATCAAGCGCGTACGGCGACGCCTGCGACCGCGGTGGCCGCGGGCGCGGACTACATCGTGGTGGGGCGTCCGATCCTCGAGGCGCACGATCCCGCGGCCGCCGCCGACGCCATCGTGCGCGAGCTCACCGGCCGCTAGCGCCGTTGCCGGCGTCCCGTGTGACGCCACGGACCTGGCATCACGTTTGCTGGGAAGGCCCCGAGGGGGTGCACCGTGCGATGGAGTGAAGGCCGGAGAAGCGACAACGTCGTCGACGCCCGCGGGCGCGGGATTCCCATCGTGGGTGGCGGCATCGGCATGGCCGTGCTCGCCCTGGTGGTGTACCTCATGGGCGGCGATCCCACCGTCATCCTCAACAGCGGCGGGCAGGGACAGCCCGCACCGACGGACGCGGGCGCTCCCGCGAACTCCGGCGCCCCGGGCGCGCCCGCCCAGGACCAGATGTCGCAGTTCGTGTCCGTCGTCCTCGCGGACACGGAGGACACCTGGCAGTCGATCTTCAAGCAGAAGTTCGGCCGCGACTACGAAGATCCCAAGCTCGTGCTGTTCACGGGCGCGGTGCAGTCCGCCTGCGGCATCGCGCAGTCGGCCATGGGCCCCTTCTACTGCCCCAACGACCACGCCGTCTACATCGATCTCGCGTTCTACCGCGAGCTGAAGGACCGCTTCGGCGCGCCCGGCGACTTCGCCCAGGCCTACGTGATCGCGCACGAGGTCGGGCATCACGTGCAGAACCTGCTCGGCATCTCCGACAAGGTGCAGGCCGCGCAGCAGCGCTCGGACAAGGCAGGGGCCAACGCGCTCTCCGTCCGCCTCGAGCTGCAGGCCGACTGCTACGCGGGCGTCTGGGGGAATCACGCGCAGCGCGAGCGCAACCTCCTGGAGCCCGGCGACGTGGACGAGGCCCTGAACGCGGCCAGCGCGATCGGCGACGACAAGATGCAGAAGGCGGCACGCGGCTACGTGGTGCCGGAGTCCTTCACCCACGGTTCCTCGGCCCAGCGGCAGCAGTGGTTCCGGCGGGGGTTCGAGTCGGGCAAGCTGGAGGCCTGCGACACGTTCGCGAGCGGGAACACGAGAGCGGCGTATTAGAAAAACAGAATCGATCGGCCAGGGTTAGCAAAAAGGGGGCTGGGGCCAGGTCGGTCTGCCATCTACGAACGCCGCATGGGCTGCGCCAGCGGGCGTGGTAACGTCCAGCGCCCGCATGCGTCCCACACGCCCGACGGCAACTCTGCTCGTCCTCTTCCTGCTCAACTCCCTGAACTTCTTCGACCGCAACATTCTCGGCGCCATCGTGGAGCCGCTGCGCCGCGAGTGGTCGCTGCGCGACGCCCAGATCGGCTGGATCGGCACCGCGTTCACCCTGCTCTACGCCGTCGTCGGGCTCCCCCTGGGCCGGCTGGCGGATACGGCGCCGCGTACCTGGCTCCTCGGGGCGGGCTCCCTGCTGTGGAGCGCGATGACCGCTCTCTCCGGTCTCACCACGAGCTTCGCCTCCCTGTTCGCGGCGCGGCTGGGGGTCGGAGTCGGGGAGGCCGTCTGTGCGCCGGCCGCGGCCTCGCTGATCGGCGACCTCTTCCCGTCGGAGAAGCGGGGCCGCGCCACCGCCGTCTTCATGCTCGGCCTGCCCGTCGGCCTCGGCCTGAGCTACGCGGTGGGCGGAGCGGTCGCGCAGGCGTGGGGATGGCGGGCGGCGTTCTTCGTCGCCGGCCTGCCCGGGCTCGCCGCCGCCGCGTTGTGCTTCGCGCTGCCGGAGCCGCCGCGGGGCACCGCCGAGCCGCACCCGATCGGCGCGCGGCGACGCACGGGGTCCGCGCTCGCCCTCCTCACGCAGGCGCCGACCCTCGTCTGGATCATCGCCTCCGGCGCCCTCCACAACTTCAACATGTACGCGCTGGCCACGTTCGTGCCCGCGCTCCTCGCGCGCCACCACGGGCTGAGCGTGCGCGAAGCGGGCGCGCTCTCGGGTCTGATCTTCGGCGTGTTCGGAGGGGCCGGCCTCATGTTGGGAGGCTGGATCGGCGACCGCGCGGCCGGGCGCAAGGAAGGAGGACGCCTCCTCGTCTCCGCGGTGGCGCTCGCGCTCTCGGCGCCGCTGGTCGTGCTCTTCCTCGTCCAGCCGCGTGGCGACGTCGGATGGGCCCTGGCCTTCGTGTGTCCCGCCCTCCTCCTCATGTATCTCTACTACGCGCCCGTGTACGCGACGATCCAGGACGTGGTGGAGCCGGCGCGGCGCGGCACCGCGATGGCCGTCTACTTCTGCGCCATGTACCTGATGGGCGCTTCACTCGGCCCCGTGGGGACGGGGGTCCTCTCCGACCGGCTGGCCGCGCGGGCGGCCGCCGCCGCCGGCTCCCCCGTCGCGACCGAGGCCTTCCGCGCCCAGGGATTGCAACAGGCCATGTACATCGTGCCCGCGCTGAGCGTAGTCCTGGCGGCTGTGCTGTTTGCAGGCGCCCGCGCCTCCGTGCGCGACCGGCGCGCGCTGACCTCCTGGATGGAGCAAGCCCCTCCCTCCTGAGGCGCTTCCCGGCCCTTTCGTTGACGCGAATGACGGGCCGATGGTACCCTTTGATCCTGAAAATGAAATCCATTTTCAATATCCGCCTGCGCTTGGCCGTGGCCGTTGCCGTCGCGGCAGTGGCCGGTGGATGCAGCCGCGCGCCCCAGGCGCTCGTCCCCGCGCCCCCCGACGGCGGAGACGCGCAGCGCCTGGTGACGGTCCTCGACTACGTGAGCAGCGACTACGCGCGCGCCGTGCAGGGCGGCACCGTGCTCAGCGCCGACGAATACGAGGAGCAGTTGAAGTTCGTGGGCGACGCGCAGGCCCTGGTCGCGTCCGTGCTGCGCCCGGCCCCCCCCGGCGACCCGCTGGTGGGCGCGGTGTCGCGCGTGCAGGCAGCGGTGCAGGCGAAGGCGGACCCGGCCGTGGTCGCGAAGGCCTGCCGCGAGGCGAAGGCGGAGGCGGTCGCGCGCTTCGGCCTGCGCACGGTCCCCACGGAGACGCCGTCTCTCGATCGCGCGAAGGCGCTCTACGTGCAGTCGTGCCTTCCCTGTCATGGGGCGGCGGGCGACGCGCGCACCGCGCAGGCGGAGCTGCTCGACCCCAGGCCGGCCAGCTTCCGCGAGCCCGCGCGCCTGGCCGCCCTCTCGCCCTACCGGGTCTACAACACGCTCACCTTCGGCGTGCCGGGCACGGGGATGGCGTCGTTCGAGTCGCTCTCCCCTTCCGACCGCTGGGCGCTGGCCTTCTACGTGCTGCGGCTCGGGCACGAGGGCGAGCCCGCGCGCGGGCCGGCGGCGATGAGCCTGGCCGACCAGGCCGTGCGCACCGACCCCGAGATCGTGGAGTCGCTGCGCCTGGCCGGAGTCGACGATCCCCAGCGCACGCTCGTGCACGTGCGCACCGAGGCCGCGTTCCAGGAGCCGCCCGCGAACCTCGCCCTGGAGCGCACGCGCGACATGCTGCGCGCCGCCCTCGTCTCCTTCGAGGAGGGCCGCGCGCACGAAGCGGACCGCCGGGTGATGGACGCCTACCTCGAAGGCTTCGAGCCCCTCGAGCCGCGCCTGCGCGCGCGCGACGCGGAGGCGACTGCGGCCGTGGAGACGGGCTTCCGCGACCTGCGCGTCGCCCTGCAGCAGGGAGACGAGCGCGCCGTGCGCGCCACCGAACACGACCTCGACCGCGTCCTCGAGGGCCTGGCCCGGGGGCGGCGTCCCGCGGTGCCCATGCTGGCGGCGTTCCTCATCTACTTCCGCGAAGGCGTGGAGGCCGCGCTGCTCGTGGGCGCGCTCCTGGCCGGCGTCCGCCGCCTCGGCCGCCCCGACGCCATCCGCTACGTGCACCTGGGCTGGATCGCGGCGCTGCCCGCCGGCGTCCTGACCTGGTGGCTGGCCAGCCGCGTGCTGGCGGTGCGCGCCGCCGACCGCGAGCTGTCGGAAGCGGTGATCGCGCTGCTGGCGGCCGCGGTCCTGTTCTCGATGAGCTTCTGGATGATCTCCAAGGTCGAGTCGCGCCGCTGGACCGGCTACCTGCGCAAGGGGCTGGAGACGAGCCTCACTCGCCGCAACCTCGCGCTCCTCGTGGGTCTCTCGTTCCTGGCCGTGTACCGCGAGGCGGCGGAGACGGTCCTCTTCACCCAGGCCCTGCTCCTCGAAGCCCCGGGCCGGCCGGGCGAGGTCTGGGGCGGCGCGGCGGCGGGGCTGCTCGCGGTGGTCATGCTGGCCGTGCTCATGAACCGGACGGTCGTGCGACTGCCCCTGGGTCCGTTCTTCGCGGTCTCCAGCACGCTGATGTGCGGGCTCGCCATCTCGTTCGCGGGGGCGGGCATCTACGAGCTGGTCGCCGCGGGCTACCTGCGGCCGCGCCCGGTCCCATTCCCCGAGATCCCCTGGATGGGCATCCACCCCGACCTCACCGCCCTCGCCGTGCAGCTCACGATCGTCACCGTGATCGCGGTGGCGGCGGTGGTGACGCTGCGCCGCCCCGCGGAAGCGCCCTCCGCGGCGCCGCCGCCGCGCGCGTGACCGGCGCCCTCCTCGTCCTGGTCGGCAAGCCGGGCTGCCATCTCTGCGAGGTCATGCAGGGCGTGGCCGCGCCCGTGGCCGCGGAGATGGGGCTGACCCTCGTGGAGCGCGACCTCGTCTCCGACCCGGAGCTGGACGCCCTGTACCGCCACGACATCCCGGTGCTGCTCCTGGACGGCCGCGAGGTGGCGCGTCATCGCGTGAGCGCCGAGGACCTGCGCGCGCGGCTGCGCGAGATGGCCGGACCGGAGATCCGCGAGCTCTAGCCCGGAGGAGCGGCTCCGGGAGGCGCGGGCGGCTGGAGCGCGCGGCGCGCCCAGGGAGAGGTCGCGAAGTCGCGCAGGAGCTGGTCGCGCGCGGCGCGGGCGTGCTCCGCATCGCCGTCCGCGGCCCGGGCCTGCATCACGCCGAAGAGGGCCTGCGCGACGTAGGGGTTGGGCTCGGGCTGGGCGAGCACGTCCTGGAACGACTGCGCGGCCAGGCGGGCCTGTCCGGAGCGCAGCAGGCTCTCCCCGCGCAGGCACAGGAGCTCCGAACGCAAAGGGCCGAGTGCGCCCAGGCTCAGGGCGTGACGGGCGTACTCCGCGGCGTCGGCGAAGCGGCCGGCTCCGTAGGCGCGCGACGCGCTCTCGTAGAGGGGCATGGGATCGACGCGCGGGGGACGCAGGGTCGCCAGGCGTGCCCCGACGCAGGCGAGCAGGAACACGGCCGGGATCGCCCCGCCCCAGCGCCGGGTGGGCGCGGGCATGGCCGCGCAATCGTCGAGAGGAATCGGCGGGACGTTCTCCGGCCGGGGCCGCGGCTGCCCGTGGAGGCGCCGGCGCCGGGCGAAGGCGGCCGCGCCCGCCACCACCGCCCCCGCCGTGAGGAGGAGGCCCAGGTGATCCGACGTCGTGCGCGCATAGGTCAGCCGCACCGTCGGCTGCCGCGGCACGACCATCATCAGGGCCGGGGAGACGAGATAGGGACCGTCCGCTCCCTCCGCCTTCCACCGCGGGTGATACGAGACCTTCACCAGCAGGGGATGGCCCACGCGGTTGGTGGTGATCGTGATGGTTTCGTCCTCGACCTTCGCCTGCGCCTCCGCGCCGGGCGGCAGCGGCACTTCCGGCGGGGCCAGCCATTCGTCCTTCTCGACGACGTCGAAGCGCGGGTCGTCGGTGAAGACGAGGTACGCGGACGACAACGGCTTGCGCGTGAACCAGCGGTAGGCCTTGTCGCGCCAGCCGCGCCAGGAGGAGCGTACGGGCGCGAAGGCCAGCGGCTCCACGTACCCTCCCCCGGCCCCGGCGATGTCGTAGACGTAATACGGCGGCACGCGCGCGATCCGGCGCGCCTCCGGGCGCGCGTCCAGGCTGTCCACCAGGCGCGCGCTGATCGCGACCACCTGGCTCACGTCGAACAGGCGCAGGTGACGGAGGGCGGACTCCGTGTCGAACTGCGAGTACTCGCGCTTGCGGAACGGGTTCGGCGAGTTCGCGTCGAGCTCGGAGGCGAGGAAATACACGGCGTGGGTCTGCAGGCTGGCCTGGTTGTAGACGCCCTCCAGCGTGGAGCGGCCCGAGAAGAGCGGGAGCGTCTCGTACATCCGGATGGAGCCCGCGCGCTCGTGCACCGCGTGGTATTCGACGGCCACGCGCGGGTCGGACACCGTGCCCCGCAGCCGTTCCGTGATCTCCGCGAAGGCCGGCCACAGCTCCTTGGCCTGCAGCCCGGTGTAGTTCCAGTCCACCCACGCCCGCAGCACGCGCGAATGCCCGTCCGCGTAGACCACGCCCACGAGGACGAGGGCGAGGGCGGCGAGGTCCCCCGCGGCCAGGCGCTGGAGAGCGAGGCCGACCGTGATCGCGCCGGCCAGGCAGAGGGCGAGCTGGGCGAAGGGCACGAAGCGCACGTCGATGATGCCGAGGGCGGGGGCAGCCACGGCCAGCGCCATCCCGATGACGGCGGAGTGCAGGATGAACATCAGCCGATGGTCGGGCCCGCCCGCGCGGAGGGCGAGGAAGAGCATCCAGAAGATACCGAACAGCGAAAGGCCGAAGAGCGGCCACAGGAACCCGGGCAGGAGGTTGTGCACGGCGATGGTGATCCAGGGATCGTCGTAGGGAGTGGTCCATCCCCAGGCGCTCAAGAGGGGGACGAGCCAGAACGCGGACAGCGCGAAGGCGAGGCCGGCCACGGCGGCGAGCCAGCCCAGCGTGCGCGCCGGGCGGCGCGAGGCGTACAGGAAGTAGGTGGCGGACAGCCCCGCCCACAGGACCGCGTACCCGTGCGCGAGGGCGGTGACGGCGAGCACCGCCGCCGGGGCCCAGGGGCCGTCCCCACGGGCATAGGCCCGATAGGTGACGCCGAGGAAGAGGAGGGCCAGCCCGATGCCGTACGTGTACGAGAACTCTCCGGTGAGCGTGCTGGCGATGGTCCCGCCCCAGATGGGGTTCTCCTCCGAGAACAGGAAGACGAGGGCGGCACCCGCCCCCAGCACCGGCACCGGCGAGCCGAACCCCATGAGCCGCAGCGCGGCGTACGCGAGCAGGGGCAGCGCGAACACGCCGAGGACGCTGCCGACCTTGAAGGCCGCGGCCAGGCCGAGGAGCGGGGAGAGGGCGGCCATGACCAGGAACGCGAGCGGGAAGTAGTACAGGAGGAGCGGATGGCCCAGGTACGCGCCCGGGTACCAGCCGTGGAAGCGCAGGCGCGGCAACAGGGTGTCGCGGAAGTAGGCGAAGGTCGGGAAATGGCACGGGGTGTCGCCGCCCGCGGCCACCGTCGGCAGGAGGAGCAGCGACGGCTTCAGGTAGTCGACGAGGACGAAGACGATCGCGGCCAGGCCGGCCAGATCGACGAGGAGGGCGCGTCGGCGCCCGGACGAGGCGGACATGGCAGCGGGAGTCTATCCGACGGACGGACGATGGCGGCGCGACAGCTTGGCCAGCAGGCGCTGGCGGCGGCGATGGAAGTCCTCGACCGCGCGCCGGGTCCCGGGCCCGTGCTCTCCGTCCAGGCGGCCGAGCCCGTTCTCGACCGCGGAGAGGGCGGCGGGCAGGTCGCGGCTGCGGTGCTCGTGGTGCAGGGCCAGCTCGCGCAGGGCGAACCAGTCGCCGCTCTGGGCCGCCTCCTCCCAGTAGGCCACCGCCGTCTCCATCTGGCCCGCCTTCTTCGCGCGCGCGGCCAGGCGCAGCAGCGACGCCGTACGCACCGGACCGGGGGCCTGGGCGAGAAGACGGCGGTACTGCTCCTCCGAGCGCTCGTAGAGCGACGCGCGCTCCAGGACGCGGGCCAGGCAGTAGACGTCGCGCGGGTCTTCCGCGTGCCCGCCCTCCACCCATTGGCAGGCCAGGGCGGCCAGGGCGGCCAGCGAGAGAACGTCGAGCCGGTTGTGCTCGAGCACGCGGGCCATGGCCCGTCCGTCGCGCCGCCGCACGAAGTCGAAGTAGATGTGCGGGATCTCCTCGCCGGGCACGTCGCCACGGCGGGTGACCCCGAGCAGCGCGCGCTCCAGCGACTGCAGCCGGCAGGACTCGAGGCGCGCCTTCCACAGCCGGCGCGCGGGGTGCAGCAGGTCGAAGTGGAGGGCACCGGCCAGCGGGAAGCGCTCGCGGTTGAGCGCGTAGCGCGTCTCCAGGAGCGGCACGTCGAAGAGGCCGCCGTTGAAGGTGACGATGCGCTCGCAGCCGGCCAGGTCCTCGGCCAGGCCCCGCAGCAGCGCCGGCTCCTCGTGGTAGTCGCGCATGAAGTACTGTCGGAAGCGGAAGCGCTCGCCTTCGACCCAGCCCACGCCCACGAGGAACGCGGCCGTGCCCGTGCCTCCGGCCAGGCCCGTGGTCTCGGTGTCGAGGAAGACGGCGCGGCGCAGGTCGAACGCGCCCAGCGCGGATTGCCCGGTGAGGATGGCCACGGCATCCGGGTCCAGCGCGCGCAGACGCGTAAAGGGCACCGCGCCGTGCAGCGTCTCCAGGTGGACGTCGTCCTCGACGAGGAAGAACTCGCCGCGCGCGTTCTCGACGCGGCGGCCGCTCAGCAGCTCTTCCAGCGGCGGCCCCAGCGCGCCCAGCCCGTTCGCGCGCGGGCGCCGCGCCGCCACCGCCACCAGGCGCTCCAGCCTTTCCTTCAGGCTGAGCCCGTCGTCGTCCAGGGCGCCGATGAGCCGGGCCTCCAGCCGGGCCAGGCCCTCCGGCGCCGACGGGGCGGCCCGCTCCGGCATCGGGACGTCCGACCGCCGCAGCCGCCGCAGCCGCTCGCCGAGGGCGCTCGACATCAGTTCTCCAGCGAGAGCACGCGGCCGTCCGCGGCCACCGCGAACCCGCGCCGGGCCAGCTCGCGCCGCGCGCGCCCGTCCCATAGGAGCGGGTTCGTATGGTTGAGGTGGATGAACGAGACGCGGCTCGAAAGCGCGGCCAGCCGTGCCTCCGTCTCGCCGACGGTGGGATGCGGCACCTCCGTGATCGATCGCCCCGGCAGCTCGTCCGCGGAGAAGAACGTGCCGTCGAGGAGCGCAACCCCGACCCGCGCGACCTCGTCCTCCACGCGGCGGTCCCACTTCTCCCACTTGTCGATGTCGGGGACGTAGAGGAGGGACTGTCCCGGCCCGCGCACGACGTAGCCCACGGTGTCGCTCAGCTCGTCGCGATGGGGGACGAGCACGGGCGTCACCGCCAGGGACGGGGTGAGGACGACCTCGCGGCCGGGCTCGACCTCGCGCACCTCGATCTGGCCCAGGGCCACGAGCTGGCTCCAGGGCCCGCTCGTCCGCAGCAGCGAGGCCATGCGCGCCGTCGCGTACACCGGCACCGCGCGCGCGCCCAGCGCCTCCCGGCCCAGGTACATGAGGCCGGTGTAATGGCCGATGTGGGCGTGGGTCAGGAGGATCCCCTCCAGGGGCCGGCGCGGGTCAGTGACCGTGCGGCCCTGGTTGAGCGAGTCGAGCTGGGACGGCAGGTCCGGCGTGGCGTCGATCAGGAAGCGCGCGCCCGCGCGGTCGTCGATGAGACCCAGGCAGGCGACCCGCTCGCGGCGCGCGGGGTCGCGCCGCGCGCGCACGCAGAGGGGCTGAGTGCAGCCGATGTGGGGGACACCGCCGTCCTGCGCGATCCCCAGCACGACCGCGCGCACCGGAGGCAACGGTGTCGCCTGGACGGAGGAGGAGATCGCGATCACGGGCAGGATCCAGAGGAGGCCGCACGGCACCCGAGGGGAAGCGCGGCTCATCGGGCGATGGGGGTCGCTTCTTTCCTGTCGAAGACGACCTCGCCGCGCACCGCCTGCAGGATGGCGAGCGCGACCTCCTTCCCGCGGCTGCCCACCTCGCCCGCCGGTCCCACGCAGGACGGACAGCCGTCGGAGCACGCGCAGGCGGCGATGAGGGCCTCGCTCTCCCGCACCAGCCGCGCGTGCAGGCGGTAGAGCGGCTCGCTCAGGCCGATACCGCCCGGGTAGTTGTCGTAGACGAAGATCTGGGGCTCGTAGTCGTCACCCGGCCGCGGGCGCTCGGTCAGGGCCGTGCCCGCCGGGCGCAGACCGCGCGCGTGCACGGCCTCGCCCTGGCCGTTGTCGCCCAGGGCCACCCCGATGTCGTGCCGGTCGCACATGAGGAAGAGGGCGGCCAGCTGGCCCAGGGTGTAGGCCAGGGCCACGACGCCATCGCGCCGCGCCTCGCCCGAGTAGGGCAGCGACACCATCAGCTCGCGGGGCAGCGTCATCCAGTAGGCGGTGGTGTGCATCTCGTTCTCGGGCATGGCCAGCTCGCCCGAGCCCACGTTTTCGTTGGTGTAGAACTTGATCTTCTTGAACCCGACCACCTGCGAGGTGACGTGCACCTCGCCGTGGCTGCGCCGCGCCTGCTGCGCGGGCTCCTCCGCGAAGCGGTCCAGGATCTTGACCTTCGTGTAGGTGATGGCGTCGGTGTAGTAGTCGACCTCAGCCTCGCGCACGTGGGCGCGCCGCTCCTCGTGGTCGTACTTCTCGACGAAGAAGGTGCGCCCTTCCAGGATGTAGACGGCCTTCTCGTGCAGGGTGGAGGGCGCGGAGTCGAAGTCCACCTCCGCCACGATGCGCGGCTCGCGCGTGATGTCCTGGACCACGAAGTTGTCGGAGGACACGCTGCGCAGGCTCACCGCGTCCGCGGGGTAGCTCTCGGACGTCCAGTGCCAGCGGTCGCCCGCGCGGTGGACGAGCCGCTCCTCCTCCAGGAAGCCGAGGATCTCCTCCAGGCTCTCCCGCCCGAAGCTCTCGCCCGCCGTGAAGGGCAGCTCGAAGGCCGCGCACTTGATGTGGCTGACCAGGATGTGCAGGTTCTCGGCGTTGATGCGGGCCTGCTCGACGGGGGCGTCGAAGAAGTAGTCCGGATGTTTGGCGATGAACTGGTTCAGTGGCGTCGAGTTCGCCACCAGCACCGCCACCGACGAGCCCTGCCGGCGTCCGGCCCGGCCCGCCTGCTGCCAGGCGGAGGCGACGCTGCCCGGATAGCCGAGGAGCACGGCCGCGTCCAGGCTGCCGATGTCGATCCCGAGCTCGAGCGCGTTGGTGGAGACCACGCCGAGCACCGACCCGTCGCGCAGACCGCGCTCGATCTCGCGCCGCTTGAGGGGCAGATAGCCGCCCCGGTAGCCGCGGATGACGCCTTCGGAGCCCGGCCGCGTCTCCAGCGCGTCCTTCAGGTACGTGACCAGCACCTCCGTGGACAGCCGCGAGGGCGCGAACACGATCGTCTGAAGGCCCTTCTTCAAGAAGGAGAGGGCCACGTCGCGCGCGCAGCCCAGCGCGGAGCGGCGGATGCCGAGCTGGCGGTTCACCACCGGCGGGTTGTAGAGCGCGAAGTAGCGCTCGCCGCGCGGGGCGCCACTCTGGTCGATCAGCGTCATCTCGCGGCCGGTGAGGGCCTCCGCCAGCTCCTTGGGGTTGCCGATGGTGGCGGACGAGCACAGGAACTGGGGCCGCGAGCCGTAGAACTCGCAGAGGCGGCGCAGCCGCCGGAAGATGTTGGCCACGTGCGAGCCGTACACCCCGCGGTGGGTGTGCAGCTCGTCCACGATCACGTAGCGCAGGTTCTCGAACAGCTTCACCCACTTCGTGTGGTGGGGCAGGATGCCCTTGTGGAGCATGTCCGGGTTCGTGACCACGATGTGGGCGCGGGCCCGGATGGCCTTGCGCGCGTCCTGGGGCGTGTCGCCGTCGTAGGTGAAGGT